>Ga0256839_1003225_pt1 | contig 17040 bp, 8 predicted proteins | sample 354166metaG_FD_185968 | JGI IMG/M metagenome (GOLD analysis project Ga0256839, IMG submission 185968) | Hydrothermal vent microbial communities from Mid Atlantic Ridge, Atlantic Ocean - 354-166 | ecosystem: Environmental > Aquatic > Marine > Hydrothermal vents | place: Atlantic Ocean: Mid... | reverse complement strand
ATGTGCATTAAGGTATCGGGTTTGTTCCCCATCAAAATGATCCATTTTGAAACCGAAAACAAGGCTATCCTTTTGGCTTAGCTGAATGGAATAAACCCCGTTTAAATTAGGTCGGCCATCCTGCTGATCATAAGTTTTTAAACCAAAACCAATACTGGCATTGTGAACAAAAATGGTATCAGTTAATTTATACTGGCCGCCGCCCATATTTTTTACGCTCTTATTCTTTGCCTGTAAAACATTACCTCTTTTATCCAGTTCAAACACTCGGAGGCTGCGAATAAGAGGCCGCCTGTTATCTGCGGCACGAATACCAAAATTCATAGGATTCAACAAACGACCACTATCTGTGTCTCTAATTTCAAAATGAAGGTGGGGCCCTGAAACAAAGCCACGCTGACCAATATAAGCAATTAAATCGCCCTGCTGAACAGGAAAACGATCCATTTCTGGTGTTTCGTCTAACAAAAAACTTTCATCAGTATACTGCTTATTCTTTACAAAATGGGCAATATCTTCTCTAAATCGGTCGAGGTGACCATAAACGGAAGTATGCCCGCCAGGGTGCTGGAGGTACAAAGCTTGTCCGTAGCCACTAACCGTCACTCTAATTCTGGAAACATAACCATCCGCAATGGCATAAACAGCTCGCCCAACGCCTCCTCTAATATCCAGGCCTGCATGAAAATGATCGGAACGAAGCTCTCCAAATGTCCCCGTCAATTGAATCAACCCCTTAACAGGAGGTATAAATGACACAGGCGGCTTGGAATCACTTTGTGCAAAAAGAAAGAGTACTGTTATTAAAGACCACCAACGCATATTTTTGATTTTTGATAAGGCGCGAAGGTAGGCTTGTTAAATGAATTAATCAAAAAACGGACATTCCTGACAAAGAAGTCAGCAATTCCAAAGACTTCATGCCCAAGATGGAATTACCTTTCACATTTAAGCGAGGACTCCAAACGGCAACACTGTAAAAATCGGGGTAAACAGCTGCAATTCCACCACCTACTCCACTTTTACCTGGTAGGCCGACAGTAAACGCAAACTCCCCTGATTCATCATAAAAACCACAGCTAATCATTAGCGCATTTAAGCGTTTGAGTTGGCTGCTTGTTAGATCGGGTATTTTGCAATCTAGTTTATTTCGTCGGGCGAAAAGGTGAAAAGACTGTGCTAATTCTTGGCAGTTCATTTCAATAGAGCAGAGATAGCAATAGTATTTCAACACTTCTAAGGGCTCGTTTTCCATATTGCCAAAAGATTTGAGCATATAAACCATTGCCCCATTTTTATAACCAGTATTAAATTCTGACTCAGCAATCGCTTTATTATAAGTAATATCTGCGACACCTGACAATTCCCGTACAAAATTGAGCATTTCATCATAAGGGTCTTTCAATTCTGTGATTAAAACATCTGCAATGACCATCGCTCCAGGATTCAGAAAAGGATTGCGGGGAATGCCATTTTCGTATTCTAATTGTACCAGTGAGTTAAAAGGCGTACCAGAGGGTTCAACCCCTACACGCTTCCAGAGCTGATTACCCCGTAAAGCAAAAGCGGCGGCAGTCGTAAAAACCTTGGATATACTTTGGATCGAAAACCGCTCTTCTACATCACCATAAGTATAGGTTTCTCCATTAAGTAAATTAAGAGAGATGCCAAATTTATCAGGGTCAACTTTTGCCAATTCTGGAATGTAATCCGCCTGTTTGCCCAGACCTTTGTACTGTTGAACTTCCTGAACAATGTTATTGAGTAACTGCTGGTATCTCATGAATTATGACTTTTGTTTTTTAAAACCAATCAAGGATAATTCATTTTTCACAAACAATCAAAGCTTTTTTACCTTTGTAGCATAAAAAGTAATATCTTTTATTTTGAACGGATAAAAGATGTCCTATAAAACACTACCAATGCGTACCTTAACAACACTTATTACCGGCCTCCTCTTTTTTACAACGACACTATCTGCCGCCGACTATTATTGGATAGGAGGCACGGGGAACTGGTCAGATATCAGTCATTGGGCTACCACAACCAATGGCATCATTACACATAGTCAGGCACCTACTGCTGATGACGATGTCTTTTTTGATTTCAATTCTTTTTCTGCTCCCGGGCAGATTGTTACGTTGAATAATGACCTTGTTTTTTGCCGCAGTATGAGTTGGAATGGTGTAGCTAACAATCCTACTTTTCTGGGAGGAGCAAACGTAACCATCAATGTTTTTGGTTCTTGGATGCTTGATCCCAATATGAACTTTGACTTTGCAGGCAGGATACTGTTTACAGGTAACCAAGTTGACAATATGGTCAGTTTTGGTACGCATAATGCTGGGCAGGATGTCAATTTTTCTGGTACTGGAGCATGGACGCTTACTAGTGGAATAACCGTTGACAGCGCCTTTGTTTTCACAGAAGGTACGCTCAATACCAATAATCAAAACGTCGACTGCCTTTATTTTGATGCTCGGTATCCTAATAACAGAACGTTGAATTTAGCATTCTCTATTATTACCATTAGAGGGGGTACTATTGATCCTTTCAATGGGAATTATCCTCCAGGAGTGACACAACCAATGTATATTGATGCTGCTAACCTGACAATGGATGGTGGTGGTTCTACTTTTATTTTTATCAATCCTATTGTTGATATATGGTTGTCTGGTACAGGTGATATTAATTTCAACAGGCTTATTTTGAGTAGCCCCATGGGAAATTCCAAAATAATACCCTACGACCCTTTAGGTACAGCCATTCAGCCTAATATGAATTATAATGAACTCAACCTTTTTCATTCTACTCTATTAAATGGTAGTCCACAAATTGTTGATCTCATTTTGCATCCTGACCAACGCTATTTATTTGAAGCAGGCGAAACTTTTACATTTGGAACAATCGAAGCTTTTGGTACTTGCTCGACCACCATTGTCATGGAGTCAACAGGCGGCGGACAAGCAGCTAATTTCGTTGCGGATAATAATATTACGGTTAGTTTCGTCTCGCTAAAAGGTATTGCTGCTAGTGGAGCAGGTGATTTTACGGCAAATAATGCACTAGACCTCGGCAATAATACTGGCTGGACAATCAACCCAAGAGTAGCAGATGATTTTTTCTGGATAGGAGGCACAGGCAATTGGAATGATCCCGCACATTGGTCTTTCAGTAGTGGAGGCGCACCAAGTGGTTGTATTCCATCGGCTGTAGATGATGTTTTTTTTGATCAAAACTCGTTCTCAGCAGCCAGTCAAAGTGTTACTATTAATATAGAAAACGCTTATTGTCATAATATGGACTGGTCAATGGCTACCAATATGCCAAACCTGGCAGGGCCGATTGAAAACAACCTACATATTACCGCTTCATTGACTTTGATTGCCAATATGCAGCATAGTTTTGAGGGCAATTACCATTTTGAATCAGAAGAAATGGGCAATACCATCACGACTGCGGGGCAACCATTTAATTATGATTTATTGTTCTCTGGTCTTAACGGAGAATGGACATTTCAGGATGATATTTATGTTTTTCATAGCATTTTTTTTAAATCTGGAACACTGAGAACCAATGACCAGAATATAGATGCTTTTTCTTTTCTCTCTGAAGAGCCTTTTCAACGGTCATTGTATTTAGGTAATAGTTATATTACAATCGACAATCATGGCATTGCAGCTTCTGTCTGGCACTTGAATTCTACTAGTTTATTGCTGGACGCAGGTACTTCTACAATAGAAACAACAGGAGCGTTTTCTAATTTAATCCGAACATCTGGCGCAGGCACAGCTGTTTACAACAATATCATTTTCAGTTGTTATGATGGGCGATTTTTCTCTAACATTGACCCACCTGGTTCCACCGTAGAAGTAGATTCCCTTGTTTTTAACCAGTCGGGCTTTACATCAGGTAGTAATATTGTTAATTATTTGTATATGTCTCCTGGTCATACTTATGTATTTGTACCAGATGCTACACAGACAATAACTGAGCTGGATGCTAGTGGTGATTGTACTCAGGGATTCACGCGAATAAAAGCTTCTAGTGCTGGCAATACGTTTAGTTTTGATATCGCAAATGACCATGTTTTTGATCGCTTATCAGTAAAAGGATGCCAACAAATTGGTATAGGTATGTTACAGGCCAATAATTCCCTCGATGATGGAGGGAATTCAGGATGGAATTTCACCAATGCCACCAACCGCAATCTTTTTTGGGTCGGTGGTGATGGGGACTGGAACGATCCCGCACATTGGTCCTTGACTAGTGGTGGAGCAGGTGGTGAATGCATTCCGACACCTCTTGATGATGTTACTTTTGACGACAATTCTTTCCCCGTTTTGTTTGCAAGCGTAAGCAATATACTCAATAATAATAGTTATTGTAGAAATATGACCTGGGCGGCAAATGTAGCTAATGACCCTACTTTTGTCGTTGATTACATCAATATTTATGGTTCATTAGATGTTCAGGGGACTATGCTATGGAATAACTTCTCCCTCTTTTTTAATGGAATAGACAATCATACGATTGCAACAACAGTGCCCCTTCATAGCATTTTTTTTGAAGGTATTGGAACTTATGTTCTGATGTCAGATGTACAGGCAGATGATATTAGACAGGAAACGGGTACTTTTGATACCAATAATTTTAACCTTACCGCCAGCAGATTGATTTGTGATCGACAGGAAGCACCCAAAAGTATGTTTTTTCGCAATAGTTATATTCTATTAACGGGCGGTTCTCCTAATGAATTTGCAGCTACTTTTCACGTGTTTTCTGATGGGTTAACCTTAGATGCGGGGCAATCAACGATTGAATTATCTAATGAAGATGCAGGAATGCGATTCACCTATCCGCTGACTTTCCATAACGTCATTTTTTCCAATCCAGAAAGCAATGCTTATCTTATTGCTGAAGATGGTGTTTTTAATCATGTTTATTTTCATGGAAATGGTGACCTTAGAGGAAGAATGGAAACAGATACCCTGATCTGTAGCCCTGGAAAAAGTTACGTTTTTGATGCCAATCAAATACAAAGAATCAATGATTACTGGCAAATCATTGGCAATAATTGCACGCCAATCAGCTTATCTTCTAGTATTATTGGTAGTCAGGCCAGCGTATATATGCCTCCTGGCTCAACACGATTAGCCGATTTTATTCAGATGCAGTATATGACAGGTATTGGTGGTGCTAACTTTTTTGCTGGTGCGCATAGTACAGATATTAACAATACAAATATAGAATGGATATTTGAGAATGCGCCCGATTTTATCGAGCTTGGTTTTCTAGGAGAGGATGTCGCACTGTGTTCTGGTGATCCCGTGACGCTTGATGCTTATCAATTCACGGTTTCAGAAACCTACCTGTGGCAAGATGGCTCTATGGATACGACTTTGATTGTCGATCAATCAGGTACTTATTCTGTTCAGGTGACTTTTGGCGATAATTGTGTGATCAGAGACACCATTAATGTGCTTGCTGCTCAGGATTTTAATGTAGATATACAAGATGATCCTTCTTTTTGTGATGGTGAAACACTGACTTTAGATGCAAATGTGGGGATCAATGGAGCAAGCTACTTATGGCAGGATGGCTCGACAAATAATACGTTGACCATTAGTTCTGCTGGTATGTATGCGGTAACGGTAGATATTGGCGGCTGCACTGCTACAGATGTAACCAATGCAACAACTCAGTTTTACCCAAGCCTGGATCTAGGCGATGACCTTAGTCTTTGTGAAGGCGATGATTTTACGCTGGCAAGTAATGTTGTTTCACAGAGTTTCCTTTGGCAGGATGGCAGCACCGTTGATTCTTTTACAGGAAATGCTCCAGGTATTTACTGGTTGGAAGCAGCCAATGGTCAGTGTGCTATCAGGGATAGTGTAGAGGTGACGTATGTAAGCAGCTCAACCATCAGTTTGGGAGCAGATACTTTATTATGTGACCAAATAGATTTTTTACTAGGATTAAATGTACCTAATTCAACCTACGAATGGCAGGATGGTTCAACACTCAATACTTTTTTAGCCACGCAGAATGGAGAATACTGGGTAGAAGTCACCGCGCAGGGCTGCTCTGCTCGAGATAGTATTGTACTGACATTTCAGAATAATCCCAGCATTGAGTTTGGTGATGAAATATTTGGTTGTGAGGGCGATGAAATCACCCTTAGTTCACCAGTTGTTGCAGATAGTTACGAATGGAGCGACGGTGATATGGATGCTGATTTTTCCAGCAATATGGCTGGTGTTTATTTCCTGGATGCCACTTTTGGTACTTGTGTTGTACGGGGGGATTTTGAAATTATACTCAATACTTATCCCGTTATTCAATCATTAGGTGATGATGTTAATCTTTGTGAAGGTGAAACCTTAGACCTTAATGCCGTCACTGATATAGGCACAATTACTTGGCAAGATGGCTCAGTTACTAGTAATTTCACTGTAAATACGGCTGGAATATACTGGTATACGGCTGATAATAATGGCTGCGCTGCTAGTGATACCATTGATGTTGCTTACACCAATTACCCTGATATAAACCTAGGTGATGACCTGACTTTATGCGAAGGAGACACCCAGTTATTAGAAACCAACGCACCCGCCGATAGTTATGAATGGCAAGATGGCAGCAATGCTACTTCTTTCCTGATAGCAACAGCAGGTACTATTTGGCTGGAAGCCGCTAATGGAGATTGCATTATTAGAGATAGCCTGGAGGTATTTTATGTGGAAGCGTCTAGTGTTCAGCTCGGAGCAGACACCACACTTTGTGATCAAACCGATTATTTACTAGCGGTTAATATCCCAATGGCCACTTACGAATGGAGTGATGGTAGTACATTAAACACGCTTAATACCACAAGCAGTGGCCTATATTGGGTGGAAGCGACGATACAGGGCTGCTCTGCGCGCGATAGCATTATGCTGACATTCCAAGACAATCCTAGGGTTGAATTTGGTGATGAAATATTTGCTTGTCAGGGCGATGTTATCAATCTTAGTTCACCCGTTATTGCAGATAGTTACGAATGGAGTGATGGCGATATGGATGCTGATTTTTCCAGCAATATGGCTGGTATTTATTTCCTGGATGCCACTTTTGGTACTTGTGTTGTACGGGGGGATTTTGAAATTATTTTAAATGACCTTCCCATTATTCAGTCACTGGGAGCAGATGCAACCATTTGTGATGGAGAAAGCCTGACTTTAAATGCCATTACAGATATTGGTAATATTATTTGGCAGAACGGATCAGGGAATACTACTTTTAATGTGGTTGAAACAGGTGTCTATTGGTTTGTAGCTGATAATAATGGTTGTACTGCTAGTGATACTATTAGCATAACGACACTGGAAAGCCCGCAACCCAATCTTGGTCCCGACCAAACTGCTTGTGAGGGTGATAGTATTGTACTGAGTGTTATTACCCCCATTTTTGGAATGCCGCTTTGGAGCGATGGCAGCACGATGGCTTCCCTTACGGTTAATCAACCCTCTTTGTATTGGCTGGAAGTGGAAAACGGACAAGGGTGTATAGGCAGGGATTCTATCAATATCAGCTTTGCGACGGCTCCCTCTTTGGAAATAGGAAAAGATACGACAGTATGTGATAGCCAGCCTTTTATTGTGGTTGCTAATTTCTCCGAAGGGCAATTATCATGGCCAAATGGTAGTACGCAAGATACATACGCTGTAGAAAAACAAGAAACCGTTATTGCAACATTAGACAATGATGGCTGTATTACAAAAGACACCATTCAGGTTAATTTCAAGGAATGTCATGTTTTTCAGGCGTATATCCCCAATGTTTTTTCACCTAATGAAGATGGTAATAATGATCGGTTTTTGCCTCAAATTGATCCTGATATTCAGATACTTTCCTATACTTTAAATGTTTTTAATCGCTGGGGCAGCCCTGTATATAGCACTACGGACATCAATGCAGGCTGGGATGGTAAATTCAACAATGAATTGCTCGATTTTGGTGTCTATGTATATTTTATAGAAATCAATTTTGTTGATGATCTGGGCGAAGGGCATGAAATATTGGCGGGAGATGTTGTGTTGCTGCGGTAATTAGATATTATTAAATTTTTTTAACCCGCTCAGGCAACCTTTTTAAAATTTAGCAACCTATAGAGTAATTAAATGGCTGTACACCATTCTTTGACTCTTATTACTAAATGTTTAAAAAAAATTTCCACCATGAAATTTAATGCCAAAATTTTAATGCCTTTCGCTTTATTGCTAGTAGGTTTATTTGCCTGTGAAGAAAAACAAGACCTACAAACAGATGATACACAAATTGTCGCAATCCTCACAGATGACAAGCTTGAGACAATAGAACTAGCCAACCTGCCTGAACAAAGCAGGGATTATATCGAATACAATTATTTCGATACCTATGTTGAATCCGTAGAACGAGCAGTCAACAAAGGTTACCGTACCACCATGGGGAATGGGGAAATTCTTTTCTTTAACACCTCTGGTGATGTACTGGAATACGAAGGAGAGGTGCATCCTAATGGCCCTCTAGGAGGCGTTCATCCACACGGCCCTTGCTCAAGATTACGTCGTTTTCTACGTGGTCATCATGGGGATCATGATAGTAATGGCGATGGCCACCCAGATGGTCCTTTTGCTTTTAATGCTGATGAATTACCAACAGCGATCACTGATTATATTACAGAAAATTATCCTGATGATGAAATCGTTCGCGCCGCTTTCAAAGATGATAAATTCCTTATCCTCATCAATGCACCAGCTATTTTAGCTTTTGATGAAGACGGTAACTTCTTACGTGAAATCAATCCATTGGAACATTGCTCTCGTCCCTGTCATGGACTAGAAGCAAATGAATTGCCTGAAACAATTAGCACTTATATCACTGAAAATTTCCCTGATGCTACCATTCGCCGTGCCTGCGAAAGAGAACGAGGAATTGTTGTCTTTTTAACAAACGGAGACAGGGTTCTTGTTGTAGGTTTCAATGCAGATGGTGAATTGGTATTTCAACGACCTTAAAGTGAACCTGAGGTTTGCGAAAAAGCTGTATTCATTTTTTAAAATGATGATCGCAAATATTACATTAATAAATAACACACGCCAATTGTTAACATTAGACCTGGATCATTGATCTGGGTCTTTGTTTTTTAGAGGAGGATTCTTATATTTGCACCATGTTATCAAACCAGCATATAATTATTAGCATTATTATTGGATTACGACCTGATCTGTAGGATGCTAATGCTGATTTAAAAACTCCGACAGATCAAATTCTGTCGGAGTTTTTTTTTTAAGGATAAGTTCAAACGATAAGAAATGTACAAGACGTTCAAAAAATTAGACTTACCAGCAATCGATCAGGAGATCTTATCTTTTTGGGATGAGCAGGGGGTTTTTGATAAGAGCATGGATCAACGTGATCCTAATAAAAGCTATGTTTTTTATGAAGGCCCCCCTTCTGCAAATGGTTTACCTGGTATTCACCACGTAATGGCGCGTACGATTAAGGATATTTTTTGTCGTTTTCATACGCTAAAAGGCGAACGTGTTGACCGTAAAGGCGGCTGGGATACTCATGGTTTACCTATTGAACTAAGCGTTGAAAAAGAATTGGGAATCACCAAAGACGATATTGGCAAAAGCATCAGTGTGGATGAATATAACCAAAAATGCCGTGAAACGGTGATGCGTTATAAAGATATTTGGGATGACCTAACCCGTAAAATGGGCTATTGGGTGGATCTTGAAAACCCTTATATCACCTACGAAAATAGTTATATAGAAACGGTTTGGTTTTTATTAAAACGTCTTTATGATAAAAAATTAATGTATAAAGGCTACACCATTCAGCCTTATTCGCCTGCGGCAGGCACTGGTTTGAGCACCCATGAGCTAAATATGCCTGGAGCCTACAAGGACATTACAGACATTTCTGCTGTAGCCCAATTTAAAATCAAAGGCACAGAGAATGAATACCTTCTAGCCTGGACAACAACGCCCTGGACATTGCCTTCTAATACGGCATTGACCGTGGGCAAAAAAATAGTGTACGTTAAAGTACGTACCTTCAATCGCTATACTCAGGAACCTATTCAGGTTATCTTAGCAAAAGACAGGCTTAATGCTTATTTTTCGGAAGCGATACCCGATATGAAGCCAGAAGATGCCAAACCAGGCAACAAGCCTTATCCTTACATTGAGATAGTGGAAGAAATGACAGGTGCAGATTTGGAAGGGACGCGTTATGAGCAGTTGATGACTTATGTTCAACCTCAGGGGGGGGATCCCTTTAGAGTGATTATTGGTGATTTTGTAACGACAGAAGATGGTACAGGTCTAGTGCATACCGCGCCTACTTTTGGTGCAGATGATATGCGTGTAGCAAAGCAAAACAACATTCCGCCACTAACTATTTTGGACGAAAACGACAAGCCTGTTCCTTTGGTTAATAAAAAAGGACAGTTTGTAGCAGAAGTAACGGATTTTGCAGGCCGTTACGTAAAAGATTATGGCCAAAAAGAAGACCGACCTGTTGATGCTGATATTGCCATCAAGCTAAAAGAAGAAAATAAACTTTTTCATTCTGAAAAATACAAACACAATTATCCACATTGCTGGCGTACCGATAAACCTGTATTGTATTACCCGCTTGATAGCTGGTTTGTTAAAACAAGTGAACATAGAGATCGTATGTTTGAACTCAACAAACAGATCAATTGGAAGCCTGCCAGCACAGGAGAAGGCCGCTTCGGAAAATGGTTGGAAAATCTGCAGGATTGGAATCTGAGCCGTTCCCGTTATTGGGGCATCCCACTTCCAATCTGGCGCACAGAAGACGGAAAACAGGAAAAATGTATCGGTTCTATTCCCGAACTGGAAAGAGAAGTAGCTAAAGCTAATAAAACCTTAGGACTAGATCAAAGTGTACCAAAAGACCTCCACCGCCCTTATATTGATGAGGTGGTTTTGGTGAGTGAATCAGGTGAAAAAATGACCAGAGAGCTGGATTTAATCGACGTTTGGTTCGATTCTGGTTCGATGCCTTATGCACAATGGGGTCTAGATTACGAAAAACTAGCGGCTGGCGATGAAATGCCATTCAATGCACCTTTTGATAAAAGTTTTCCAGCAAATTTCATTGCAGAAGGAGTCGATCAAACGCGTGGCTGGTTTTACACCTTACACGCTATTGCCAGTTTAGCTTATGATACGGTTGCTTATAAGAATGTCGTCTCCAATGGCCTTGTTTTAGATAAAAATGGGGTAAAAATGTCCAAGCGATTAAAAAATGGAGTCGATCCGTTTATAACGCTGCCTAAGTATGGTGCAGATGCCACACGTTGGTATATGATGTCTAATAGTGACCCTTGGGATAACCTTCGTTTTAATGAAGAAGGCATAGACGGTGTGCGTCGCAAGCTATTTGGCACATTGTATAACACTTATGGCTTTTTTGCGCTTTACGCGAATATTGACCAATGGAAATTAGACGAGGCCAATACAATACCGATTAATGAACGCCCGGAAATTGATCGTTGGGTCATTTCAAAACTCAATTCTTTGGTCAAAGAAGTAAGCCATCAATACGCATCTTACGAGCCAACCAAAGCTTGTAGAGCGGTAGAGTCTTTTGTAGACGAGCATCTGAGTAACTGGTATGTGCGTCTATGCCGTCGCCGTTTTTGGAAAGGAGAAATGAATACAGACAAACAAGCTGCTTATGAAACATTGTATGAATGTTTGGTAACGACTGCACAATTGATGTCGCCAGTAGCGCCGTTTTTCTCGGATTGGTTGTATCGAAATTTAACAGAAAATATCCGCAAGCAGGCGATTGCCAACGATACACCTTTAAAGCATGAATCTGTTCATTTGAGTATATTGGCAGACGCTAATGAATCATTAATTGATCTTGATTTAGAACAAAGAATGGATTATGCACAACGCATTTCCAGCTTATTATTAAGCATCCGTAAAAAGGATAATCTGCGTGTTCGTCAACCACTCCATAAAGTACTTATTCCTGTCCTTGATCCTGCTTTTGAAAAACAAGTAGAAGCCGTCAAAGACCTGATTTTAGCCGAGGTAAACGTCAAAACCATTGAATATTTATACGATGATACAGGCTTTTTGAAAAAGAAAATCAAGCCCAATTTCAAGACGCTCGGCAGGCGTTTAGGTAAGCACATGAAGTTTGCTGCCCAAGCCATTAATAAAATGGGAGATAGCGACATTGCAGCGATCGAAAAAACAGGTACTTACCAATTAGATGTAGAAGGTCAGATTTTTGAACTAACAATGGAAGATTTCGAAATCACCACGCAGGACATCCCCGGCTGGAAAGTAGCTAGTGATGGGCAGATAACGGTTGCACTAGACATTAGCCTTACCGATGAGCTAAAAGCGGAAGGGATGGCTAGAGAGCTAGTTAACCGCATCCAACTCATCCGAAAGGACAAAGGGTTTGAAGTTATAGATCGTATCAATGTACGCCTTGAAAAACAAGAACAGGTAGGTGCTGCTGTTGAGCAATTCGGCGATTATATATGTGGTGAAGTACTAGCAGATGGCCTGGAGTTGGGTGCAGTAGAAAATGGTGTAGAAATTGAATTGCCTGGTGATATTAAATTGATGATGGCTGTGGTAAAAAACTAGTGGCTGAAGAACTAAGTTATTCCTATATTAAACGCCGTCTATTTTTTGTCTAATCGAGTCAATAAATGGGGAGTTTATCGAGATAAGTGACCCATTTATTGGTGAAGAGTAGGCGAAAAAGAGCAAGTTTAATATGTGTGTTATTTAGTTCTTAAGCCACTAGTGGCTTAAGAACTAATGCTTTGGGACAAAAGTATTTGTAATATAGAAGTTTTATGTATATTCGCCTAAGGGGTTACACAGAAATAGATTACTCAATTATTGGGAATTTATTTTTGCGCAACCCCTAACATCAAAAAAATGATCAGATGAAATCAACTTGGATCTTATTAGTAAGTGTATTGATTACTGGTAGCCTGTTACAGGCCCAGCAACTGCTCACAATTACACCCAATGTTTTAAAAAAGCAAGTTGAAATAGAATTGGATGATGCCGCTTATGAAGAAGTTCTTAAAGTAAAAGTAACCAATACTTCAAAGCGGGTTTTGAAATTAAGATGGGATAAAAATATCGCTTACCAGCCTTATAGTTGGGAGAGCCAAATATGCGATAAAGAAGCAAGTTATCCCTCTAATGTTGAAAGTAATTATGATCCGATTCTAGGCTTATTGGCACCTGTTCAATTATTTCCAGGTGAATCATTTGATTTGTACTTAACGATTTTTCCTTACAATAAAACAGGACAATGTAAAATAGAAGTACCATTCCAGGAAATACAGCGACCTGGTAAAATAGTAGGAACAGCCGTTTTTCAGATAAATATAATCAATAGCCAAGACAAAAAAGACAATGGAAGAGGAGACAAACGCATTCGTGTCTTCCCAAATCCAGTACATGAATATTTTTTCTTATCCAATACGCCAAAATTAAGTAGTATAGACGTGTATAATACTCTGGGGGTAAAAGTAAAAACGTTTGAATCTCCTGAAATAGGCGATAGCTTTGATGCTGGAGATTTGCCCCAGGGGGTTTATCTGGTAAGTCTCCGAGATGAGAAAGGGAAAATCATACGAACGCTTCGGTTGTTGAGACGAGATTTTAGACCATAGGTACGTTGTAATTAACGGTGCTGCCCACTGTAAGCCGCTGATGCCTTCCTGCGGCTGGCTGGCAGGCCTGCCAGGCTAATCAGACAGGAACACGAAAACACAAAATCCCCCTGATTTTTGTGGGATTCAGTGCTTTTGTGTTTTAGTGGCTATTGTGATCCACTATCCTACGTTAGATGGGCAGCCTTAAAACCCTTAAAATATCTAACACTCAAATCATTTTAGCTAGTTCATCTATACATTCCGCTATTTCATCTAAGGCTTCGTTGGTATTCTTTAATATTTGCTACTTTTACTAGAAGACCGAAAGAAGAAAGAAATGAAATTTATTGAAAACATACAATTAGCCTTAGGGTCAGTACGTGACAATTGGTTAAGAGCTACATTAACTTTAATTATTATTGCATTTGGTATTATGTCATTAGTAGGCATTTTAACCGCTATTGATACCGCTATTTTTTCTTTAAATGATAACCTTTCTTATCTGGGGTCTAACTCTTTTGATATTGACCCCGCAGGCCGAGGCGTAAGAGGTAATAGACACGGCAGGCAAAGAAAAAGAGCAGATCCTTTTACTTATAAACAAGCTATAGACTTTAAAGAAAAATATGGTTTTCCTGCGAAAGTTTCTAATTCTTTATTTTGTACAGGTACCGCTACTATTAAATATGAAAATGAAGAAACCAACCCTAATGTAGTTGTTTTTGGTATTGATGAAAATTATATTGAAGCTAGGGCTTTTAACATAGAACTAGGCCGAGGGTTTACTCCAGTTGAAGTAAAAAATGGTGGTATGGTTACTATTTTAGGAGCAGATATGGTTGAACTTTTATTTGCAGGTAGTATTGATCGGGCAATAGGTAAATATATTACAACCTCAAGTGGTAGGTATAAAGTGGTGGGTGTTTTAGAGGAAAAAGGTTCGAGTATGAACCAAAGTGAAGATCGTCGAATTTTAATTCCATTACAAACAGGTAAGCGATACTATGGAGCAGATCGCTCTAATTATAGTATCATGGTGACAGTAAAAGATGTCACTAGTATGGAAGCGGCGATAGGGGAAGCTACCGTGACGATGCGAAACATAAGAGGGCTTTCTGCTGCGGATAAAAATGACTTTGAAATCAGTAAAAGTGATAGTATTCTGGCCGTTATCAAAGATAATACTATTTATTTGAGACTAGCAGCGGTCAGCATTGGTTTCATAACGTTGTTAGGTGCAGCGATCGGTCTAATGAATATCATGTTAGTTTCAGTTACCGAACGAACCAGGGAGATTGGTGTTCGGAAAGCACTAGGGGCAACAAGTAAAAATATTCTTATCCAGTTTTTAGCCGAGGCGGTCGTTATTAGTGTAGCCGGAGGGGTATTAGGTATCATACTAGGCGTGTTGCTAGGTAATGTTGTGTCTTTTATTTTTGGGAGCTCTTTTCTTTTTCCCTGGCTATGGATAACGGTTGCTCTAATGACCAGTACAACAGTTGGTTTACTTTCAGGTTTGTATCCTGCAATGAGAGCCGCTGAACTTGACCCTATTGAGTCATTGCGATATGAATAAACAAGAAAAACGCCTTAGAATGAAGATTCTAAGGCGTTTTCTATAAGCTTTACTTTAAAACTTACTTAGTGTATTTTTCGTCACTAACGGTTAATTTGTGACGGCCTTTAGCGCGACGACGAGCTAATACTTTGCGGCCGTTCTTACTACTCATACGAGAGCGAAAACCGTGCTTGTTATTGCGCCGCCTGCGAGATGGTTGAAATGTTCTTTTCATTATTCTGTTATTTTAGCAGCGCAAAACTGCTATTTTTAAAAAGCTGATTTATTTTAGCTATACTGTGCTTACTGATTTTAACTAAATTGATTTCCAAGATAGCCTTTTGTCAATATGCGGGCGCAAAGATAATACAAAAGATTAAATAGTCAAAATATCTGACTCTTTATTAGCAACCATTTTATCTGCTTTTTCTGTAAAAGAATTGGTCATGTTTTGAGCTTTTTCTTCTGCACGTTTTCCTGCGTCTTCAGGATAGCCATCTTTCACAGCACTTTTGATGCCTTCCATTACTTCTCTTCTTGAGTTTCGGATAGCTACTTTAGCATCTTCCCCCATTCCTTTAGCTACTTTTACAAGTTGCTTTCTTCGGTCTTCAGTTAGTGGAGGGATACTAATACGAACCAATTCGCCGTCATTTTGAGGTGTAACACCCAGGTTGGCTTCGAAAATAGATCGTTCAATATCAGGGATAACACTTTTCTCCCACGGTTGAATGACAATTGTTCTCGCATCGGTTGTAGAAATATTAGCAACTTGTTTCATTGGGGTTGGTGAGCCATAATAACTAACCATTAAGTCATTGACCAAATCCGTTGAAGCTTTGCCTGTACGTACTTTACGGAGTTCTTTTTCCAAGTGTTCAAGACTATGTTCCATGCCTTCTCTGGCAGTATCAATATAAAGGTCTACTTCTTCTTGCATAGTGATTATCTTTAAATTAGCGAGCCAAAGGTAAGGAATAAAGTCTATTATCTAATCCCTTCCTGCCAAACTTAATAACAAGTATATTAAAACAACTAAAGAGGATAATGCCGCAACAACGTAAGTCAGTGCTGCCCAGGTAAGCGCATCTTTAGCCCCCTCATGTTCTCTTCCTCTAGTAAAATTGGTTTCTTCCAGCCATGCCAATGCACGTCTACTGGCATCAAATTCTACAGGAAGGGTCACCAGACTAAATAACATGGTCATACCAAATGCTGCGATCGTGAGGTACAAAAGGAAGCTGCCTCCTCCTAAACCCATAAGCCCTAAGCCAAACATGAATAAATATTGTTGTGCTTTAGCCGCTAAACTAACCGCAGGAACCATAGCAGAACGCATTTTTAACCAGGCATAAGCCGTATTGTGCTGTACCGCATGGCCGCACTCATGCGAAGCCACCGCTGCTGCTGCAACATGCCGACCATGATAAACATCGGGGCTTAAGTTAACCGTCTTAGTTGCAGGATTATAATGGTCGGTCAACATTCCCTGCCCTTGAACAATTTGCACATCATAAATACCATAATGCTCCAGCATCGCTTTAGCTACTTCTGCCCCCGAACGGCCATTGCTTAATGGTAGTTTTGAATATTGAGCAAATTTTGACTTTAAGCGACGGCTTACAAGACCTCCGATCAATGAAAAAATGCCTACAATGATAATATATCCCATTTTGTATATTTTTTTTGCTAAAAGGTTTAAGAGCTTATTGGGAAATTAAATTTGGCCTAAAAATGCCCCTTTTTTCACCACTTTTTTCCGCAATACTGCGGCATC
>Ga0256839_1003224_pt1 | contig 17043 bp, 19 predicted proteins | sample 354166metaG_FD_185968 | JGI IMG/M metagenome (GOLD analysis project Ga0256839, IMG submission 185968) | Hydrothermal vent microbial communities from Mid Atlantic Ridge, Atlantic Ocean - 354-166 | ecosystem: Environmental > Aquatic > Marine > Hydrothermal vents | place: Atlantic Ocean: Mid... | reverse complement strand
TCAGATGAGGGCAAACCAATTATTGTTGCGGATCCAGAAAGTGAACATGCAAAACCTTATAGTAAAATTGCGTTAAAAATAGCAACAATGCTGAATGAGGATAGGGGTTAGGCGGTTTTGCTTTTAACAAAATCAAGAAAATGCGTAACCCAAGGGTAGTTTTCACTGTTTCTTAAATGGCAAAACCCAGCTAGTAAGTTTTTAATCACTATGCCGTCATTTTCACCATCTATGCCGTATCCACGTAATATATTTTGGGCATATTTTGTTTCGTGTGATAATCCTTCTAAAGAGGCATAATGAAATTCGTGCGCAACAATTTCGCCCTCAAAATTCCTCCATGGGTGAGATGCTAGGCTTTTATATTTTGTATAACCTCGCCCTTGTGGTCGCTTATTCATAATTGCTTTTGCTTTTATCACACCTACCATTGGCAATTCTTTTCCTTCAGACAAAATAAAAGAGCATAGATACATCAATCCGCCGCACTCGGCATAAGTTGGCAGGCCTACCATAATTGCTCTTTTAATGTCATTCCGCAGGCTTTCATTTTTTGATATAGCTTGCATGTGGATTTCAGGAAAGCCTCCGCCAATGAATAGACCATCAATTTGTGGCAGGGAAGCGGTTTGCAAACTATCAATAAAAACCAATTCAGCGCCTGCTTGTTCAAAAGCTTCTAAATCATCGGGGTAATAAAAACCAAATGCTTTATCCTGTATAATCCCAATGCGCAATCCAGCACCATTTTGTTTGATGGCTTGTTGCTTTTTGGGCTGAATTTGTGGAGCTGTATTCGCTATTTTTACCAATTCATCAAGCTCAATATTTTGAGCTATAATTTGTCCAAAATCTGCAATTTTTTGAGCTATTTTACTGCTTTCGCTAGGAGTTGCTAAACCAAGGTGGCGCTCGCTAATATCAAGTGCAATATTTTTTCTTATTGAGCCTAAAACTTTTATATCAGAATATTGTTTGATTGCAGCGCGTAATTTCCCCTCGTGGCGCACACCACCAACTTTATTTAAAATGATTCCTGCAATATTTATATCTTTATCAAATGCTTGATAACCAAGTAAAAGCGGGGCAATTCCTCGTGTCATTCCTGTTGTGTCAATTACTAGGATAACAGGCAGATTTAGTAATTTTGCTAATTGAGCGTTTGAATCAGAGCCATCAACAGCAACACCGTCATAAAGCCCTTTATTTGCCTCAACTAGCACTATATCAGCTGCAGCTGATTTTTGCGCATATGTTTGGGTAATTTGAGCAGGCTTCATAATGTTAAAATCTAAATTATAACAAGATTGTCCACTTGCCGCCTTTAGCCACATGGGATCAATATAATCAGGCCCTTTCTTGAAGGTTTGAACCTTGTTCCCTCTAGCTCTTAAAGCAGCAGCAAGCCCGATAGAAATTGTAGTTTTTCCTGAAGATTTATGCGCTGCTGCTATTAAGAACCCCGCCATAGGTTAAACACTCAAGGGCAGATAATTTTTATTGCGCTTGTTCCACATATCATTGGCTAGTTGTTGAGCTAAAGCAATATTATTTGTCTTGCCTAAAAGTTTAAGGGCAATTGCAAGTGTGCCAGTGACAGAGGCAATTCCATACTCATTTTCAATCTCACCCCTATAAAGCCTAATAAGGTTTGCAATATTCATTTCCTCATCTGCTGCCTGAAATGGTTCATTTACTATTGCTGGCCAGATTTCTGGCTCTAGTTCATTTTTTCCCTTTGTATAATGGGTCTTAGTTGGCTTATTTGGACGGCGTTCAATCTCTCCACCCTCGCCACGAAATACTGCCATTTTCGGCTGCTTAAGTAATTGCGCTGCTGATGTGTGAATTTCCATAAATCCACGATGAAAAATCCCCTGCATCATTGCTGGTGCATTAAATGGGTTGAGCATTCTAGCAAAACTATGCACAGGTGAGCGCAAACCTAAGATTGGTCGCATTTCAATTAGCTCACGTAATTTTGGGCTAAGAACTTCAAGCGGCACATAGGTGAAATTATTGGTATCAACTTGCTCGCTTGCTTGCTCAAGAGAATTTGCAATAGGAAAACCAAGTGTTTCTAGCACCTCTTGCGTATAGACTCTACCGGGAGTGTGTCCGCTTGTGCCGTGCATAAAAACCCGAGTGCCATTTTGTGCTAGCAATAATGCGCTAAGAATAAAATAGGGCAATTGCCGCCTTTTACCAGCATAGGAGGACCAATCAATATCAACTTTTGCTATTTTTTCTGGCAAGTTTATTACTGAACGCGCGCCAAGTGTGAAGCCTGCAATTTCTTCGCCATTTTCTTCTTTTAGTCGCATTAACATCAAAAAAGCACCAATTTGTTCGGGCAATGCTTCATCTTTTAAAATCATACTCATAGCATCTTGAGATTCTTGCAAGGTGAAGGAGCGAGTTTTGGTTTTTCCTCGTGCTAAAATGGCAATATATTTTGCGAATGGGTGTAATGTTTGATCCATGAATATAAACTATAGCTAGACTTGAGTGATGTCCACATTTTCATCAGAAAGGTTGACGGGCATAATACGTAATATTTTCATGCCAATAATTGTAATAGCAGTAGCTAGTGCCATGCCACCAAAACCTAATACGAACTCAAGATAAGTTGGGCTATATTTATTTATTATTCCATCTGAAAAACTGCTTGAAACTTCATAGCCAGGGAAAATTTCTAATGGAAATGCTTGGCCGCCTATAATGATTACATAAAGCTGTATCAAGCCACCTATTACCACCAAAGCGGCCGCTAAAATAACTAGGCCTTTTTTGACATCTAGTCTTGGGTGGAAAAGCAAAATAAGCGGCACGATTCCTCCAATAAAAACCTGCCCTAGCCAAAATAGCCAAGTATAAATTCCACCCCTTAGCAATATAAAGCGCTCAAATGCTTGATGTTCTACAACATATAGGTTGCTAACATGTTGAACCAGAGTGAAGTAAAGTACCACTGCTACAAATAATCCGAGTAAACGAGCTTGGCGGGTGCGAAGCTCAACTGCATAACGTCTGTTTGTTAAGGTGCAAGTGCCAATCATTGTGAGCATAAACACCGCTAAACCAAATGAGAATGACATAGCAATGAATAAAGGTGCCATAATAGCGGCATCATAACCATTTCTAGCTACCAGCCAGCCAAAAATTGACCCCGTGCCAGTGGTTAAAGCCAAGCGCCATAAAAACGCTACCATGCCAGCGGTTTTTAGTGCAAAGCTATGCACTCCGCGTGCCATTTGCGCATAAAGATAAATTGCAACTATTCCTAAAAAACCAGTATAAAGTAGTACATTCCATGCAAAAATAGACTTAAAATTATAAGTAGTCATTGCAATGATTAAACGATCAAGACGGCCTAAATCTAGCACTAAAACTGCCAGTCCCCCCATTAGTAATGCCATTGCCAAAAGTGATGAAAGCCTTGCCACAGGCTTATAGTCTTGCTTGCCAAAAACTGAGCCAATTGAAGAAACATTAAGCGAGCCAGAAGCTGCAACTATAAGAAAAATTGCAAAAACATGCGGCACACCCCAGACAATTTGATTATTCATGCCAGTAACAATATGACCATGATGTTCAATATATAAAACTGTTAATGCCGCGGCTCCAATGAAAGCGCCTAAAATAGCCAGCAAACCCCATAATTTTGGGGTGGATCTCAATTCTGAATATTTAATCCGTTCCATAATTTCCCCTTAAATATTGCTATAGCGCACGCCAAGATTTAGACGCAAGTCATCACGCAACTCAACGCTTGGATAATTAGCAAGCGCTTGTGAAATTTCACTATTTTCATCATTTAGATCGCCAAAAATCATTGCCCCATTTCCGCTTGCAGAACATGCTTGAACGCAAGCCGTTGTTCCATCGCCTGCGTCCAGCTTATGCACACACATATTGCAACCCTCAACCGTGCCTTTGCCACGAGGCGAATAGCTTTTCTGCCCCTCAACTTTTTCATGCACGAATGAGCGAGCCTTAAATGGACAGGCCATCATGCAATAGCGACAACCAATGCAAATATGCCTATCAACTAATACAATACCATCTGCACGCTTAAAAGAAGCGCCCGTTGGGCAGACATCAACACAGGGAGGCTTTTCGCAATGTTGGCACATTATGGGTAGAGAATTCTCACGTCCCGTTTGTTTGTCTTTTAGGGTGACTTTTCTAATCCATTGCGGATCGGTTAGTAATCCATTATTCTCCCAGCCATGCTCATTTGAACATGCGCTAACACAGTCATCACAATCTGATGGGCATTTATTTGTATCTATCAACAAGCCCCAACGAATATTTGGGTCTGCGCTAGCTGCTGCACCTTGGCTAAGAGCCATTAAGGTAACGCCTGATGCAAGAGTAACGCTGGCTAAAGCTGCGCCGCTTTTAAGAAAATTACGTCTTTGCAAATTAGCAATTTTTTCTTTACTCATTTTGCTACCCCCTCAAGATAAGCAAGTAACCCATCTAATTCTGTGTTTGAATGAGGATATAAAGCAGAGGATTGCAAAGGCGTAGTTGGCACTGAATTATGACATGAAAAACAATCTAATTTAACAGCAGCAAAATCATGACATACTCTACAAAAATGCTCCTCGCTTTTAATCGTAACGGGTTTATTATCCTCATCTTTAACGACATGACATGAAATACATTGTGCTAGTGAATTATCCTCATCTCGCACCCCTTGCCGCACTACAGTGTCACGATCATGTTTTAGCATATCCATGTGGTTGATACGCATATATTCATTGCCCTCAGGGTGGGGTTTGCCAGTTGCTTTTGGAATATCTGGATATAAATCGCCAGCTAGAGTGCTGGTTGAAACCAGAGTAAAAGCCACCATCAATAAAACCAGCAAGCGTTTCATGACTAGCCCCCAAGCCCCATATTTATATAGCCAGTTGGGCAGACATCAGCACAAATATGACAGCCTATGCATTTTGAATAATCGGTAAATACATAGCGCCCAACAGCTCTATCAGACTTTTTAACTCTGGCAACTGCATCTTGTGGGCAGTAAATTACGCAATTATCACACTCAAAACACATGCCGCATGACATACAACGCTCGCCTTCTTTTTGTGCTTGTTCCTCTGAATAAGCAATTATGCGTTCTTCAAAATTGCCAAGCACATTATCAGCCTCAATTTTCACTTCATCACGTTTTTCTCGTGCCACATAGGGAAAGTGAGCTAAGAATAAATCCTTATGTTTGATAATCTGATTATCTGAGCGATCATCATAATTATGAACAGCAAAATTGCTTTTATCTGTGCCACGAGTTGGCTGATGATTATATTTATCTTTAGGGTGGCCACGTTGTGCTAATTCTTGCAGTAAATTAAAACTTGGCGCATCAATTTTTGGACGTTTTTCAATTTCACCATCATCTAAAAAGTCAGTTATGGTTTGTGCAGCAATTCGTCCATGACCGATGGCAGTGGTAAGCAAATGCGGCTTGATAATATCGCCACCAGCAAAGTGTTTTTTCTTGCCCTTAACCTGATAAGCAAAGTCGGTTGCTATAAAACCTTTGCCTGCGTCTAATTCTTCTATGCCGTCAAAGTCGCCATATTGCCCAATCGCTGAAATAATAATATCGCATTCAATGGTGAAATCAGTTCCTTCACGTGGGATAGGTGTCATGCCCTTCATGTCGCATTCGCACATTTTTAGCGCAATCGCCATGCCATTATCATCTTTAATCACCTCAAGCGGCATAACGCCGCCCTTAATATCAACGCCCTCACGTTTAGCATCAGCGCGTTCATGCTCAGAGGCTGTCATTTGCTCAAGTGGGAAAAGCGAAGTTAGAGTAGCGCTTACACCCTCACGATTTAATGCACTTGCTGCATCACCAGCTGTGAAATCAATCTTTGATTTTTCTGCTCCATCAGATTTGGCATTGCTAGAAACATGGCCTAAACGACGAGCAACAGAAGCAACGTCAATTGAAGTGTCACCACCACCAACAACTACTACCCGTAGCTTTGTATCAACCATATAGCCTTTGTTAAAAGCATCTAAAAACTCAATGCCGTTAATGCAGTTTTTTGTCCCCTGCCAACCCGGAACTGGCAATGGGCGACCATTTTGTGCGCCAAGCGCCCAAAAAATAGCATCATAATCATCTTCAAGCTGCTTAACGCTTATATCTTTACCAACTTTAGTATTTAGGTGGATTTGCACACCCATTTCTGTAATACGCCCAATTTCTTTTTCAAGCATACCACGTGGAGTTCTATAACCCGGAATGCCATAATACATCATGCCGCCAAGCGTGTCATTAGCTTCAAAAAGCACAACTGCATGACCAATTTTACGCAAGAAAAACGCTGCTGAAAGACCTGCTGGCCCACCGCCAACAATCGCAATTTTGTAGCCAGTATCAGCACCTATGCCGCCATGTTTTAGGTTATTCTCATTTGCCCAATCGCCAACATATTGCTCAACCGCATTTATGCCAACATAATCATCAACCTCATTGCGATTACAACCTTCTTCACACGGTGCAGGGCAAACACGTCCCATTGTTGCAGGGAAGGGGTTAGCCTGAGCCATACGCTCAAACGCATATTCCTGCCATGCCATACCCTCAACTGGTGGCTTATCCATGCCACGGGCAATTGCTAACCAGCCACGAATTTCATGACCTGATGGGCATGACCCTTGGCAGGGTGGAGTTTTATTTATATAGGTTGGGCATTTATAGGATTTATCTTGAGTGAAGATTTTTTCTTCCAAATCCCAATCCTCAGGTGTTTCACCGTCTTCATAGCGCCGATATGTTTTTTTTGTTTCCTGATTGAGATTATTCATTATCTGCCTCCAATTTAGTATCTTGTTCTTTAGGTGCTTCGTCTTCAATTATTGCATCGTCGAGAATGATGGCGTTTGAAACTAGTTGATGCACCGAGAGAATATTGTCCATTTCATAGCCAAATTTTGGCATAACTTTTGAAAATTGAGTTTTGCAAATTGCGCAAATCGCCGCCATATGCGTCACGCCGTGATCCTCGCTCACTTGTTGAAGTGCTGTCATACGAGGGCTTGCGCCTTTTGTGCGTAAATCCATCAATTCATCTGTAAGCAAACCGCCACCACCACCACAGCAAAGCGTGCTTTCCATTATCGTATCACGATCCATATCGTAATAATGATTACAACAGGCTTTTAATACGTCACGTGGTAGTTCAAATTGCCCGCCAGGGAAATCGCCCATACGTGAGCCACGTGCAACATTACAGCTATCATGAAATGTTACTCTAAACTCATCATTCTTGGACTTATCAAATTTTAACTCACCTTTTTGAATAAGATCGTGGGTGAATTCCATAATATGCTGAGGGATAGGATAATTTTGATCCAAGAAATCAAAAGGTCCGGCAAGTGTGTTGAGAAAACTATAGGCAACCCGCCACGCATGACCGCACTCACCAAAAATTATCCGTTTAACACCAAGGTCTTTTGCAGCTTTTCTTACTCTAAGGCTTAGCTCACGCATATTCTCATAAGAGCCAATAAACATACCAAAATTTGCAGCTTCTGAGGCATAAGAACTTATTGTCCAGCTTACGCCTGCTTGGTGAAATACTTTGGCATAGCCCAAAAGTCCATCAATATGAGGCTCAGCGAAAAAGTCAGCACTTGGCGTGATAAGCAAAATATCAGCCCCTTTTTCATCGAGTGGCAGGCGGACTTTAATGCCAGTTTCATCTTCTAAATCTTCTTCTAAATCTTCAAGCGTGGCTCTTAGAGCCTTTGGGTTTAGACCAAGATTATTGCCTACTTTTTTGGCCTTAGCGATAATTTCATTACAATATTTTTGCCCCTTGCCAACACTATCTAAAATCTCTCGTGCCGCCATAGATATTTCAGCAGTATCAATTCCATAAGGGCAGAAAACCGAACATCTGCGACATTGAGAACATTGGTGATAATAGGTATACCATTCTTCTAGCACTTCTTTAGTGAGATCGCGTGCGCCAACAAGCCATGGGAAATATTTCCCTGCAAAAGTATAATAACGCCGATAAACAGAGCGCAATAGGTCTTGGCGAGCAACAGGCATATTTTTTGGATCACCAGAGCCAAGAAAGTAATGGCATTTATCGGTGCAAGCGCCGCATTTTACGCAAATATCAAGATAGACCTTAAAGGCACGGTTTTTCTTTGCTAATTCACCAATTTTGGCAATCGCAACCTCTTTCCAATTATCAATAAGTTCAGGTGGGAAACCAAGGTCAGTATTATGTTGGGAGTGAGCGGGATATGGTTTGATATCTGCCATTGCACCGCATGCTAGTTTTGGCATTTCAAGCGGGTCTATATATGGTTTTGTGGGTTTTTTATGTTTAATATCTAGCTCAACCATTATCTATCCTCACCTTCTTCTAGCTTTTTTGCCCAAGGAGCGATGTGACGTTTTTCACGAGAATTATCAACTTGATTGCGAGTAGGGCTAAAGAAAATACCAACGCCGTGTAGTAATTTGGAAATTGGAAAAATAATCATCAATAAAGCAACTGCGCCTAAATGAATGAGCAATGCAGGGTGGGTTGGCAAATCGCCAATTTGGAAGCTTAATAATCCTAACATATAGGATTTAACAGCAATAATATCTGTATGTGAGACAAATTTCATTGCTAAACCAGAGGCTGCAATTCCAAGTAAAAGCAATAACATTAAATAATCAGAAGGGCTGGAAATATAGCGAATTCTGGCAATAATTATACGCCTTAGGAGTAATGCACTAAGTGCCAAGAACATCGCAAAGCCAGCATAAATTCCAATTGGCTGAATAAGCGCTACCCACCACCAGACATCGCTTTGAAAATAGCGAATATGACGCAATAAAACCAAAAGCAAAGCAAGATGAAAAATATAACCAAACAGCCAAATCCATTTGTTAGATTTGAACAGACTTTCAAAAAATGCCACTTCACGAAATAGGCGAAAGCCAACGCCAGTCTTTGTTAATGGAGCTGGCATGGTTGGGATTTTTAGCGGCGCTGGAGTTTTTGCATATTGGTATATTTTTACCGCTAATCCAACGACTAGCAGTAAAGTAGCAATATAAAATAACAGTGCATAAATGACAGAAATCACGCCTGTCCTCCCTTAAAATTCTTAAAGCTTAAAGCAGTTTTATCAAAAGGCTGTATTTCCCTAGATACAGCCTTAAAACTTAATCATACGCAGCCAGTGGGCTCTCTTATACGCAGCCAGTGGGCTTGGGCAAACCTGCAATTTTACAAGCTTGTTTAGCTGGGCCATAAGGAAATAATTCATACATATATTTATTATTTCCAATTTCAGGACCCATAGATTTTTTAATCGCCTTAACTAAAACACGAACAGCTGGGGCAATTTGATATTCGTCATAATATTCACGTAAAAAATTTACCACTGCCCAATGCTCGTCGGTCATTTCAATTTCTTCAGCTTTTGCGATAACATCTGCCAGCTCTTTGCTCCAATCGTCAAGATTGGTGATATAGCCCTCTTCATCATGCTCTACTACTGTTCCATTTACGTCATATGCCATATGTTATTCCTTATTATCGTTTAAAATTATATTTATAACCAAGCTTGATTTAAGTCGTGCTTGGCGGCCATTTCTACAAAACCAGCGTAATCTGTTGTGCTGATTCCTTCAAGTAAACGTGTTTCGTCTATTCCTCGTGCATCGAGGTCTGGTTTAAGCGCAATGATAGAAATTTGTTTCATTTTTGCTTTAACCATATCCGCCATGGCGCTATTATTAGAAGCACCATAAACACCGTCTTCGATTAGTAAAATGCTATCACCGTCGCTAACATGATCTAAACAGCTTTTAAGAGCATTTGTAGCAAAGGGCGATTTATTCACTGTATGTAATGTTGACATAATCTTCTTTCCTAAAAACTCAAAACAACGTCTTGGTCAGCCATTAAAGCTGCCATTTCTTTACGGTCAATAATTCTGATAGACGGCTTTTCTGCCCAATCATCGTCCTCATCTTCCCACACTAATTCTTGCAAATCGTCTTCACTTAAACCACGCTCCTCAAGTGATTGTTTTTCAACATAAAGTTTTGTAACCTCATAATCGCCAAGCGCACGATATGTGGGTGAAAAATTCTTAACCCCAATTGCCTTTGTGTCTTGTCCCTTGGTAAGCTGAAATACGCCATCATCAAGGAAAGCAAGGCTTACATCTTGATCAAAGGCCGCTCCAATAAGCACAACCTCTAAACTTTCAAGCGCATAAATTGTGCCATAAGGTGCTTTACGGTTTACATAGAGAAATTTCTTAACTACTTCGCTCATTTTTCTCTCCTAATCGCCAAATGTCATTAGGCGATCACTTAAGATGCCCATTTCAATTAACTGGCCAAGACCAGAAATTCTAAAACCATCAGCAATATTATTAGCGTCTTTGCCCTGCCGTTTGGCTTCATTTTCATCTAACAGACCTCGGCGCTGTGCTGCTGCAATGCAAATAACCAAATCCAGCTCATGTTCCTTAGCTAAAGCGCTCCACTCTTGTTGAAGATTTCTCTCATCTTGTGGTGGGACAGAAAGGCGTGTGCCAACATTAACCCCATCATGATAGAAGAATACACGTTCAATTTCATGACCGGCCTCAAGTGCGGCTTTGGTAAAGTGCAAAGCACTATCAGCCGCCTGATGCGTATATGGTCCTTCGCTTATAAGAATTCCAAATTTCATCAGATTATTCTCCTAAAAATGAATATGTGATGATGAGTTCATATTTTTGCGAGCGCCAGTCCAAGTATCTAAATGATGCTTGGTGAAAGCTAAGTCTGTCATATCAAAAAATGCTTTCCAGCCAATACGATCAATCCATTCACCCATACGCTCCCAGTCTTTGGCATCTGCCTTATATGCCTCAATGATTTTACGAACAACAGCACCAACTTCTGGCCAGTGCGGTGGGTTATTTGGTAGGTTTGCTATTGCTAACTTATGGAAAGTTGGCTTTGAGCGAGCATTTGAATGTTTGCCACCAACCCAAATTGCGATTTTTGTAGAATCTGCACCATTTATTTGCATTGGTGGGCAGGGCGGATAACAAGCACCGCAACAGACACATTTCTTTTCATCAATCTCTAGCGATGGTTTGCCATCAACCATTGCAGGGCGAATGGCGGCAACTGGGCAACGAGCTACAACCGCAGGGCGCTCACATACATTAGCAACTAGATCATGATTGATTGTTGGTGGTTTAGTATATTGCACATTGATTGCAATATCTCCCTGACCACCGCAATTTATTTGGCAACAAGAAGTAGTAATTCGCACTCGGTTTGGCATACGCTCTTGAATAAATTCTTTGTGCAGATAATCCATTAACCCCTTTACAACGCCAGAAGCGTCCGTTCCAGGGATATCACAATGTAACCAGCCTTGGGTGTGAGAAATCATAGATACAGAAGCACCTGTGCCACCAACGGGGAAACCTGCTTCTTCTAAGGCCTCTATCATTGGTGCAACTTTTGCTTCGTCTGCAATAATATATTCAATATTTGATCTGGTAGTGAAACGCACATGGCCATCGCCATATTCATCACCAATATCGCAAAGTTTACGGATAGTATAAACGTCCATTTGGCGCTGTGTTCCTGCGCGAACAGAAAATACTACATCTCCGCTCTTGCTAACATGGCGCAAAACACCAGCGCGAGGGCGATCATGGTAATCCCAATTGCCATGATTTTTATTTAATAGTGGGTGCATATACTGATGATGGTCTGGTACGCCAACCTCATCTGCTGTTCTTGGTTTTTCTTGTGCTTCGCTCATAATTCCTCCTAGAAAATAAGTTGATGAATGTTTAAAATCCCTTCTAATCATTCATCATTTATTGCTCTGCCTTCTTGTTTTGCTTTTCTTTCAAACCATTTTGCGGCTTCCTCATCAAAATCATCGGTTCTGACATAAGAGGAAGTGCGTGGGTGATTGACCATGTTTGGATCTGCCTCAACCCCAACACCTTCAAGAAAGGCTGGTAAACCAATGCGATCAATAGTTTCACCAATTCGCTCATGTTCAAGCGCGTTATCAGCAAAAAATTCAATGCAAGTTTCAGCAAATTCTTCTAATTTTTCAAAATCCTCATCAGTTTCTAATTTGATGAATGGCAACACCATTATACCCATCATATCGCCAACTTTTAATGAGCGTTTGCCGCCTATCATTACAGAAGCACCACGATCATCACCAGGGGAGAGAGCTTTGGTCATAACATTGATACAGTGCATGCAACGAACACAAGATTTATTATCAACATCAAGTGTATCATCATCATTTAGTGAGAGGGCTCTTGTTGGACACATAGAAATAACCGTGTCGATTGTATATTTACGTCCCTTTTTAGCTATGTGTTTTTTGACTTCTTCTTGGTTGACTTTCATGTCGTCGCGCCAAGTGCCAATTAGTGCAAAATCTGCGCGCTGGATTGAATTAACGCAATCATTGCCACAACCAGAAAATTTAAATTTAAATTTATAAGGAAGTGATGGGCGGTGCATTTCATCTAAGAATTTGTTGATAATACCACGATGTGCACGACCCTCATCAAAACAAGATTGCTCGCAACGAGCAGCACCAACACATGACATGGCTGTGCGAAGTGCAGGGCCTGCTCCGCCAAGATCAAAGCCTAATTTATTTAATTCATCAAAGGCTATTTGTGTATTTTCAGAGGTGCAACCTTGAAACATTATGTCGCCAGATTGACCATGAAGAGCAATTAGACCCGAGCCATGCTCTTCCCAAATATCACATAATTTGCGTAAAATATCGGTGGTGTAATGAAATCCAGGAGGAGGCATAATGCGAAGAGTATGAAACTCTTTTGATTCTGGAAATTCTTCTGCAACTTCAGAAAAACGAGGAATAACGCCGCCACCATAACCGTAAACAGAAAGTGTGCCGCCTTTCCAAAAGCCCTTACGTTCTTCATAAGAATGTTCAAGTTGACCCAATAAATCATTCATCATTGGGGCATATTTTTTATCTTTAGAATCACGTAATCTTTTGAGGCCAGTAACAAAGCTAGGCCATGGCCCGCTCTCTAGCTCGTCTAAAATTGGAGTTGCGTGTTGCTTGCCCGCTTTAGGGTCGCCTTGCATATTGTCGTTTTTCATAAATCCTCCCGCACTTATGTCTTACTTTGATAATTTCTTGCTTTTATAAATTTTCGTCTAAAATTTTATATCCAGATTGAGTTTGATTTTTAGCAATATTGATATATACCATTTTTTACATATAAAATAGAATTTCGCTTCTGTATAGACTTGACAGGTGTTTTTTTTGTTGAATCTGTTTAAGAGTTAAATGAGATAGTTTTTAAAAAGTGATTTAGCAGGCAAATATGGAAAATAATTATTCACAAATTTCAAGCAGTTCACCATTTTATCTTGCCTCAGATGTTGCTTATGCTAAATGGCGAGCGCAAAAATTAGAGCAAGCAAGAAATTATCAACAAGCTGATATCATTAAAATAGACGACTTGGCTAACCTTAGTAATAAGGAATTGTTGGCAGTTAAACAGAGCTGTAGCCAAACAAATATGGCTATTTATCAAACTGCACCATCTGACAATCAGGATAAGGTTGAGGTGGATTTGCGCAAATTTGCGAAAAGTTTTTCTCTCAAAATGGCTGAAGACCATCGCTCAGCTGGTAAAAATGGAGTTGTTGCTTTAACAATTTCTAACAAGCCAGCGCAAAAAAACTATGTTCCATATTCAAATAAGGGTATGAATTGGCATACAGATGGATATTATAATGCTCCAGATGAGCAAATCCAATCTATGGTTCTTCATTGTTTTAGACAAGCAAGCGATGGGGGAGTTAATCAGTTTTTGGATAATGAAATTGCCTATATTAGGGTTCGCGATCATAATCCTGAATTTATAAAAGCTCTTATGCACCCACAAGTTCTGAGTATTCCTGAAAATATTGATGAGAATGGTAAGCTCAGAGCAAAGAGTGTTGGGCCTGTTTTTAGCACCAATGCAACAGGTGAAATTCTTTATATGCGCTATAGTGCTCGTAAAAAATATATTGAGTGGAAAGATGACGAAATAACAAAACAAGCAGTTACTTATTTGCAATCTATCTTAGAAAATGAAGATGAGTTTATACATGAAATAAAACTTAAAGCAGGGCAGGGGGTTATTTGTAATAATTCGCTGCATAATAGAACTGGCTTTGATAGCAATTATGAAGGTGAAGCGGCGGCCAGCCCTAGTGGCGTGAGCGAGGAAGAGGTAATAACGGCGGCAAGAATAAAGACTACAAGAATAACGGCGGGGGTGCCGGGGAAGGGGCTGCAAGCCCCGACGGCGGCAAGAATAATGTATCGAGTGCGTTTTCATAATAGAATATCAGGAGAGTGAAATGGCTAAATTAAGTGAGTTAATAATTCAATATCCAGAAGTAGATAGTTTTGCTGCACTAGAGAATTTAGTTGCTCATGCAGGAGAATCTGGGCAGATGTTTTTAGAATTTGACGTTAAGCCAGATTATCGTGATACGCCTAAAAAATGGGAATGGAAATTGGAAGCAGCTTTTACTAAAGGGTTACAATATGAGTAATCAGGGTGAAGAGCGGGTAAGTAATTTATCAGATTATGAATTGCCCTTTGGGCGAACTATCAATCTTAAAAAAGTTGAATATGAAACTGGTCTAAAAATGTTGCGCCTAACTATTAAAGAGGGGCGGCGTTTTACTGTTATTGAGATTGATCAACAAAGCGCCGAAAGTTTAGGAAATGATTTCTTAAACTGGTCTAAAAAATAAGCAAAAAGAAGCATTTAATGGATTTCCTACCTATTTTTTTAAATATAAAAAACCGCAAAATTTTGATTGATGGTGGTAAAATGATTGCAGCAAGGCGTGCGCAAAGAGCGCTTGATGCTGGTGCGAATGTTAATGTTTTTAGCGAGCAATTATGCGATGACTTTTTACCTCTTTTAGATAATCAACGTCTAACTCATTTTAAGCGTTTGCCAAAAGAGGAAGATTTTAAAGATTGTTTGATTATCTATGGCGCATCAGAAGATGAGAAGCGTGATAAATTTCTTTATGAAATGGCGCAAAAATATTCTATTCTCATCAATGTTGCAGATGTTTATAAATATTGCGATTTTATAACCCCCTCAATTCTTGATCGTTCGCCATTGGTTGTGGCAATTTCATCAGGGGGTAAAGCGCCTATTATTGCCCGCACGTTGCGGGTAAAGTTAGAAACCCTTATCCCTCATAATTATGGTCGGCTGGCTAATTTTTTAGGGAGCTTTCGCCAAGAAATTGCTAGTAAAGTTAAACCAACTAAGAACAGAAGGTTTTTTTGGGAAAAATTGATTGAAGGCACTGTTGGTAACTCATTTTTATCTGGCAATGTTGATAGGGCTCAGGAGCTGCTTGGAAAAGAACTTGATGCAATTGAATTTAATAAAAATAAGCAAAAAACAGGTGAAGTATATCTAGTTGGAGCGGGGCCTGGTGATCCAGATTTGCTTACTTTTCGCGCCCTTAGATTGATGCAATATTGTGATGTTGTTTTATATGATAGGTTGGTTGGTGATGAGATTTTTCCACTTATTAGGCGAGATGCTGAGCGAATAAATGTTGGGAAAAGGGCAAATAATCACACAATGGCGCAAGAGGAAATTAGCCAGCTTATGGTTGATTTAGCAAGGCAAGGCAAACGTGTTTTGCGCCTTAAAGGTGGCGATCCATTTCTATTTGGGCGAGGTGGAGAGGAAATAGAATTACTTAGCGAGAATAATATTCCGTTTCAAATTGTTCCTGGAATAACAGCGGCAACTGGCGCTGCTTCTTATGCTGGCATTCCCTTAACGCATCGTGACTATGCGCAGTCATGCACCTTTATAACGGCACATGGTAAAGATGGGGCTTTGGATATTGATTGGGATAGTTTAATGCGCTCGAATCAAACCGTTGTTATTTATATGGGGTTAAATAATCTGCAAACTTTAGCCAGCGGGTTTATAAAGCATGGAGCAAAATTAAATACTCCAGTTGCTTTAATTGATAATGCAACCAGAAAAAATCAAACAGTTATCATTGGTAATATGGAGAATATTAACCAAAAGGCAATGGAGGCAAATATAAAGGGACCTACAATTATTATTGTAGGAGATGTTGTTAAATTGCGAGAAAGCCTAAAGTGGATTAAGCCTTATGAAGAAGAAAGCGAAATGATAATCAAGGCAGGGGATTAGGGCTCGCAAACTAATCAGCACAATAATCATGATTGGCGCTTGCCTTAGAGCTTTTTAAGAAACAGGATCAACTTGTTCAAATTTTTCGATCAGTTTTTCTAACATTCCCCAAAAGAAATCTGCACCGGGGTAGCCCTCAATTCGACCAATTTCTTTTTTGTCATCAATTAAAACAAAGGTTGGTGAATAAAAAATAGCTGATTTCAAGTCATATTGTTTTTGTGCAGCTTTAGTTAATGGTTCAACTTGTAATATAGCTAATTTGCCTTCAGGTGTTTTATTATAAATCACCCCCACCTCTTCGCGCCACTTTTCGCACCAATAACAGCCCTTAGTTTCAAACATAAGTAATTTTGTCTGTGCTAGTGAGTGTGATGCTGAAAAAATAATAAATAATATAGCTAGTGATAATGGTTTTAAATATAATCTCATTTTTCCTCCCTTATCACTTTAATCTATAGTATATTCCATTATACTCAAAACAACAAATTGTGAGATGAAATGGCATGAATTTGTTGCAGTTTTTGCCTATTTCTGATATATTGCAAAAATGGTATTTATTGTTGTTATGAATTGGAGTTTGTTTATGAATCTATCAAGAAGAAGTGCCTTATCCCTTACAGGAGCTGGCATTATAACAATTTCTATACTACCACTTAGTTCTGCTTTTGCTATAAGTGATGAGGTGCAAGCATTTATCGATGAATTTACAAATGGCTCAGAAATTAGTGAGGGCGGGGTTAGTATTACAGCTCCTGAGC
>Ga0256839_1003223_pt1 | contig 17047 bp, 21 predicted proteins | sample 354166metaG_FD_185968 | JGI IMG/M metagenome (GOLD analysis project Ga0256839, IMG submission 185968) | Hydrothermal vent microbial communities from Mid Atlantic Ridge, Atlantic Ocean - 354-166 | ecosystem: Environmental > Aquatic > Marine > Hydrothermal vents | place: Atlantic Ocean: Mid... | reverse complement strand
CTTAGATAGCTAGTATATGGAAATACTAACTATTTATCGGCTCGACCGACACGACTATTTTCAGGCACCGTCAGTACTCCCAAAGCCTCCACTGCCGCGTGTGGTATTTTCAAGATCTTGTACTTCTATAATCCTAGCCACGTGTATAGGCATAAGAATTAGTTGTGCCACGCGTTCCCCTGTTTCAATTCTTACTGGCTCATTACCTATATTCATAAGCGCTACACGTATTTCTCCGGTATAACCACTATCAATAACACCTACTGTGTTCTTTAACACGATACCTTTCTTAGTAGCGTTCCCGGATCTTGGGAACATCAGTGCTACTGAAAATGGGTCATCAATATGGATAGCTATTCCAGTATGAGCCAAATAGTGTTCTCCAGGAATAATAGTAAAGCTAGGATCAACGACACGGATATCCATACCAGCATCGCCTTCATGAGCATATGATAACCCACCCATCTCTTTAGCAATTTCAGAAAGATATTTGACTTTTAACAAATGATGGCTCGGCATTTAAGACTCCAAAAAAAAAAAAATTAATGACAATCAGTATATAAATCACTGGTAAATAGTGCTAGTCTTACTATTATAAAAATATAGTACCAGGAGATATATCTTATTATCACGATAGAACGCTCTGTATTGCGATATAAGAGGAGATTTATATATGAGTAATACTAAGGTAGTGGGTAGCGTTCTACAAAAGCTTAAATCGGCGCTCAAAGGAAGGGGGGTAAGGGGGGTTAGATTATATTATATAGGCTACGTTAACACTATGGTAGATTGGTTAGTTCTTTATAAATCAATTTACTTTTTCTGAATATTTTTAAAGATTTTTTAATTTTTTTTTATTATACATATAAAAAAAGGAATTTTTCTATTTTTTTAAAAAATCACACCTTATAATAGTAAGTATAGTAAGTATAGTGAGTATAGTCTGTATAGTCAGTATAGTCAGTATAGAAAAATAGATCGTATAGTCTGTATAGAGAAATAGCTATCATAGAAAAATAGATCGTATAGTCTGTATAGAGAAATAGCTATCATAGAAAAATAGATCGTATAGTCTGTATAGAGAAATAGGATTGTAATTATCCAGTTATGACGACTACCATGGTTTAAACCTACTTATCAATTCTAGATACCCTAATGTGATTATTATCCACACTAGAGTATCTAGAAACGTAATAGTTAACTGGATGCTAAAACCAAGTGTTCTAGTTTAATAAATTCCCGTTTTATACTTTTATCCGGAATTTCTTTGTAGATCTCGTTCTCTATCCGTGTTCTTACTAAATCCTTGTGTAGAAACATCACCATTAGGAACATAATAAGGTTATTTGAACTTAATACGGTCTCTATGAATGGATTAAATAGATTTGTTTCTGCTTGATAAGAAATACTTCGACTAGCGCAAATTAGCAACTGTTTGTGTAGCTCTGTATACCCACCACTGTTTCTATATTCTTGACATAACCACAGGAGATTATCATCGGTGGTTAATTCTAATATAATACCTACAAATGAAAACCATAGTTTCGTAGCTCTGGTAGTGGAAGGTAGATCTGTAATACATAGTTTTAGTCTAACTGGTCTGTTTAATTCGTCGATAATATCATAGATGATATTTAATAAAAAACCATCGTCAATGTCGTCGAACGAAGATTGTGGTAAAATAATTGTTGTAGTAATTAATTTAGATCGTACGGCTGTATAAAATATCGTGGATAAAATTTTCCGACGATAAATGCCATCTATGGGTATTAGTTTTTGAATATAAGAACTGTCTACTAAATTTACTTTCATCATTTTTCTCCTTTGGCTGGGTTCAAGTATTAAATATACTAGTAAACGGTTTTGATTTGGTGTCTAGAACGCTCTGTATTGCGATATAAGAGGAGATTTATATATGAGTAATACTAAGGTAGTGTTGGTGGCTATTGGCGGGCTTAGAAAGAAAATAAAAAATATAATCGGATAATATATCCACCCACAGTCATTTGACTGTGGGTGGATATAGTTATAGTTCAAAAATCACTACCAAAATCACTACCAAATCCGTCACTAAGTCCAAGACTATCTCCAAATGAACTAGCATCAAGACTTATATCGTTCGTGATTATTCCTTCGAAACAACCGATTTCGCTGACGGAGTCTATATCAGCCATTGTTTCAAATACGTCTGAGCTGGTATTATCCATCGTAGATTCTAACATACCCATACTGATTCCTGTATCCACGCTGTTCTCGAAACATGATCCCATATCCATCTGAGACATTTCCTCGAAATCCGTTAACGCCATCGCAGCTAGAACCGGCACTGTATTAAGTCCAACACTAGGTGTGATCGAAGGTTCCTCAACCATCGCCGGTTTACTTCCCTTATAGTATTTTGACTTCCTTCTTTTGGCTGCAAGCTCGCGTGCCGTTCTCTTTTTACCAGCTTTGACATCCGCAACTATTCCGAAGAATATAAGACCAGCAATGATTAAAGCAATAATGGTTAGCATAATAAATACCTCATTAATTTATTGGTTTGAATTCAATTATTATATATATCAATAAAATAAAATAATTTGTGAAAAAAAAATACACAGTCGGACAGGATAACCTGTCCGACCATAGATTACTTTTAAAACACTAGAGATTCCAGTAAAATTCCGTTGCTGGTAATCCGTGTTTTATTACGATTGGTAATTTCCTCATTGAGTTAATAATATCCATATATTCGTCCTTGGATAACTTGGTCCACGCCTTTTTACTATTCTTCCTCCAAAACGGAGAATTTTTGAAAGCAGCGCCAATATTCGTTAATATCCTTCTATCGACTGGTGGGTGAATATATCTCAACACAGGATACTCGTTTTTTCCAAGATTGATAGAAATCGTCTTAATATAGACATTTACAATCTTAGCAGCTATACCATATGTTAGTGAGATATTTCTTTTCATCGCATGCCTCATAATAGATTCACACATTTCTGTGTGTAAATCATCATACTCTTCCATAGAATATTTTCCTATTTCCTGAACTGTGAGTTTAGTAAGACCAGAGTCTGTCGCTATCTCCTCGATATCTGCTGTCGCAAAAGTCCTTTTTATAGTTGTTCCTTTAATATATTTTCCTTGTCTAGCAGATGACTTCGCGGCAGTAGCGGCTGTCCAAATTGCAAATTGTACCAAAATTTTATCATTGGGATTAGTCATTTTAAACACCTCTATTGTTTTTTTTATTGAAATGGCCAAATCATCCATGGTTCTCCGTATATAACTGCGAGAGTTATATACACATATATCGCCCGAGCTGTCGCTCTATACTCGAATCCTTCATCAGTCCTCCACGTCCATGTTTTATGTTTCTCCATCCATCCTTCCTGCCTTAAGATATAGTTCTCGTGATACCAATATTCCCTAAAAGCTAGAAAAGCTTCTATTGATATAAAAGATGTCATCGGTAGCCACCAATAGGGACTATGTGCTGCTGCAATGAGCTCTGCTATTTTCACCAACCCCATAAAAGCGGCGACTAATAACAACGGTCCTATTATTCCAAAATTCCTGACAAACAGGTTAATTAAAAGTAACTCAGCTAGAAAGTTATACATAATAAATACCTCATTAATTTATCGGTTTACTGCAATTATTATATATATCAATAAAATAATTTGGGTAAAAAAACACCACCCACAGCCAAATGACTGTGGGTGGTATTATAGAATAAAAAGCCTGTCTGGAATGAAGGAGAAAACTTCCAGACAGGAGGTCGGGTGAATAAGCTTGCAACAAAATCACCCGTGAGGTAATAAACCCTCCAGCACACGTGTGCCAGAGGTAGGAGGATACCGATCGTATATTGCTACTCACGTCTTCCACCGATCGGCGCAGACAAACGCGGTATGTGGTGGGCCTGGCAGGTCTCGAACCTGCACTCAACGAGTTATGAGCTCGCTGCTTTAACCATTAAGCTACAGGCCCTAAAAAGATGAACCGACTGGACTATGAAAAGAGGCATCCAAACAAAAGTTACCAATCGGTTCAAAAAGTGGTATCCGGAGGGAGAGATTCGAACTCTCATGGACGATATTTGTCCGGCGGATTTTAAGTCCGCTGCGTCTACCACTTCCGCCACCCCCGGTCAAAATTTAGCATCCGTGCTCTTTCGAAAATCAATTTCTGGTCAGTATATATACTATCGCGGCTCCTTCAACTGCCGCAATAATATATATTATCCATAGACCTAACCACAATTTATCCGAATTCCTTTTTTTCAATACGGATCTTCACCGACCCGAATACTTTCCAAGTGTTCGGGATCAGTGACATCAAAGCTTATAGGACGATCGTCCGTGGTACTTTCTTCTGAATACTCAGGATGTAGCGATGCAATAAAGTCATCAATCGCTTCCCATTGTGTCGTAAAGTTACGTGAGTTATCCCATTCACTATCTATATCCGTGGGTCGATTAGTTACCATGCTGCTACTCTCCTTATTTCTGTAAGTTGAATAACCATCGCTCGATACTCCATAGCGACTTCTTTTTCCGCCCTACTACGATGACTCGTCTCACCAGCATCTAGTTCTTCTACTAAAGCGGAATATGTATCGCGGATTGATTGTATCCGTTTTCGAAGATCTGATGTTTTCACATTGTGAAACGCGAACCTTGATCTCGGATGTCTGACAGATCTTTTTGATCTGTTAGCGATCTTGCGACCATTTGAAGCTATTGTTTTTTCTGCCATAATAAATACCTCACTTGGTTGGACTCAGCTATTAAATATAGGAATGTCTTTTTTTGATTTGGGAATTTTTACAGAACAGCGGATTTATATAAGGGTATATAATGACCCCCAGTGATCTCTGCTCCGATGCTCTACGCACCCGATCACTGGGGGTCATATTACGTCCTGGTAATATTCCATTTGTCGTTATACACTTATGTTCCTGCTGCCCCCATAAATTACCAAAAACGTAGTTAGACTTCGTTTTTAACGATGTCTTGTTCAGCTCTAGGATCATATGGGATACTGTTCAAGTATTTTTCGTCACCAGTCACCCAAGTTCTCAGTATAGGATGTACAGCAGGATGCGATCTTAATTTATAGAGATATTCCCATTGTTCATTCCAAATATATCCTTCGAATGGCACCATATGTCCCATTAAACGATCTTCCCAGTTCTCTGGAGCAAACCCAGGATCTATTTGTAGTCCATTCCTTTTGATATACCATTCTTGGAAATGACTACCTTCTGCTGGATACGTAAAAGGCATCTTGTAGAAGCGCCTATGTCTAGACAAATCTCTCCAGCATCTCCAGTCGATCTTTCCAATAATATGTCTATATGGATCTTTACTTGTATCATTCGTTACCATGTTTTGGAGAAGACTATCGTATATTGGTCTATATTCCTGTAGTATTTGATGTCTTCCTTTTTCCCAACTAACTAAGGGATAAACTGTTTTCAACACAGCCAACATACCTTCACGTACTAGATGTGGTCCAGGAACACCTTTTACGTCATCCAACCAGTCCAGAATTTCCAATAAAGTCCTTACTCTAACAGATAGACTCATCTGTGTTTTAGTCTTTAGTGGTAAATACGCGCCAGCAATGTCGTATACCCAAGCATTCCTTGCTTTCTCTGGAGAGTTTGGAAATCTATTACTTGCTACATGTTTCAGATATTCAGTAATTTCATTATAGTGTTCAGAATCACTATCCATATCTACATATCGTGTAGATAACTCAATGCCTGAATAAAGCTCATGGTGTTCCAGTGCTTTGGCAGTTACCAAATCTATTTCTTCCATAAAGAAATGCATTGTTCCTGTATCAAGAATACTCTCATGGTTGTATCCTATAGCCCACTTCTCCAGAAACCGTGTGGCTTTTTCAGTATCAATATTTCCACCCGCAGTCACATAGCAACAATAAACGTCGCCACTATCATGCTCTATTTCATATATTTTACAACCTAGTAAATCCAGATGTTCCAGAACGGTTTCACTAGACCTACTATAAAGAGCTTGTAACCACGCAATAACAACAGATGGAACACCTTCAGCTAAAATAACACGCATTTTAAATACCTCACTTGGTTGGATTCAGTTATTAAATATAGGGATAAAAATAAATACTCCGTTTTTGAAACGGAGTATAGAATAATAAATCTAGTAATATTTACTAATCCCATTTTAAAGAAGCACCTACCTGATACTCAGTCACGCGCGTCTCAAAGAAGTTCTTTTCTTTTCTTATATTAATTTGTTCATCTAACCAAGCTACCGAACACTCTTGACCAGGATAAGGTTCTGGAAGATGAAGTTGTCTTGCCCTCCTATTGATCAAGAACCTATATTGGCCAATATGTTGTTCTGCACTATAGCCAAGAATAGGATCTCTTAGCACATAATTGATATAGTTTGTTTCTGCTTCTAAACATTCTTCCCATAGTTTATTTACTTTATCTTGATTCCATTTAAAACCAGTTTCTTTTACAATTTGATTAACCACCTTTATACCAAAAGCAGAATGAAGGCTCTCGTCCCGCTGTATGTATTGTAGTTGCTCTCCAGTAGCAGTCATTAATCCACGTCTTTGTAATGAATAGATCGGTGTAAATCCATTATAAAACCAAGCGCCTTCAAATACTGCCGCAAAGAACATATAGGACATCATAAAGTCTTCTAATTGATCAGGATCTTCTAAATCCATATTTGAGTTTAGAGAAGCTTCCAACATCTTACCACTTAATTTGATTTTACCATGTATTTCTGGAATAGTTCTATATCGGTTATATATTTCTCCTTGATCAAGACCTAAGTTCTCAATACAAGATTGGTATGTCCAAGTGTGTATACTATTTCCCGTTAATGTGACTTTATTATTACGTCTTACATAAAATACTCCGGTGTCTACACTGATACATGCTATTTGAATATCACTAACGTTATTTATAGAAACATTAACAACGTTTCTGGATATCAGACTAGGCGTAATATATATTCGATGTAGGTCTTTATATGTCTCTTTTCTATCATCCGTATATACAGTTTGACTTACTCCATACCCAGCCATAACTGCTATTGTAGCCACAATATCAGCGTTTTCCTTGTTAGTACTATCATAGCCCATCAATCGTGGTTTGTCTGATGTTTTTTCTTTTAAGTAATCCTCTGTTCGATATCCATCCCAATAAGTTATTTCTTCTATAAATTCTCTACACCATTGTGGTGTATTACAATAACTAACCCAATCTTTAAAATCTTTACTAATTAATTTATCACGCGGGACTTTAACGTTATATATCGTCTTCTCTTTATTAGTTCCTCCCTTACCTGTGGTGTATTCGTATTCTGTTTCATTAAGTAAAGAAATGAATCGTTTATTCTTTCGTTCCTTTGTAAAGCTAAAGGAACAAATAACATATCCGCATTTATTACCATTTCGGTATTTATATGGATCGTTAGTATCGCCACTTTCTTTTCGAATAGTTCCGTCGGCTTGTAGTGCAATTAGAAATCTCTCATGGGGCGTTATTTCATTAAACCCATTAAACTCAACATGTGCTATGGCTGGCGTAATAAATCCAAGATAAGATAACCCTTCTTTAAAGTATTTGGCTTTCTTTATCAGATAGTTTCCGTTTTTATCTAATACAGGCATTCTGTGTTCTTTAGTCACGCATTGTGACATATTTCTAGATTCATAATTGTATAAAGGTCCTGTATATAATTCATGGTAAAGATGGTTTATTTTAGTAAAACGATTAATACTTTTTTCTTTATCATAAGTAAAGACCATATCATCTTTAGTAACTTCTCCAATAGACTTCCAACCTGTTTTAGTAAGTACGTCATGATCAAACGTTAAACATTCCTCCTTGACCTGAACAGCTTGATACATTTGTAATTCAGGAGCTGTCATCTTTTCCATAACAGCCAATCCAATATTACGCATTGCCAGGATGTCAGAGGTTGTCAAATAAGCCAGTACGTTACTATATACATGTTTTTCTTCAGTAGTTAGTTTTTGCTTCCAATCTACTATATCTTTCACCATCGATATCTCTGTTGGTACCCAATGGTTGTTATTAGCCTTAAGAAACATATCCCACGCCCAGGGATATTTAAAAGGCGCTAACTGATTAATATCCGTTTTGCCATTTATTACACGCTTATCATCGACAGATACAGGCAACATATCTTCTGTAACATCGTGTGGTGAGTTCTGATTGATTTTATTAGGATTAAAAGGTTTAGGGTTATCTAAAGATATATCGTCTTGTGGATTGGATTCTACAGTTTTTTTGTTACCAATGGGGTTATCCCATAAATCGAATTGTTGTGGCATGTTTTTCTCCAAAAAAAAGTTAAAGATTACCAATACCAGATTCTTGGTTTAGAATCCAGCGGCCAAATTTGTTCAAGCTCTCCTTTTTCTACTTTCCTAAGCAGGAGTTTTTGTGAGAGTCTGCGCTTCCTATGTTTATAGATCTTTCTCCACCACTTCGGGTCTTTATCCCACCAACGATAATCAGGATGTCTTTTATTTTTAACGTCACGAAAAGTTCTAGACACGACGTCCTCCGAAAAAAAAAATAATGTCGGGTTATAGAACCCGACACGATCAACTATTAATAGAAACTATTAACAGATACTATACCGTCACATCGAGTAATTAGATATCCTTCTTCTGATAAACATATAGAGTTTATATATCCGTCGTATTTTATTTTAGAAATCTCTATTTCCGCATTGGCATTAGTTGGATAAACTCCGGTCCACCGTAAAACATTATCGTCCTGATAATTTAAATACCAGGAGATATTAATTCCATAGACTACTACTGTGGACCTTAGACAGTAGTCTATCGATAAATATTTACAGAGTAAATATCAGGTAACTGGTAAGACTGCTTGTCGTACTTTAGACAGTAGTCTCCAGTTATTTCTATAATAGTTTAGTGCTATATTTTTTATATTTATAGCAGCATTTATGTCTCTATCATGTGTGGTATTACACTCTCTACATGTCCATTCTTTATCAGATACTTTTAGTTTATTATCTCCTTTTAATCTATACCCACAGTGACTACATGTCTGTGTAGGTCCATATCTCCTGGGGTCTATTAATAGACAGTATCTATTATATCTGGAAAATGTCCTAAGTAGTTGATTAATAATCAGCGTAGGGCTATTTCTTTGTATCTTTTTACCCATATATGAGTACTTACCTTTAGTATCATCTTCTTTAGTAAATGTTCTTTTTAGTCTATGAGTAGCTGCTTCATATTTTTCTATAGCTATGTTTTGGTATTTATTCAGTAGTTCTTTAGAGTATTTGATACTAAATTCTTTCTTTAGATTATTAATGCGTATCCATAGTATTTTTCTTCTAAATATTAAATCTGTATACTTTTTGGATATCCATTTCATAGCTTTATTTAGTATACTAAATACTGGTTTTTCTGTTTCTTTTATTTTGGATACTTTCCTATCTAGTTCTTCTATTTCTTTTCTATAAGAGATATATCTCTTCTTGGCAGTAGGGTTAGAGATAATATCTTCGAAGTTTTCTACTTTAGTACCATCTGAAAAAGTGAGTAATGGGGATTGTCCTGGATCTATACCTACTGTATTCTTTAGATTACCTTGGATTACAGCTATGGCTTCTGGTGTTTTTGGATATCTTAATGTATCTAATACAGGGACTTGTATCTGGTTACCTATGGATTTCCATACACATACTCCGTATTCATCTGGTAGTGAGTATGGTATATTTACAGTATAAATAGTCTTACCTTTACCACTGATCTTTTTACAGATATGGATTACAGAGGGTTTAGTGGATTTATTATTTATTTGTCTTGGGTAGATTTTACCAGACCAGTATACTGGAATAGATTCAGTTTTAGATAGTCTTACTTCCCATGGGTAGTTAGTCCATGTGGTATCTGACATTTGACCATAGCATATCCAGATAGTGGTACTGGATCTTTTGGGGAGACAGAGGATTTTCTTATTATCTATTATTTTAAATAAGTTTTTCTTTTGTTTCTTTTGCTTGATAGCGTAATCGAGTTGTTGTGCTACACCGCGGTAAATATAATTGGGTATATGATCTATTACTTTAGAGATTTTTACTATAGCTGAGGCTTCTTTTGCTAGAGTCGCTATAGATATTCCTTTGGACGTATATGTTGGTAATTTACCTGTTTTATTATAAAATTTAATTAATAGATCACAGAGTTCTGTGTATATATAATCCTGTAATAGACTATAGTAATTATACCATTCTCTAATATCTTTATAATTAGATATAGAAGAGTTGGTATCGATGCCATAGACGGCAGTAGTGTTAAAATTACCTGTTTTCATTTTAAATCTCCTGGCAGTTATTTACGGTGGTTATAGTTATTACCCTCGTCAGTAGTCTATATGTGGGTGTCCATACCCACTGACCATACTGACTAGACATGATCTCTGCTCCGATGCTCTACGCACCCGATCACTGGGGGTCATTATATATCCTGGTAATATTCCTTTGACACATCCATCGTGGTGAGAATATATTTATCTTTGATGAATGGAATATATGATTTCTTTCTCTCCAGAGTACTACTGAATCCAATTAGCGAATATAGTTCCTGGATAAAATCCATAACGTCTTTTGATACTCTACCAGAATATGTGACAGTTCTTGTCACACCAAAGATTTCTAAACGACCGTTTATATTAACGACTTTGTTATAAATTAATTCATCCAGCAGGTGCGTTAATAAATAAAGAGAAAAATGCTGATATTCAGAAAGGATAACTTTACTTCGTATACCAACATCGTTATTCCTTTTTCTACCCTCTATAAACAGGTTACCAAAATACTTATTATCTATAAAACTGATAGATTTAAGCTCCTCCCTTTTACTTGGAAACTCGTCTTTTATAACCTCCAACAATCGTTTTGATCTGGTCATGTCATCGGTCCCAATGACGATAATGTCCGAATAATCCATTATATTTCCCGGTCCAGATATCCTGGAAATAAAGTCAGCTAATAGTGAAATATCTATACGGGATTTAAGAGTATCGTCGTCTTGTTCTTCTAGATTCCTTTCGTTTATAACAGGAAGCGAATAAAAGCTCGTATCTCCTTTTTTGATATACTCAACTGCTTCAACTGCTGAACATGTATGGGGGTTATCAAACTTATCGAAGTATAGAATGTTGTGGCCTTGAGTAACTATAGTTCGATACGATCTAACTCCATTTGATATACTAAAACGTATAAGATCTCCAACATATTTGTCTTCCATCACGGAAGATCCTAGTTGTATACGGAGTTCTTCATTTTCCACATCATATATTATTAAACCATCTTTATCATCCAGTTCTGGGAATGCAACAAATCCTCGGGTAGTCAAGACTTCTACATCATCCGGAAACATTTTAAATACCTCGTTTTTTAAAACAAATTTTAGATACATTTTAATATACAGCGGTCTCAAAAGACCGCTGTATATTTTTTTCTATTTATTTCAACAGTTCAGCCATTCTGGTAAACTCCTCTGACAACTTCGTAACCAGAGTTTTACCACCAACAACAGTTTCTGTATAAACAGTGTGACAGTCGTCCATATTTATTTCTTCTACGATCTCCAAAGCCAGATGATCTACCTTGTTTTTCTGAGTTAAAAGCTGATCAACAATTTGAATTAAATCTGTTTGTTCATCATTAAAAACTCCGAAATCACTAATATAACCTAACTCTTCTTTGGATCTTAAAGTAGAGATAACTAAAACGATATTATGCTCTGTGTATTCAATAACCTTATCGTTTTCGATAACAGCAACATCTTCGTCTTTTACAGCAATATATTGTGGGGACAGGTTCTTATATGTTACTACTGGTGTTTCATCAGTAGTACGTGTGATTTTAACAGACAGGATTTTTGGTTTAATTTCGAAATACATTTTAGGTACCTCATTTGGTTGGATTTAAATTATAAACAAGCTTTCTGATCAATGAAGGCCTGTAAACTCGTGGCCATCAAAAGCCGTCCGTGTAATGTTTCTACTAAAGCAGAATCATCCTCCATCAAATGTTCTACAGGAATAATTTCAGTAATTCCTACAAATACTTTCGGAGGCCCTTTCTTATTCAATTTCAGGATCTCTGAGTATACTTCCGCTTGTTCTTTTGTTGAACCAGAGAGTTCAGAAATTGTTTCCAAATACGAACTTCTTTGCGTATACAGTGTTAGAAGTCGTATATGTTCTTCCACAGATTGTCTACCAGTATAAAAGTCCTTTATGATGGTTGTATCTCCTACTTTGACAATAATGGGAAGTCTTGTAAAGTTATATAATTCTGTTTCTTTAAACCCGGGTTTTAAACTACCCGCATTGAAGAGAAGTTTGGTTGTTTTTAGTTTTAACATCATCACTGCCTCGTTTTTTAAACAAAAATTGTGTTTCATAGGACTGGAGTAATACCCCATGCTTAACACCTATGTGGGAATAAAATAAAAGTATAGTCCCATAATCTGCGTATTTTAAATCGACACGCTCTTGTATTGTAAGAGCTGTTATTTCATCCTTCCTTAATAACCGCGCTCCTTCTTTTATTTTCTCGATCTCTTTCTCATTAAACAAATTAACTTTAGTACTATGTTTTAATAGAGTTTCTATTTGATCAAGATCGCTATAGTGTGTTGTTATCTGTAGATAGCCGGATTCTATAGTTTCTTCAGATATCATTAGAACAGATTGTGCGCTACTATTATCTTTATCAAAAACTAAGACAGTAGCAAATTTATTATTTCTATACTGATAATTTGTAATTGGAGAAACTTCCTGTTTTTCTGGTTTCTTCGTAAAGACGATATCGTGTATTGTTGGTTCTACAACAATCATTTTAAATACCTCATTTGGTTGGATTCAGTTATTAAATATAGGAATAAGATATTTTAATTTTCGAACTGTAATAGATATTCTTTATATCCTTTCAACATACACGGCAAGTTATATATAGATAACTCGTATGTCAATGCGAGATATGTTGTCTTATCATATCTCTTAATAAATTTATGAATTAGTAACTGATCTTCTAATCCAAGACGCTTCATAGCTATATTAGCCGCACCGGGTGTATAGAAATAGAAATTAATAATTAAAATATTTTTATTTCTATGGTTAATGTTTAATAAAGGCCTGAATCTATATAATCCGTTACCTTTTTCTTTGGCAGAAACTACGCTAGATGTGTAATTAGTAATCCCCATTCCAGGGGTATTATATCCCTCCCCACGCTCAAATATCTGACAATTTCTAAGCGGAATTTTAGCTAAATCTATGATTTGGAGTTCAGTTGTGTGAAGTGAAATCATCGAAAGCCTCTGAGAAAGTAGGTAGATTAAACATATTGATAGAGTATGAAGGACTATTACATTTTCCCATAATAAAATTCATGTTTTCATACATAAACCGTTCTTTAGGAATGCCTTCTATAGCTATTAATTCTCTACGACATGTTTCTTTTGAAACATTCAATGCCGTAATATCAGATGGATAGGAGGAAATACAATCCGCGTCAAAGACCATACCACGAATGTTCGTATGGAGGTCCGGATAATCGCTAAGACATTTTAATCCATTATTTTCAATCATATAAGCAGGTAGTGTGCTAATCCACCCACGCAGTCCTAATAATTTATCATCATTTACTGTATTTGGATCAGGAGTTCCTGGTATTAATCCTTCCTCTCTTAGATAAAAATATATCTGACTTCCAATTACTTTAGTGCTTGAATTGAATGTACCAAAGTCTGAATAACCAGCAAATAATGGTAAACTAAGAGATAAATCGTTTGTCTTTTTCTCAAGTTCTAACATGGATACGGTGTCCCATATATTATAAACTATATATTCTTCTTTGTAATTCTTCTGCATAAACTCGTGCCATCCAGCGCCGCTGTATTTATTCGCTTCTTCAAATTTTAATTTTCTTTCTCCCAATTCATGCTTGAGGACATTATCCAAACTATATCCTCCTGGAAGTAATGAACCAGTTAATCTAAGTCTTCTATATACACACATAGCGTCTATAATAAAGAAACTCGAAGCCGACTTAGCACTATGCCATTGTTCCGAAAAAGGTATAGGTCTTCTGTCCCCATCTGTAGTTATCTTAAACGACTGCCCCTCATACCACTTAAAATATCTAAACCTTTCAGGTAACTCAGGATCACTAAATAAATCTTTGTGTCTTATACCATATCTATCACAACACTTCATGAGTTGTACGATATCGAAGGCCACATTCCATATGGCCAAAAAGTCTGGCTTCCATTCGTGTGCTTTTCCAATACTATCTTGAACCACATCCATTTCGGTTCTAACACATTCGATACTGAATTTCCACTCTTTCAGATCTATTTTATCTCCAAGATACTTCATAATCTTGGGATATAGTTTTCTAGCAAGATCGTCGCTATTTGTTCTAAGGAAGTTTTGACTAACACTAATATGTATTTTTCCAAACATAGCTACAGTAGCCATTAATATCTCGCCTGTATGTATATCTGTCTCAATATCGTATGTAGCTACTGAATATGGTGTGATTTGTGATTTATGATTAAATTGTTGTTTTAGCAGAGTCGTGCTAGAGATGTTTGCACCGTAAAGATAGGGACTACTATATAATTCCCTTAAAGACTTCGCAGATCTAAACCTGAGCGTCCTGGAGATACTATTAACAAGTTCTGTACCAACAGCCTTTTTCTGTATTAGTTTCCTTTCCTCTTCCCACGATTTTGTCTGTTTGTGATTTCTATATCGATCTTTAGTTACCCAATATGGTATTTCAAAATCCTTAATTAATCGCATCTCGGGTTTTGTAACACCGTCCTTAGTAACAGCTAACTTAACCAAATGGTAATCTACGCCATCTATCTTATAAGGATAATGTAGTCCAAATCTACACTCAGTATTCATGGACGCACCACTTGGATTTTCACACCTTTTATTTGAAAAACCTTATAAATATCGCTTCCATCTTTATCGTAGTCTTCGAAATCAGTAGGATCACTAATAATAACCACATCTCCCTTTTTAACAAGATTGAGTAATGTAATCAACATTTCTTTCGAATCATTAAAATCAATAAATTCTTGCTCAGTATCTACTTCTTTAAATAGTCTTAGATACTTTACAAAATCTATATCTCTTTTGATATATTTACTTCTCGTACTTACGTATCCGTACCGTTTGTTTTTTAAAACTTCTTTCTTAGATCGAATATATGTATCTATGTCAGTATACCACACTTGCGTATATGGGATAGATTTTATATTACTAAATCTTAATAATATTCCTTTATTCTTCATGTCTTTTAAGAACACAGAGGTTCTTGAGAAATTACCAACTAACTCTATGGTTGGTTTCTCTACATATAAATTATCACCGTTTTTTAAAATACTGGCTTGTTGATATAGTTCAAAATTAAACATGCAGAAACTCCATAACAACAGATTTAGCAGTTAAGACAGAATTTATTTTCTTAACATCTTCTTGTCTAGAATATACCATACCTATATATGGAACAATAAGTAAATCGCCGGTAATCATATTGTTGAACATGCTTATAAGATTACTACGATTCTCTAAGTCTTCATTTCCTAGATCTATATAGATAGAGCTACACCCTACATTGTATAGTTCCTTTTTATAATGTTCTATTTTTTTAGAGAGGAATTTTTCTTTCTTAGATAGTCTAATATACCCCAACCTTTTATTTGTGACATCCGTGTTACTCATATTACTACGAATCATTATTTTTTCACAAGCATTATACCATTCGTTGGTGTATGACTGACAGTGTATTCCATCTACATGTAGTTTTATACCCCTTACTTTCGATTCATAAACAATGTCTAATGGACGCCCTTCCCTGTCAAAGAACGCATTTGGGTGTCCGACATATACTTCTGTTTGTGATGTAGCTGTAGCTAATATATCAGTATAATACTTCCACCTAAAATCGTTCTTTTCAGGATGGTCTATAACTGTTCTGTGGTTAGTACCTATTTTTATTTTCTCTTCGAGAGCCGTTTTGGTAGTTAAATAAGGCTGTGTTGGTTCTATATAGATATATTTGAACATTGTTCTTTACCAAGTGGAGTTAAAAAATGAGTGACGAGAAGTATGAGATTATTAGACCTAAGAATACAATTAACACGATTAAAGAGAATTTTGAGAATCTTAGAATAAAAGATCCTGAAGATAAGGAGAACGAATTTGCTATAGCATATGAGGCTATTGTTAATCTTATTAGTAGTAATGTTCTAATAAAATATGTTCTAGTAATTAGTCTTGTTCTATTTTCAATATTTCTTTATTTTCTTAATAACGACCCATTAGCCGGGATCATTATAGATACTGTTCCGTCAACAAGTGACGGAACAGTATAAAATTACAAAGACCCAATACACTATAAGGTTACCAAGCTTATAGTGTACTTATAATCGTAGATTATAAGCCAGCGTCTTAAGGAAGACATGCCAAACCACAAACCATACCAGGTATTCAGATTAAAAAAAATGAATAACAGTTATGGTAATTGGTGACGCTGTTTGGGTCACTATATATGACTTAATATTCGAATAATCTTTCAAATCTGATACCCATTCTAAAATAGTTAACACCGTATCCTGGATCATTTTCTATGGTCGATATATGTTTAAAACTAATAAAACCTTGGAATATTACCAGGACGTAATATGACCCCCAGACTCCGGGTGCGTAGAGCATCGGAGCAGAGGAGTCGTAGTGAGTGTGGTCAGTGAGTCTAATGACTCACGTTTAGACCACGAACGGGGTGAATTAATAAACAGTCGGTCGAGTAATATATCTATACCCATTATTCTTCCATAGTAATTTAATTGATTTAATTTGATCTTTCTTCAAAAACTTTTGTTTTCCATTCTCTACGATAGCGATAAGTCCGTTACTTCTAGAAGTAGATATATAATATATCTTCTT
>Ga0256839_1003222_pt1 | contig 17048 bp, 19 predicted proteins | sample 354166metaG_FD_185968 | JGI IMG/M metagenome (GOLD analysis project Ga0256839, IMG submission 185968) | Hydrothermal vent microbial communities from Mid Atlantic Ridge, Atlantic Ocean - 354-166 | ecosystem: Environmental > Aquatic > Marine > Hydrothermal vents | place: Atlantic Ocean: Mid... | reverse complement strand
GCTGCCATTACTGCATCACGGCATGGTGATCGCCGGCTTGCCCTACACCGAAGCGGCGCTCAACACCACCACCGGCGGCGGCACCCCCTACGGTGCCTCCCACTGGGCGGGGGTGGACGGTGACCGCTCCCTGGACGAGAACGAGGCCAGCCTGTGCCAGGCCCTGGGACGACGGGTGGCCCTACTGGCGTTGCGATTGGCGGATTGAATTCCTCTCACAAGGCATCGAACAGGCCGGCCTGGGTCTGCCAGCGGGGATTGCGTGCGAGAAAGGCATTGACGAAGGGGATGGTGAGCGCCCGACGCGAGGCGAGGGAGGCCGTATCCAAGGCACGCAACAGATGCCGCAAAGTGGCCATGTCGCGCGGGCAGCGGCGCAACAGGTAATGGGCCGTCTCCTTGGGCAGATCGAGGCCACGGAGCGCGGCCAGGTACACCAAGGCCTCGGCCTTGTCGGCATCACTCAGGGGCTGGAGACGATAGACCCAGTCCCATCCGAGCCGTGAGCGGAGGTCGGGGAGCTGAAAGGCGCTGTGCGCCGGGGCGGCATCGCCACTGATCACCAAAGGTGTGCCCCGCTCCCGACAGCGGTTGTAGAGATGGAACAACGCCCGCTCCCAATCCGCCTTCCCGGCAAGGCGCCAGGATTCGTCGAGGCAGACCAGATCCAGCCCCTCCAGACCGTCCAGCAGCTCCGGCGCCCACTCGCCGGGCGAGGAGAGATCGAGACAGAGGCTGGCGCCGCCGCGGACACTGCAATGATGACAGGCGGCCTGAAGCAGATGGGAGCGGCCACTGCCCGGCGCCCCCCAGAGATACAAGACACCGGTTTCGCCCTCGGCGAGACCCCGCAGGCGCTCCACCAGCTCACCGTTGGGGCCGGGATAGAAATTCTCGAAGCGGGCCTGTTCATCCAGCGCCAAGGTGAGAGGAAGCTGCTCGGCCATTATCCGTCAAGGGGCGTAGAGGCGACTGTTGAGATAGCGTTCGTGGGCGTAACGCAGGATCACCATCACCACTGCCGCCATCGGCAGGGCGAGCAGCACGCCGAAAAAGCCAAACAATTGCCCGCCGGCCAGCACCGCGAAGATCACCGCCACCGGGTGCAGGCCAATGCGATCCCCCACCAGCCAGGGGGTGAGCACCATGCCCTCCAGCGCTTGGCCCACGGCGAACACTGCCGCCACCGGCAACAGGATGAAGGCGTCCTGGAACTGCAGCAGGGCGGCGATGCCGGCCAGCAGGATCCCCACCAGAAAACCGAGATAGGGGACGAAACTCACCAGGCCGGCAACGAGCCCGATGAGCAGGGCGAAATCCAGCCCCACCAGCGCGAGCCCCACGCTGTACACCAGCGCCAGTGCCAACATCACCAGCAACTGGCCACGCAGGAAGGCCCCCAGCACCTCGTCGGAATCGCGCGCCAAGCGCACGACGGTGGGTTCCAGTCGCCGGGGCAACAATTCGCGTACCCGGGCGACCAACAGATCCCAGTCACGCAGCAGATAGAAAGTGATCACCGGCACCAGCAACAGGTTGGCCAACCAACCCAACAGTGCCAGCCCCGATTTGGATACCGCGCTCACCACCCCCTTGGCCACTCCCCCGGCCTCACGCCAGTGTTGCGCCAGGATCTGCGGCAAAGCGGCCAGGTCGGCCAGTTCGGCCTCCAGCCCCAATCGCTGACCCACCCACGGCAGGACGTGCTCCTGGATGCGCTGCCAATAGAGCGGCAGCTTGGCCACCAGGGCGCCGATCTGGCGCTCCACCAACGGCAGCAGCACCAACAGCACGGCGATGAGGGCGAGGAAGATCACCACGAACACCACGGTCACCGCCAGCCAGCGCGGCAGGTGCCGTTCCAGACGGTCCACCAGGGGGTCCCCCATGTAGGCCAACAATGCCGAGACGGCGAAGGGGGTGAGTACCGGTGCCAGCAGATAGAGCAGTCCGGCGACGGCCGACAAGGCCAACAGCAGGAACAGGCGCTGCCCGTCGCTCATCCGCTGCGCTTCGTCCGCCATGCCCGCCAGCTCCAAGTGATCACATAATTGAGGCCGCTGGCGATCGTCGTGGCCAGCACCGCCCAGAAGGCCAGCAACACCGTCTGGATGCTCAGCCAATCCAATACCTGGTTCAGCACCACCAACAGCACCAGGGCGATCTGCATGGCGGTATTGAGCTTGCTGAGCACGCTGGGCTCCATCTCGTAAGGCCCCACCAGATAGTGATAGGCCAGCGCCCCGGCGACGATCACCAGATCCCGCCCCAGAACCGCCACCACCAACCACCACGGCACCAGCCCCAGGGCCCCCAACACCAGATAACTGCTCACCAACAACAACTTGTCGGCCACCGGATCCAGCACCGAGCCCAGCCGGCTGGTCCAGCCGTAGCGCTTGGCCAACCAACCATCCAAGGCATCACTCACCCCGGCGACGGCGAACAGCAGCAGCGCCCATGCGAAGGCATGGTTCATCAGCAGGGCGACGATGGGAATAACCAACAGGATGCGCAGCGCGCTCAGCAGGTTGGGCAGCTGCCGCAAGGCGATCATGGCGGCAAGAGCCGATATTCCAGCACATCCGTTTCCGCACGCTCGGACGCCGTAGCAGCGGGCACCAACACCCCTCCCAGGGCGAAGGCCTGGACCAGGGCGCCCACCTCCCCCCGCAGCCGCAGCTCCAGCGCCAGACGCCCGCCGTCCACCTCCACCGGCTGGACCCGTTCCACCACCGTCAACCCCTCCACATAGCGCTGCACCCGGGCGTAATCGGCCAGGCCGGTCACCCCGGTCACCCACAGGCGCACCCCTTCGGAACGATCCAGGCGCTGGGCATAACGGGCGGCCAAGACATCGGCGGTCCGTGCCACCCCTTCGGCGGCCACCCAGTCCAACGGACCGCTCACCACCCAGCGATCCACCACCCGCCCCCCCTCCAGCAGGAACCAGCGCCCCTGCCAGCGATGGGTGGTGAGATCCCGATAGAGACGTCCCACCAGCACCGCCTCGGCGCCATAACGCGCAGAGGCCGCCATGATGCGATCCACGAACCCACCCCAGACATCGGTGACGCTCAAGGCCATCTGGTCTTCCAGATCCAGCAGCGGGAACGACAACGGCAAGGCCCGTTCGGCACTCTCACGGCGCATCGCCGCCAGCAGCGAATGGGCGTTGTCTTCGTTGATCAAGCGGCGCTGACCGCCCTCCTGGACCACCACCCAGGCCAAGGTCAGCGGACGGGTATGCCCCCACAAAGGAAGACCCTGCTCCAACAGCGCGCGTTCCACCGCCCGGGGATCGAAACGGACCTCCAATACCAAACTCTCGGGAGTCTGGCGGTAGCGATACTGTTCCATGAAACGCGGGGCGCGCTGGAGCAGGGCCAAGGCGCGTTCGTCCTCCAGCATGCCCCGCCCCGAACCGATGCGCACCAACAAACGGGAGAAAGCGGCATACAACGCCCCCTCCCGCTCCTCGGCACCCTGCCCGGAGACGGGCACGGAGACGGTGAACAACCCCGGCACCTCCACCGCGGCCGCGGGGAGGGAGAACAGCAACCACAACGAGACGAGGACGATTCGGCGCATGGGCGGCAACGACGACTCCATGGGGCGCCTACCTTATCACAGCCACGCGATTCCCTTATACTTGCGCCCCTTCCGCAACACCAGGTCCTCGAGCCATGGCCAAGACCCCCATCAGCTACCGCGACGCGGGCGTGGACATCGATGCCGGCAACCGTTTGGTGGATCTCATCAAACCCATCGCCGCCCGCACCCGGCGCCCCGGGGTGCTGGACGGTCTCGGCGGCTTCGGCGCCCTGTTCCAGATCCCCTCTGGCCGTTACCGGGAGCCAGTGCTGGTCTCCGGCACCGACGGCGTCGGCACCAAGCTCAAACTGGCCTGGCGGATGGAACGCCATGACACCATCGGCATCGACTTGGTTGCCATGTGCGTCAACGACATCCTGGTGAGCGGCGCCGAGCCCCTGTTCTTCCTCGACTACTTCGCCACCGGCAAACTGGAGCTGGAAACCGCCCGGGCGGTGGTGGAAGGCATCGGCCGTGGCTGTGAACAAGCGGAGTGTGCCCTGGTGGGCGGCGAGACCGCGGAGATGCCTGGGCTCTATGCCCCCGGCGAATACGACCTGGCCGGCTTCTGTGTCGGGGTGGTGGAGCGGAGCGAGATCCTCGACGGTTCCCGGGTACGCGCCGGTGACCGCCTCATCGGCCTCGCCTCCTCCGGCCCCCATGCCAACGGCTATTCCCTCATCCGCAAGCTGGTGGAGGTCTACGGCACCGACCTCGATGCCCCCCTCGGCACCACCACCCTCGGCGAGGCGCTGCTGGCTCCCACCCGCATCTACGTCCGGGCGATCCGCCGGCTGATGGACAAGGTGCGCCTGCACGCCCTGGCACACATCACCGGGGGCGGCCTGCTGGAGAATCTCCCTCGTGTCCTCCCCGAGGAGCTCAAGGCCGAGATCGACGCTCAGGCCTGGGAGCGCCCGCCGGTGTTCCACTGGATCCAGGAGACCGCCCAGATCGACGACCAGGAGATGTACCGCACCTTCAACTGCGGCATCGGCATGGTGGTGGTGGTCTCCAAATGTGATGCAGAACGCGCCCTGCGCCACCTGCGCGCCGCCGGGGAGACGGCTTGGGAGATCGGCCGCATCGTCCCGCGCGGCGAGGATGAACCCGCGGTGGTGATCCCCTCGTGACCGCCCCGCTGCCCATCGTCGTCCTGGTTTCCGGCGGCGGGAGCAATCTCCAGGCCATCATCGACGCCATCGACCGTGGTGAGCTCCCCGCCCGCATCCAGGCGGTGATCAGCAACCGCCCCGAGGTCTTTGCCCTGGAACGGGCCGCCCGCGCCGGCATTCCCACCGAAGTACTCGACCACACCGCCTACGGTACCCGCGAAGACTACGACCAGGCACTGATGGCCGCCATCGACCGCCACCACCCCGCCCTGGTGGTGCTGGCCGGTTTCATGCGCATCCTCACCCCTGAGTTCGTCCACCACTACCACGGACGGCTGCTCAACATCCACCCCTCGCTGCTGCCCCGTCACCGGGGGCTGGACACTCACCGCCGCGCCCTGGAGGCCGGCGACAGCGAACACGGGGCCACAGTGCACTTCGTCACCGCAGAATTGGACGGTGGCCCACGCATCATCCAGGCCCGGGTCCCCGTCCATCCCGACGACACCCCCGAGAGCCTGGCGGCACGGGTGCTGGAAAAGGAACACCGCATCTATCCCCTGGCCATCCGCTGGTTCGCCGAAGGCCGCCTGCGCCAGGAGCACGACCAGGCCCTGCTGGACGGCCGCCCCCTCGACGAACCCGTCCGCTTCGACCCATGACCCGTGACTGTCACCCCCCCCACGGCCCTGCCCTGTGGATCCCACCCGCCGCGCTGCTCGCCGCTGCGGCACTGATAGGGGCCAGCGGCTGGACCCAACCGCTGTTCCTCGAGCTCAACCACTGGGGCGGAGGGGATCCCGTCTGGGCCGGCCTGACATTGTTCGGCGAACCGTTGGTGGCCCTGGCGCTGGGCCTGGTATGCCACCTGCGTCGCCCCCAGGCCGGCTGGGCGTTGATCCTCGGCGGCCTGGTCGCCGCCCTGGCGGTCAATCTCCTCAAGAGCGGGCTCGGCCTGCCCCGTCCCCTGGCGGTACTGCCCCCCGAGAATTTCCACCAGATCGGCGAACTGCTGCACTGGCGGGCCATGCCCTCGGGCCACACCGCCACCGCTTTCCTGTTCGCCGCCGTGGTCTTCTGGTGCGCCGACTACCGAGCCATGCGCTGGGGAGCCCTGATCATCGCCACCCTGGCCGGTCTCTCCCGCATCATGGTCGGCGCCCATTGGCCGACGGACGTCCTCGCCGGCGCCGCTCTGGGCTGGCTCATGGGCGCCCTCGGTGTGTGGCTGGCCGGCCGCTGGACAGGGCTGCTGCACCGCCGCGGCCAAATCGCAGGCGCCGTCATCCTTGGCGCCAGCGCCCTCTCACTCCCCTTCTACCGCTCCGGTTATCCCGAGGCCCACGAATTACAAACGGCCATCGGTCTGGCCGCCCTGACCCTGGCTGCCATCGCCCTGTGGCGACGTCAGCGTGGACGACGCAACAACACCACCCCGCCGCGGCGATAGAGCACCTCCGCCTCGGGCCAGTCCGCGGCGTGCCCCACATCGGTGAACAGCACCTCCCCCGGCGCGGGATGGCGCCGCGGCGTGATCGCCTGGCGGTAAAAACTGAAACTGGGCAGGTGCACCTTGTACTGCACCACCCGTTCCCACCCCTGGGCACGCGCCAACAACCCTGCCTCCTTGATCGGCCCCTGGATCATCCCCGCCACCGCCGGCAGGAAATAACCCGACACCACCAAGGCACACAGCGGACCGGCGAGTAACAGACGCAGACTCACCTCCCAGCGACGCAAGGCCGCCAGCACCGCCAATACCCCCAGGGCCGCGAGACAGGCCAACAGATAATTCACATCGAAATAGTGTTCGTACTGGGCCAGGGCGGCGGCATAGAACGGCTCCTTCACCTCGAGGTACGGCAACCACCACGGCAGCGCCGCCAATCCCCCCAGCCACAGCGCCGCCGGCAACAAGGCCCAGGTGATGGAACGCAACCGCGGCAGATGGATGGCCATCAAGGCCACCACTCCGGTGAGACCGTAATTGACGTAATGGGGCAGTTTGGTGCCCGAGAGTGAGAAGAACACCAGTACGAACAGGAACAACAACAACAGATAGCGCTGCAGAGAATCGGCCCACATCTCCCGCACCCGGGGAAGCAACGCCAACAGCGCCGTCGTGAACGGCAACACCCCCAGCAACACCACCGGCAGATAATAGAACAGGCTGCCGGCATGCCCCTCCATGGGGCCGGAGAACCGCCCCACGTTGTGCTTGAGGAAAAAGCCGTCGATGAAGGCCCGGCCCTGAGCGAGATACTCGGCGACATACCAAGGCAGGGCGATGGCCAGCAACAACGCCAGCCCCCGGGGATCGAACACCGCCCGCAGCCACAGCCGCCACTGCCCCAAAGAGCCATAGAACAAACCGCTCACCGCCAGCGGCACCAACACCGCCACCGGTCCTTTGGCGAGCAATCCCAGACCGATGGCCCCATGGGCAGCCAGCAAAAAGACCCGGCGCCCTTCCCGGTGATAGGCATAGATCATCGCCAGCGCCGCCCACAGCCACAGATTGAGCAGGGCATCCGCAGTGGCCGCCCGACCGATCACCGACAGCGACAACGCCGAAGACAACAGGATCCCGGCACTCAGGGCGGTGCGGCGGTCACGGTAACGGGCCAGGAACCACACCACCAACAACGACCAGGCGGTGGCGGAAAGCGCCGAGGGCAGGCGCACCGCCAGCTCATTGACCCCCAGCAGGGCCATCGAGGCCGCCTGCAGCCAATAGACCAGGATGGGCTTGTCGAAACGCAGCTCACCATTGAGATAGGTGGTGACCCAGTCCCCGCCCACCAGCATTTCCCGGCTGGCCTCGGCGAAGGCCCCCTCGTCCACGTCGAACAGGGGCACCGCCCACAGATTGAACCAAAACCCCAGCGCCAGCGAGACACACCACAACCAAAACAGCGGCTCACGATGCCAAGGAAAGACCTCTCGTCCAGCCACGACCACCTCCAAAGGAAACGGGGCGCGATGATACACCCCCCGCCCGGCGGCGGCGACTGCCCCCCGTCGTCCCCATGGCCTACAATAGCGCCCCTCATGAACAAGACCACCGCCCTGCGCACCACCCTCGGCCTGCTCATCACCCTCGTCTTCCTGGTGGTGGTGGACCGCACCGTCGGATGGCAACGCCTCTGGACCCCCTGGACCGCCTTGTCACCCGCGGCAATCGCCCTCGCCCTCGGCCTGCTGCTCGTCAGCTACCTGCTGCGCGCGCTGCGCCTCTACGACTACTTCCACGGTGAGATGGCCGGCCGTCTGCCCCTCACCCTGCGACTCACCCTGTGGCACAACCTGTTCAACAACCTGCTGCCCATGCGCAGCGGCGAATTGAGTTTCCCCGTCCTCATGTCGCGTTACTTCGGCATCGACGCCATCCGCTCCCTCCCCGCCCTGTTGTGGTTCCGCCTGCTGGACCTGCACACCCTGCTCTTCCTGGCCGGCATCGCCGCCCTCGGCCTGTTCAAGGCCCCGCCATGGCTCCTGGCGCTGTGGCTGGCCTGGCTGCCCCTGCCCTGGCTGGTCTACCGCACCGGCCTGTGGCTGGCCCCCCGCCTCCACGGAGACGACCACCGCTGGCACACCACCCTGGCCCGGGCACTCGCTCACCTGCCCACCACCCCCCGCGCCCTGTGGCGCTCCTGGGGCTGGACCCTGATCAACTGGCTGACCAAACTGGCGGTCTTCGCCTGGTTGCTGAGCCGCTTCGCCCCCCTGCCCGCCCCGGCGGCCCTGCTCGGCGCCGTCGGTGGCGAACTCTCCTCGGTGCTTCCCATCCACGGCATCGCCGGTTTCGGCACTTACGAGGCCGGGGTGGTGGCCGGACTGGCGCTGTGGTCCAGGGATCTCAGCGACCACCTCGGGGCCGCGGTAAATCTTCACCTCTTCTTGCTTGGCGCCACCTTCCTGGGCGGCCTGCTGGCCCTCGCCCTCCCCCGGGGGCACCGTTATGGATGAGACCTTGTTGCTGGCCGCCAATCAGGGGCTGGGGAGCCCGTGGCTCGATCCCCTGATGCAATGGCTCTCCGCCAAAGCCGGCTTCGGCATCCCACTGCTCCTCGGCCTGGCCGGCTGGCTGGCCTGGCGCCACCGTCCGCTGTTCGGCCTGGCCCTGTTGCTCACCGTGGGATTGAGCGATGCCAGCGGCCAGTTCCTCAAAGACCGACTGCAACAGCCCCGCCCCTGCGCCGAGGCCCACCTCGAGCTGCGCGGCCCCACCGGCCGCCCGCCCCGCTGCCCCGGCGACACCAGCGGCATGCCCTCCAATCACGCGATGAACTTTTTCGCCGCCACCGCTTTCCTCATCGCCGTCGGCGCCTCCCGCGGCCTCGGCGCCGCCCTGGCCCTGATCGCCCTCCTGGTCGCCCTCTCCCGGGTCTATCTCGGCGTCCACTACCCCAGTCAAGTCCTGGCGGGCGCCCTTTTGGGCCTGGCGATCGGCGCCGCTCTCGGCTGGCTCACCCGCCGCCTCGGCGGTGTATCATCCCCCAAGCAAAAGACCAAGGTCCCATGAACGACGATCACGACACCACCGCCCAGCCCCACCGCCTCTCCATCGTCATTCCGCTCTACAACGAGGAGGACAACGTCCGTCCGTTGCTGGAACGCATCCACCAGGCCCTGGACGACTACCCCCACCCCTGGGAGCTGATCCTGGTGGACGACGGCAGCAGCGACCGCACCGTGAGCCGCGTCAAAGAAGAAACCCGCCGCTACGGCCCCCACGTACGCCTCATCGAACTGCAGCGCAACTTCGGCCAGACCGCTGCCATGCAGGCCGGCATCGATGCCGCCCGCGGCGACGTCATCGTCACCCTCGACGGTGACCTGCAAAACGACCCCCAGGACATCCCCCGGCTGGTGAAACGGCTGTTGGAGGAAGACCTCGACCTGGTGGCCGGCTGGCGGCGCGACCGCCAGGACAACGTCTGGCTGCGCACCCTGCCTTCCAAACTGGCCAACCGTCTCATCGCCCGGGTCACCGGGGTCCACCTGCACGACTACGGCTGCACCCTCAAGGCCTTTCGTGCCAACATCCTCAAAGAGGTCCGCCTCTACGGCGAGATGCACCGCTTCATCCCCGCCTGGGTGGCCACCCTCACCACCCCGGCCCGCATCGCCGAGGAGGTGGTCACCCACCACCCCCGCCGTTTCGGCGAGTCCAAATACGGCATCAGCCGCACCTTCCGGGTGTTACTGGACTTGCTGGCGGTGTATTTCTTCATGCGCTACCGTACCCGCCCCGGCCACTTCTTCGGCAAGATCGCCTTCACCTTCGGCGGCATCGGCGGACTGATCCTCGGCTATCTGTTCATCCTCAAACTGATGGGGGAATCCATCGGCACCCGGCCATTGTTCCAGATCGGCATCCTCTTCGAGGTGATGGCGGTGCAATTCCTCACCACCGGCATCCTCGCCGAGCTGCTCACCCGCACCTACTACGAATCCAGCGACCAGCGCAGCTACAGCGTGCGCAACGAAGCCGCTCTCCATCCCCGCCCCGACCAACAGTGGCACACCCCATGATCCGCCTGCTCGCCCTCCTCCTCTGGCTCCTGCCCCTGGCCGCTGGCGCCGGTGACCCCGCGCCCATCCCCGATTTCGAGGCCCGCTACGGCATCTACAAAGGGCCGCTGAAAATCGGCGAGGCGGTGCGCGTCCTGGGACGGAACCGGGAAGGACTCTATTACCGCTCCCAGACCCACCCCGTGGGCATCGCCGCCTGGGTGGTGGACCTGCGCCTGGACGACTTCAGCCGCATCCAGTGGGTCGATGGCCGCCCCCGCCCGCTCTACTACCGCCAGCGCCGGGAGGGCCGCAAGCCACGACTGATCGAACAACGCTACGACTGGCAGGCGATGATCGCCCACAGCCGCTACAACGGCGAGCCCTTCGAAATCCCCCTCACCCCGCGGGCGGTGGACCAAAACATGTACCTGCTGGCGATCATGGCCGACCTCGCCGCCGGGCGACGCCCCACGACCCTGGAGGTGGTGGAAGGCAAGAAAATGAAGACCTACCGACTGAGCTACCCCGGCACCCGACGGCTGGACACCCCGTGGGGCGAAGTGGAAGCCGTGGGTGTGGAACGGCGTGGCAAGAAAGAAACCACCCAGGTGTGGAGCGCTCCGACCCTGGGATACGTCCCGGTACTCATCGTCCACCACGGCGACGGCGGCCGCCTGGAGGCCCGGCTGGAGCGGCTCAACGGCATCACCGCGGGCAATGTCCCGCCGCGGCGAACGAAAGAAGCGTGGGATTGAGACTCAGGCCCGCGGCAGGGTGACCCCCCGCTGGCCCTGATACTTGCCGGCCCGGTCGCGGTAAGAGGTCTCGCAGACCTCGTCGGACTCCAGGAACAACAGCTGCGCCACCCCCTCGTTGGCATAGATGCGCGCCGGCAACGGGGTGGTGTTGGAGAACTCCAGGGTCACGTGCCCCTCCCACTCCGGCTCCAGGGGGGTCACGTTGACGATGATCCCGCAGCGGGCATAGGTGGACTTGCCCAGGCAGATGGCCAGCACGTTGCGCGGGATGCGGAAATACTCCACCGTGCGGGCCAGGGCGAAGGAATTGGGCGGGATCACACACTCCGGCCCCTTCACATCCACGAAACTGCCCTCATCGAACTGTTTGGGATCGACGATGGTGGAATTGATATTGGTGAAGACCTTGAATTCGTCGGCACAGCGAATGTCGTAGCCGTAGCTGGAGGTGCCGTAGGAGATCACCCGCCCGCCATTCGTCTCCTTCACCTGGTTGGGTTCGAAGGGCTCGATCATGCCCTGCTCCGCCATCCGGCGGATCCATTTGTCCGATTTGATCATGTGTTCTGAATCACGATGTTGGGGAACTTGCTGGAATAATCCTTGGCCTGGGTGGCGATCTTGGCAGCCACCTTGCGGGCGATCTCCCGATAGATGCGCGAGATGGCGGAATCGGGCTCGGCCACCACCGTGGGCCGTCCGGAATCGGCCTCCTCGCGGATGCGGATGTCCAGCGGCAACTGCCCCAACAGCTCCACGCCGTAGTCCTCGGCCATCTTCGCCCCGCCGCCCTCGCCGAAGATGGGCTCCTGATGGCCGCAGTTGGAACAGATGTGCAGGCTCATGTTCTCCACGATCCCCAGCACCGGTACGTTCACCTTCTCGAACATCTTCAGACCCTTGCGGGCATCCAACAGGGCGATGTCCTGGGGCGTGGTGACGATCACCGCCCCGGTGACCGGGATCTTCTGCGCCAGGGTGAGCTGCACATCGCCGGTGCCCGGCGGCAGATCGATGACGAGATAATCCAGGTCGCGCCAATTGGTATCCTTGAGCAACTGCTCCAGGGCCTGGGTGACCATGGGGCCGCGCCAGATCATCGGCGTTTCCTCATCGATGAGGAAACCGATGGACATGGCCTGCACCCCGTGACCCACCATCGGCTCCATGGACTTGCCGTCCCGGCTCTCCGGGCGCCCCTGGATGCCCAGCATGCGCGGCTGGCTGGGCCCGTAGATGTCGGCATCCAACACCCCCACCCTGGCCCCCTCGGCGGCCAGGGCCAGGGCCAGATTCACCGCAGTGGTGGACTTGCCCACGCCCCCCTTGCCCGAAGCCACGGCGATGATGTTCTTCACCCCCGGCAGGGGCTTCACCCCCCGCTGCACGGCATGGGTCTCGATCCGGCTGGTCACCGAGACCTGTACCTCGCGCACCCCCGGCACGGCCTGGATCAGCTCGGCCAGGGCCTGCTTCAATTCCTCGGCGTAACCGCGGGCGGGATACCCCAACACCACCTCCAGCTTCACCCGGCCGTCGTCCTCCACCTCGATGGCCTTCACCGCCTTGGCGGAGACCAGATCGCGCCCTAGATAGGGATCGGTGAAGTCCTTGAGTGCGGTCTCCACGGCCAAACGAGACACCTGGGACATAATCGCCTCCACAAATCTGCTAACTTCCCATTGGATGGCGATTCTATCAAATCCTGATGAAGCCGGCGGGGCTTTTACCACGCTGGAAGACGGCTCCCGCTTGAACTGGCGGCAATGGGGAGATCCGGAAGGGTTCCCGGTGCTCTACTGCCACGGCTTTCCCGGCTCCCGGTTGGAGGCGGCCCTGGCCCACGAGGGCGCCCTTCGCCTGGGGCTGCGCCTCATCGCCCCCGACCGGCCCGGGTTGGGCGGCTCACCCCCTTTGATGAAGGCCGATCTTGCCATCCGCGCCGATATCCTGGCCGGGCTGATGGGACGGTTGGGATTCCAGCACTGGGGGGTCCTCGGGGTCTCGGCGGGAGGAAGTTACGCCGTGGCGGTGGCCGCCCGCCACCCGGAGCAGGTACGGGCCCTGAGCTGTGTGGCCCCGCTGGTTCCCCAGGCGGGAGCCGAGGGCATGCATCTACTGGCCCGGGCGGTGATCCGTGCCGCTGCCCGCCATCCCCGGCGCTTCCGTGCCCTGGTCGCCAGTCTGGCCCCCGTGCTGCGCCGCCACCCGCGGTGGGGACTGCGCGCCCTGAGGCCCTGGCTGCCCCCCAGTGACCAGGCGGCGCTCGCCGACCCCACCTTACGCCGCATCTGGAACGCCAGCGTCCAGGAAGGTCTGCGTCAGGGAGGGGCCGCCGCCGAGGACCTGAGGGCCTTGGTCCGCCCGTGGCCTCTCGATCCGGCGGCGATCACCTGCCCCACCCGCATCTGGCATGGCGAGGCCGACACCCAGGTACCCCTCGGCCACGGTCGCTGGCTGGCCCGCCGCATCCCCCACTGCCGCTGGCAGCCGGTGGCGGATCAAGGCCACTTCTCCCTGCCCAGCCAGTGTGCCGGCGCCATCCTGGAAGGCCTCAGGGACGATCTCGGCTCGACCCCCTTCCCGGGAGACCCGCGGTGAGCACGGGACGGTGTGAGTTGTGCCGACGCGAAGGGGTGGAGTTGACCCGTCACCACCTCATTCCCCGCAGCACCCACGGCCGCCGCCGCATCCGCCGTCGATTCGACCGCCAACAACGGCAAAACGCCGTGCTGTGGCTCTGTCGCCCCTGCCACAAACAGCTCCACGCCTTGATCCCGGAGATGGAACTGGCCCTGCGCTACCACACGCGGGAGGCCCTGTTGAGCCATCCCGAGTTGTCCCGTTTCATCGCCTGGATCCGCAAACGGCCTCCAGGGCACCTGCCCCGGGCCTTTACCAGCCGGCGGGGCCGTTGACCCGCCAACGATCACGGGCCATAGTCGCACCCAAGGATCACGTTCACGACCCCATGCCCACACCACATCCCACCTTGCGCCTGCTGGTGATCGCCCTGTTGGTGATCATCGTCTACGGCTCCCTCTACCCCTTCGACTTCCGCCCCCTGCAACCAGGCGATCTGGCCGCGCTCACCGCCAGTCTGGCCCGCCTCTCCACCCGCGGCGACATCCTCGGCAACATCGTCCTGTTCGTGCCGGTGGGGCTGTTGGCCCGTCTGGCCTGGCCCCACCGGGGCTGGCTGTGGCTCATCGCCTGGAGTGGTGGACTGGCCCTGGCCATCCAATTGGTCCAACTGTTTCTCCCCAGCCGCGACGCCAGTCTGCAAGACGCCCTGTGGAATCTGCTGGGGGTGGTCGTGGGGGGAATGGCGGCCGGACTGAGGGAGCAGGCCTGGCGAATCGGCCTACCCCTGGCCCGCAGCGATCGCTTCGCCCTGGGCCTGTTGGGACTGTGGCTGGCCGCCCGCCTCACCCCCTTCGTCCCCTCATTGGACTGGCAGCTCATCAAAGACAGCCTCAAGCCGCTGCTGCTCCATCCTCAGTGGGACTGGGATCGGATCCTGGTGCAGACGGCCCTGTGGGGAGTGGCGGCCCGGGCCTGGTGGACGGTATGGGAAGGGCACTGGCGGCTGACGCTGTGGTCGCTGCTGGTGATCTCGGTGTTCGCCCTGGAGGCGGTGATCGTCGCCAACGTGGTGACCCTGCCATCCGTGCTGGGGGCAGGGCTGGGCACCCTGTTATGGGCCGGGGTGCTGGCACGGCGGGCCAACGGCAACACCCCCTTGGCCCTGCTGCTCATGCTCGCCCTGCTGGTGCAGGGACTCACCCCTTTCCAGCTACGCCCCGAACCCGTCCCCTTCGGCTGGCTCCCCATGCAAGGCTTCTTGAGTGCCCTGAGCCTGTTCAATGTCGGCGTCCTGCTGGCCAAGGCCTATTTCTATGGGGCCTTGTTGTGGATACTGCAGCGGGACGGGGCCAGCCTGCGTTTCGCCACCACCCTCACCGTACTGTTGACCTTCGCGGTGGAATGGGCCCAGACTTACCTGGCCGCCCATACCCCGGAGATCACCGACCCCCTCATCGCCCTGCTCATGGCCTGGCTCTATCACGCCCTGCGCCGCCCCTCGCCATCCTCGTCTTCCCAGGCAACGTAAGCCGGTGATGTATCAGGGCGCGGCGGCGCGCAACGGTCCCCACAGGGCCTCCAAGTCGGCGGGACGATCCAGATCACGCAAGGGGGACAAGGCCTCCCAAGACCAATCCAAGGCCTCCAAGCGCGCCTGGGTGGCGGCCAGGACCTGGTCCGTCCCCCAGGGGATGTCAGCGAACAGGGCCGGTACCGGAGGTCGGGAGAGGCCGATGAGCACGTATCCCCCATCCACTGCCGGCCCGATGACCGCATCGCGGCCACCCCCCAACGCCTCCAAGGCCTGGGCCAGATAGGGTTCGCTGAGACCGGGGCAGTCGGTGCCCACCAGGATGGCGTAACGCGCCTGATGAAGGGCCGCTTCCAGGGCCGCAGCCATCCGCTCCCCCAGGTCATGCCCTTGCTGTACCGCCAGTGTCATCCGGGCATCGGTGGCCAGGGTGGTGAGAAAGGGATCGCTGGAGGTGGGGGTGCAATAGAGGGTGGCCGGGGCCAGGCCGGCATTGGCCACCGTAGCCACGGTCTGGGTCACCAGTAATCGATGGACAGCCGCGGCCCCTTCCGCCCCCAGGGCGGGGATGAGCCGGGTCTTCACCTGCCCCGGACGGGGTGCCTTGGCGAAGATCAGGATACGGGCATTGGGATGACGCAATTCCTTTGCATGGGGTGATTCGGTCATGGATCGCTCCTCACACCGGCCATCAGGGGCCGGAAGTCGCCGGGCGCCGAACGCAGGCCGTCCCTGGCCCACGGCGCACGGGTCGTTGGCAAACATGGCCGGAACGGTTGTTTTTCATTCACGTGAGCTCAGAAAAAACCCAAGCAAGACCTGGGCTTGGGACACGAAATTCGAAAAAGCGTCGGGTTCCGGCCACAGCAGGTGTGAATATAGCCCCATGATACCTCTTATTCAAACCCGGTGTTCTGTCCGGTTTTCTTGGGAGGGCTGAAACCGTAATAGGCTCGGGCCAGATCGGCGGGATCGGCGCCAAAGAAATAGGCCAGTCGCAGATGCCACATGAGCCACACGGTGCGCCAGAAACCGTGCTCGTCCCAACGGCGCCCTGAGGTGGTCACGGGGGGGCGCAGACAGGCGGGGCGCCCCAGGCGTTTCAGGCGCCGGGAGAGCTCGATGTCCTCCATCAAGGGTTGGGCGGGAAAGCCCCCCACTGCCTCGAAGGCCTCGCGGCGGACGAAGATCGCCTGGTCACCGGTGGCGATCCCGCTCAGGCGGGAGCGGCGGTTCATCAATGCCGCCACCAACGGCAGGCCGGGATGACGCCCCGCGATCCGCACGTCGAAACGCCCCCAGTGATGGGTCGCCAAGGCCCGCTGGATCAACGCATCCGCTTCTCCGGACAGGCGGGTATCGGCATGAAGGAACACCAGCCCCTCGCCCTTGGCCACGGCCGCGCCGGCGTTCTGCTGGTTGGCCCGTCCCCGCGGTGCCCGGATCACCCGGTCGGCCAGCGGCGTGGCCAAGTGTACGGTGTCATCGTCCGAGCCACCGTCCACCACGATCACCTCGTGCCCGCGACCCCGCCAAGGCTGCAACGGCGCCAGGCTGTGGTGTATTCCTCCCGCCTCGTTCCAGGCCGGGACGATGACACTCAGACGCATCGTCGTCAGCAGCACCCCCCGCCTGGGGTGCAGCCACCGCTGTGGCGCCCGCCCTTGGTCTCGGCAGCGGGGCGGCGGGTACCGGCGGGGGCGCACCACGGCACCGGCTCACCGGGCTCGGCCGGGGTGATACCGACGAAGTCCCCGGCATAGGGCCCCTCGGTGAGCAGTCGGAAGGTGCGCTGGCACACTGCCATCCGTTCACCGCGAGGGAAGACATGACCTTCGTCGTCACGCACCTCGGCATAGGGGCCGGTGTAGATCACCGCCTGCCCCACGTCCAGGCACGGCCCACCCTCCGACTTCACCGCGGTGAGGGTCACCGAGCGGAACT
>Ga0256839_1003221_pt1 | contig 17048 bp, 14 predicted proteins | sample 354166metaG_FD_185968 | JGI IMG/M metagenome (GOLD analysis project Ga0256839, IMG submission 185968) | Hydrothermal vent microbial communities from Mid Atlantic Ridge, Atlantic Ocean - 354-166 | ecosystem: Environmental > Aquatic > Marine > Hydrothermal vents | place: Atlantic Ocean: Mid... | reverse complement strand
GGTCGCAAAAAGTATTATATGAGATATTGCATGGTCGTTTGTTGGGGATCACGCACCGGGGCGCAGCCTTTATCGGGCTGGCCCTTTATATTTGTTACGGCGGCGTTCCCGGCGAAAGCGGAACAGCCAAGGTCGAAACCTTGTTGGAACCCGGCGATATTCAATATGCCAATAAGGTTGGCCTTGCCTTGCGATTGGTACAAAGGATTTCCGGGGGAACTGAAAAGGGTCTTAAATCAGGTTCCCTGATGGTTGAGGACGGTATTCTGTATCTTGACATTCGTAAAAAAGATGAAGCGATTATCAATGAAGTGGTCATGAAGCGGTTCAGCAAAGTCGCCCGGGAATTTGATTTAACAGAAAAAGTCAGAATCATTGACCAAAATCATTGAATAGGCCTTAATTCTCTCTTTTTCGTCAGCTTCTCAAGAATTATCGGATGGTTCATTCAAGGGAATCAGGGTGACGGTGCCATCTTTCATGGCAAAGGCCAATTCCCCGTGTTTTACGGCAAGAGCAGGCTTGCCAAACAGATCATATCGCCAGCCGGATAATGCGGGTATGTCCGCCGCGTCATTTTCGGCCAGTTTTTCAAGATCATCGACAGTGGCGATGAGTTTTGGGGCGACATTTTCATACTGACAGATCATTTTCAACAGAACTTTCAATAATTCCATCACGGGGTCCGTATTTTGCGCGGGGGGCCTTTTGTGACTTAGAACCGGCAGGCTTTCAGCCGGCAGCGCCATAACATCTTTGACAATGGCGAGAACCTGCGCCCCATATTTGCTTTGGCTGAACTGCGGGGAAAGGCCGCGTATGCTGCCCAGGGCATTGGTATGTTCAGGCCGTACAGCAGATATTTCGAGGAGAACCTCGTCTCTCATTACGCGGTTTCTCGGGATGTCACGGCTTTGGGCCTGTGTTTCACGCCACTCGGCCAGTGCGCGTGCGATGCCGTTGAACAGGCGGTTGCTGCTTCTGATCTTTAGTCTTTTCCAGGCGTTCTCAGGCCTGATGATAAAGGTATCCGGATTTGTCAAATCAGCCATTTCTGAGTCGAGCCAGTGGCTGCGATTGCTTTTGTCGAGCTGTTCTCTCAGGTTTTTGTATATTACGCGAAGATGGGTAACATCCCCCAAAGCATAATCAATCTGTCTTTGGGTAAGGGGGCGGCGGGACCAATCGGTGATACGTGTGCTTTTATCAAGGGTCGCGTCTGCCATTCCCGCCACGAGTTTTTCATAACCAATACTGTCACCGTAACCACAAACCATGGCCGCCACCTGAGAATCAAATAATGGTTTTGGGACAACGCCTTTTTCATTGACGAAAATTTCGATATCCTGACGGCAAGCATGAAAAACCTTAAGGATATTCTCATTTTGCATCAGGTCATAGAAGGGATCCAGATCAATGCCGGGCGCCAACGTATCAATGGCATGATATTCTTCTTCATTGGCGACCTGTATCAGGCATAATTTGGAATAATAGGTGCGCGTTCTTAAAAACTCTGTATCAACGGTGATATATTCTGATTTCTCCAACCGTGCGCATAAGGCAACTAATTGGTCATTGGTGGTAATTACGCTCATAAAATCTCTTACCTAGAAGTTTGTTATTGGCCTAGAAGTTTGTTATTGGCTCAATTTTGAAGGAGCCACACAAAGAATAACTTGACAAGTGGGCAATAAAGCACAAAAACACCATGAATTACATATTAAAATTAGATGATTTACATTTAGAAGATTTACCATGCACGAATATAGAACACATACATGCGAAGCCCTGCGCGAAGAGAATGTCGGGGAAGTCGTTTTGCTCTCTGGCTGGGTTCACCGGAAACGGGATCATGGCGGCCTTTTGTTCATTGACCTCAGGGATCATTACGGACTGACCCAATGCGTGATTGATACGGATAATTCAGGCTTTAAAGTTGCCGAGGCTTTAAAGGCAGAATCTGTCATTCGTTTGAAGGGTAAGGTGGTGTCCCGCAGCGCGGACACCATAAATAAAAATCTTCCGACCGGTCATATTGAGTTATTCATTGAGGAGCTGGATGTTCTGTCAACAGCGGACGAGCTTCCTTTGCCGGTATTTGGCGAACAGGATTATCCCGAGGATGTTCGGCTGACCTATCGTTATCTGGATTTGAGAAGAGACAGGCTTCACAAAAATATTGTGTTGAGGTCCGACATTATTTCCAGCATGAGACGCCGCATGGTGGATCTTGGCTTTCGGGAATATCAGACCCCAATCCTGACCGCAAGTTCACCGGAAGGCGCCCGCGATTTTCTGGTGCCGAGCCGGCTTCATCCCGGGAAATTTTATGCGCTGCCACAGGCGCCGCAACAGTTTAAACAATTGTTGATGATTGCGGGTTTTGATCGTTATTTTCAGATTGCCCCGTGTTTTCGGGACGAAGACGCCCGCGCGGATCGCTCGCCGGGGGAATTTTATCAGCTTGATGTGGAAATGTCTTTTGTCACGCAAGAAGATATCTTTGCGGCAATTGAGCCATTGATGATTGGTTTGTTTGAAGAATTCAATAGCAAAAAAGTGACCCAGACACCATTCCCGCGCATTCCTTTTAAGGAAAGCATGTTGAAATATGGCAACGACAAGCCTGACCTGAGAAACCCCATCGAAATTCGTGATGTGACAGAGGTTTTCCGGGGTTCCGGCTTTGGTATTTTTGCCGGCGCCATTGAAAAAGGCTCCGTCGTACGCGCAATCCCGGCGCCGGGGGCAGGGGGCGCGCAAGCCCGCAGTTTCTTTGATAAAATGAATGACTGGGCGCGCTCGGAAGGCTTCGCCGGTCTGGGCTATATACGTTTCAAGGATGGGGAAGCCTTGGGGCCGATCGCCAAAAACCTTGATGATGATCGTCTGGCGAGCCTTAAAGAAGTTGCTGAGTTAAGCGAAAATGACGGCGTATTCTTTGCTTGCGGGAAAGCAGAAGAGGCGGCCAAGCTTGCGGGATTGGCCCGCACCAAGGTCGGCGTTGATTTGGACCTGATCCGTGATGATGAGTTTAAATTCTGCTGGATTGTTGACTTTCCCATGTATGAATATGACGAAGTTGAAAAGAAACTTGATTTCAGCCATAATCCTTTTTCCATGCCGCAGGGGGGAATGGAGGCCTTGGAAAATATGAATCCGGAAGATATTCTGGGCTATCAATATGATATCGTCTGTAATGGTATTGAATTGTCATCTGGTGCCATTCGAAACCATAAACCGGAAATCATGTATAAGGCCTTTGAACTTGCGGGCTATGGCCCGGAAGTGGTCGAAGAACGTTTTTCAGGCATGCTTAATGCCTTGAAATACGGTGCGCCGCCCCATGGCGGGATTGCGCCCGGTGTTGATCGTATTGTGATGTTGCTGGCCAATGAGCCCAATATTCGTGAGGTAATTATATTCCCGATGAATCAAAAAGCGGAAGATCTTATGATGAAAGCCCCCAGCGAAGTTTCCAATAAACAATTAAGGGAATTGCATTTACGGACGATTGTTCCCGATGCGGATAAGAAATCATAATATAGGAATATTATGCCGGAAACTATTAAAGGCATGAAGCGAAAGCTTGTGCCTTTATTCATTTAAAAATCATTTTTTCAAGAAGAATATGCCTTTAGAATATTGAGGGCAGAATATTGAGGGCGCTAGGCGCGTACATCAACATTCTTGCCGACATCGGGGGCCGTGCTGGATTCGACTTCTTTGCGTTCAATCGTTGAGTCTTCTGCTGAATTTGACAGTGTTTCTCTCACAGTAGCTATATTCTCCTGGCTGCTGCCTCGATCAACTTGTACTTGATTAGATGTGCTGCTGGCGGACGCGATATCAATCATATTCTGATCCTTTTCTGTTTTCTACATACCACAAGCTATAACATAGTTTTTAATAAATCTTTAACTTTTGGTGAAAATTTTATCTAATGATATGCTGGTTATGATTTACGCTTCGATGTATGGTATATCATAAATTTAATGCAGTGATACTAACGGGGCTATCATGATTCAGAAATTTTCAAGAACTATCATTTTACTTATTGGCTGTGCTATGCTGGCTTCTTGCGCCGGGGAGCGCCGGGTTGATGGTGAAATGGCTTTTGATTCTGGTTCGCTGATGAATATGGCGGAAAGCTTTCTGAAAGCCGGAGATTATGGCAATGCCATGCGATTGTATCAACGTGCGGCCAATGAAAACCCCAAACATATTGCGTCTCGTTTAGGGCTGGCTAAAACATATCAGGCTATTGGGGCATCTGATGCGGCGATTAATTTTTATGAACAGGTTCTGCAACTTGATCCGGGCAATATGGATGCACAAATGGGCAGCGGCCAGATGCTCATCACTAAAAATCGACCTGAAGAGGCTATTCCTTATTTAACGGCGTTATCAAAACAGGATCCAAAAAATTACCGTATTTTTAACATGCTGGGCCTTGCGCATGATCTTAAAGGAGAACAGGAAGAGGCCCAGATGAATTATGGCAGGGGGCTGGAGCTTGCCAAAAACAATATTTCATTACTGAATAATCTGGCTTTGTCATTTGCCTTTGAAGAACAATATGCACCGGCCATAAAATTGTTAAGCAAGGCCATAAATCTTGATTATTCTGTGACCAAAGCACAGCAAAATCTGGTTCTGGTTTATGTGTTATCCGGAGAGGAGGCCGCCGCGCGCAAGATTGGCAGTTCTCTTATGACCGAAGAGGAAATGAATAATAATATCCGGCATTACAAATGGGTGAGGAGCCTGAAGGCCAGTCAGCGGGCGCAGGCGATCTTTCTGGGCATTAAAAATTTCCCGAATGGTGACCCCAAGGCTCAAATTGACCGAAAACCGATCACTGCCCCGATCACTGCCCCGATCACTGCCCCGATCACGGCCCCGGTCATAACAAAAGATCCCAAAAAACGCCAGCTCATGAAATTGCTGGAGCAGGAGAATTCGCAAAATGACAGGGTGCCAGCTCATACGCAAAAGCCGGTGGATATAGCACAGGACGTTAACCGGAAAGAAAACTATAATACCCCCAAGAAGATATACAGGTTGCAGCTGGCATCCTATCCAAATCTAAAAATGGCCAATAGGGGCTGGATTAAAATCCAAAAACGCAGCAAGGGCATTCTCGAATCTTATGAACCATTGATAAAATTGGTAACGTTAGCCAATGGGAAGACCCTCTTCCGGCTTTTTGTGGACGGCATTGAAGAGAGAGCCATTGCAAAGTCCGTCTGTGATGACCTTAGGGACAAGGCAATAGATTGTCTGGTTCTTAAGACGAACAGAAATTAATTAGCTTAAAGTAAGATTGCCAAAGAAGTTTCTCTTTCATATCTTGGTTAACTGGATTATGCATGCCCTCTAAATGCAGTTTTCGTAGGAACAAACATGAGCGCCCATAAAGTTTTTAGTGATAAAAGAAAAAATATTGATTATTCAGTGACGAAATGCGCCAACATGCCTGACCTGCGCGATGAGATTGATCAACTAGATCGTATGATCGTTGAATTGTTGAGTATTCGGCAGGGGTTTATGGAACAGGCCGCCCATATCAAACAGGATAGAAATCTTGTTCGGGATGAAGCGCGTATCGAAGATGTGGTGGCCAAGGCCATAGCGCATGCCAATAAAGTAGGGGCGCATCCTGACTTGGTAGAAAAACTATACCGCGATATGATTGAATGGTGCATTAATTATGAAATGGGCGTGTTTGATACGTTAAAGCCATAGCCTCTGCCCCTTAGGCGGTAAATTCATAAATTCGGGGTATTTCACATGAAGTTTGATGGCCGCTCTTATCCGTTCTGTGGGATATAAATTGTCTATTGAATTCTGAAAAAATATCCCGCATGCCCATGAATAAAATATATGTCATAAATGGTATGAAGACGAGTCCCGTTAAATGTAGCATTATATCCATAAATAGCCTCCTTGTTCTTAATTTGTTCTACACCCGAAGGGGGCGTTGGTCAAGAACAAAAGAGAACAAAGTAAGAATACTTCGGTATAAGTTATTATTTTCCTTTAAATAGGGCGGGTCTTTTTTGCAAAAATGCGGTGATGCCTTCTATAAAGTCATCCGATTGGGCCGCTTTTTGCTGGGCGATTGCTTCGGCCTCAAGTTGCTCGGGCAGGGTATTTTGTTCTGAGGCATCCAGAAGATGACGAATTTCAATAACGGCCTGCGTCGGCATTGATGCCAGTTTTTTGGCAAGGCCCAGGGCGTCATTATATAAGCTATCCTTGTCAACGACCTTTGCAATTATACCATAATCAAGCGCCATCTCAGCCGTGAGGGATTCGCCGAGCATCATGAGCTGGGCGGCCCTTGCCCGCCCGACAAGGCGCGGCAGAAAATAGGTGCTGCCCGCATCAGGCACAAGAGCAATATTGACAAAAGCCTGAATAAAATAAGCCTGTTTCTCTGCAATGGTAATGTCACATGCGCATACGAGACTCATGCCCGCGCCGGCGACGGCGCCGTTTACGGCGGCAATTGTTGGCATGGGTAATTTTTTTAACCGTGTGATAAGGGGATTATAATTGCGCCGCAGCATATCCCCAAGATTGGGCGGCATGTCGCCCGTTTGCTCTTTTAGATCTGCCCCCGAACAAAAGCCTTTTCCTTCGGCTTGGATAAGGAGCGCGCGCGCAGAATTTTCCGGGCGGAAAAGTTCAGATAATATATTTTGGAAGTCTTCAAAAAACTGGCGGTTCATGGCGTTCATGGCTTCAGGACGTGATAATGTCAGGATGGCGACAGTATCATCATAGTCAAGTTTCATCGTTTGACATGATAGGGCCGTGGTTGAAGATGTCATAGGCTTTTCCTGATTTCCGGATATAAATCTTTGGGAAAAGCCTATTTTAAATTAAAATGATCGCTTGTAAAGTGTAATAGTTATAGCAGCTTCCTATAGTTTCTCACAATCAGGCAATTTTAACAACATTTGCCTGGGATTCATCTTCTGTTGTGACAATATTTCTGCCATTGGCTTTTGATTTGTAAAGCGCGGCATCTGCCCGCTCGATAAAATCATCGCGATGTTCGTTTATACGATATTTTGCCACCCCGAAGGAGCAGGTTATCTTGCCAATACTTTCGCCGGTACTTTTGCGTTTCATGCTGCGCTTGGAAATTGAAATACGGATATTATCCGCAATTTCCCGCGCTTTTTCCAGGGAGGTATTTGGCAGAAGTATGACAAATTCCTCTCCGCCATAGCGGGCTGTTGTTCCCATATCCCCAATACGGGTTTTCATGGAATGGGCCACAGCCTTTAGAACCTGATCCCCCACATGATGGCCCCATGTATCGTTAAACTTCTTAAAATGATCAATATCACCAATAACAAGGCACATTTCGTTATCTGCCGAGATGGTTTGTTCAATGGCGATTTTTAAATTTTCTTCGAATGATTTGCGGTTCCCTATGTTGGTTAACATATCGGTCAGGCTTTCCTGCCTGACCGCCTCAAGGGCCACTTGAAGTTTTTGAACGGTTTTGGCTGATTCCTGTAATTTCTGTTGGGCGGAATTATTACCGTTCGTCATTTCTGTTGTATTTGTCACAAGCACAGAGATTATACTTTTAAGTTCAGAGCAGCCCGGAATATTATCCATACCGCGCAACCCGTCATTTAATGTCGCACTGAATTTGGCTGTACCCTTGTTCATTTCACTCACGGCTTTGGCAATTTTGGTGAGTTCGGTCTGTAACCCGTCTCCCGTATTTTTGACGGCCGATTGTTCCTGATCATTGGAAAAGAAACGTTCGTAAATATTATTGCTGATTTTAGAGGTGAATGATTTCTTTTTCTTAATCATGTCATCGATGGTTTTATTCAGAGTCAAATTCTCTTCGCTGGTATATTGATACCAGACTTGATAATTTGATGGCGAGGGTATGACATTATGCATAGACATAAGGTCCAGTGCCTTATCTGAGGTTTCTCTTATATACTCCACATCCAATTTGTCTTTTAAGTAGGTCATTTTCTGTTCCGCCTGTAAATTATATTTTTTTATCACAGAAGGGCCTGCGTATTCTTCTGCGTATGATTTTAAGATAGCAGAATTATACTAATGAATAGCTAAAGAGGGTGGTTAATATTTGGTAAAGAGACGGTTTTTACGGCGTCAATCTTTTTTGTCGTTCAGGGATTCATAGCTCAGTAGAAAAGCGGGCGTATGATCGCCCATGCCAACGACAGGTTCTGATTTTTGATGTCGATCAGGTTTGTTCTTCGGTTGCTTGTTTGTATGCGGTATTTTTTTCTTGTTTTCTTTTTGTGCGGTTTCTTTTTCTTGGGGGCTTGGCGCTACATCAGCAGAATCGTTTGACGGCGTCTTCTTAGAGGTGTTTTTCTCTGGTGCTTTTTTCTTATGAACCGCTGCCTGACGCTCGGTCGCCTGAACCGTTGTTTGGCCAGGCAGTTCATGAAGCTGAATTTCTTTACCCAGGAATTTATGCAGGAAACCCAGGTTTTTCTTTTCCGCAGGGCTGGTCAGGGTAAAAGAACTGCCCGCGCGGCCCGCGCGGCCTGTGCGCCCGATACGATGGACATAATCTTCAGGGTTATTGGGGATTTCAAAATTGAAAACATGGCTCACATCGGGAATATCCAAGCCCCGCGCCGCCACATCACTGGCGACCAAAAGCTGAATTTCGTCATTTTTAAATTTTGCCAATGTTTCTGTACGGATGGATTGAACCATGTCGCCGTGTAATTCTCCGACACTATAGCCATGTACCGCCAAAGATTTGGCAAGAACTTTAACAACCGATTTCCGGTTGCAGAAAATTATCGCATTCTTGATTTTTTCCGATTTTAAAAGCTGCCGTAACGCCCCGCGTTTTTCCTTTTCACCGCCCTTAACCATACAGAGGCGCTGCGTTATCGTCTGGGCGGTTGATGCCGGGGCGGATACCTCGATCTCTTTGGGGTCTTTCAGAAATCTATCGGTAAGCCGTTTGATTTCTTTGGGCATCGTCGCCGAAAAAAACAGCGATTGTATTTTTTGCGGCATGGCCTGACAAATTTTCTCGACATCGGGGATAAAACCCATGTCAAGCATACGGTCGGCTTCGTCCACCACAAGGATCTCGACGCCGTTCAGCATCACCTTGCCGCGCTGCATATGGTCCATCAGGCGGCCAGGGGTCGCAATCAGCACATCAACGCCGCGATCAAGTTTCTGCTCCTGATCCTTAAAGGCAACACCGCCGATGAGCAGCGCCATAGTCAGTTTTGATTTCGCCCCGTATTTTTCGAAACTTTCTGATACCTGTGTCGCAAGCTCGCGCGTGGGTTCCAGAATCAAAGAACGCGGCATTCTTGCCCTTGCGCGGCCTTGCGAGAGAATATCGATCATGGGCAGGGTAAAGGAGGCTGTTTTTCCGGTTCCGGTCTGGGCAATGCCCAGAATATCACGCCCTTGCAAGGTGGCAGGAATGGCTTTCGCCTGAATAGGCGTGGGCGTAGTATAGCCTGATTTCTCAACTATAGTTAACAGATCTTCGCTTAATCCTAAATAATCAAAACCCATAAGGTATCGTACCGCTTCCTAAATAAAAATATAACTTGCGCTGCACAATAAGCAAAATGATAAAGATGTCAATCTTTGACAGGCTTTGCTATAGTTTCTAACATAAAAAAACAGCAAAAAAGGTGCCCTATGAGTAAAAATCTGGTTTTAGTGCCGGGATTATTATGCAGTTATGATTTATGGCTTGATCAGATCGGTGCATTTGAAGAAGACTATGACCTGATGATCTTTGATCATACCCAACATGATAATCTGCCGGATATGGTGCGCCATTTTCTGGTTGATGCGCCGGACAGCTTTAATTTGGCCGGCCTGTCCATGGGCGGCTATATTGCGTTTGAAATTATGAGGCAAGCACCGCAAAGGGCGGCGAAGCTTATCCTGCTGGATACAAATGCGCGGGCAGACCGCCAGCCACAGATTGATATGCGCGAGGCCCTGATCAAACGGGCCGCTGCAGAAGATATTCGCAGCATAGCGCAGGAATTAACACCATATCTTATCCATCCAGACCGTTTAAATGACGCGGAATTATGCGAGCGGATATTGGATATGGCATCGGATGTGGGGGGCGAGGGGTTCCAAAGGCAGCAACGGGCCTTGATTGCGCGGCCAGATTCGCGGCAGGCATTGCCCGGCATTGCCTGCCCAACGCTGATCATCTGCGGTCAGGACGACAGGCTCACCCCGCCTAAAGTACATCAGGAGATGGCCGATCTTATCCCCGGCGCCCAATATCACTCTATCCCCGATTGCGGGCACCTCAGTACCATGGAATGCCCGGAAGAGGTCAATGGATTGATGCGCGCGTTTTTAGGTTGATTTAGGTTTTAATGCGCCAGGTCATGTCAAAATCCATACCAAGCGGCAGGGGAATAATCGTCTGATCGCCGACCTTTAACGGCTGGACATTCTCAGGCTTTTTTTCGAGAGTAAAAGTCTCTTCCGGCTCCGGCAGGCCGTAAAATTCCTGTCCGATGGTGCAGAGAAATTTTTTAAAGATCGCCTGTCCGGCCTGATTGCTCAGGTCTGTGCCGGCCATTTCAAAAGCCTGTGCGTAAAGCTGCGGCGCGATACCGCCGGTATAGCAGCCAGCGGCGCAGCCGCATGGGGTCATTTTTTGGACATGGGGCGCACTGTCCGTTCCGGCAAAAAACTTGCTATTATTGGGGGCCGTGGCGGCTTTTCTCAAGGCCGCGCGATCTTCGCTATATTTCACCAAAGGCAGGCAATAGAGATGATATTTAAGGCCTTTGAGCAGATGGCCGATCGTATAGATTAAATGTTGCGGTGTGATGTTGCCTTTGACATGGGACGGGGCATCCAGAATGAAATCTACAGCGGTTTTTGTGGTCAAATGCTCGCCGACAATACGCAAACCGGGGAATTGATCGACAAGGCGTGGCATGCGCTCCTGATAAAAAATCATTTCGGCATTCTCGCCGCGATCAAAATAACGTTCAGGGTCAAGGCCATGTTCCTCGCCATGAACGCAGAGGGTCACGCCGGTATCCGCCATGGCCTGAAAGACACCATTTTTCATATATGTATCAAGCGGTGCGCCGGATTCCGCGCCGGTTGTGCCGTGGGGCGGGTAATATTTGCAGGCCTTGAGTATGCCGGATGCGGCGCCTTTTTCAATCATATCGGCTGTGGTATCTTTTGTGAGATAAAGCGGCACGATGACCTCTTTGAAACGGCCATCAGAGGCAGCAAGAATTTCAGCGTGATATTGTTCAATACTTTTATAATTGCCAGTTTTATCGGCTTCGAACAATTTGCCAACGGGGGGGGCGGTATTGGGCATCGCCAAAGCGCCGGCACAATGCATATGGACATGATCCTTTACCGTGGCCTGCAATGTTTCATCCTGGCGGAAATGAGTATGCAGGTCATACCAATGGGGCAGGGTGAATTCTGTGGCCATCAGGCGCTCTTTCTGTCAGAAAATATATATTGTCAACAAATCTCATCAGATGATTTCTAGGGGAAAACGCGCCGATCATCAACCAGAAAACCGGCCTGTGGTGATAAATTAATTGAGAGCAAATAAATTCCCCAATGAGATTTTACTTGCTTGCGCGCGGAAATTAATTATAAGAAACATAATAAAAAACCTTTTATGTTATGGAACCCTATGGGTAAATTTGCCGCTATATGTGCCGTATTTTCGTTATTATTCATTCAGTTAGCACATGCTTCCGGGGTGGAGGATGACCATACGCACCTGAGTTTTCAAACCATAGAGGTCAACGATACCCATCATAAAAACCACATTTCTGAAGCCCATAATAAATTGTCACACGACCAGCATAAGTTGTCTCACGACTATCATAATCTGGTACATGATAATAATAATATAGTATTTTTTGACGGTTGCATGACGCCCATTGTCATGTCGTATGAGGCCGATCGATCGTCGCCTGTTTTTGACCTTCGGCTGGGACTTTCCCTGTCGCCGCCTGTGCCGCCCCCCTTATCATAATCTCCCGATAAATATTTTACCTGTAAATATTTTTTGAATGATCCGGCCTACTGCCGGATCAAGACATATTTTATTTCTTTATCGCGAGACTGAAAATGAAAATTTTGATCGCGGCCTGCGCTGCCGCATTTGTATATGGCTTGACATTTCAAGCCTGGGCGCAAAATGATATTCCCGATAAGCTGTTACCGGTAGTGACCCTTGAAGTGGCCTTGGCCCGCGCTCTCGAGGCGGCCCCTGCTATAAAAGCCCGCAATGAGGCCATGAATGCCAGTGCAGGCGCGCTGGAGCAGGCCGGGATCCGGCCAACGCCGTCCTTTTCTCTTGAAGCGGAGAATTTTTTAGGGACAGGGATATTCAACGGCTTTAACCAAACAGAGACGACATTCAGTCTGGATCAAAAAATAGAGCGCGGCGGGAAACGCGGTGCGCGGATCGGGCTGGCTGAAACCGAACGCCATATGAGGCGATTATCCGCCGTGATCACACGCCAAAATGTTATTTTTGAAGTCCGCAAAGCCTATATCGATGCGATGACATCTGCCGCTGTATTGAAAAATGCTCGAGGCCGTGCAGAAACCACGCAAAAATTCATAGAGGTTGTTAAGCTTCGCGTGCGTTCGGCGCGGGATTCTTCTGCTGCGGGGGAGCGGCTCACTGCCCGTATTATGGCTGAAAACGCTGATGTTGCCCAAGCAGAATACGCCCTTAATAACGCGAAACGGCGTTTGTCGGCTTTATGGGGCGATGGGTCATATGATTTCACGATTGATAAAAAATCTTTTTATGACGCACGGTATCAAGCCAGGCCTGCGCAATTAAATCACAGGGTATCCGCACCGGAGCTGCGTCTGGCAGAGGCCGCAGAGGATAATGCGTCAGCGGCCCTTATTCTGGAGCAGGCCAATTCAAAATTGGACCCGACCGTTAGGTTAGGGCTGCGCCAGTTCCAGCAATCGGGTGACGTTGCGGCAGTTGTGTCTTTTTCCATGCCGTTTTCTTTTTCCAACAGCAATCGCGGAAATATCGCCCGCGCCGCCGCGGAACGCCGGCGCAGCATGTGGCTTGTCCGCGATGCCAAAATGAAATTTGATCGGGATTATAACAGCAATCTGGAGATACTTCGCGCGGCCCGTGCAGAAATTGATGCCTTTCGCAATGGGATCATTCCTCAGGCAAAATCTGCGCTTGACAAGACCCGTATCGGTTATGGCAGGGGGGCTTTTATATATCTTGACGTCATGGAGGCACAAAGGACATTGCAGGAATATATGACCCGGGAAACCTTGGCCCTGCGGCGGTTCCATCTGGCCGCCGCCGCCCTTGACCGTCTGAGCGCCGCCTATGAAGACCCCCTATCCGTTGAAGGAAACATACAATGAATATTTTGAGAAAATTACGCTTGAGCCCCCTGAAATTGTTGGGCGTGCTTATGACAGTGATAACGCTTGCGGCCTGCGATATTAATCCGGAGCCTAAAAGCGCAGAAAAACATGCCGATTCGGGGGAATATGAGCGCGGCCCAAATGGGGGCCGGCTACTCGAAAGTGGCCGGTTTTCCCTTGAAATAACAATTTTTGAAGCCGGAGCGCCGCCGCAATTTCGCGTCTTTCCTTATGTGGATGGACAGCCTGTCAATCCTGAGAATATTGACGTAACCATCGAGCTGGGACGGCTTGGCGGCCCCATTGATCATTTTGTCTTTCATCCTGAAAATACCTATCTTACCAGTGATGGAATCGTGGTTGAGCCTCATTCATTTGATGTGCGGGTGACGGCGATATACGGCGGCAGAAAAATTGACTGGGCCTATGAATCCCATGAAGGCCGGACGACGATCGACCGTAAAACCGCCCAAACCATCGGTATTGAGGTTGAGGCTGCCGGCCCGGCGATCATAGAGGAAATGATTGATGTTCTGGGCCGTGTTGATTTGGCGCCGGGGGCCGAAGTAAAATTACGCGCCCGTTATCCGGGACAGGTTATTGCCGTGTATAAAACAGTTGGTGATAACGTCCGCGCCGGAGAACGTCTGGCCCGTATCGAGAGTAATGAGAGCCTTCAGGCCTATGATGTGATCTCGCCCATCAACGGGGTTGTTCTTGAACGTATGACCAATGTGGGGGATGTTTCGGGACTGAATGCCTTGTTCATTGTCGGTGACCTGACGCAATTACGGGTGGATTTTCATGTCTTTCCGAAAGATCTGCACCGCGTGAAACCGGGCCAACAGGTGAATATTACCTCAATTGATGACCGGTTAACCGCAGCGACAAAAATCAATATTTTCCTGCCGACGAAAGAGCTGGAGACTCAAACGGTGATCGCGCGGGCATCTTTGCCCAATCCGGATAAAATCTGGATGCCCGGCATGACCGTGCGCGGGGACATTATTATTAAAAAAGAAGAAGTCCCGCTGGCCGTTCGTACCGAGGCCTTGCAACGCTTCAGGGATTTCACGGTTGTCTTCGCCAGAGTTGGTGAGACCTATGAGGTCCGAATGCTGGAACTTGGCCGCGTTACCCCCCATTGGGCAGAGGTGCTGGGCGGCATAAGGGCCGGTCAGGATTATGTCACGAAAAACAGTTTCCTCATAAAAGCCGACATCGAAAAGTCCGGCGCATCTCACGATCATTAGGAATAAAATATGCTTGAGAAAATAATCCGTTTTTCGATCAGACAACGCTGGTTGGTGCTGGTCATTGTTCTGGGAATATCTGCGTTGGGAATATATAACTTTGGCCGGCTCAATATTGATGCGGTGCCGGATATCACCAATGTTCAGGTGCAGATTAATACCGAAGCCCCCGGCTATTCACCGCTGGAAGCTGAGCAGAGAATCACCTTTCCCATTGAAACGGCCATATCCGGCCTGCCGAACCTTGATTATACCCGGTCAATTTCGCGTTATGGCCTTAGTCAGGTCACTGTTGTTTTCAAGGACGGCTCGGACGTATTTCTTGCGCGCCAGCTTGTGGCCGAAAGATTGCAGTCTGTTCGCGGCCAATTGCCGATGGGCATAGAGCCGGAAATGGGCCCCATTGCCACGGGGCTTGGGGAAATATTCATGTATACCGTTGATGTTCTGCCCGGCGGGCTTAAGGAGGACGGCAGCCCATGGACACCGACTGATTTGCGCACGCTGCAAGACTGGGTCGTGAAACCCCAGCTTGTCACGGTACCGGGCGTGACCGAGGTAAACACCATCGGTGGCTATGAGAAACAATTTCATGTGACCCCCTGGCCGCACCGGCTGGAATCCTATGGACTTGGTCTGGCTGATATCATTCATGCGCTGGAGCGGAATAACGCCAATATGGGCGCGGGTTATATCGAGCGATCCGGAGAGCAGTATCTCGTACGGGTGCCGGGGCAAGCCGAAACACTGGACGATTTGCGCCAGATCATTATCACCCAGAGACACGGCGTATCCGTGCGAATTTCTGATGTGGCAGAAGTGCTTATGGGAAAAGAGCTTCGGACAGGGGCCGCGACAGAGAATGGTCATGAGGTGGTTCTTGGTACCGTTTTCATGCTGATTGGCGAGAATAGCCGAACGGTGTCAAAAGCCGTTGCCGCCAGATTAGAGATTATTAACCGCAGCTTGCCGGAAGGGATCATTGCAGCGGCGGTATATGACCGGACAACGCTTGTGGAGAAAACAATCAAGACGGTTGAGAAAAATCTGGTTGAGGGGGCGCTGCTGGTTATCGTGGTGCTTTTCCTGCTATTGGGTAATTTTCGCGCCGCTCTTATTACGGCATCTGTTATCCCCATTGCCATGTTGATGACCATTACCGGTATGGTGCAAAACCGCGTTTCCGGAAATCTGATGAGCCTTGGGGCTTTGGACTTTGGCCTTATTGTTGACGGGGCGGTGATCATTATTGAAAATTGTCTGCGCCGTTTTGGGGAGGAACAAAAGCGTCTGGGCCGATTATTATCAAGAGACGAAAGATTTGATCTGGCCGCATCTGCCACGGCTGAGGTTATCAAACCGAGCCTGTTCGGGGTTATGATCATCACGATTGTTTATATCCCGATCTTTGCTCTGACAGGTGTTGAGGGGAAAATGTTCCATCCCATGGCCTTTACCGTGGTTGTTGCATTATTATCCGCGCTGGTTTTATCGCTGGTGTTTGTTCCTGCGGCGACAGCCATATTTCTGGGCGGCAAAGTGCGTGAAAAAGACTCAATCCTGATTTCCGGCGCAAAGTCATTATATAAGCCATTGTTGGTTATCGTACTGAAATGGCGTATCGCCTTTGTTGCGGCGGCCACAGCTCTGGTGATCGTGACGGTGATATCCTTGCCGCGCCTTGGCGCCGAATTTGCGCCGCAACTGGATGAAGGCGATATTGCCATGCATGCTTTGCGTATTCCCGGAACCAGCCTGTCTCAGGCCATTGACATGCAGACCGTTCTGGAGGCCCGCCTGCGTGAATTTCCCGAGGTCGACCGGGTGGTGACAAAGATTGGCACCGCCGATATTGCAACGGATCCCATGCCGCCCAATGTGGCGGATACCTTCATTATCATGAAAGAACGACAGCAATGGCCGGATCCGCGCAAGACCAAAGATGACCTTGTGGCCGAGATCGAGCGGGCGATGCTGAAAATTCCCGGTAATAAATATGAGTTCACTCAGCCGATCGAAATGCGTTTTAACGAATTGATCGCCGGCGTACGCAGTGATCTGGCCGTTAAAATATTTGGCGATGATCTGAATATTCTTCTGGAGCTTGGTCAGGCCATCGAAAAGGCCGTGAAACAAGTCGAAGGCGCGGCTGATATTGGTGTGGAACAGGTCACGGGCCTGCCATTGCTATCGATCGTTCCGGACCGCGAAGCCCTCGCGCGATATGGGTTAAATATTGCCGATATTCAGGATGTGATTTCAACCTCCGTCGGAGGGCAGGTTGTCGGGCAGATATTCGAAGGCGATCGCCGGTTTGATATCGTGGTACGTATGCCGGAGAATTTACGGGATAATGTG
>Ga0256839_1003220_pt1 | contig 17048 bp, 16 predicted proteins | sample 354166metaG_FD_185968 | JGI IMG/M metagenome (GOLD analysis project Ga0256839, IMG submission 185968) | Hydrothermal vent microbial communities from Mid Atlantic Ridge, Atlantic Ocean - 354-166 | ecosystem: Environmental > Aquatic > Marine > Hydrothermal vents | place: Atlantic Ocean: Mid... | reverse complement strand
ATCGGCTCCACGCCGGCGGCTCCGAGGCGCTCCCACAGGTTCGGCCTCGGGAGCAGACCTCGGGTGTCGACGTCGACCGGCTCTCCGAAGGGCGTGATCCACTTGAGGGTGTTGACGACCCGACCCAGCCAGGGGATCCACATGAGGTGCCCGACGATCCCGTGGCCCGCCGGCGACAGGGCCGTGGCGACGGTGGAGAGGGCGACGCTGGTGGTCGACGGGAACGGGGCGTCGAGGCTCCCCTGTCGGGCCGCCCGCAGCACCGCCGCGGCGGGATGCGAGAGGGCGGCGTCGCCGAGCCCGTCGACGAGCACGAGCACGTAACCGGTGGCGTCGGGGATGCGTGAGGCGAGGTCGGGAGCGAGACGACGACCCGATGTCGTCCCGATCAGACGGGCCTCCAGCTCGCCGATCAGGGAGCCGAGGTCGCCGCCGTCGTAGTCGGGTGGGGTGGGCACGGCCGCAACGGTAGAGGGACCGTCGACGGGCGCGAAGCGCTGGACTTCGCCGCGGGGGGTCGGCTCCCTATACTTCCGCCGCCACTCCGACCTGGAAGAGGGATGAGCGCGTACTTTCAGGATTATCTGACCGTCGGCGTCTTCGCAGCCCTGGGCGTCATGTTGGTGATGATGATGCTCGGGGTCGCTGCCATCCTTCGCCCCCATCACCCCAACCCGACGAAGCTGATGCCCTACGAATGCGGCGTCGACCCGGTGGGCTCGGGATGGGACCAGACCCACGTGCGGTACTACATCTTCGGGCTGCTGTTCGTCATCTTCGACGTCGAGGCGATCTTCGTGTTCCCGTGGGCGATCATGGCCGAGGAGCTGGGCACCTTCGGACTCGTCGCCATCATCGCCTTCATCCTGACGCTCCTCGAAGGCCTCGCCTACGCGGTGAAGAAGGGAGTCCTGCGATGGGAGTAGTCGAGCGTTTCGGGGTCCCCAAGCCCGTGTCGTGGCTCCTCAACTGGTCCCGCAAGTACAGCCTCTGGATGTTCCAGTTCGGGCTGGCCTGCTGCGCCATCGAGATGATGGCCGCGTCCGGACCCCGGTACGACTTCATGCGTTTCGGGATCATCCCCCTTCCCGCATCCCCCCGGCAGGCCGACCTCATGGTCGTCGCGGGCACCGTCACCGACAAGATGGCGCCGTCGGTGCGGCGTCTATACGACCAGATGCCCGACCCGAAGTACGTGATCTCGATGGGTTCCTGTGCCAACTGCGGCGGGCCCTACTGGGACTCCTACTCGGTGACCAAGGGCGTGGACCAGGTGATTCCCGTCGACGTCTACGTCCCCGGATGCCCGCCCCGCCCCGAGGCCCTCATGGACGGCATCGTCCTCCTTCAGCAGCTCATCCAGGACGAGGACATGAAAGAGAAATGGAGCAGGCGTGACCACCAGCCCGTCTGACGTCACCGAGCTGGACGCCTTCGCCGCGACGATCGCCGAGGCCGTGGGCGGCGAGGCGCGGGTCGCGCACGGCACCGCCAAGGTGATCGTCTCCGCCGAGACCTGGACCGAGGCCCTCGCCACGGCCCGCGACACCTTCGGCCTGGGCTACTTCTCGTGGCTGTCGGCGGTGGACTGGACCTCCGACGTCGCGGTGGGGGACCCCCCCGCCGAGGGGACGTCGGAGCGGATCGAGGTCCTGTGCGCCGTCGGCGACCTCGACGGGCGCCTCGTCATCTTCTCGACCGACCTCGACCACGACGAACCCCGCCTGGCGTCGCTGGTCCCCCTCTACCCGGGCGCCAACTGGCATGAGCGGGAGGCCGCCGAGATGTTCGGCATCGTCTTCGAGGGGCATCCCCAACTCGAGCACCTCTATCTCCCCGAAGGGTTCGTCGGTCATCCCCTCCGCAAGTCGTTCCCGCTCCTCAGCCGCGAGGTGAAGCCGTGGCCGGGGACCGTGGACGTGGAGGACATGCGGACCCCCGACGAACCGTCGACCGAGAACCCGGAGGCCTGAGCGATGGTCATCGATCACGACCAGGTCCGGCATCTCTCCGAGGTCGCCGTCTCCGTCGAGCTGGAGACGCCGGAGATGACCCTCAACATCGGTCCCCAGCACCCCTCGACCCACGGGGTACTCCGTCTCGTCGCCACCGTCGACGGGGAGCGGGTGTTCGACGTCAAGCCGGTGATCGGGTACATGCACCGGGGATACGAGAAGCTGGCCGAGGTCCGCACCTATCCCCAGATCACCGCCCTCATCAACCGGATCGACTGGGTGTCGGGCTACGCCAACGAGATCCCCTTCATCGTGGCCGCCGAGCGGCTCATGGAGATCGAGGTCCCCGAGCGGGCCCAGTACATCCGGCTCATCCTCACCGAGATGGCCCGGATCGCCTCCCATCTGGTCTTCAACGCCTCCTACCCCCTGGAGCTGGGGGCGGCGACGCCGCTGTTCTTCGCCCTCCGGGAGCGAGAGCGCGTCCTCGACCTGATCGAAGGGGTGACGGGCGGGCGCTTCCATCCCAACTTCAACCGCATCGGAGGCGTGAAACCCAACGCCGGTGGCGGACCCACCCAGCGGAAGGTCTCCCAGGACCTGCCGAAGGGGTTCTTCGAAGAGACCCGGGCGGCGATGGAGCGGGTGCTGTCGGTCTGCGACGAGCTCGAGGATCTGGTGGCGGGCAACGAGATCATCCTGGCTCGCACCAAGGGCATCGGCGTCCTCCCGGTGGAGGTGGGAGCCGCCTACGGGGTCTCCGGACCCAACCTGCGGGCGTCGGGTGTCCCCTTCGACCTGCGTCGCATCGAGAGCTATCTCCCCTACGACCGGTTCGACTTCGACGTCGTCACCGCCCAGAACGGGGACTGCTGGGATCGCTGGTGGGTACGGCTGGAGGAGATCCGTCAGGCGGCCCGCATCGTCATCCAGGCCATCGACGGGATCCCCTCGGGACCCCTCCAGGCGAAGGTGCCCCGCGTGATCAAGGTCCCCCAGGGGGAGGTGTACGTGCGGGCCGAGAACCCCAAGGGCGAGATGGGCTACCACCTCATCTCCGAGGGCGGCCAGGGACCCTATCGGCTGAAGATCCGGTCGGCCTCCTACTCGAACATCTCCATCCTGCCCCACATCCTCGAGGGTGTGCTCGTGCCCGACATCATCGCCATCATGGGCTCGCTCGACTTCGTGCTGGGAGACGTGGACCGATGACGCTCCTCGAGAACTTCTGGGTGCTGGTGGCGCTGAAGGCGCTCGTCATCGCCGCCGTCGTCCCCCTCACCGCCTTGGTCCTCGGGTACGCCGAGCTCAAGATCTCGGCGCACATGCAGAGCCGGATCGGTCCCTACTTCGCCGGTGGTCGGTGGGGATGGGCGCAGCTCATCGCCGACGGCCTCAAGTTCTTCCAGAAAGAGGACATCATCCCCGACCGGGCCGACAAGGCGGTGTTCAAGATGGCGCCGGCCCTGGTCCTCATGTCCACGGTCGCCCTCTTCGTCGTCATCCCCTTCTCGCCGAGTCTGCGGGTACGGGACCTCGACCTCGGGATCTTCTACGTGTTGGCGATCTCGTCGGTGTCCACCATCGGGGTGCTGATGGCCGGATGGTCCTCGGGGAACAAGTACTCCCTGATGGGAGGTCTGCGGGCTGCCGGCCAGCTCATCGCCTACGAGCTCCCCCTCGTCCTGGCGGTGGTCGGGGCCGTCATCCAGGCCGGCACGATGAGCCTCAACGGCATCGTCGAAGCCCAGGCCGCCTGGGGCATCCCCTTCGTGATCCCCCAGTTCCTCGGCTTCGTCATCTTCCTCATCGCGGTGCTCGCCGAGCTGACCCGGATCCCCTTCGACATGCCGATCGCCGAGTCCGAGCTCGTGATGGGGTACGTCACCGAGTACTCGGGATTCCGGTTCCTGTTCTTCTTCCTCGCCGAGTACGCCAACATGTTCGCGATGTCGGCGATCGCCGCCACGGTGTTCCTCGGCGGCTACTGGGCACCGGGTCTGAGCGACGCCCAGCTCCAGTACCTCGGTCCGATCATCCTCGTCGCCAAGGTCTTCCTCCTCGTCTTCCTCTTCATCTGGTTCCGGTGGACCTTCCCCCGGCTCCGGGAAGACCAGCTCCAGTCCTTCGCCTGGAAGTGGCTGGTCCCGCTCTCGGTGCTCAACATCATCGCGACCGGCATCTTCAAGGTGGTGTTCTGATGGCGATCCTCCCCGGTGCCGGCCTCCTCAAGGGCATGAAGGTGACCCTCAAGACCCTGTTCACGAGGCCGGTCACGGTCAACTACCCGAAGGTGAAAGAGATCCCCGTGCCCCGCGCCCGGGGCGTCATCGCCCTCGACCAGGACGCATGCACCGTCTGCATGCTGTGCGCCCGCTCCTGCCCCGACTGGTGCATCTACATCGAGGGGCACAAGGAGGAGAAGCAGCCCGACAAGCCGGGAGGCCGGGTGCGGGTGCGGGCGACCCTCGACCGGTTCGACATCGACTACGCCCTCTGCATGTACTGCGGCATCTGCGTGGAGGTCTGCCCCTTCGACGCCCTCTTCTGGACCCCCGAATACGAGTACTCCGAGGGCGCGATGGGCGACCTCATGCACGACATGGACCGGCTGCAGGACTGGCTGGCGACGGTGCCCGAACCTCCGGCGGTGGAGTCATGACCTTCGAGGCCTGGATCGCCGAGCCCGTCAACTGGGTCTTCATCGTCGTCGCCCTGGCGGTGGTCGGCACCGCCGTCCGGGTGGTGACGAGCCAAAACGTGGTCCATGCGGTGCTGTTCCTCGTCGCCACCCTCGCCGGGACGGCGGCACTGTTCCTGATCCTCTCCGCCCAGTTCGTCGCCTGGGTGCTGGTTCTCGTCTACATCGGCGCCGTCATCGTCCTGTTCCTCTTCGGCATCATGATCACCAGGGCCCCGACCGGCCGGGGCTCGGGGCTGGACAACGACCGCAAAGGCGTCGCCCTCGTCGTCTCCGCCGCCCTCTTCGTCGTGCTCAGTTGGGCGTCGCTCTCGGCCTTCGGCACCACCGAGCTCACCGACCTCGGGGAGGGGACGCCGACCGAGGTCCTCGGTGAGGCGCTGCTGGGTCGGTTCGTCATCCCCTTCGAGATCGTCGGGTTCGTGCTCCTCGCCGCCCTCATCGGCGGCATCACGATCGCCCGACGGGACGCCACCCCCGCCGAGGAGGAGGCGCGATGATCATCAACCAGTTCCTGATCCTCGCCGCCCTGCTCTTCTCCCTCGGCGTCTACGGCCTGTTGGTCCGACGGAACGCGGTGATGGTGCTGCTGGCGGTCGAGCTCATGCTCAACGCCGTCAACATCAACCTCATCGCCTTCGAGGCGGCGATCCGCTCCACCCTCGCCGTCGGTCAGGTCTTCGCCATCTTCGTGATCACCGTCGCCGCCGCCGAGGTCGGCATCGGCCTGGCGATCGTGATCCTCGTCTTCCGCAACCGGAAGTCGGCCAACGTCGACGAGCTCAACCTGATGAAGTGGTGACGATGATCTCCGAGGTGCAACCGTGAACCCCCTGCTGGTACTCGCCGCCGAGGAGCCCGCGGCCGAGCTGGTCACCGGCGGGATCTGGGTGGAATGGGCCGGGCTGATCCTCATCAGCCCCTTCGTGGCCTTCCTCCTCATCATCTTCTTCGGCAAGCGCCTCAAGTATCTGGGGGCCGAGTTCGCCATCGCCGCCCTCGCCTTCAACACCGTCTGGGCGTCGGTGCTGTTCGTACTCAACATGACCCGCGGGGTGCTCTACGAGCGGACCTTCGAGATCGCCCGCATCGGCTTCCTCGGCGGCGCCAAGGAGCTCGTCTTCGAGCTGGGATGGATGGTGGACGGACTGTCCATCATGATGTACTTCCTCGTCAGCTTCGTCGGGCTCCTGGTGTTCATCTACGCCGTCGGCTACATGCACGGCGACGTCCGGGTGACCTGGTTCTTCGCCGCCTTCTCCCTCTTCGCCGGCTCCATGCTGGTGCTGGTCGGTGCCCCCAACCTGGTGGAGCTCATCATCGGATGGGAGGGGGTCGGGCTCGCCTCCTACCTGCTGATCGGGCACTACTGGGAGAAGAAGGAGAACTCGTCGGCGGGCATGAAGGCCTTCTACACCAACAAGGTGGCCGACGTCGGGCTGATCCTCGGAGCCATCATCGTCGGGGTCAGCATCGGGACCTTCAGCTTCTCGGAGATGTCCCGGCTCGCCACGGAAGGCGGGAACGGGCTGGCCGCCGTGGCCTCGGTGGCGGCGGCGCTGCTGTTCTTCGGGGCGATGGGCAAGAGTGCGCAGTTCCCCCTCCACATCTGGCTGCCCGACGCCATGGCGGGTCCCACCCCGGTCTCCGCCCTCATGCACGCCGCCACGATGGTGACCGGCGGCGTCTACCTCATGGCCCGCACCTTCCCCCTCTACCAGAACCTGGCCGAGGGGGTGCGGCCGGCGATGGTGGTGATCGGAGCGATCACCCTCTTCGCGGTCGGTCTCCTCGCCCTCGTCCAGGACGACATCAAGAAGGTGTTGGCCTACTCGACGGTGAGCCAGCTCGGCTACATGATGACGGCGGTCGCCGCCGGTGGCTACACGGCCGGGCTCTTCCACCTGTTCACCCACGCCTTCTTCAAGGCCCTGCTCTTCCTCGGGGCCGGAGCGGTGATCCACGCCGTCCACTCCAACAACATGTCGGACATGGGTGGGCTGCGGAAGTACATGCCGACCACCTACTGGACCTTCGTGATCGGCTCCCTCGCCCTGGCCGGGATCTTCCCCTTCTCGGGGTTCTGGTCGAAGGACGAGATCCTCGCCACCCTCGGTGTGGAGGGCTACACCTTCGTCATGTGGGTGGGCATCGGCGGCGCCTTCGTCACCGCCCTCTACATGATGCGGGCGATGGCCCTCACGTTCCACGGCACCTACAAGGGCGACGGCCATCCCCACGAAGCCCCCAGGGTGATGACCTGGCCCCTCATCGGTCTCGCCGTCCCGGCGGCGATCGCCGGCTTCCTCAACATCCCCGGCGTGGAATGGCCGGGGATCCGGAACTTCACCGAATGGCTGGCGGTGCGGGTCGTGAAGATGGGCGACTACCACCCCAAGGAGATCGACGTCACCCTGGCCGCCATCGGTCTGGCCGCCGCCCTGGCGGGTCTGGCGGTGGGGTGGGTGCTCTTCGGGCGGGATGCCGCCACCCAGCGGGAGCGGGACCGCCTCGAGATCCCCCTCCTCTACCCGCTGTTCCGCAAGAAGTACTACGTCGACGACCTCGCCCTGGGCCTGGTGTGGCTCGTCAAGGCCCCCTTCGCCCGGGCGGTGCTCTGGTTCAACGACTACGTGATCGACGGGATCGTCAACGGGACCGGTTTTCTGGCCCGCGGCCTGGCCCGGTTCGTCTACGGCGGGCTGGACCAGCGGGGCGTGGACCTGATCGTCAACGGGCTGGCGGCGGCGACCGACGCCGCCGGGTCGGGTGCGCGACGTTGGCAGAGTGGTCGGATCCAGGGCTACGCCGCCTCCTTCGTGGGAGGTGTCGTGGTGCTGGTGCTGGCAGTGGTGATCTTCCGGTAGGAGGCTGAAGCGATGGAATGGTTCGACAACGGCTGGGGCTTGACCCTGATCGTGTTCCTGCCGGTGGTGGGCGCGATGGTGATGGCCGCGATCCCCAAGGCCGCCGAGCGCGTCCAGAAGTGGTGGGCGCTGGTGGTGAGCCTCGTCGTCTTCGCCTTGTCGGTCGTGGCGATCGGCCGCTTCGATTTCGGATCCGCCAAGGAGTTCCAGTTCGAGGCGAACATCCCCTGGATCAAGGCGATCGGCTCGAACTACCACATCGGCGTGGACGGGATCAGCCTGCCGCTGCTCGTCCTCTCCACCTTCATCATGGTGCTGGCGGTGATCTACTCGTGGGACCACTGGGAGGAGCCCCGCAACCCCAAGGCCTTCCTCTCGCTGATGCTGATCCTCGCCACCGGGATGAACGGCACCTTCGTCGCCCTCGACCTGGTGCTCTTCTTCATCTTCTTCGAGCTGGTCCTCCTCCCCATGTACTTCATGATCGGGATCTGGGGAGACAAGCAGGTTCGCCGCCTGCCCGGGTTCGGGCGTGAGGTCGAGATGCGCCTCTACGCCGCCATCAAGTTCTTCCTCTTCACCCTCTTCGGGTCGGCGTTCATGCTGCTGGGGTTCCTCGCCCTCTACTTCCGGTCGGGTGACTTCGGGGAACGGACCTTCGACATCCCCGCCCTCATCGCCCTCGGCTCCGACGGGGCGTTCACCGGCACCTTCGGGTGGCTCGTCTTCGGCGCCCTCTTCCTGGGCTTCGCCGTCAAGGTCCCGATGTGGCCGCTGCACACCTGGCTCCCCGATGCCCACACCGCCGCCCCCACCGTCGGCTCGGTGCTGCTGGCGGCCATCCTCCTGAAGCTCGGCTCCTACGGCTTCATCCGGATCTCGATCCCGATCCTGCCCGAGACCGCCCGGCAGTGGGCCCCGGCCATCGCCATCCTGGCCGTCATCGCCATCATCTACGGGGCGTTGGCCTGTCTCGCCCAGACCGACATGAAGCGACTGATCGCCTTCTCGTCGGTGGGGCACATGGGGTTCGTGATGCTGGGGATCGCCACCCTCACCGACGTGGGCCTCAACGCCGCCATCATCGGGATGGTCGCCCACGGGCTCATCACCGGTCTGCTGTTCTTCATCGCCGGGTCGATGTCCCATCGGTACCACACGCGGGAGATGGCTCGTCTCGGGGGGAACCAGAAGCTCATGCCCGTCCTGGGCGGCATCCTCGCCTTCACCGTGATGGCCTCTCTCGGTCTCCCCGGGCTGGCCGGGTTCTGGGGCGAGTTCATGTCGCTGCTCGGTGCCTACCGGCCCCTGGAGGGTCTCAACCTGGGGGTGTTCCGGACCGCCATGGTGATCGGGGCGATCGGGACGGTGCTGACCGCCGGATACATGCTGTGGATGCTCCAGAAGGTGAATCTGGGCGAACCGCGAGAGGAGTGGGTCGGCCATTCCTTCCGGGACGCCGACCGGTTCGAGCTCACCGCCTGGGTGCCCCTCATCCTCCTGATCGTGGTGATCGGGGTCTTCCCCAAGGTCGTGTTCGGCGCCACCAGCGACGCGGTGACGGCCCTCGTCCAGACGGCGTTCGGAGGTTGACGGTGCGGTCGCGAGGTGAGCGATGAGCTACACGATCGACTGGCTGGCGGTCGCGCCCGAGCTGGTCGTCGTCGTCGGCATCCTCGTGGTGCTGACCCTCGACCTGTTCCTGTCACGGCGGGAGAAGTACTGGACCGGGGTGGTGGCCGTGATGACGGTGAGCATCGCGGTGGTCCCGCTCATCATCATGGCGGCCGACGACGTCACCCGGGCGATGTTCGACGGGTCCTACGTGGTCGACGACTTCTCCCTGGTCCTCAAGGGGCTCTTCCTCGTCGCCGGGTACCTGGTGCTCCTCATGTCGGTGACCTACATCGAATCGGACCGCTACTACGAGGGGGAGTACTACCTGCTCCTCCTCGTCTCCATCCTTGGATCCCTCGTCCTGGCCTCGTCGCGGGATCTCATCCTCCTCTTCATCGGTCTGGAGCTCACCACGGGTCCCCTGTTCCTCCTCGCCGGATGGCGCAAGGGCGACGCCAAGTCGAACGAGGCCGCCCTGAAGTACTTCATCCTCGGGGTGCTCTCGACGGCGATGCTGCTGTACGGCATGTCCCTCGTCTACGGTCTCACCGGGTCGGTCCGGTTCGTCGGGATCCGGGAGGCGATCCCCTCCATCGCCGCCGTCCAGGAGCCGGCGCTGGTCCTCGGGGTGCTGCTCATGATCGTCGGGTTCGGCTTCAAGGTGTCGGCGGTGCCCTTCCACTTCTGGGCTCCCGACACCTACGAGGGCGCACCGACCCCGGTGACGGCGTACCTGTCGGTGTCGTCGAAGACCGCCGGGTTCGTGGCGATGCTCTCGGTCGTGTATCTCGCCTTCGGGGACCTCACCGACATCTGGGGGCCTGCGCTGTGGCTGCTGGCTGCTGCCTCGATGACGGTGGCGAACCTCTCGGCCCTCCGCCAGAACAACATCGTCCGACTCATGGCGTACTCGTCGGTCGCCCACGCCGGATTCATGCTGGTCCCCTTCGCCGGAGCCGCCGTCGCAGGCCAACCCCTGTCGGAGGGGTTGTCGGCGACGGTGACCTACCTCGTGATCTACGCCCTGATGAACCTCGGCGCCTTCGCGGTGGTGATCGCCGGGGCTCGCCGCACCGGCACCGGCGAGATCGAGGGCTGGGCGGGATTCGGATCCTACGCCCCTCGCCAGGGGATCCTCCTGGCGGTGTTCTTCCTCTCCCTCGCCGGGATCCCGCCGCTGGCGGGATGGTTCGCCAAGTTCGTCATGTTCCAGGCGGTGATCACCGCCGGGGGCACGGCGGCGATCTGGCTGGCGATCATCGCCGCGCTCAACTCGGTGATCGCCTTCTTCTACTACGCCCGGGTCGTGAAGACGGTGTGGATGGACCCGGCGCCCGCCGAGCTCGGCGAGGAGGCGACGGCTCCCGCCACGGGTGCCCTGCGCCTGGCGATGGGGTTGGCGGCGGTGGCGGTGCTGGTGATCGGGGTCTTCCCCGGGATCTCCGCCTTCTTCGGCGAGGCCACCACCCGGATCCTCAACGGCGGCTGAACGCCGTCGGCGCTCCACGGCCGGACCGGCGCCGATCAGGCCACCGGGTCGGTCTCGGACGTGGCACGGCGGGCCGGCTGCCACTCGTGGGAGAGGAGCGAGTAGAGGGTGTGGTCGACCCAGCGCCCGGCGATGAGCAGCTCCTCCCGGAGGACGCCGTCGCGGTGGAACCCCAGTTTCTCGGCGACCCGTTCCGAAGCCCGGTTCCCGACGGCGATTCGCAGCACGACCTTGTGCAGCCCCATGGTGCCGAAGGCGAGGTCGATGAGGGCGGCCGTCACCTCGGTGGCGATCCCTCTGGAGGTCTCGTCGGTTCGCACCCAGTAGCCGATCTCGGCGGAGCGGGCCATCCGTGACGTGTGCCAGATCGAGGCGTTGCCGAGGTGGCGGCCCGGGTCGTGGTGGGCGCGGATGCCGAAGTCGAAGGCCCGGCCCTCCTTCCACGCCTGGGCCGACTCGCGGACGAACGAGGCGGCGTCGTCGCGCCGGTATCCCGGATGGGCCCACGGAAGCCACCGGGACAGCTCCGGCAGGGAGGCCTGAACCGCTTCGGTGAGGGGTTCGACGTCACGGCGGCTGAACCGGCGCAACACGAACCGGTCGGTGGTGATCCGGCTCGGCACCATACCCAGAGGTTATCGGTCCTCACCGGATCGCGCCGCACCCGTCGTAGGATGCGAACCGATGTGGCGACGGCTGGCGATCATCCCCGACGAGCCGCCGGCGGAGGGCGCCCCTCGGGCGGCGGTCCTGGTGCCGTTGTTCGACGACCCCACCGGACAGATGCGGGTGGTGCTCACCAAGCGTCCGGAGACGATGCCGACCCACGCCGGACACATCGCATTTCCGGGAGGTCGGCCCGATCCGGGGGACCGGGGGCCGGTGGAGACGGCTCTGCGGGAGGCGGAGGAGGAGGTCGGGATCTCCGCCGATCGGGTGCAGGTGCTGGGATTCCTGCCTCCGATCCACACGGTCGAGTACTCCCTCTACGTGGTACCGGTGGTGGGACGACTCACCGCGGTGCCCGATCTCCGACCCTCGCCGCGGGAGGTGGCGGCGGTCTTCACCCCGAGGGCCGTCGAGCTGGCCGACCCGAGCCGATGGCGGCATGAACGTTGGCGGGGGCGTCGGGTCTGGTTCTACGACCTCGACGGCGAGGTGCTCTGGGGGGCCACGGCCGCCATGGTGCGTCGGCTCTTCGGTCTGGAGGTGTGAGCGTCAACCGCCGCTGATGAGCTCCCAGGCCCGATCGACGTGGTGCTCGGTGGTGGCCGGTGATCCGATCGCCAGTCGCAGCGTGACCCGATCGTCGAGCACGGTGTGGGTCAGGTAGAGGCGGCCGGAGGCGTTGACCCGCTCGAGGATCCGGCGGTTCATCTCGTCCCCGTCGACGTGGCGGAAACAGACCAGTCCGAAGGGGTGGGGTGCTGCCAACTCGAACTCCGGGTGGGCGTCGACGTGGTCGGCGAACCGGTCGGCGAGGCCGATGTGGCGGCGGACATGGGCGCGGATCCCCTCGACCCCGTAGTGGCGGATCACGAACCAGAGCTTCAATGCCCGGAACCGCCGCCCGAGGGGGATCTGCCAATCCCGATAGTCGATCACCGTCCCCGACTCCGTCGCCTGGTTCCGCAGGTATTCGGGGAGGATGCTGAGGGTCTCGATGAGGTGGGCGCGGTCGGCCACGTAGAAGGCGTCACAGTCGAAGTTGGTGAGCATCCACTTGTGCGGGTTGAAACAGTACGAGTCGGCCCCTTCGAGCCCGTCGAGGATCCAGCGCATCTCGGGGCAGACGGCCGCCGTTCCTGCGTAGGCGGCGTCGACGTGGAGCCACAGCCCGTACCGGTGGCAGATGTCGGCGATCGGGCCGAGGGGGTCGATCGCCGTCGACGAGGTGGTGCCGACGGTGGCGACGACGATCGACGGCACCTCGCCCCGTTCCCGGTCGGCTCGGATTCGGGCTTCGAGCGCGTCGGGGCGCATGGCGTAGGTCTCGTCGACGGGGACGAGCCGGAGCTGGTCGGAGCCGAGTCCGGCGATGCGGACGGCCTTCTCCACCGACGAGTGCCCCTGGGTCGAGGTGTAGGCGACCAGACGCGACGTGATGCCCGTACGGTTGGCCCGACCGTCGGTCGAGCGTTCCCGGGCGGCGAGCATCGCGACCAGCGTGGCGGAGGACGCCGAATCTTGGATGACCCCGCCGCCGTCGCCGTCGGAGCGGAACCGGTCGGGGAGGCCCGTCATCTCGGCGAGCCAGTCCAACACGTGGGTCTCGAGCTCGGTGGCGGCGGGGGAGGTGGCCCACAGCATCCCCTGGACCCCGAGGCCGGCCGACGCCAACTCGCCGAGGATCGCCGGGCCGGAGGCGTTGGCGGGGAAGAAGGCGAAGAAGTTCGGGGACTGCCAGTGGGTGATTCCGGGGAGCACGATCTCGTCGAGGTCGGAGAGCACCGCCTCGAAAGGTTCGCCCTCGAGGGGAGGGCTCGGCGGAAGCTGGGCTCGGATCTCCCCCGGCTGCACGGACGAGAGCACGGGGAACTCCTCGAGGCGTTCGAGGTAGGAGGCGACCCAGTCGATCATTCGGTATCCGGCCTGTCGGAACTCGTCGGGCGTCATGTGGTCCATGACCCGATTGTGCCAGCCGAGACCGGAGCTCGGTCTACGGCTCAATGCGGGGCCGGGACCTGCCGATGACGAGACGATGTCCCAGCGAACCGACCTGGGTGAACTGCACCGCGCCATCCTCACGGTGGCCCTGGCGACCACCGTGCTGATCTTCGTCGGGGATGTGGTGACGGGATGGAACGGCGCCGGCCGGGGTGCCGCGGTGCGGGCCCCCCTCTACCTGGCGGTGATCGCCGCCGAGATGTGGGAGCGGCGCCGCCCTCGACCGAACGCCACCTGGGTGCTCGTCTTCGTCGCCGTGCTGGTGGCGTTCTCCACCCTTCTCGAACACACCGTGGGGAGGGGGCGGGGGTTCGCCCCCGATCCGGTGACGGCCGCGGCGGTGATCTTCAGCACCAGCATCGCGGCGGCGGCCCTCGCCCCGAGACGGTGGCTGCGGCCCCTCGCCGTCGCCTATCTGGCGCTCTTCGTCCCGTGGATGGGCATGCTCGCCGTGATCGAGGGTCGTGCCCCCGAGATCGTCGTCATGCGGATGGTCGTCGCAGCGGTGCTCCTCGGGGTCGGCGGGTGGCTCGTGTGGCGCCTGCGGACTCGGCTCGAGGACCTCGCCGCCGAGCGTGAACGGCACGCCCGGCTCCACGAGGCCGTCGCCGAGGTGTCCGAGTCGCTGATGTCGGTGTCGTTGCTGGATCCGCTGGGGACGGCGGCCCGGGCCATCAGGGACGGATTCGGGGCGGAGGAGGTGGTGGTGATCCGGCTCACGGGGCCCAACCCGGGTGTCACCGCGGCCTCCGACGCCGGCGACGTCCCCTGGGACCGGCCACCGGTGGAGATCATCGGAGCCCTCGCCACCCGGGAGCCGATCCGGGGCCCGGCCGGGGAGTGGCCGCCGGGGCTCTACTTCCCGGTGACGGTCGCCGGTTCGGTGGTGGGGCTGCTGGGGGTGGTGGGCACCGCCGACGTGGACGCGTCGGCGTACGGGCTGCTGGGTGCCGTCGCCGAGATGGTCGGGTCGTTCTGGGAGCGGGTGGACGCCCAACATCGGCTGGAGGAGCTGGTCCGGTCGAAGGACGAGCTGGTGGCGGCGGTCAGCCACGAGCTGCGCACCCCCCTCACCGCCGTGCTGGGTCTGGCCGCCGAGCTCACCCAACGGTGGGAAGACCTCGGGGCCGAGGAGGTCAGGGAGTTCACGACGATCATCTCCGAGCAGAGCCGCGACATGGCCGACATCGTGGAAGACCTGTTGGTCGCCGCCCGTGCCGACCTGGGGACCCTCTCGATCCGGCCGGACAAGGTCGATCTCCGAGCCGAGGTGGAGTCGGTGGTGGCGACCGGGAGCCTGCGGGCGCAGACGGCGGTGACCAAGCTCGAGGTGGAGGGAGAGGCCGTCTTCGCGTGGGCGGACGCCCTCCGTTGCCGCCAGGTCATCCGGAACCTGGTGACGAACGCCCTCCGATACGGTGGGGAGCGGATCCGGATCACGGTCGCCGCGGCGGGAGGGAGATCGATGGTGGAGGTGGCAGACGACGGCCCCGGCTTGGACGAGGTGGAGGGTGCGCGGATCTTCGAGCCCTACTACCGGGCCCGTCAGATCCCCACCCAGCCGGGCTCGGTCGGCCTCGGGCTCGCCGTGTCTCGGCAGCTCGCCCAGCTCATGGGAGGCGACGTCCGCTACGAACGGCGGGACGACTGGACGGTGTTCGTGCTGGAGCTCCCCGGGGTCGTGGTGAGCGCCTGACGGTTCTCGGACGACGCCGCGTCGGGCGGGACGGCTCCGAGGCGGAGCAGCCCGACGACCACGCCGTCCACCAGCGCCTCCCACGACGCCTCGATGATGTTCTCGTGGACGCCGATCGTTCCCCAGGAGTCCCGGTGGTCGGAGGTCTCGAGGAGCACCCGCACCTTCGCCCCCGTTCCGTCCGAGGAGTCGAGGACCCGCACCCGGTAGTCGGTGAGACGGAGGTCGTCGATCTCCGGGTAGGCGCCGCGGAGGGCGGCCCGGAGCGCCTGGTCGAGGGCGTGGACGGGACCAACCCCTTCTCCGGTGGTGACGACCCGGTCCGATCCGACGTGCACCTTGACCGTGGCCTCCGCCGAGACGCTCCCCGGCTCACGGCGTTCGGTGAACACGCGGAAGGACTCGAGTCGGAAGTACGGCTGGCTCCACCCTCGGACCCGTCGGATGAGCAGCTCGAGGGAGCCGTCGGCGGCCTCGAAGTGGTAGCCGGCGAACTCCAGGTCCTTCACTCGTTCCAGCACCGCCCGGGCGGTGTCGTCGTCGAGGTCGAGGCCGAGCTCTGCGGCCTTGGCGACGATCGAGGCCCGCCCTGCCTGCTCGGAGACGACCATGCGGGTGCGGTTGCCCACCTTGTGGGGCGGTGCATGTTCGTAGGCGTCGGGGCGGCGGGCGAGCGCCGAGGTGTGCAGGCCCGCCTTGTGGGTGAAGGCGGAGACCCCGACGTAGGGGCGGTGGGCGTCGGGCGCGATGTTGACGACCTCGGCGATGTGGTGGGAGATCGGGGCGAGCCGGCCGAGCCGGGCCTCGTCGACGACCGGGATGCCCATCTTCAGGACCAGGTCGGGGATGATGGTGCAGAGGTCGGCGTTGCCGGTGCGTTCGCCGTAGCCGTTCACACATCCTTGGATCTGGCGGGCTCCCGCCCGGACCGCCTCCAGGGAGGAGGCGACGGCGCACCCGGCATCGTTGTGGAAGTGGACACCCAGCTCGGCGTCGGCCAGGGTGGTGCGGACCTGGCGGACCACCTCGGAGATCTCATGGGGGAGGGTCCCCCCGTTCGTGTCGCAGAGCACGAGCCGTTCGGCTCCCGCTTCGAGGGCGACCCGGCCCACGGCGAGGGCGAAGTCGGGATCCGACCGGTATCCGTCGAAGAAGTGTTCGGCGTCGAAGAAGACGCGGCGGCCGTGGCGCCGGAGGTATTCGACGCTCTCGCCCACCATCCGAAGGGCCTCGTCCAGGTCGGTGCGGAGCGCCTCGGTGACGTGGTAGTCCCAGGCCTTGCCGACGATGCAGATCACCTCGGTCTCGGCGTCGAGGAGCGCTCGGAGCTGGGGATCCTTCGACGCCTCCATTCGGGGCCGCCGGGTCGAACCGAAGGCGACGAGGGTGGCGGTCGAGAGGTTCAGCTCCGATCGCGCCCGGCGGAAGAACTCGTCGTCTTTGGGGAGCGCCCCCGGCCACCCGCCTTCGATGTATCCCACGCCCAGCTCGTCCAGGAGTCCGGCGATACGCAGCTTGTCGGAGACGCTGAGGGAGATCCCTTCCTGCTGGGATCCGTCGCGGAGGGTGGTGTCGTAGATCTCGATGCCTGCCATGTCGTCTTCTCCAATGAAGAACCCTCTGCCGAAGCAGAGGGTCACAGGCGTCCACCGGGGGGTGGACGCCCTAGCGAATGATGATCCCCAGGTCGTACGGTCGCATGTGCCGCCGTGAGTATGCCCGGAGCGACGGCCGACGTCAATGGGGTCCGTGGCTCAAGTTTCGAGCGGCGACTGCCGATGATCGGTGTGCGGGCAGGGAGACCGACGACAGGGAGTGGAAGATGCAAGGGACCGAGAGAAGCCGTGACCGCCGCCGCGGGGTGTCGTGGACCACTCGTCGCCGCTTCCGGCTGTCGCTGATCGTCGGGATCGTCTCCGCTCTCCTGCTGATCGGACCTGCTGCTTCGGCGGCGCCGTCGCGGGCCATCGACGACGTCCGTGGCGCGTCCTGGTCCGGTGCGTCCTGGTCGGGTCGTGGCGCCTCGTGGTCTGGTGCCTCCTGGTCGGTGGTGCGA
>Ga0256839_1003219_pt1 | contig 17048 bp, 16 predicted proteins | sample 354166metaG_FD_185968 | JGI IMG/M metagenome (GOLD analysis project Ga0256839, IMG submission 185968) | Hydrothermal vent microbial communities from Mid Atlantic Ridge, Atlantic Ocean - 354-166 | ecosystem: Environmental > Aquatic > Marine > Hydrothermal vents | place: Atlantic Ocean: Mid... | reverse complement strand
ACGGCGGCTGCTGGTCGAGCTGGAACAGCAGCGGGTCGACCGACGTGATGAAGACATCGTTGCAGTGATGCAGGACATCGATCGGCACTGCCATCGCCCGCGTCGCTAATAACCGTCTTGCCAGCCTGCTCCGGGCATGCGATAAAGCAGGCAGTGACCTCCTGCGGAGGTCACTATTCAGCAGGTAGAGAAATAGAGCCGTAACTGCTCAGATTGCTGCTGAAACGCGTCAGATCAAGGCGGGAAGTGTGAGTTTACGACCCACAGGGAAGTGGGGAGTGCAGGCAATGCATGGAGCAATTGCCTGCCGAGTGTAAATGACCATTTCCCAACGCAGAGATGGCGTGTTTCAGTGGTGAGCGCTTCCAAGTAACTTCCCACCAAACCGGCCGCATGGCAGCCTCGTTTCCCCTTTGCCCGCCCGAGCATCGCAGGCGCAGCCGGGATCAGCCCGAAGGGGCAGGCCATGGATGGCCTGCGTCGGCCGTCACGAAGGGACGTGTCGGCCGACCCCCGGCTGGGCCGAGAAGCGCAGGAAACAGCGGGGAATCGGGGCGGCATTTTTTGGTACCTTTTTGTTGCTGTTGACAAAAAGGTACTCGGGGCCGTGGCAGAGAGCCGGGGCGGAAGCAGCAAAGCTTGATTGGCCACGAAACAATGCCACCGTGCTTTCCAAGTATTGAGGCCAACAAACCTGATCTTCCGCTTGTTGTCCTCAGCATTCATATCAAGCGAGGTGGTATGAGTTTCGCGCTCATCAATGCTACGATTCTTCCAACACCTCCTCGCACAGCGCGAGTTCCATTTTTTGCTCGTCCAAAAAACGGAACCCAAAAAAGACGCCCCAACACACGCTTGATTCCGCTGCCGGGCACGCCTTCCGGGGTCAGCTTGAGCGGCTTCCTGCCGCGCAAGCTTCAACCGGCCATCCATGGCCGGTTGCCCCCTCCAGGCGCACCCGGCAGCGGCGCGTGTGAAGGGGAAAGAAAACCAAGTGGCCGAGTGGCTATTGAATGGCTAGCTCAGTATCATTTCGTTACTTTTCGGTGTGTGCCCGCTACGCGGGCTGGGGCGCTGAGTAGTTACCTGCGGAGAAGCACGTGAGCAGCCAGAGTATCCTACCGTTTGAAACTGCCAGGGGCGATGGCAGCACGCCCGACATCCCGATGCAGCCAGCATCCATCGAGATCTGGGAAAGCAAGTATCGCTTGCAAACGCGCGCTGGCGAGCCCATCGACCAAAGCATCGACGACACCTGGCAGCGTGTCGCCCGTGCGCTTGCCGAGGTCGAGCAGACGCCGGACTTGCAGCGTCATTGGCAGGAACGTTTCCTCTGGGCGTTGCGTCACGGCGCCATTCCCGCTGGGCGCATCGTCTCCAATGCCGGGGCCGAGGCGCACAAGCCAGCTACTTCGACGATCAATTGCACCGTTTCGGGCACCATCGAAGATTCGATGGATGACATTTTGCAGAAGGTGCATGAAGCAGGACTGACGCTGAAAGCGGGCTGCGGCATCGGCTACGAATTTTCCACGCTGCGTCCGCGCGGCGCCTGGGTATCGGGTGCTGGCGCGCAGACCTCCGGCCCACTGTCGTTCATGGATATCTATGATCGCGTCTGCTTCACCGTTTCCTCTGCCGGCGGCCGGCGCGGCGCACAGATGGCGACCTTCGATGTTTCTCATCCTGATGTCATCGAGTTCATTCGCGCCAAGCGCGAGGCTGGCCGCCTGCGCCAGTTCAACCTGTCGCTACTGATTTCCGATGCGTTTATCGATGCGGTACAGAACGATGCGCCGTGGCCGCTGGTTTTTCCGCTACGCGAGGATGAACTCGGCGGTGCTATCGATCTGCAAGACAGTTCTCAGGTGACTTGGCGTGAGTGGCCCACGCATGACGGCCTGATCGTCGATGAGGCGGGCAGGGTTGCCTGCCGGATCTACCGCACGATTCCGGCGCGGCGGCTTTGGGATGTGATCATGACGTCCACCTACGATTTCGCCGAACCCGGCTTTATTCTGATCGACCGTGTCAACGAGCTGAACAACAACTGGTTCTGCGAACAGATTCGTGCAACGAATCCCTGTGGCGAACAGCCGCTGCCACCGTATGGCGCCTGTCTGCTCGGCTCTATCAACCTGACGCGATTCGTGCGTCAGCCATTTACCGATAATGCGTTTTTCGATTGGGAGCAGTTCCGTGAAGTGGTGGCGGTATTTACGCGGATGCTCGACAATGTGGTCGAGATCAATGGCCTGCCACTGCCACAGCAGCGCGATGAAATCATGCGCAAACGCCGTCATGGCATGGGTTTTCTTGGTCTCGGTTCGGCCATGACGATGCTGCGCATGCGCTATGGCAGTGATGCTTCACTGACATTTACCGAACAGGTCTCTCGTGAACTGGCACTGACAGGTTGGCGCGAGGCGCTGGCGCTGGCAAAAGAGAAGGGACCTGCGCCGTTATTGCAGGAGATGTTCGAGGTGACGCCAAAAATGCTGCGGCTACGCCCCGAACTGGCGCGCGATGGGTACAAGGCCGGTGACCAGATCAAAGGCAGCGTACTACATGCGCGCTATAGTCGTTACATGCAGAAAATTGCCGAGATCGAGCCAGAACTGGTCGAGGCTCTCGCCGAAACCGGTGCCCGTTTTACACACCACAGCTCGATCGCCCCGACGGGAACCATATCACTGTCACTGGCCAATAACGCCAGCAATGGCATCGAACCCAGCTTCGCCCATCAATACGCACGCAACGTGATTCGCGCCGGAAAAAAGAGCAAGGAAAAAGTCGATGTCTTTTCCTTTGAGCTGCTTGCCTACCGGCATCTGATCGACCCGGCGGCAAAAGCCAATGGCGACAAGCCGTTGCCCGAGTATTTTATCTGTGCCGACGATATTTCGCCCGCATCGCATATTGCGGTGCAGGCGGCGGCGCAGCGCTGGATCGATTCCTCTATTTCCAAAACGGTGAATGTACCCACCGCATTCCCCTATGCGGAATTCAAGGATATCTACCTGCTTGCCTGGCAACAGGGGCTGAAAGGTTGCACGACTTTTCGCTTCAACCCTGAAGCTTTTCAGGGCGTACTGGTCAGGGACGAAGATCTGGAAAACACGATCTATGAATTCCGTCTGGAAAATGGCGAAGTGCTGAAGCTCAAGGGAAATGAAGAAATTGAGTATGACGGTGAGATCCATACCGCGGCAAATCTCTATGACGCCCTGAAAGAAGGGTATTACGGGAAATACTGATATGGTCGTAAAAATTGACAGCAAGATCGTCGATTTCAGCGTTGTCGATGGTGGTGATGACGACAAGACAAATCCTGAAATCGATTCGGCCAGGAATAGCGAGGCAAAACCGCGCCCCGAAATCGTGCAGATGCACGAAAGCGTCAAGCGCCCGGAAGAGCTGGTCGGCACGACCTACAAATTGAAACCACCTGAGCATGTCTCTGATCACGCGCTGTATATCACCATCAATGACATTATTCTCAATGAAGGCACAGAGCATGAACTGCGCCGTCCATTCGAGATTTTCGTCAACTCGAAAAACATGGATCATTTCCAGTGGATCGTCGCCTTGACGCGGATTATTTCGGCGGTGTTCCGCAAGGGCGGGGATGTGACCTTTCTGGTCGAGGAACTGCGGTCGGTCTTTGATCCGCGTGGCGGCTATTGGCACAAGGGGCGCTATGTGCCATCGCTGATTGCAGAGATTGGGGATGTGATCGAAAAACATCTGATCAAGATCGGTATGATCGAGTCGCCAGAACTCGATGAGGCGCAGAAAAAACTGATCGATGCCAAACGTGCCGAGTTTGAATTGACGCCAACGCCAGGGCCGGGTGATGAAAATGAGCGTGAAGAGAGTGAATTTCCGCCCAGCGCGGTGCTGTGCAATAAATGTCTCGCCAAGGCCGTGGTATTGCTGGATGGCTGCATGACCTGCCTCAGCTGTGGGGACTCCAAATGCGGGTAAGTGCGTGACGCCAGAGCAGTTTTGGCAGAATAACAGCCTGTCTCCGCTGGATCGATTGCGTGAGGCCGATATTCTCGCAGCAGTGGATTCGCCGCTACCGTTTTCGTTGGCGCTTCCGGAAGACCATGGCCAGCTCGTCAGCACACGGCAGGCCGCTGTTCTCGTGCCGTTCGTGCGCCATGATGATCATTGGGCGATCGTTTTTATTCGTCGTGCCCAGTCCCGGCGCGATCGGCATAGCGGCCAGGTTGCTTTCGCTGGTGGTATGCGGGAAGCCCATGACAGTTCGCTGCGCGATACCGCACTGCGAGAGGCACATGAAGAAATCGGCCTGAGACCGGGCGACGTCACCCCGCTGGGTGAGTTGCCGGTGCATCACAGCATCGCCGGCATTGCGATTACCCCCGTGGTCGCAACCATGCCGTGGCCATATCCATTGCAGCCAGCGGAGGCCGAAGTGGCGCGCATATTCACCATTCCGCTTGCCTGGCTCGCCAACAAGCGAAATTATGAGATTGTCGATATCACGTCGATGCCGTCACGGTATCCCGGAAAATCGGTTTCGTATCGAGAATTCGACAATGAACGTCTTTGGGGTGCAACGGCACGCATCACCCTGACGCTGGTTTCCCAGCTGTCGAACCATTGTGGACAGCCGTTGCCTGTCTGTAATGAGCAGTTATCCGGCAATTAGGCAAGCGCAATGACACTCAGCCTTCGGCATATCCATGAATTGGCGCTCGACCCCGCCAATGCGGCTTATATTGAACAGATGCATGAACGCTGGCAGCAGAACCCGGCAGCGCTCGACAGCAGCTGGCAGGATTTTTTCTCTGCACTCGAAAAGGCGCAACAGCAGGGCGAGTTGCCGCATAAAGCAACTGCGGAGCTGGAACGGCTGCGCAAGCTCAAGGGGGCGCATCGCCTGATCGGTGCCTATCGCATGCTGGGCCATTTGATGGCCGATACCGACCCGTTGGGCGTCCGCGAGAGAAAACGTCCTTATGGTTTGCAACTGGAGGAACATGATCTCTCCAGCGATGACCTCGACCAGCCGGTTCTGGTGACGTCGATCGATCCCGACGAAGCCATGCCGCTGCGTGAGGTCATCCGTATTCTCGACAGGGTCTATTGCGGATCGCTGGGGTCAGAGAGTTTTCACCTGACTTCGACCCGTCAGCGCCGCTGGATCACCCATCGTCTGGAGCAGGCGCGGGGGCAATGGTCTTTTGCGCTCGACCATGCGACACGGCGTCGTGTGCTCAAGGATCTGACCGCCGCAGAAGGGCTGGAGCATTTTTTACATCGGCGCTATGTCGGGCAGAAACGCTTTTCGCTCGAAGGCTGTGAGGTATTGATCCCGTTGCTCAATGATATCGTGCAGCAGGGTGGTCGTCAGGGCGTCGAAGATATCGTCATCGGCATGGCGCACCGTGGCCGGCTCAATGTGTTGGTCAATACCCTCGGCAAACCGCCTCGCCAGCTTTTCCGTGAATTTGACGGTGAGCTGTCGGATGAGTTGTCCGGTTCGGGAGATGTGAAATATCACCAGGGATATTATTCCGAAATCGATGCCGGTGATCAGCATGTTCGCGTTGCCCTGGCATTCAACCCGTCGCATCTGGAAGTGATTTCGCCTGTTGTGCTGGGCGGCGTACGGGCGCGGCAGGACAGCCAAGCAGACAGCAATCAGGCAAGGAATAAAGTCGTTCCGGTGATTCTCCACGGCGATGCCGCTTTTTCCGGCCAGGGTGTCGTTGCCGAGACCTTCAATCTTTCCAAAACGACGGGCTATGGTGTTGGTGGTGCCATTCATATCGTCATCAACAACCAGATCGGCTTTACCACCAGTTCACCGCTGGAGGCGCGCTCGACACTCTATTGCACCGAAGCGGCAAAAATCATCAAGGCACCGATATTTCATGTCAACGGCGACGATCCCGATGCGGTCATTTTCGTCGCCCGGCTGGCGCTGGACTACCGCAATACATTCAATAACGATGTCGTTATCGATATTGTCTGCTACCGCCGCCACGGTCATAACGAGGCGGATGAGCCGATGATGACGCAGCCGGTCATGTATTCCAGTATTCGCAAGCTGAAGCCGGTACGCGAACGCTATGCCGAAATGCTGGCGGATCAAGGTTTGATTGCTGATAACGAAGCGAAGAGGCTATGGCAGGACTACCGCAGCGCACTGGAACAGGGTGCTTCGGTTGCAAATGGCTTCTTGCGCGGCTCGCACAGTAATTATGCCGGCAACTGGATGCGCTATCTGTCAGCGTCACGCGAAGAGCGGGTGGACACAGGGGTATCCCCGGAGCGCTTGCAGGAAATTGGTGAAAAGGTGACGACTGTCCCGGAAGATTTCGTTGTTCATCGTCGCGTAGCGGCGTTGCTGGAAGAACGGCGCAAAATGATGCGCGGCGAAACACTGCTCGACTGGGGCATGGCGGAAACGCTGGCCTATGGATCATTGCTGCAACAAGGCTTTGCTGTCCGGCTCTCGGGGCAGGATTCCGGGCGGGGCACGTTTTCACACCGGCATGCCGAATGGCATCACCAGCAGCAACGGCAGCGTCATGTGCCGCTGCAACATCTTTTCGATGGCCAACCGGCTTTTCGTGTCATCAACTCACTGCTGTCCGAAATGGCCGTGCTGGGTTTCGAATATGGCTACGCCACATCCAGCCCCGAAACACTGGTGATCTGGGAGGCGCAGTTTGGTGATTTTGCCAATATGGCGCAGGTGATGATCGATCAGTTTCTGGTTGCCGGGCATCAGAAATGGGGACGCCTGTGCCAGCTCGTGCTTTTTCTGCCGCATGGTTATGAAGGGCAGGGGCCGGAACACTCATCGGCGCGGCTGGAGCGCTATCTTCAGCTCTGCGCGCAACGCAATATGCGCGTCTGGATGCCGACCACACCGGCGCAGTTGTTTCACCTGCTGCGCAACCAGATGATGCGCAGTTTTCGGCGTCCACTGATTGTCATGATGCCGAAAAGCCTGTTACGTCATCCGCTTTCGAAATCACCCCTGGCAGCGCTGACGGATGGTGCCCTGGAACGGGTGCTGCGCGACACGTCCATCGCTGCTCCGCAGGCAGTGAGGCGAGTCGTGCTGTGCAGTGGCAAGATCTGGTTCGAACTGCAAGCGCAGCGCGAGCGTGAAAAGAAAACAGATATCGCGCTGGTTAGAATCGAACAGCTCTACCCTTTTCCGCGCGATGAAGCCGCCGCCGCACTCGCCGAATACCCCAACGCCGAAGAAATCGTCTGGTGCCAGGAGGAACCACGTAATCAGGGCGCATGGTACCAGATCCGTCATCACCTCCAGGCGCTGACCACGGCAAGACAGCAGCTGCACTACGCCGGCAAGGCGCCATCCGCGTCCACCGCCTGCGGCTACCATCAGCTGCATCAGCGCTTGCAGCAGCAGGTTCTCGATCTGGCGCTATCGGAACAAATGATCGAGGATGGTGGTGACCGGCTGGAGGATTATTGATGCCAGGATTGGGAGGCACGTCCCTGTGACTGGATTCCCGTGTCCAGCGGGGATGGCGGTGCCGCAAGATATTTATGCAGGTAAAACATGATGTCCAGCCAAGTTTGTGGCTGCGGCATTCATCACAGAAAAATGTCAGTGTTTTGGGCATGCTCGACGTCACCATTATTGCTGGAAAATGGAAGCGCGGGTCATGGGAGATAGTCCAATAGAGGGCGGTGCCGCTGTGGCACATGTCCGCTGCGAAGGCGATTCGGATTGGATCACACATTCGCTGCATGCGCATTTGCGCTCGGTTGGCAATATTGCAGGGCGGTCTGCCTCTGGCTTCGGCGCGCAAGCATGGGCAGCGGCTGCGGGCCAGTGGCACGATCTGGGAAAATTCAATGCCGAGTTTCAGGCATATATTCGCAATGCCAGTGGTTTCGAGCGTGAGCAGGCGCATGTCGAGGTCAAGGGTCGAGTCGATCATTCCACCGCTGGTGCGATCTATGCAGTTGCCCAATGGGGGTTGCCAGGCCGGGTGCTGGCTTATCTGATCGCCGGGCATCATGCTGGGTTGCCGGATTGGGAAAAGCTTGAATCGGGCACGGGCGGTTCGTTGAAGGAGCGCCTGGCTCGGCGAGAGCTTCTGGACCAGGCTTTAGCAGCGGATATTCCTGCAGAACTGCTCGAAGCGGAGCAGCCTGCCTTTCAGCCGCCCGGTGGCAAGGCGGGTTTTGCGCTTTGGGTACGCATGCTGTTTTCCTGCCTGGTGGATGCCGACTTTCTGGACACCGAGGCGTTCATGGACGGCGGGAAGGCGGACTTGCGCAGCCAACAGCCCGATTTGGCGAGCCTGCTGGCCCCCTTCGATGCGCACATGAAGCAGCTTGCCCGGCGTGCAGCAGACACGCCCGTCAACCGTCTGCGTGCCGGGATTCTGCGAAACTGCCGCGACAAGGCAAGCCACCGTCCCGGGTTGTTTTCGCTCACCGTGCCCACCGGTGGCGGCAAGACACTGTCCGGCATGGCCTTTGCGCTGGAGCATGCCGTCGCTCACGGCAAGCGGCGGGTGATCCATGTGATTCCCTATACCAGCATCATCGAGCAGACTGCCAAGGTGTTTCGCGATATCTTCGGTGAGGCCGTCATCGAACACCACAGCAGCCTCGACCCCGAGCTTGAGACCGCCCGTTCGCGACTGGCGGCGGAGAACTGGGATGCGCCCATTATCGTCACCACCAGCGTGCAGTTTTTCGAATCCCTGTTCGCCGCACGCACCAGCCGCTGCCGCAAGCTGCATAACATCGTGGAGAGCGTGGTGATACTAGACGAGGCGCAGCTGATGCCGCCTGAGCTGCTGCAACCGATCCTCGATGTGTTGAACCTGTTGGTGCAGCACTATGGCGTCACGGTGGTTCTCTCCACTGCCACACAGCCCGCGCTGGAGAGCCGCAAGGACAGCTTTGGGCGCGCGATATTGCGCGGGCTGGATCGGGTTGAAGAGATCATCCCCGACCCCGATGCGCTCTATGCCGCACTGGAACGGGTGCGGGTGCAACTGCCGCAAGATATCAACCGGCCGCGCGACTGGGATGACCTCGCTGCCGAAATCGGAAGGCACCAGTCGGTGCTGGCCATCGTCAATACCCGTAAGCAGGCGCGTGAACTGCATCGCCGCATGCCCGGGGGAACCATCCACCTTTCCGCATTGATGTGCGGCAAGCACCGCTCAGCCGTGATCGCAGACATCAAAGAGAAACTGGCCAATGGTATTCCGGTGCGGGTCGTCAGCACTCAACTGGTCGAGGCCGGGGTCGATCTGGACTTTCCAGTGGTGTACCGCGCCTTGGCCGGGCTGGACTCCATCGCCCAGGCCGCTGGCCGCTGCAACCGCGAAGGCAAGCTCGAGCGGGGCGAAGTCTTCGTCTTCGTGCCGCCGGAAGCGCCACCGCCGGGCTTGATGCGCCGCGCCGCCAGCAAGGCTATCTCGGTGCTGGCAGCCAACGGCGACGATCCGCTGGCGCGTGAGAACTTCAGCCAGTTCTTCCGCCTGTTCTACGACGATTGCGACCTCGACAAGCACGGCATCGAAAGGCTGCTCACGCCCAATGGCGAGCTGGCATGCCAGTTCCGCAGCGCGGCTCGGTACTTTCGCCTGATCGACCAACAGGGCGAAACCCTACTGGTGCACTATCACGCCAGTGAAACTGATGATGATATCGACATCTTCCTTGGCAGGCTCAAACAGGAAGGCCCCAGCCGCTGGCTGATGCGCAAGCTGCAAGGCTACAGCGTCAACGTCTCCGAATGGCACTTCAAACAGTTGCAACAGGACAGCGAGGTGGAAGAAATCTGGCCCGGTATCTGGGCGCAGGTAGCGGGCACGACGATCTACGACCCCGTTCTGGGACTCGCCTTCGACGCCGAGGCGCCCAGAGCCGAGGACCTGGTGATATGAATTGTACTGGTCACATCGACATGACCATGCAAGGCGAGATGGTTATCCACATGGCACCGCCTGCCAACCAACTCCCAGGCAGCTTCCACGCCGACCGCCTGCTGGTGGCCATAGCCCGCCACCATGATTTGCGACTGATCACCGAAGATCGGAACATTCTCGATTACGCCCGGCAGGGCTATTTATGCGCCCATGCCACTGACGACAAGGAGTTATTCGAATCATGAAAACCCACAGCCTGGAAGTGCGCGGCGATTTTGCCTGCTTCACCCGGCCCGAGATGAAGGTGGAGCGTGTCTCTTACGATGTCATCACCCCCTCGGCTGCTCGAGCCATCTTCGATGCCATTCTCTGGAAGCCGGAAATCGCCTGGCGTGTCACCCGCATCGAAGTGCTTAGCCCGGTGCGCTGGATCAACCTGCGACGTAACGAGCTGGGCGGCGTGATCTCGGAGCGCAATGTCAAGACCGCCATTAAAAATGGCACGGGCCGCCTGGGTACCTATATCGAGGATGACCGCCAACAGCGTGCTGGCCTGTTCCTGCGCGATGTCCACTACCGGCTGCACGCACACTTCGACCTGAAGGAAAAAAATGAAAGCCCGGCCAAATATTCCGAAATGTTCGAGCGGCGGCTGCGCAAGGGGCAATGCTTCAACCAACCCTATCTCGGCTGCCGGGAATTCTCCTGTGATTTTCGGCCGGCCGACAATACCGCCACGACCATCGGCGAGACACGCGACCTCGGCTGGATGCTCTACGACCTGGACTATAGCAATCCGAAATCACCCAATCCCCGATTTTTCCAGGCGCGCATGGAAAACGGCGTCATCGACGTGCCGGAGTGGGATAGCGAGGAGGTGCGCGGATGATCCTGCAAGCGCTTTACGAATACTACCAGCGCAAGGTGGATGACCCCGATTCTGGCCTGCCACCTTTTGGTTTCGAGTGGAAAGAGCTGCCGTTCATCATCGAAGTCGATGCGGACGGGAAGCTGATTCAAATCGAGGACGCATGCGAAGGCAGTGGCAGAAAAAAACAGGCTCGCGCCTACCTGGTGCCGCAGGCGGTCAAAAAAACCTCGGGCATTGCCACCAACCTGCTGTGGGACAACGCCGAATATGTGTTGGGCATTCCCCGCAAGGTCAAGCCGGGGCAAAAAACACCAGACCCCGAGCGTTTGCAAGAACAGCAGCAGGCTTTTCTGGAACGCATCCGTGCGTTACCGGAAGCTGCGCTGAACGATGTGGGTGTGCAGGCCGTGTTGCGGTTTCTGGGTCGCATCGACTGCAAAACACTGATCCGTCAGCCGGCCTGGAAAGAACTGCGCGCCAATCCCAATCTCAGTTTCCGCCTGCTCGGAGACAGTGAGCTAGTATGCCAGCGCCCAGTGGTCAAGGCCGCCATCGAGCAGCTTGCTGAAGCGGCGGCAGACAGCAGTGAGCGGGGTATCTGCCTGATTTCGGGAGAAGAGCGCGGTATCAGCCGCTTGCATCCGGCGATCAAGGGGGTATGGGGCGCGCAGACTTCAGGGGCGAACATTGTTTCAGTAAACAACAAGGTGTCCGGTAGCAACAATGCGGGACCTACTCCGGCTTTTGCATCTTACTTGAAGCAGCAGGGTTACAATTCGCCTGTAGGTGTGCGTCCTGTATTTGCTTACACGACTGCCCTGAATCATTTACTGCGCAAGGACAGCCCGCAGCGTTTACAGGTGGGTGACAGCTCCACCGTTTTCTGGGCGGAAAAGCCCTCGGACATGGAAACCGCCGTGGTGGATATCTTCGGTGAGCCTTCAGATGACGATCCCGATCGTCATAGTGAAAAGGTGGCGGCGCTGTTCCAGTCCATTCACCACGGCCGCTATACCCGCGATGATGCCGATACCCGCTTTCATGTGCTTGGGCTGGCCCCCAATGCTGCGCGTATTGCAGTGCGTTTCTGGGCAGTGACCAGCGTTGCTGAGCTGGCGGAAAAAATCATCCAGCATTTTGAAGACATTCGAATCGTGCATGGCGGCAACCAGCCTGAATATTTGCCGCTGTTCCGGCTGCTGGTGTCCACCGCCACCCAAGGCAAGGCCGACAATATTCCGCCAAATCTGGCGGGCGATACCCTGCGCGCCATTCTCGAAGGGCGGCCTTACCCCTACACCCTGCTGGCGGCGCTGGTCCAGCGCATCCGCGCAGAGCGTGAAATCACCTATCCCCGCGCCGCGCTGCTCAAGGGCTGCCTGAACCGCGCCAACCGTTTTTCAAATTCTCACGCAAAGGAGGAACTGACCGTGTCACTGGACCCCGACAATATTAACCCCGGCTATCGGCTGGGCCGGCTCTTCGCCGTACTGGAAAAAATCCAGGAAGAAGCCAATCCCGGCATCAACGCCACCATTCGTGACCGTTATTACGGCTCGGCATCGAGCACCCCGGTCACTGCTTTTGCCACCCTGATAAAGCTGTCCAAGCATCATTTGAGCAAGCTGGAGAACAAGGGCAGGGCGGTCAATTTCGAACGCCTGCTGGGTGAGATAATCTCAGGCATCGACGATTTTCCCGCTCATTTGTCGCTGGAAGACCAGGGCCGTTTCGCCATCGGTTATTACCATCAGCGCCAGGACTTTTTCAAAAAACACGACCTCGAATCTGAACATCAAGGAGACGATCAATGAGCCTCGAAAACCGCTATGACTTTGTACTGCTGTTCGACGTGATGGATGGCAATCCCAATGGTGATCCGGATGCCGGCAATCTGCCGCGTGTTGATGCCGAAACCGGCCTCGGGTTGGTCACCGATGTCAGCCTCAAGCGCAAGGTGCGCAACTATGTCGGGCTGGTGAAAGAAGAGCAGCCGCCCTATGAAATTTATGTGAAGGAAAAAGCCATTCTCAACCAGCAACATGAGCGCGCCTACAAAGCCATTGGCGCGGAGGGCTTGCTGGAAGGCAAGGGCAAGAAACGCATCGGCGGCGACAAGGTCAGCGAGGCCCGCCAGTGGATGTGCCAGAACTTTTTCGATGTGCGTACCTTTGGCGCGGTCATGTCCACCGGCGTCAACTGCGGTCAGGTGCGTGGTCCGGTGCAGCTTACCTTTGCCCGCTCCATCGACCCGATTTTCGCTCAGGAGCATTCCATCACCCGCATGGCCGTCGCCACCGAAGCCGAGGCGGAAAAGCAGGATGGTGACAACCGCACCATGGGCCGCAAACACACCGTCCCTTACGGCCTTTACCGCGCCCACGGCTTCATCTCCGCGCCGCTGGCCGGCCAGACCGGTTTCTCCGAAGACGACCTGCAACTGCTCTGGGAAGCGCTGGCCAACATGTTCGAACACGACCGTTCCGCTGCCCGTGGGCAGATGGCCACCCGGGGGCTGTATGTGTTCAAACACGATGGAAAACTCGGCAGCGCCCATGCGCATGACCTGTTCGAGCGGATCGAAATCAGGCGCAACGAAGACGTTGCGGTGCCGCGTGGATTTGGGGATTATGAAATCAGCATCGATGACAGCAACTTGCCCAACGGGGTGACGCTGGAGCGCAAGCTGGGCTGAGCGGTATGCAATGCGTAATTTGCAAAACAGGAAAAACGGACGAGGGAAGGGTCACGCTCACCAACCAAGTGGCCGGGTGGCTATCGAACAGTTGGCTCAGTATCATTTCGTTACTTTTCGGTGTGTGCCCGCGCAGCGGGTTGGGGCGCTTCCAAGTAACTTTGCAACAAACTGGTCGCCTGGAAACCACGAAACCCCCTTTGCCCGCCCGAGCATCGCAGGCGCAGCCGGGATCAGCCCGCAGGGGCAGGCCATGGATGGCCTGCGTCGGCCGTCACGAAGGGACGTGTTGGCCGACCCCCGGCTGGGCCGAGAAGCGCAGGAACCAGCGGGGAATCGGGGCGGCATTTTTTGGTACCTTTTTGTTGCTGTTGACAAAAAGGTACTCGGGGCCGTGGCAGAGGACCGTGGTGGAAGCAGCAAAGTTTGATTGGCCACGAAACGATGCCACCTCTGTTTCCCCAAGCGGCTATTGGACGAAAGAAATGATCTCCTGCTTTTTGTCCTCGCCGCTCATATCGAGTTGTGGTGGTACGGGTTTCGCGCTCGTCAACGCTACGACTCTTCCAGCCCAATCTCGCATAGCGCGAGTTCCATTTTTTGCTCGTCCAAAAAACGGAACCCAAAAAAGGACGCCCCACACACGCTTGATTCCGCTGCCGGGCACGCCTTCCGGGGTCAGCTTGAGCGGCTTCCTGCCGCGCAAGCTTCAACCGGCCATCCATGGCCGGTTGCCCCCTCCAGTCGCACCCGGCAGCGGCGCGTGCGAAGGGGAAAGAAAACCAAGTGGCCGGGTGGCTATTGAATGGCTGGCTCAGTATCATTTCGTTACTTTTCGGTGTGTGCCCGCGCAGCGGGCTGGGGCGCTGAGTAGTTACCGATTATGTTTCATGCGATATTGAGGTTCAGGCTGTGAATACAACGAAACAACAGATTGCGTCCATCCTGGAAAAATTGCCAGATGATTGCACACTGGAAGACATGCAGTACCACCTGTATGTGGCGGACAAAATCCACAAGGGCATAGAACGTGCCGACGTGGAAGGCGTGGTCGAACATCAGGTTGCCGAGCAGAAGCTGGCCAAATGGCTACAAGAGTAGTCTGGTCCCCGGAAGCGCTGGAAGATATCGAGTCGATTGCGCAGTACATTGCGAGGGACTCTGGTTTCTATGCAAAAGCAGTGGTTTCCAAACTGGTATCCACAGCACAAGCAATCCCTGAAGCGCCCTTGATTGGCCGGATCGTGCCGGAGATCGCTGATGCTTCGATCAGGGAACGGTTGGTTTATAGCTATCGCATGATCTATCAGCTGCGGGAAAATGACATTCTTGTGGTTGCGGTCATTCATGGCAAGCGGTTGATTGAGCCGGTGGAATCTCGCTTTGAATGAAGATCGACAGCCCATCATGCTCTCCGCGCTGCAACACTACAGCTATTGCCCGCGCCAGTGCGCCCTGATCCATCAGGAGCAGAGCTTCGATGACAATGAATTCACGCTGCGTGGCCAGCGCGCCCACCGACGCGTGGACAGCGGTGAGATCAGCGTTGAGGATGGCGTGCGCGTACAGCGGGCGTTGCCGCTCTACAGTGAGCGTCTTGGCCTGGTGGGCAAGGCAGATGTGGTGGAGTTTTTGCCTGATGGCACGCCGTATCCGGTCGAATACAAACAGGGTAAACGCCACAAGCGCGAGCATGATGACATCCAGCTTGCCGCGCAGGCGCTCTGCCTCGAGGAGATGACCGGGCGCGAAGTGCCTGAAGGTGCGATTTACCACCACAAGAGCAAACGCCGCCGCGTGGTGCCCATCACCCCTGCCTTGCGGCAACAGGTGGTGCAGATTGCCGATGCCGTCCGCGCATTGCTGGCCAGTAGCAGACTGCCGCCGCCGACCGATGACGCAGCCTTGTGCCGCGCCTGTTCGCTGCATGACCTCTGCCAGCCGGAGCTGGTGGGCGCGGCCCGGCGCATTCATGCCCTGAAAACAACCTTGTTCGAAACCGACACAGACTCGCCGTGAAGCAACTGCTCAATACGCTCTATGTCTCTACCGAAGGCGCCTGGTTGCGGCTGGAAGGCGAAACCCTGGTGGTGATGATCGAAAAGGAAAAGCGGCTGCAAGTGCCTTTGCACCACCTGGGCGGCATTGTCTGCATCGGACGGATCAACCTCAGCACCGCGCTCATGGCGCGCTGCATGGACGATGGCCGCAGCATTGTCTGGTTGAATGAAAATGGCCGTTTCCAGGCGCGGGTGGAAGGGCCGGTCAATGGCAATATCCTGCTGCGTCAGGCGCAGTACCGCACCGCTGATGATGCGGTAACGTCCCTTGAGCTGGCGCAAGCGTTCATCGCGGGCAAACTGCGCAATAGCCGCCAGGTGCTATTGCGTAGTGCGCGGGACAGCAAGGATGAAAAAGAGAAAACGGCACTGAAAAAGGCAGCAGACAGTATCGCCATCAACCTGCGGAACCTTCAGCACGCGGACAGCCTCGACAGTGTCCGGGGCCTGGAAGGCGACGCCGCGCGGATCTATTTCGAGCAGATCAACCGAATGATCAAACCCGCCATGCGCGAGGATTTTCGCTTCGACCAGCGCAACCGCCGCCCGCCACGTGACCCGCTCAACGCACTGTTTTCATTTCTCTATGCACTGCTGCTCAACGATTGCCGCTCTGCGCTGGAAGGTGTCGGCCTTGACCCCCAGCTTGGCTTTCTACATGCCGTCAGACCGGGGCGGCAGGCGCTTGCGCTTGATCTGCTGGAAGAATACCGCGCCGTGTTTGGCGACCGTCTCGCCATCACCCTGATCAACCGCGGCCAGATTGCAGGCAAGGATTTCGATTTCAACCCCGGCGGTAGCGTCCTGCTCAACGACAGTGGGCGAAAAAAACTGCTTGTTGCCTATCAGGAACGGAAAAAGGAACTGATCACGCACCCGGTACTCGAGCAGAAAGTGGAGATCGGGCTGATCCCGATCCTCCAGGCCCGCTTTCTCGCACGTTACCTGCGGGGTGATATCGAAGCCTATATTCCCTATCTGCACAAATAACTACGCCGATGCTCATCCTCGTCACCTATGATGTTTCCACCGAAACCAGAGCGGGTCGTCGCCGCCTGCGCCGTGTTGCCAAAGTTTGTCAGAACTACGGCCAACGGGTGCAAAAGTCCGTATTCGAGTGCAAAGTCGATGCCGCCACCTATGAACTGCTAGAAGCGGCGTTGCTGGATGAAATCGACGAAAAGGAGGACAACCTCCGGCTCTATCGTCTGCATGAACCACTGGAGAAAAACATCAAGGAATTTGGTACATTCAAAGCCACCGATTTCGATGCTCCACTGATCATATAAACGCGAACCTCCAGTGATGCCAAAAAACCCGAAGCTTTCGCGAACGATCCATCTCTTTGAACCACAATGGTTTTTTTCGGTTTCCACCATCAGAGAAGAGATTGATAATCTGGAAGCTGTCACAGGTTCGCGCTTTCACACTCACAAGCAAAGCACTATCATAGACTTGCCTTCGGGCTGTTCTCCCGCCTGAAAATGGCGGGAGCGGATTGAAAC
>Ga0256839_1003218_pt1 | contig 17050 bp, 14 predicted proteins | sample 354166metaG_FD_185968 | JGI IMG/M metagenome (GOLD analysis project Ga0256839, IMG submission 185968) | Hydrothermal vent microbial communities from Mid Atlantic Ridge, Atlantic Ocean - 354-166 | ecosystem: Environmental > Aquatic > Marine > Hydrothermal vents | place: Atlantic Ocean: Mid... | reverse complement strand
ATTGTAAATGTGGAAATATGGGCATTGCAAGCGGCCCTGCCTTGTATAAATATTTGGACATAAAGTGCGCCAGCGTGCAATAATAAAAGGAGCAATTGCCGTTAAGTAGCAATTAAAATGCTTTTTTTGGTTGAAGAAGCGGAAATCTAAATTTAAAAGTCTTTTAAACCTCCAAATATGATTTACATGCTCTTGCAAGCCGATACCAGTACTGCCGGTGGACAAATGGACTCAATCGCCATGATAGACCTCCTGATGAAGGGCGGTGTGCTGATGATTCCTCTCGCCATCCTGCTGGTCGTGGCTCTTTACATCTTCTTTGAGCGCTACTTTACCATCAAAAAAGCGGCCCGGATCGACAAAAACTTCATGAACAACATCAAGGACTATGTCGCCAGCGGAAATATTGAGGCGGCCAAGACCTTATGCCGCAATACAGACTCCCCGATTGCCCGCATGATTGAGAAAGGACTGAGCCGCCTGGGCAAACCATTGAAAAATATTGAGGTAGCCATCGAAAATGTAGGAAAGCTCGAAGTGTATAAAATGGAAAAAAGCCTGGTCACACTGGCGACCATCTCGGGCGCAGCCCCTATGCTCGGATTTCTGGGTACGGTGCTCGGTATGATCGGAGCCTTCTACAATCTGGCACAGGCCGGTGGAGAGGGAGGTGCCGATATTCTTGCCAATGACATCTATCAGGCCCTTGTAACTACGGCCACGGGACTATCGATCGGTATCATAGCATACATCGGTTACAACACCCTCATATCAATGGTCGAGAAGGTGATTTTCAAGATGGAAGCGTATACGGTAGAATTTATTGACCTTTTACAAGAACCCGCGAAATGAACCTGAAAGGAAGAAATAAGGTCGATCCGACTTTCAATATGTCTTCATTGGCAGATATTATCTTTCTGCTTCTGATCTTTTTTCTCATTACTTCGAGGATTGTTACGCCTTACGCCACACCGGTGAAACGTCCTTCGAGCAACCAGCGTGTAAGTGCCACTCCGGTAGCTACCATCACTATTGACGACAAGGGCCGCTATTTTGTGGATGGGGAGCGGGTTCCTTTTGGCGCCATCAAAGGAAAATTGAGCAGCAAACTGAGCCGCGAGGAACGACCGGTGGTGATGCTCAATATGGACAAGGCTTTGAGCGTTCAGCTATTGGTAGACATGTATGACCTGGCCAGCGAGCTGAAATTTGAACTCCTGCTGGCCACCGAACCCGAGAAGAAAAAGAGATAATCATGGCAGTGGAATATCTGTTAAATCCCGAAGTAGAGCGCGCCAACAAGCGCAAGAGTGCCATCATTACGGCTCTTATTGTCATGGGTATTCTTGTGCTTTCCATATTCTGGGTTCTCAAGCAGCCCGAAGAACAATTTCCGCCTCCGGGTATTCTTATTGCTATGGGAACGACCGAGCAGGGGTCGGGTGAAACCAAGCCCGTTCCGCAGAAGGAAACACCCAAAGAAGAAGTGAAGCCGCAACCGGAACCGGAGCCACAGCCAACCGAGACGGAAACCCCGGTAGAGACCGTGGATGACCCGAACAGTACCTCCGTTGAAGAAAAAAAGGAAGAGAAAAAAGAAGAAGTAAAAGATCCGGAAAAGCCGATAGAGGAAGTGAAAGAACCGGTCAAGCCCAAATACACGATGCCGGCTGATGAGCAAAGCAATGAAGAGCCGAAGGACACGAAAGGCAAATACGAAATGCCCGGAGATATGGGCAATCCGAAAGGAAGCGAGCAATCGCAAAACATGGGAAATATTCCCGGTATGGGCAACTTCGAATTTGGCGGTGGATTAAGCGGTCGCGGAGTGCAGCGTGTTCCCGATGTCGAAAAAAAGGTGAGGCGGGAACAGGGAAAGATCATTCTTGAAATCTGGGTGGATGCCTCGGGAAATGTGGTAAAAGTAGGCGATTTAATGCGGGGAACGGAGATTACCGACCCTGCCATGATACGCGAGGCCCGCCAATTGGCCTCCAGGGTGCGATTTGACCCTGCCAGCGGAAGCAATCTCGTCAGAGGGACCATCACCATTACCTTCAAGTACTGATTCCGGCATGAACTATCAGGAAACCGTGGCCTGGCTTTACCGACAGCTGCCCATGTATCAACGCCAGGGGAAAACTGCATTCAGGAAAGACCTGGGCAATATCCGGGCACTGCTCCGGGCGCTTGATCATCCCGAAAAGAAGTTTCGCTCCCTGCATGTCGGTGGCTCCAACGGCAAGGGCTCCATTGCACATATGCTGGCGGCCGTATTGCAGGATTCGGGTTATAAAACCGGCATCTACTCTTCTCCCCATTTGCGTGATTTCCGCGAAAGAGTCAAAATAAACGGGGCCTGGATGCCGGAGTCCTTTGTCTGCGGATTTGTAAAAGATATGAAAGAGGCAATCAGGGAAATCAAGCCTTCTTTCTTTGAAATCACCGTAGCCATGGCCTTTGAATATTTTGCTCGCGAAAAGGTTGATGTGGCCGTGGTTGAGGTGGGGCTGGGCGGGCGCCTCGATTCGACCAATGTGATCACTCCCCTGCTCTCGGTCATCAGCAATATCAGCCTGGAACATCAGGATATCCTGGGAACGGATATCGAACAGATCGCTTTCGAAAAAGCGGGCATCATCAAGAAAAACACACCCGTGGTCATCGGCAGGCACCATCCCGGAAGCGATGCGGTATTCAGGAAGAAAGCAAATGAAATGGAGGCAGCGCTTTATTTTTCGGAGGATGCTTTTCGCAGCCGGGTGACCCGCCACACAATAGACTGCCTCGAGCTGGATATCGTAAATACGGGCAGCGGCCGCTCTGCAAGCTACACCCTCCCTGGAGGGGCACTCTATCAGCAGGAGAACCTCAAAGCGGTGCTGCAGAGCATCGAACTGATTCGTGCACAATTTCCGGCCATTCATGAGGAAAATATTCAACGGGGCATTGCCTGCTTTAAAGAGCTGACCCGTTTTGAGGGCCGCTGGCAAATACTGAGAAGCTCAGCCCCCGTGATATTGGCCGATGCGGCTCACAATGCGGATGCTTTGAAGCATATTTTTTCTCAACTGAAGACCCGCACCTTCAGACAAGTGCATTGTGTGATGGGAACCGTAACCGGGAAAGACCTGGATGCCTTCTTCGAATCGCTTGACCGCGATGCGCTCTACTATTTTGCCCGTCCGGCAGTGCCCCGCGGCCTGGATGCCGATCTGCTGAAAATCCGGGCAGAGAAAGCAGGCCTTCGGGCCCGTGGTTTCAATGATGCAGTCGAAGCTTATGATGCCGCCCTTCATGCCGCTGCCGCAGAGGACCTCATTTTTGTGGGAGGAAGTATCTTTTTATTATCCGACCTTTTTTCATCGATACAGGAAACTAAGTGAAGGCGCTTAATCATTATGCCCTTATCTTCACATTTCGGAATAATTCTTTGATTTGGACTTTGCCATAGTAGATATTGAAACCACCGGGGGCAAACCTGCCCGGCATCATATCACTGAAATAGCGATAGTGATAAGTGACGGGCAAAGGGTCAAAGAACGTTTTTCAACCCTGGTTCACACCCGGCAGGAAATACCGGTTTTCATACAACGTCTCACCGGTATCAACAATGAAATGCTGGAAGATGCCCCAAGGCTTGAAGAGATTGCGCCTCGCATCATGCAATTGCTTCATAATAAAGTTTTTGTAGCTCACAATGTAAACTTTGACTTTAAGTTTATGGCCCGGCATCTGGAACAGTGCGGTCACCGGCTTTCTTTGAAGCGAATCTGCACCGTGCGCCTGTCGCGAAAGATTATTCCGGGCCTTCCCTCCTACAGCCTCGGACGACTTTGCAAGAGCCTGGGCATCCATGTAAAAAATCGCCACCGGGCTTTGGGCGATGCCGAGGCCACCGCAGAGCTGCTGCACCTGCTGCTGCAAAAGGACAGCGAAAACCTGATAAAGAAACACATACGAAGCCATCAGCGTGAATTCAGCCTGCCGCCCAACCTCGAACGGAGCGAATATGAAGCCTTGCCGGAGGAAGCCGGTGTTTACTATATGCTTGACGAAAAATCGAGGCCACTCTATATCGGCAAAGCGGCAAATATCCGAAAACGGATTGCCTCCCATTTTGCATCTTCTTTTGACGAGAAAAATTTCCTTGTCCTGTATTCCGGAATACATCACATCTCTTACACGGTGACGGGCAATGAACTCACCGCTTCGCTTCTGGAATCTTATGAGATAAAGAAACATCAGCCGCCTTTTAACCGCGCTCAACGAAGAGGACTCCGGGTTTACAATCTTTTGACATATACGGACCGGGCGGGATGGATTCGACTGGCCATAGAAAAGGGCTATCGCCAGCGGGAAGCCGTTGCCACCTACACAAGCCTCCCCGATGCCCGCAATCATCTCCGTGAACTGGCGGCCCGCTTTAGATTGTGTGAAAAGAAACTGTTTCTTGCAACCCACAGCGGCCCGTGCAAGGGACGCAAAGCAGGACGGTGTGACGGAGCCTGCACGGGTGATGAAAGTGCCGAATCGCACAATGAGAAAATGAGAAAAGCCCTGGACAAACTCCGGGAAGAAGAACCTTCGCGCATTATCATCGGAAGAGGACGAAACCCGGAGGAAAACGCCATTGTCTGCTGTAAAAACGGACAATACCTCGGTTTCGGATTCCTGCCTCAGAGTGTGGAATTGCACAATTTTGAGGATGCCCTGGACTATATCCGGAATTATCCGGCCGACAACGATGTGCAGCAAATCATCAGAGCTTTTATTTCACGTCCCGGAAAAGGTTTTCGTATTCTTGAAATGCTTCCCGGGCAGGCACGCGTACTCTGAGTATTTTTTTTAAATTCGCCCACTTACTATTAAATCAAGGAGATTATGTCCGGATATGATTCATGGTATCACCCTTACGAAATCAACCCAGAGTTTCGGAGCAAAGTAGCCTATCTGAGCATGGAGTTTGGCATTCACCAGCCGCTTAAGATATATTCGGGCGGGCTCGGTTTTCTGGCCGGATCACACATGCGAAGCGCCTTCGACCTGAAACAAAATGTGATTGGCATCGGTATTCTCTGGAAGACGGGCTACTATGATCAGGACCGGAAAGACAACCAGGAGATGGAAGCCCGCTTCCGGGTGAAAACCTACACCTTCCCGGAAGATACCGGCATTCGTCTGGTCGTTCCCGTCAAAGGATATCCCGTTAAAGTAAAAGTCATGTTGCTGCGCCCCGAGGTCTTCGGCACAGCACCCATCTATCTGCTATCCAGCGACATGGAGGAAAATGAGGATTATTTCAGGGGAATCACCAACCGCCTCTATGACGTCAACCACGAAGTCAGAATTGCACAATACATGATATTGGGTATCGGAGGGGCCAAACTCCTTGAAAAACTGGGCGGAGCCGATGTGTATCACCTGAATGAAGCCCATGCGGCTCCTTTTGCCTTCTACTATTACAAACAGGTCTATGACCTGGATGCGATCAAAAAGAAACTGGTATTCACCACCCACACACCCGAAAAAGCCGGCAATGACACCTTTGATTATGGTGAGCTTGAATATATGGGCTACTTCAGTGGTCTGAGCACGGAGCTGGTGAAGAATATCACCGGACAGGACGATCGTTTCGGCACGACCCCCGCCCTCCTGGCCCTCAGCAAGCGGGCCAACGGAGTCTCCAAACTGCATGGAGAAGTCTCGCGAAAGATGTGGCTTGACGTCAAAAACAGCTGCGAAATAACTTCAATCACAAACGCCCAGAATGCCCGGTACTGGAAAGATGAGCCCCTGTATGAAGCCATGGAGAAGGACGACCGGCAAGCCTTTGCAGCCAGAAAGAAAGAATTGAAGAAGGCCCTCTTTGAGGTGGTTGCCGATCAAACGGGGAAACTCTTTGATGAGGATGTCCTGACCATTGTTTGGGCAAGGCGATTTGCAGCTTATAAGCGGGCCAATCTGCTCTTGCGCGATATCAACCGTTTTTGGCATCTCATCTACAATGAGTCGAGGCCCGTACAGGTGATCTGGGCCGGCAAGCCCTACCCCGAAGACGGTGCCATGGTGAACCTTTTCAATACCATACAAACGATTATTTACAAAAAAAACAATTGTGCCATTCTCACGGGATATGAACTGCATCTCTCAAGGCTGCTGAAAGGCGGTGCCGACATCTGGCTCAACAACCCCAGAAGGCCGCGCGAGGCATCGGGCACCAGCGGCATGACCGCTGCCATGAATGGGGCCGTCAACCTCTCAACCAATGACGGATGGATACCCGAATTTGCCAGACACGGAGAGAACAGCTGGGTGCTTCCCGTATTGGATGAAAATCTGACTACACAGGAAACAGACAAACGGGATTATGAAAACCTGATGCATCTGCTGGAACAGGAAATAGTGCCGATGTACTACAAAAATCCAGCACGCTGGTGCGAAATCGCATGGAACGGCATGAGAGACGTGATTCCGGCATTCGATTCGGATCGTATGGCAAGGGAATACTACCGCGAAATGTATGATTTTTAGAGATAAGATTGGAGATTTTGAAGGGGAAAAGCTTAATTTTGCAAACCCGTCAGGGTCCCGTAGCTTAACTGGATAGAGCACCTGACTACGGATCAGGAGGTTGGGGGTTCGAATCCCTCCGGGACCACAAAAGCCATTTCATTGAAATGGCTTTTCTTTTTTACAGGCATGCGCTCCTCCGGAGCTAAGAGATGATTTACTTATCAAGTCTGAGCTCAGGGTCATTGCCTACGAAAAACGTTCCCCCAAAAGCAGAAGCAAAGTCCCGGAGGAACGACAGTCCTGTAGCCCGGTAGTGCTCCCTCATCTCCCGGGTCCCGGAGGGACGACACGTTTTGGGTAATTGGTGTTTTGTGGTTAGTGGTTGGTGATTGGTGATTGGTGATTGGTGATTGGTGGAAACGTTGAGGAGTTGGAAAGCAGGAGAAGCGGAAGTTCCGAAACAGAGGAACATATTAAGAAGAGTCCTTGAAGCTCACATGGATATTGTTCCTTCCTGCAAGAATTCTGTCATGGGCCGTTCCGGTCCTCTTATTTGCGCTATGCGTAGGCCTGCAACAGACCGATTGCTTCACTTCTATCATCAGAAAAGCAATGTCTTACGCAGGCAGCAAATAAAATTAAAATTTCCTAATTTTCAATCTTTGATGAAGCAAATCAAAGGAAGCTTTTATATATTGTTCACCTTAACTTAAAAAACGTACTACATGAAAAGTCTATTTATTGCTCTTTTTTCTTTTGTCTTCTGCATGTCCGGTGCATTGTATGCACAGATGGAACTCCCACAGCCGAGCCCGAAGGCTCAGGTGATGCAGCGCGTGGGCCTGACCGACATAGCGATTGAATACAGCAGCCCGGGTGTGAAAGGGCGTGCTATCTTCGGGGGACTCGTGCCCTATGGCAAACTTTGGCGGGCCGGTGCAAACAAGGCTACCAGCATCGAATTCTCAAAAGATGTCAGCATCAACGGGCAGGAAGTGAAAGCCGGCAAGTATTCCTTCTTTGCCATTCCCAATGAATCGGAATGGACCGTCATTCTTAATTCCGAAACGGAACTCTGGGGCACCGGAGGCTATGACGAAAGCAAAAACATCGTGGCCTTCAATGTGACACCCGAAAAACTTGATCCGCTCGTGGAGCGACTGCGATATCTGATTACGGATTTTGACAATGAAAAGGCCATAATCGCACTGGAATGGGCCGACACACGGGTATCGTTTCCGGTTCAGGTGCACACCATGGAGCAGGCCTATGCCAGCATTAAAAAGACCCTGGAACCCTCATGGAGAGCCTATGCCAATGCCGCACGTTTTGCTTTCGAGCAGGCCAACGACATGGAAAATGCCATGAAATGGATCAACCAATCGCTGGAAGTCAAAAGCGAATGGTTCAACAACTGGCTGAAAGCTCAGATATTGGCCGAGACGGGCAACTACAGCGAAGCGCTCAAATATGCCAAAACGGCCAAAGAACTGGGCGATAAAAACCCCGGAAGCTTCTTTTATAAAGACAAAGTGGAGCAGGCCCTCATTGACTGGGCGAAGATGTAAAGCCGCTTACCTGCTTAAAAATCACAGGAAAAAACCTTCTGTCACTTGGCAGAAGGTTTTTTATTTTTACCTGATGACAACGAATGAGCGTAGCGCATCGAATTGGGCAGAGTTACAGGACTTGCTTTTTGCAGAAAGTTGGGACGAACGCCTGCAGCGCTTCCGGTCGCCCTTCGTTTACCGGGGCTTGTCTGATTTTGATTACAAATTGCGGACAAGTCTCATGCGCCTCGGGGGAGAATACCGGAAGCTGGAAGGGCATTTGCTGCGAAACTTTAAAAAATATGCATACACCAATCCAACAGCCGGCAACAGCATCTGGAACTGGCTGGCCGTAGCCCAGCACCACGGTCTGCCCACACGGCTTCTCGACTGGACTTACTCTCCCTACATTGCATTGCATTTTGCCACGTCCAATCTCGAGCATTTCGACCGTGACGGAGTGATATGGGCCGTCAACTATGTGGAGTCCAATCATTTTTTGCCTCCAAAACTCCGGGGTGTTATCCTGGAAGAAGGCTCCAATGTTTTTACTGCGGAGATGCTTGAAGAAGTGTGTCAGACCCTGAAACAATTTGACAAACTACAGGAAGAAACCTACCTTGCCTGGCTGGAGCCGCCCAGTCTTGACAACCGCATCATCAATCAGCATGCCCTGTTTTCTCTTTTATCAAGCCCGAAGGCACAGCTTGACAGCTGGCTCGAAGAGCACCCCGGCCTCTATTTCAAAATCCGCATACCGGCCGGTCTCAAATGGGAAATACGCGACAAACTCGACCAGGCGAATATCACCGAGCGGCTCTTGTTTCCGGGTCTGCACGGCCTGAGTGTATGGCTCAAGCGGCATTATTCTCCGAAACAATGAGCTATTCCGAAGCACTTCTTTGCCGTGCACATTAAGAAGCCGTAAATTCGCAGCCTTTGACCGGAGCCATATGAGTACAATAGAGAGAGAAATTAAGAAAAGGAAAACCTTTGCCATCATCAGTCACCCCGATGCGGGAAAGACCACTTTGACGGAGAAGTTCCTGCTTTTCGGGGGCGCCATACAGGTGGCCGGAGCCGTCAAATCCAATAAGATTAAAAAAAGTGCCACTTCGGACTTTATGGAGATAGAGCGCCAGCGCGGGATTTCCGTGGCTACCTCGGTCATGTCTTTTGAGTATGAAAACACCCTTGTCAACCTGCTCGACACGCCCGGCCACAAAGACTTCGCAGAAGACACCTACCGCACGCTCACAGCCGTGGACAGCGTGGTGCTGGTCATAGACAGCGTCAAAGGCGTGGAAACCCAGACAGAGCGATTAATGGAAGTCTGCCGCATGCGCAACACCCCGGTCATTGTATTTATCAATAAACTGGACCGTGACGGCCGCGATGCTTTTGAGCTGCTCGAAGAACTGGAAGAAAAGCTGCAGATTACGACCCGGCCCATGAGCTGGCCCATTGGTATGGGAAAGAACTTCAAAGGCGTGTACAACCTCTACGAAAGCAAATTGAATCTTTTTCAACCCGGACAGCAGAAAGTCAGCAACGAAGTCATTGAAATTGAGGACCTGTCAGACCCGCGCATCGACCACTACCTCGAAAGCTATGCAAAGGAACTGCGCGAAGAAGTAGAGTTGATTGAAGGGGTATATGATCCCTTCGACACGGAACTATACCGGGAAGGGCTTCAGGCCCCGGTTTTCTTCGGCTCGGCCCTTAACAATTTCGGTGTGCGGGAATTATTGAGTGCTTTTGTAAAAATTGCCCCCAATCCGCTTCCGCGGGAAAGCGACAAACGCGAAGTACGGCCGGAAGAGCCTGCCTTCAGTGGCTTTGTCTTTAAAATTCACGCCAATATCGACCCGAATCACCGCAATCGCATTGCATTCCTGCGCATCTGTTCGGGGAAATTTGAGAGGAATAAATTTTTCTACCACACCCGCCTCGATAAGAAGCTGCGATTCAATACCCCCTACTCTTTCCTTGCCCGCTCCAAAGAGATATTGGAGGAAGCCTGGCCCGGAGATATCATCGGGCTGTATGATGCCGGTTATTTTAAAATCGGTGACACCCTGACGGAAGGAGAAAAAATACAGTTCAAAGGCATTCCCAGCTTCTCTCCCGAGCGCTTCAAGGAGGTGCTGAATGATGATCCTCTAAAGACCAAACAACTTGACAAAGGCTTGAAACAACTTTCGGAAGAAGGTGTGGCACAGCTTTTTATACAGGAAACAGCCAGGAGAAAAATCATCGGTACGGTGGGGGAACTTCAGTTTGAAGTCATCAAATACCGCCTCAAGGAGGAATACGGAGCCTCCTGTACATTCAGGCCCATCGCATTTCACAAAGCCTGCTGGGTGACCTCGGAAAACCCGGAGGCCCTGCACCGGTTTCTGAGAAGAAAAGCCGATTATATCGCCAGCGATACGCACGGATATCCGGTTTTTCTTGCCGAGTCGCAGTGGATACTGAAGGTCACGCAGGAAGATTATCCGGAAATTCAATTTCACAACACTTCCGAATTCAAAGTAGAAAGTGAAAAGCTACATTAGGTCGGCTTCGTAGACCTTAAAAAGCATGGTGGCGGCAGCCGGATTGGTGGCGAGGGGAATATTGTAGAGGTCACATATGCGCATCAGCATTTGAATATCCGGTTCGTGCGGGTGTTTTCCCATCGGATCGCGAAAAAAGATAACGGCACCTATCTCGCCTTCTACTATTTTACCCGCAATTTGGGCATCACCGCCTTTGGGCCCCGACTTCACACGGGTCACTTCAAGCCCTGCATTCATGACATGCAGTCCGGTGGTGCCGGTGGCAATCAAATCTATCTTTTCCAAAACCGACTTGTGTTCGAGCAGAAAGGCGACCATTTCCGGTTTGCGCCCGTCATGTGCAATGATGGCCATTTTCATGGCCGTGAAATTAAGGAGATTGGATGAGAGGGGAAAGCCGCGGGCATTTTGCTATTGTTAATCCTTGTTTCCGCTTCTGTGCAATTCGAAAGACGGCATGTTATTCCGCCTGAGCGTCTTTCTTGCTGTTTTCTTCACTCACGCTAAGTTTGAAGCCAACGCCATGCAGGTTTTCGATGGATACATGGGGGTCTTCAGACAAATGTTTGCGAAGTTTGGAAATAAAAACATCCATGCTGCGACCGGCAAAGTAATCATTTTCGCCCCAGATGAGCTCCAGTGCTTTTTCGCGTTTCAGCACTTCATTTTTCTTGACGCAAAGCAGGCGAAGCAATTCGGCTTCTTTCTGTGTCAGCTTTTGCACCTTCTCCCCTAAACGCAGTAGCATGCTGTCATAATCAAATTCGTAGCGCCCGATATTGAATGTTTTTTCAGCATCCTGCAAGTTTCCGTAAACCCGCTTCATCAGCGCCTCGATGCGCAACTGAAGCTCTTCCATGCTGAAGGGTTTGGTCACATAGTCATCGGCTCCGAGCCGGAACCCGCGAATCCGGTCTTCCTTGAGCGACTTGGCCGTGAGAAAAATGACCGGAATCTCCGGATTGGCAGCACGGAATTCAGCCGTCAGCTCAAAACCATCCACCTTGGGCAGCATGACATCCATCAGAATGACATCAAAGTCATGCTTGTAAAAGAGCCGTTGAGCTTCGTGGCCGTCACGGGCATGTGCCACATCGTAGCCCATTTCCTCCAGATTGTCCTTGACCACAAAACCCAGATTCTCATCGTCTTCTACCAATAATATTTTGCAATGCTGATCCATTTTTCATTCATTTATTTAAACGGAATACTCAAGGTAAAAATGCTGCCCTTGCCTTTCTCGCTTTCCACTTTGATTTTTCCCTGATGCTTTTCCACCATCATCTTCACATAGGCCAGTCCGAGGCCAAAGCCCTTGACATCATGACGATTGCCTGTCGGTACGCGATAAAACTTCTTAAAGATCATACGCATTTCGCTCCGGTCCATACCGATGCCGTGGTCCCTCACCGAGATATGCAGGCATTCGCGGTCATTTCCCGTACTTATCTCAATATCAGGCGCTTTCTCCCCCGAATATTTTATCGCATTGTCCACAAGATTATATAAAATATTCATTAAATGCACCCGGTCGGCCTCTACCGCGGACTTTTGTGCTTCGAGGCGCATGTCGATGCGCCCTCCGCCCCCTTCGAGTGCTGCACGCATGGTTCTTACAAGTTCTGCTATCAGCTTGTGTACATCCACACTTTCTTTATTGATCTGAATTTCGTCTTTCTCAAGCGTGGCAATCTGCAGCACTTTCTCCACCTGCTTCTTCAGGCGTTCGTTTTCCTGCTTGATGATTTGGCTGTAGCGCTTTCTTCTCTTCGGATTTTGGGCAATTTCATCGCTGGCCAGCACATCGGCAGAAACGGCAATCGTAGAGATGGGTGTTTTCAGCTCGTGGGTCATGTTGTTGATAAAATCACGGGTGACCTCGCTCATACGTTTTTGCCGGAGAATGATAAAGGTGGTATAGGCAAAAAAGACAATGACCACCGCAAGAATGGCCGAAGAAAAGAGCCAAAACCCCATAGCACTGAGGATGAAGTTGTCTTTTTCGGGAAAAGCCACACTGAAATAGGTTTGTTCGCTTTTGGGCAGGTCGATGTGGCGCGAATGCGAGTTGAGCGGCTTGAAGCCTTCTTTGTAGCGCACGTACTTGCCGCTTTGAGCCGTGTCGGCTATGCAGTCGTAGAGCCCGTATTCGAAGTCGGTCTGCACGTTGTACTCATCAAAAGACTTGATGAGCAGGGCCTCAAGGATGGGCAGGGCTATGCGTTCGTTGAGTTCGATTTTGTATTGGTTGTTCGAAATCTGAGAAACCGGTTTTACAAGCAAAGTACTGTCGTTGCTTATTTCCACCACCCGCTCCACCACATCATTCAGGGCAAGGTCTACGCGGTGCTTGAATTGCTGGTCTTTCAGATTCCAGGCAGTCGAAACCCAGTAGATCTGTGTCACCACAATTCCGAGAATTGAAAGTGCCGCCATCAGCACCACCCATCTGATTGTATTGCCTCTCATTGCTTTTTTTCAACTTTCCCTCATCAGCAAGCCTTCGCTTAAGGATTTCAGTGCTCTAAACGCTTCTTTGTCCCCTGCGAGTTCGCTCATGGCACGCATGGCCGATTCGTAGTAGCTATTGCGCAGCCTGACGGCATCATCTGCTGCTCCGCTCAAGCGGTAAAGCTCCTTTAATTTTTCAATTTTTTCCTCCGGGTCCGGATTTTCCATTTCCAGCCATTTCACTATTTCCCGGTACATGCCTGCATTGCCGTTTTGCATGGCTTTCAACAGCAGATAGGTTTTTTTGTTCATCAGGATATCGCCCCCGATGCGTTTTCCGAAAAGTGCGGGATCACCGAAACTGTCCAGATAATCATCCTGAAGCTGAAAGGCCATCCCCATTTTTTCTCCTACCCGATAGTAGGCTTCGGCCAGTGCCTCGTCACCCTTTGCCAGATACGCACCGGCAAACATGGAAAATCCCAGTAAAACGGAGGTTTTCAGACGGATCATCTCCAGGTATTCGTCAATGGCCACACGGGGCCGGCTTTCAAAGTTGATATCAAGCTGCTGGCCTTCGCATACCTCAATTGCACAGCGGTTGAATCGTTTCAGGAGCAGAGGCAACCTCTGTGCGTCACATTTTGCGAGCTGCTCATAGGCCATAATCATAAGCGCATCCCCGGATAAAATGGCTGTGTTGGTGCCGTACTTCGTGTAAACGCTCGGCTTGCCCCGCCTGATCGGAGCCGCATCCATAATATCGTCATGCAGTAAGGTGAAATTGTGAAAAAACTCCACGGCCAGCCCGGCCGGCAATGCCTCTTTTGGCATCATGCCTTCCATGGCAGCCGAAAGAAGCAGCAACACGGGTCTGATGCGCTTTCCGCCAAGCGAAAAGGTGTAAGAAACGGGATGGTACAACTCGGGCAAATCACGTTCCTGCAAAGCCGAAGCGATGCCCTCTTCTATTAATTTCTGCGTTTCTTTGATTAAATTCATAATCTCTGTTGATCAGACAAAATTAAGCTTTAAGAGTTCTAAACAGCGCCCGGACAGGCCGTTAATTGTATGAAGGAAGAATTTAAAAAAGCGGAGGAGCCGTTGAAGGGATATGAAGAAAGCCTGAAAGCCCTTGTGACAAAATACAAGTTGCTTTCGGATGCTTCGCTGGATGCCATTATCATTCATGACAACGGGCATATCCGCTATATGAATCGCGCTGCCCTCAGGCTTTTCGGCTATGAGCGAATGGAGCTGAGGCGCATTCATCTCGAAAAACTCTTTGCCCCCGGGGCCCGCGATCTGATCTATGAAGCCATTGCAGGCAATGAGCAAAGCTGCTTTGAAGCCATCGCTTTTCGCAAAAGCGGCACGGCATTTCCGGTAGAAGCCACATTTGAAGTTTTCAGTGAGCCCAATGACATGCAAATCCGGGCTGCCGTATTCAGGGATATCTCGAAAAGGAAGGACATCGAGAAACAACTGATGCGCTCGGAAAGAGAGTATCGCAAGCTCTTCGAAGAAGCCAAAGATGCCATCTACATTACCGGCAAAGACGGCTCCATACTTGACGCCAATATGGCTCTGCTGGAGCTTTTTAAATATCAGAAAGAAGAACTGCTGAAGCTGAACGTCATACATCTTTACGTGAATCCTTCCGACCGGGAGCGATTTATCCGCACGGTGGAAAGTGAAAAATCAGTGCGCGATTTTGAAGTGACACTCAAAGACCGCGAAGGAGTGCCCATCAACTGCCTCGTCACTTCAAGTGTTCGTTATGATCAAACGGGAAATATCACGGGTTATCAGGGAATTATACGTGACATAACGAATGTAAAAAAAACCGAAGAACTGGAACGGGCCAAAAAGCTGGCCGAGCGTTCGGCCCAATTGAAGTCACGATTTCTGGCCAATATGAGCCACGAAATTCGTACTCCGCTGAATGCCGTATTCGGCATCACCAACCTGCTGAGCGACACCCCGCTGAATGAGCAGCAGAAGCACTACATTGACCTTATTCAGACTTCCACGGACCATCTCTTGGTATTGATCAACGACATACTTGATTTTTCAAAGATCGAAGCCGGCAAGCTGGATGTGGAAAGTGAAGAATTCAACCTCTATGACTTATTGCAAAACCTGGCCGATACCGTTGAATTCAGGTTGAAAGAAAAAGACCTTCAATTTGCGCTTGACATGGATGAACTCCTTCCGGAATTTGTCGTGGGCGATTCGGTGCGCATCAATCAGGTTTTGCTCAATCTCCTCTCCAATGCCATTAAATTTACGGATGAAGGCGAAATCCGGCTCAAGGTGAAATTGCTCGAGTCGAAAGAGCGTTTTGCCAGCATTCAATTCAGCGTAACAGATACGGGCATCGGCATATCCCGCGAAAATCAGGAAAAGATTTTTGATCTTTTCACCCAGGGAGGCGATCAGATTACCCGCCTGTATGGCGGCACCGGGCTCGGACTGGCCATTTCAAGGCGCCTGGTCGAAATGATGGGCGGAAAACTGGTGCTCAAAAGCAAAGAGCATGAAGGCTCCACTTTCAGTTTCAGCCTTCAGCTGAGCATCGGATCGGGTGAAAACCTGCGCAGGGAACAGCGTGAGGAAAAGGAATTCGTATTTCGTGACCTGGGAGCGCTGCGCATATTGCTGGTCGAAGACAACAAAGTCAATCAGTATGTAATGGCCGAAACCATCAGAAGATGGGGGCAGAATATATACATCGAAGTTGCTGACAACGGGCTAAAAGCTTTTCAATCGGTGAAAGAAAAAGATTTTGACCTGGTCATCATGGATGTACAAATGCCGGTGATGAACGGACATGAGGCCACCCGCAGAATCAGAGAAGCTCTTCCCGAAGCGAAACGAAGCGTCCCCATTCTTGCCATGACTGCTTTTGCCACGGCCGGTGAGGCCGAAAAATGCCTCAGTTCGGGCATGGACGACTACATCCCCAAGCCCTTTAACCCGAAAAATCTCTATACCAAGATCGCCCGCCTGACCGGTGTCAAACCGGGGAGAGCCATTGCCCCCGGAATAAGCAGAAAATCCGGGGAGGAAAAAAAGCGCACGGGCAGCCAAAGTGCCAGAAAATATGATCTGAGTTACCTCAGCACCATCACGCAGGGCGATGAAGGCCTGAAACTAAAAATGCTGCAGACCATTCTGGATGAAGCACCGGAAGAGCTCGCACGAATGAAAGCCCTCTATATCGGCAAAGACTGGCCAAAATTGCGCGGAGCTGCTCATAAGTTCAAATCCACCCTCATCTTTCTGGGAAACAAGAAGCTTGAAGCCATTGTGAAAAAAATCGAACAGAATGCCATGAATGAAAATGAGCTTGCGAAAACCGGGGATATGATCAACTTCGTCACGGAAAACTGCCAGCTAATGCTCGAACAGATTCGAGCGGATATGAATCTTTGAAAAATCCAAGTGTTAAAAATTGTAAAATTCATGTGTAGGTCGTAAATTAAGGGCCGGGCCCCTGCCATCCTCTTCATCCCAAAAACGCAAGAAATGAAAAAAGACAACTACTACTCGGTATTTGTGGTCGATGACGACAAGAAGCTGCTCACCATGCTCAAGCATGTCATTGAACGCAACACAAGCTATAATGCGGAAGTGATGGTATTCGACACGGTGGAAGAGTTTCTCCGGCATCTCAATGAGAAACCGGACATTGTAGTGCTTGACTACTATTTCGAATCCGAGGAAGCTCAGCCTCCGACCGGACTGGAAATCATGCAAAAGATCAAGGAGCAGTCTCCGGGTACCGAAATAGTAATTATATCGGGCCAGGATGACATTGATACGGCCCTGGAAACGATTCGCGAAGGGGCTTATGATTATGTCGTGAAAGACGACCGGGCCATACCGCGCACCCAGCTCATCGTTGACAACATTATGAAAGCCCGGAGCCGAGAATACATACTGAAGCAAAACAACAGAAACCTGCGC
>Ga0256839_1003216_pt1 | contig 17059 bp, 24 predicted proteins | sample 354166metaG_FD_185968 | JGI IMG/M metagenome (GOLD analysis project Ga0256839, IMG submission 185968) | Hydrothermal vent microbial communities from Mid Atlantic Ridge, Atlantic Ocean - 354-166 | ecosystem: Environmental > Aquatic > Marine > Hydrothermal vents | place: Atlantic Ocean: Mid... | reverse complement strand
GATGTCGAATGGCTGCACCTCGAAGGTGTGGCCATCAAGGATCTCCACGGGAGATCGTCCAAGATCGGGACGATCTTCGCGCTGGGATCCACCGTGCAGAACCGACGGATGCGTGATACGCGCATCCGCGAGATCGACCATCACGAAGGTGATGGGATCTGGTATTAAAAGGAATAAATAGCATGATAGGATTCAAGGGCCTCAAGGTCAAGAATAATACCATCCTTTCCCCCGCATATCAAGCCATATGGGGGAATGGGAAACTGTCCGCGGATCCGAACAAGATCCGCGAGGACAATCTGGCTGGCATCCACATCGCCAACCAGATCTCCGAGGCCCTTGGCTATTCCTCGCATGTCTTCCTCGTGCGGGGATATGGAAAGGCCGCCATCCACGACCGCGGCGGCCGATTCCAACACGCCGAGATCGTCGCCTACCTCGATCTCGGCGAGGACATCCCAGATGTTGTCAGCCGGCTGGGCATCCCTGTCATCCATCCAGCCGACATGGTCGAGTTTGGGATCAACCATCCCAAAGTTGACCGCTATCGGGATGTCATTGAGGAAGATAAAGGCCTGATCGCATTCGGGCGGAATGGAGGACCTATCCACGTCCGCCCGAATGCAAAGATCAGGGACATATACATCTACGGCAACCGGAATGGCGTCTACATCGAATCCGGTTGCCGTATCCGGATCGGACGGAACGCATCCGTCCACCGCCTCAACGTCATCTGCAAGGAGGATGTTGAGGTGGACATCCTCGGAAGTGTGTGTGGGGCAAATATCATAGCCCCGAACGCTCGCATCTACGCCACCGGAGCGAGCGTTGAATACATGCACTTCGAGGGACCCAACAGATACATGGGCACCCTATTCGTGTCCATGTCCGACACGGAGATGAACGAGCTGAGCGTGCGCAACGCTTGGATCACGCACGCTCTGTTCGAGACATCCACCGTCGAGAAGATCGAGATCACCTCCTCGATGGTGGATGTGCTCAAGTTGATGGAACGGTCCACCTCCCGCCATATTTACATTAGGAAGTCCCGAGTCCAGACGCTCGGGATCAAGCGGGCGGAGGTGGAATGGATCACCCTGGTCGCATCCATGGTGGCCGACTACAGAGAAGATGATGCCACCGTAGGCAAGATCAGGGTGGACAACAGGGGAGGAATAGCATGATAGGATTCAAGGGCCTCAACACCGGTGTCTCCGGCATCTTCTCGCCCATGTATCCCATGCGGTGGGAAGACAGCCGAGCTCGGATCGAGGACGTCCACGAGATGCGTACCGACAATCTCGTGGGCATCCACGTCACGCGCAGCGTGGCCGAGGCCCTTGACTATTCCCCGCACGTCTTCATCGTGCGGGGATACGGCAAGGTCATGGTCCACGAGAATGGCTTCCGTGCCGAGGAAGCCGAGATCGTGGCCTATCTTGACCTTGCCGACGAGGTCCCATCCATTGTCCGATGGATGAACATCCCCGTCGTCGAACCCAAGCATCTCGCTGAGTTCGACGTGGATTGGATCTCCGCCGGCGACTCAAGGATCGTCGACGGAGATAACGTCATCATCTTCGGAGAGGAAGGCCACGTCTTTATCTCCGAGGGTGAGGGCATGGGGAATGTGAAGAAGATCGTGGTCACGCGTGCCGTCTCAAGGTTGACGGTATTCACGCCGACCACGGTCCACGTCGCCAAGAACGGATACGTGGGCGAGATCGAGCACGTCTGTCCCACATGGGACGAGTACAAGATCGTCGTCCACGGTAAGGCGGATCTCATCCGCGCCTTGGCGGCACGAAACGAGGTCGAGATGGCCGGTGCGTCCGCCCGAAGCATCCTCATCCGAGGCAGCCTCGGGCGCGGCGGACAGGCCATCCTGAACATCATGAATTCCACGGTGGACAAGATCTACATCGACAACTCCACCGTGGACTACATCGCCATCGGAGGCTCCAAGATCGGAAGTCTCCACATGCGCCTCTGCACCGCGACGGATATCGACATACACAGATCCGTCGCGGATCAGATCACGCTGGATTGTGCGGCCGTGGAGGCCCTCTACGTGTCGGAATCCAGCGAGGTCGGAACTCTCAAGATGCGATGCGCATCTGTCCTCAACCTCCACGATCCAAACAGCCGGATCGGGAGGAAGGAGATAAAGAAAGGTGATCTGTGACCTCCGCACCGTGCGGAGGTCTTTAGATACGGAGGTGAAACATGAAGATCAGTCCCATCGATCTCAAGCAGTATCGAGAACTCTTATCCGACATCCCAGTCAACCTCCCAGACGTTGAGGTTGACTGGGATGAGGAACCCAACGGGACCCTGCGGCACGAGGACTACATCCTCGTGCCTGCGGGACGATCCGTGGAGCAGATCATCCTGCGCCCCGGGGACGTCCTCGTGGTCCTCGGGGCCGCGAATGAAGTAAAGGCAAATGAACTGGTTGCGGCCACCGTCGTTGTCGGGCGGTACGGTCGCATCCGGAAGTTGCGTGCATATGATTCCGTCATCTCGGTCCATGTCTGGGATGACGGGACCGTTGACACGATGGAGATGCATGACCGCATCTCCATCGTGGACGTGTATGGCTACGGCCGGATAGGTGACATCCACCTGTCCGGATCCGTGGCCCCCACCATCCGTGCGCATGACCATGCACGGATCGGAGAGATTGTGTTGGAGTACCCGCGCGTGGAGATCTCTCCGCGTGCGCGGGTCGATCGTATCCGTGTCGGCAATGTTGCCGACATCATTCCTTAACAGGAGGCGCAGAATGAACCGTGAACAGCTCGTCAAGTTCTACAACAGCATCCCTTTCCCCGTCCCCGAGGTGGGACGGAGTGAATGGGGGCAGGTGGGAAGCATGTGGTTCGCTCCCAAATACCGCGTCCGCGTGCACACGAAGCACGCGGGCGTGGCGACCGTGCGGGATGGCGACACCGTGGTCGTCATCTCCGCCAACATCGTTCGTGTCCTCGGCGAAGGGATGCTGGTCGTCGCCGAGGGCACGGTAAATCGAGTTGTCGCCGCGCAGATGCAGGTGAACATCTGCGTCTGCGCTAGCGGCCGCATCAACGACATCGAGCTCGTCGAATGCGACGCTGTCGTCGCCGCATTCGGCGGAACCGTGGGAAGGATCCGTCTGATTCGGCCCCACGTGATAGATCTTCGCACGTGGGGCGGAGGGCGGATCGAGGATGTCGCCTTTCCGGAGATGAGCGTCTCCGGAAGAGGCGGCCACCAGATGCTGCGCATCGGTGATATTGAATAGTGCATCCCGCCCCTCCTCCATCTCCCTCGGTGGAGGAGGGGCACACTCCATCCAAGATCGAGGGAGACGCCGTCGCTCAAGTTGACGGCGTGACGAATGGATAGGGGGGAAAACCATGTACGGACTCAAGGGTCTGAAGATAGAAAGATTCCGAAACAACATCTACGTCGTCTCACCATCCGTGAGGACGACGTGGGATGAAAACAAGATAAAAGCAGACCGAGCTCCCGCGCGTGATAACACGCACGGGATTTGGGTCACCTACTCCCTGCCTGAGGCGATGAAGTACTCCAAACACATCTTCGTCGTCGAGGGATGGGGGACTGTGATCAAGCACACGAACGGATTCCGCTCGGAATACGCCCGCATCACCGCCCACGTCCACGCTCATCCCGAGGACGTGGAGATCCTCGACGACCTCGTCGCGCTGGGCATCCCCACCATCATGCCCAGCCAGATATATGAGTTCCTCGACCCAATTGGGATCACATCCCCAGATCCAGAAAACAACGAGATCGTCGTCCCTCTCAACATGCATGTCCCTAGCCTAGATACGAGCAACGCGAAAGCTCGCATCCTAGGCAGTGTCGGCACCATCTACACAAGGGATGATGCCGAGCACGTCCAAGTTGACATGCGCAATGCGGAGATCCAGCACATCCACATTCCTACCGATAAACACGCCCGCATTCGGGGCAACGGAACTGTCGGCAGGATCGATGTGGGCGCCCGATCCCGTGTCATCATTCGGGGGACACGGGAGATTATCCGCATCGCCGAGATGGATATCCACCCCCACGCGCAACTGACTGCAAAGAATGTGGACATCCACAGCGCGAGCAGAGAACACACAACGGATGATGACGGCATCATCCGTTACGAGTGCCAGATCGGAAAAGAGCAGGAATACTTCTTCCTGCCCGTGAAGATCTGCGATGGACAGATCTTGTCCATTGGCGGCTGGATAATCGGACCCGCCGGCAGCGAGATGCCTATCAGTGTACACAAGAGCATCTTGCCAGCCGCCATGTATTCAAGGACCATCCTCGTGGTCCGCGCCGCGGCATCCAAGACCCTCATGCCGCGGGAATATAGAGCCAAAGGCCCCATATTCCCGTTCGCCATCGTCTCACTAGACGATGAGCGGGATAGCATAAGGGACGCCGCCAAGGCACTGGGCATCCCCTTCATGGATGTCGAGCGAGCTCTCGACATCGTGCAATCTCCAGATGTCATCAGGGATGATGGCATCATCGTTGACAGAAAAGGAATGATGGCCTGTATATCCCACATCGCCACCGTTGACAAGGTCACGGTCGAATGGGATGCAATGGCCATCTACAAGGATATGCTGGAAGTGCATATCCCAGACGGACAGTCGTGCAACATCCGTCTGGAAGGATGCAACGTATATGAACTGGAAGTCGAGCCGGATGCAGATATTACGCTAGCTGGCTCCGGCTATGTGTACAAGCTCATCTGCACGTACGAGGATGCTGTAAGCGCATTCAAGAGCGTGCAGATTACCAAGCGGGAGGTGAAAGATGTACGGCCTGAAAGCAATTAACGTGGATCGCAATGGAGACCTCATCTCGCCGCTCATGAGAAGCAGGTGGGATGGGACAACGTTCCACGCTCGGGATATGCGACTCGATCCCGAGAAGTTCGGCGTGCACGCCACGTACAGCCTCGCCCATGCTGCATCCTATGGGCAACACATCTTCGTTGTCCGTGGACACGGGATGATAGCCAAGGGCGAGAGCGGATGGCGCTCGGAATACGCCGAAGCCATCGCCTATGTGGACATCTCCGGCGAGATCCCACCCGTCGAACTCCCCGTCATCAGACCCAGCCAGATGGCGGAGTTCGGCATCGATGACAAGCCGAACGAAAACGGCATCTTCGTGGGAAGAAGCCGAGATAGGTACAATTGCTTCCTTATACCAAGACATGCGGATGTGACGCATGTCAACATTGGTGACGAGAATGCAATTATCTGCGCCTACGGAGAGATGCGGTCCCTATCTGCGCCCAGGGCAGTCAAGATAGTCCTTGGGCCAAATGCATACATGGAGATAGGGACATTTGGATCCGATAGCCACCATCTCTACGCGGACATCCTGTGCCGCGCGGGACTGCTGCGACTCGATTCACGGACCATGAATGTTTACGTGCAACGCGCAAGATTGCACGCGTTGCATATCGGAACAGCCGCCGCTGGAACCATGGCGGATCTGCACATCGCAATGTCAGATATACACGATCTTATGTTCACGAATACAGTAGTGGACAAGATCGTTCTGGTAAGCTCGGACATATCAAAGTTGATCGTTACACAATCTGTACTAGCTCGCGTGTCCGGATCTCGCACATCGGGCACGCACATCCAACACCTGAACGCAGAGAAATCCGTGATCCGCATTGCGGATCACCACGTTCACATAGGAAACGTAGCGGAAATCGATTCCTTCATCAGCAACACGGAGAATGCATCATGAACCTGCAGATCGACACCGCCAAGCTCACCGTGTCCGTGAACGATCCGTTCCAACTGATCAACGAGTCCAAATTTGGACTCGAGCGGAACGGATCGGTTCTCGTCGGCAAGCGGAATAGCATACCAGAACTTCTCGCCCTAGCCACTGTGCTAGGGCAGGAGATCGACAAATACGTGAATGCGAAGATCGTCGTGCATGTTCGCCGAGATCCACGCACAGCCATCGCGGATCTCGGACCGCGGAAGATGCACGTCGCCAAGCAGACACAGGATGTGATATCCATCCTGCGTTCCCTGAAGTGGAAATACGATGCGCACCAGAAGGATCGCATCGTGTACCACGCACGATCCAGCGCGGCGGATGATCTCATCTCCGCGCTGGACGAGGCGGGCATCGCATATAAGGTGACCGCCTCCGAAGATCCCACGGCGAATCTGCCCGTGGACTGGAGGATGACGGAGCCGTCATCCCAGTTCACGGAGATCTTCGAAAAGAGAACAAAAGACTGGCTTGCGGATGACGTCACACCACATCCGTACCAGCTTGCCGCCGCGCAGTTCTCCCACGCGATGGGGCACAGATGCCTCATCGCGGATACCATGGGCCTCGGCAAGACCATCGAGGCCATCCTCTGCGCGGCCATGCTACGACCCAAGTTGACGGTTATCATCTGCCCAGGGAACGTGAAGTACAACTGGGCAAATGAGATCCACAAATGGGTCAACGATCCATTCGTGATGCCCGTGGAAGGACGAGGGGCGCTGAACCCCTCCGCATTCGTGGGTATCACGGACAGGACATTCCTCATCTACTCGTGGTCCATCATAGCACACCACGCCGATAGCATCCTCGACGCTATCGGCGCCGTGGATGGGGAAGTCCTCATCATAGCAGATGAGGCCCACAAGGCCAAGAATCCATCTGCGAAACGAACCAAGGCCCTGCGCAAGTTGACGCGCAGCGCCAAGTACTTCGTCGCCCTCACGGGAACACCCGTGATGAATCGGCCCGAGGAAGTCTGGACTGTAGCCAACATGATCTCACCGTCCGACTTCCCCGTGCAGTCTTGGATACAGTACTATCCGAGACATGCACACAAGGCACTGAAGAATATCATGATCCGTCGCACGCTGGATGATGTAGAAGTCCAGCTCCCCGAGTTGACGCGGCGGTTCATCACTACGGACCTCGAGGGGAAGATCGCAGAGATCTACCACGAAGCCGTGAGGCATATCGTGGAGCAGCGGGCCGAGTCGGGGCGCAACATCATGTCCTACTTGGCCCAGCTCACCTACGCAAGGATGGCGGTCGGCAAAGCAAAGGCAGAAGCCGCCATTCCCATCATCGAGGAGATCGTCGAATCCGGCGAATCCGTCGTGGTCTTCACCCATTTCAAGGAGACCATGCGACGGATCGTCAAGAGGTTCGGCGCCCTCAAAGTTGACGGCTCCATGAATGCAATCCAAAAGCAGAAAGCCGTGGATGCATTCAACAACGGAGCCAACAAGGTGATCGTCGCGCAGATCACCTCGGGCAGCGCAGGGATGAACCTGCAGTCAGCCCGCCACGTCCTGTTCGTAGAACTACCATGGACAGCCAAGGACGTGGAGCAAGCCGAAGCCCGCGTCCACCGTCTAGGACAGAGCCGACACGTGATCTCCACCATCCTCATCGTCCGCGACACCATTGACGAGTTCATGCGCTCCATCCTCGAGCGCAAACGGATCGTGGCGGACGAGACCGTGGATGGAGAAGTGACATCCAAGGGCTTCGTTGACGACGTGGAGGAAACCGTCATCGAGGCTCTCATCCAATGGCTGGAGGGGAAGCACTATGGACGAGATTAAGATGACTCCCTATGAACAGATGCTGGCCGTAGTGGACTACATGGTCAGCAAGGGGGATGAGAGCGCTGCCGTCGCCGAGGCGGTCATCAATCCCATCCTCATGGGATACCCGCCGGCGGATGACGTGCGCCTCGTCATCACCCACTATGGAAGCGGACGCATACGGATCGAGTCCGAGTGCCGCCGTGAGAACAACCACGTCAAGATCACGGTGGCCCGAGAGTACATCCACATCGTCATCGGGCACATGCCCATCCTGCTTGAAGGCGATGTGGATGAGTTCCATCAGGTGTTCGAAAAGGCCATGAAGGCCATGCGACGAAAGGAGGATATGCTATGCCAGCGGTGAAATACGTCATCCACATCGGCATCGATCCACTGACCGGCCACACGGCCGCGTCCGTGACCGAGATGTGGATCGACGACGACGGCCTCCCGATCCACGAGCAGACCTTCACGGATCGAGAGACCGTCATCCGCCTGATGAAAACGTTTGTAGAGAAGCTGGAGGCGAGCCATGACTGCTGACATCTACCGCTCCCTTGGCGCCCATCCCATGGCAGCCAACACCCTGCACCACATCGCCATGGGATACCCATTCACCATCCTGCCTTATGTGCCCCGTGTGCACATGGGCAGGGACGGCATCGACCACATCCACTACGGCGGCGTCGATATCTACCCGAAGTTCATCGACGCCGGCATGGTAGTACCCATCTACATGACCGGCAGGAAGGACATGGTCGCCGAGTTCCTATTTGAGTGGATGCGGTCATGTCCAAATTTGGACACAGTAATCGGACAGGCCGTGATCGACATCATGCTGGCGTTGGTCACGGCCAGAGATGGACGGATTGGAACGGATGAGGTCTACGACTTCATCCTCTCCGCCCTGAGCATCGAGGATGGATCGCCCAAGTCGGTCCTCGTTGCCTATATCATCCATATTGCCTATACGGGATACATCCCGTATAGGGACATGATGGTAGGATAGGAGACGAACCATGCGATACTACATCGAGATCCTACTCGACCTTATCAAGATCGCGATCGTGATCCTCGGATCCATCGCGATCTTTGACCTCGTCGAGTGGATCGTCAGATAGGACAGTGCGGCTGCGGAAGGGATTTCCGTCCTTCCGCAGCCATTCCTCCCACTTGAATCCTTCCAGCCTCTTCCTCGCCAGATCGCAGAATTCTTCCTTCACCTCGATCCCTACATGATGCCTGCCGAGCGCCTTGGCCGCACATAATGTAGTCCCCGAACCGCAGAAAGGATCTAGCACTACATCCCCCGTGTACGTGTAGAGCTGGATCAGCCGGTAGGGCAGCTCAAGTGGGAACGGCGTCGGATGGCCGATCCTCTTAGCCGATTCCGTCTGCATGCTCCAGACGGACTTCGTGTATTCCATGAACTCGTCTCGCCCTATTGTTGACGCGCTTCCAGAGTCCACGGGGCGTCTCCTCGGATCTCCCAGATGGTACACGAGGATCGTCTCGTGGACATCCCGCAAGGTCGGGTTGGACGGAGACATCCAACTGCCCCACGCCGTGCTTCCACCCACCGATGCTCCCTTGTCCCAGATGATCCGTCCTCTCTGCGCGTACCCCATCTCCAACATGCGCATGTTCAGCATATCCGTGAACGGGATGTACCTGCCGTAATCCGCCAAGTTGACGGCAACCCGACCGCCTAGCGACAACACGTAACGGATGCTGCTAAACACCTCGGCAAGGAACTCCACATACTCCTCAGGCGATTCGAAAGAAGCGATTTCCTCTCGCGCATTGTAGTAGGGCGGAGACGTGATGACCATCTGCACGCTCCCTCGCTCCAGCTTGCTCAGAACGTCCAGCACATCCCCGCACAGCACAGAACTAAGCATTTAGAAGTTCCTCCACGACAGCCGGATCAATGTACTGGGAAACAAACTCCAGAAGATGGGCGGCCGACTCATCCTGATCCCACCTCTCCCACAATGACACCTCGATCTCGTCCGCCAACATCCTAAGAGCTACAACCGCATGTGCGCCGAACTCTGGACACCTGCCTATAGACGGGATGAACTGATAACGATTCCTCCGTCTGTCCACCACCACCAGATCGCCGTACTCCCGCCAAGTTGGCGGCAGATACACATACGGATCCGCGTACCGATCCGCGTTGTTCGGATCGATCTCATCCACTGGAACAAGCTCCCAATCGAACAATTCGACCAAAACGTCAACGATCTTGTCACTCATATCTCCTCTCCACATACGCGTGCATGATGCCTGTGTCCACGTACATATCCTCGATATCGCTGTACACGATCTCTCCAGCAGCACATGCATCCATCACACTACCCACGTTGCCGCCGAAGTAGATCAGCAAGACAACCAGAACAAAGAACGAGGAGACGGGACGGTCAAATCGAAACAAGATAGTCCACTCCCGCTCGCCAATGGTTCCATCGTCCATAATGGGTTTCACGGTCACTGGATGGGATTTCCTCTTATACTTGTTCTCAACCTCGAACAGATATGTCCCATCCTTCGCATCAACCAGCACGGCCAACTCCTTTGCATCCAGACCAGCCGCGTGGCGGATCAAACTCCCCCTTCTCCTTGCCCATAAGGATCGAAGCGATGATACGGTCTGTCTCATCCAGCTCTCCGTCCACAAACGTCCTCAGTAACTCAGGATAGTGCAACACACGGAATCCATCTACATCCACGCCCTTGACAACAAGGTAGAAGATCAACTCCGCAATCTGCTTGCACGTGTACTTCCTCTGTCCGCGCTTTGGCCTCACGAACGGTTTCAGCAACTTGGTCTCCCTGCCGTATACGGATGCGTCCAATAGATCCGGACGACGCATTACATCCGTGTACAGCCAGTATATCAGATCCCCCATGGTCTCACCAGCCTGATACCTCTTGGGGATCAACAACCTTGACCCTGTACTTGGAACGGAATCCATTCATCACCTCGCCTATATCATCAGGCAACGAGGACATGGAGCGATCCAGCGTGTACACAAGGGAGAACAGCTCGCCGTTCAGCTCCACATCCAGCACCAGATCCTCCATGTTCTCCGTGACAGCCATAGATATCTTGGGCTTGCCCAACACGTCTACGGATACATGATTCGCCACATCCTCCACGGATCCATACGCGTCGGACGACTCGACGATCTCCCTGATCTCCTCCGGCTCTGCAAGCATCTCAGCAGGCTTATCCGCGCGGGAGTCCCACTTGACTAACTTGCCCAAGATGGCGGTCACCTTGTACGGAGAACGGGACATGAGATCCTTCATCTCCGGCAAGGTGTAACCAAGGTGATGCAACGTGCTGTACACACGCATCCTCGAGTACACCTTGCTTCGAGATACGCCGGACCTTTCGCAGAATGACATGACCACGTCGTTCCAAGACGTGTACATGGGCTGACCGTCATCATCCAGTATGTGAACCCACCTGTCGGTGACCTTCAACCTCCACAACCTCAGTAGCCCCATCTCCATCACAGCCCCGCCCACGGCTACACCCTGAATGGCAAGCTCGTATTCCCCCCGCGGATCCTCGACAACGATGGAGTCCAAATTTGCACCAAGACCCATCAGCTCATCCACCCAAAGCCTCCTTCAGCTCGTCCAAGAATCGCTCCGGATCGTTACCCACGTTCGTCGCCACCCGATACACGGTACGGAGGACCTCCACATCCGTAACATCAAAGATGCGTGTACCGATGACATCGGACATACGCTCAAGAAATGGATCCGATGCCGGATCCCTGCTCACAAGTCCCACATCGATGAGCTTCCGAATCACAATGGGCGTTCTCGAATGCCTGCACAGCCTATCCAGCGAGTCGTCATCCCTCTCAGGATCGTCTCCAGTGGGAGCAAGGACAAGTTGACGGATAGCGTACTTTCTGGCGCCGGTCATCAACTTGTACGCCCCCTTATCCTGAGAGTCCGCTCCCTGCGCGACAACTCTGATATCGAGAAACTCGCCCGTCTCGGAATCCAGCACACGGTACGTGACCAGCGCAGTCAGAATCGTTCCATTAGCACCCACAATCTCGATCTCGTTCGGGTACATCACGAGACCTAACTCGATCATCTTATCCCGCACCGCGTCCAGTATGTCCTCCTCGCGGACATACGTGTACCCATGGTACTCGTTCTTTCCACCCTTGTGCAGATACGAGACACCATCCACCAGCTCAACCAACTTGCTCGTCAACCCCATCTTCGTCGCCTCCCATCCTTATCAGCTCCAGATCACTCAGCTTCGCAATGGACATATCGAAGTATACCCAGAAGCCACGCCCTGCCATCCCATCCCTCTGCTTGAGCACGTTGATGAAGAACAGATGCTCCTCGCACACAAGAGGTGGATCTGTCCCAGGGATGAAATCCCCCACATCGTACACCCTAGCCGGACGAAAGACACCCAACACCGTATCCGCGGTCTCCTCGATGTTTCCCGTCTCCTTCCCATCCCCTAGCATCGGCACGGGCGGATTCCTCAGATCTACACTCCTGCCCGCCTGCACCCCCAAGAACACAGGGACACCGTACTCCAATGCCATGTCCTTGCACCGCTCCACGATCTCGGACATCTCGATGCGTCTGTCCCTGAAATTTCTGTCCAAGCCAATCCTCTGCAGGTAATCGATGTATATGGACGAGATGTCCACCCTGTACCTCTCCATGACGGAATCGATGGCTTCCTTCATGGAGTTGACCGTGATCCGCCGTCTCCGCGAGGATCCCGTCAACGAATGGCCCACGTAGATCACACTGCACGCTTTGGGCATGTCCTCGGCAATGGAACGGATCACCTCCCATTCCCCATCATCCAGCTCGTTCCTCCGTATGCGAAAGGAGTCAATCTCGGAGAAGTGAGATAGCTCCCTGAGCATGTACTCTTCAACCGCCATCTCGGCTGTGATGACGACAGGGTACGGCCCACCTTCCCTCGCCGCCCTGAGACCATCTCGTCTCGCGATGTGAGCCAACAAGGATGACTTACCCATCCCAGGGCGTCCCATGATAACCCAGAGCTTCCCACCCACGGCAGGAGCAAGGTAGTTGTCCAGATAGGATACACCTATGCGCAGCCCACCCCTATCCTCCTCCTTGCGTATGCTCTCCACATACTCCAACAATCGCTTGGATGCCAAGGACGGAGTATGGACCAGATCACTCATTCTTGCCCTTCCAGCTCCAGCTCACTGACTGCCAGAGAGACAATGTGCAGCATCTCACTCTGAGACACACCAAGATGCGAGCCAGCAGCTTTCAGAGCCAGCTCCATGGAACGAGCGAACCCGCCATAACTCTCATTTCTCCTCACCAGATCGGCAGCCACGAGACGAGCCAACGTCACCAACACATACGTACGCGTTGCCACCAAGATGCACGAGACAACGAGCGCACCAAACAGGGTGAACACAACCAGAAATGCTACACCGAGAATCAACCACGCAAACTCCATGTTTCCTCCTCTCAACGCTCGATCTCCACGACAGCCACATCATACAATAGTCCCTACCCCACGTCCAGAACAAATGACCTTAACGCGAGAGGAGGAACGGATGCCCGTCCGTTCCTCCTCTTTGGTGCCACTCGAAAACAAGGATGTTACAGAGATACCTTGTACGTAAGACGCACTCCATATCCATTCGCACGCAATCCCACCACGGAGAGCGACGAACACCACGCCTTGGCCTCGCACACGCCCATCTCCTCCGTGATGGGAAGAACAGCCCTTCCCTCGTCATCCGTGAGTGCCGAGACAGTCCTGCCACTTCCCACAAGGAGCACAGGTACATCTGGACGTCCCACGACGAACTCCACGAACGGCTCCTCCGTCTCGACGTACTCAGCACGGACAAGACGGATCAACGGATCCCAAGCGCCGCACGGACGCACTCCCGCGGCGAGAAGCAGATCATCCCAATCCGTCCTGCCCTTCAGATCCACGGCAAGAACATCCATCAGGTAGAGATCCATCAGCCCCAGAACCACCTACTCAGCAAAGAACGATCCGTCTCAACAGAGCGCGCCCTGGGCTGGCGCTTGTATTCCTGCCATAGCTTGCCCAGCATCAGCAACGCATTGGCAATCGTTGTGCCCAGCGCAACCAAATTGTCCATGAACTCAGCCACACCAGCAGGATCGCCGGAAGCATAGATGAGAGCGTAGATCAGCAACTGAAACAAAGTTGACCAGAAAGCAGGTGGAAAATCAGGAAGTCTCATGTTGTCCTCCTCATAGCAACCAGATCTTGTCCGCTTCCTCACGGGATAGCGTCAACCTCGCCACACGAAATGCCTCCTCGACATTATCGCCGGACGCCAAGGCGGCGTAGAAGTTCTTCACGAAGGTAAATGCGGCCGTGTCCAATATCTCCCCATGGACAGCAATAACTCGCCGAATCCCAGCTCTCTTCATCGCTCGCGCCACGTCCAATGTCTCACACGCCATCACCACGACCGTATCCACGCCGTAACGTGACATGACACGAGCCCACCAGCCCGCCTCAGCGATCCCGTCGGAGAGAAGAATGCCTCCTACCTCGACATCACCCCCGCGCACTTCCGTCCGCATTCCATGTGCATCCACCTCGACGATGTCGAATCCTCTCTCCTCAAGCGCAAGAACCACATCCTCGCGCCGAACCCGACCTGTCAACAACACGTAGTCCACGCCCGCATCGTACATAGCCGGAGCAGGATTCGTGATATCATCTCGATTCGGGTATATCGCTAACACACGCAGATCATTGCCACCAAGACGCTTCTCGAGCTCCCGAATCCGATCCCTCGCCCTGCGCAGTTCTTGTTCCAGCTTCTCCACTTCCTTTCTGAGATCCGACTCGCGCGTCAACGCATCCACGTACATCCTCTCCAAGCTCTCAATGCGCTTGCGAAGAGCGGATACAAGCGCTTCCAACTCTGCAATCTTCCGATCTCCGTTGCCATTCCTGCGCTGTGCAACCAAGACGGTTAGAACAGCTATCAGCAAAGCAACCAAAGAGATCACATCACTCACGACCATAGCTAGAACTCACACAAAATGCGTCGAAGATCAGATACATGGCCAATATAGCGTATACTCCAAAGGCAGTGATGCCGTATGGAAGAAACGATCCGGCGAACCAAGCGAACGTGTACGCGCCGACAATGTCCGCCAACATGACGAGCAACCTTCTTCTAGATATAACCAACACACTCCCAGAAAGAAGCATGGTCAATGCATACACCCGATAGGACGCGTAGCTAAGTTGCGAAGCATAGAACTCATGCACCTCGCCGCGAAAGATGCCGAGTTCCATGCCGACGTAGAATAGCCCAAGATATACAGCGATAGTGCCAACCAGCAATCTAGTGCGGATCATGCATTGCCGACGGTAATGGAGAACGCATTGATGGTGACGGTCTGGCCGCTAGCGATGTTGGTGTTGTCCAGCTCCATATCTCCGCCACCACCCGTCGCAGTCACCGTTCCCTGAATGTGGACTGTCGTCCCAGTGCTGTCCTTAATCCGAAAATGCCCAGCAGTCCCTCCCGCGCTGGCCGTGGCGGACCACGTGCCAAGCTTTGAGACCGCCCCGTTCGACGCGACACCCAGCCAATCCGCAGGAAGAGTCATGGAGACAAGCAAAATTCCCGAATCGACAGCAGAAGTATTCGCGGGAGGATTCCCAGTACGGATCTCCAAGATCGGACTTGCACCGATCGTGGATTCGATCTGATTTGCCTGTGCATCCCTGATGTTGACCGAGTACTGAAGTGCCATCGCAATTCCTCCTATTCCTCAACATAGAACCATACAATGTGTGAACGAAGGTCCACCCCACTTTTTGCAATCCTCGCTCGGATTCCCCACCTGCCAGATGCGTCGATAACGCCAGACTCCACATTGTACTGCAACATTCCATCCGTGCCATCCGTGACAAAGGATGCTCCCTTAACCAACTGCGTCCCATCCGGCTTGTAGAAGATCATCTCCTTGGTCGTGAAACTCGATATGTCAAACGGACTGCCGTCCTCGGTCAACTGAAGACGGGCCGTCCATCCATAATCTCCAACGTGTATATCCTTATAGCTCACAACTCTACCTCCTCCGTGGCCTTCATCCGGACACGAGAGCTATTAACGGCTACAGAACGAATGCCGGAACCACTCACGGCTATGCTCCTCAGGCCCGCTCTAGCCAACGCAATTAACAGGACAGCGAACTGTCTGGCATCGAGGATATCGTCATCCTCGACAAGGTTCGCATAACCACGTATGAGGACAGAACCCGTCGCTTGCAATACATCCGGATCTTCACCAACCTGAACAGTCCCCCCGACACGCACAGAACCGGATGATGCCACGACATCATCGGCTTCCGTGACGTCCAAGCTCCCACGGACCAGAACACTTCCCGAGGAAGAGAACGCGTTTGGATCCTGCGTGACAGAGAGACTGCCCGAGACAATAGCTCTCGCCGACGAGGACAGCAGATCGGACTCCTCCGTCACGGCAACGCTGCCGGAAATGGCGACGGATCCCGAGGAAGACAACACGTCGTCTGACTCGGACAACGCACCTTGGCCCGAGACCAGTACGCTACTTGAAGCGGACAGCGTGTTCGGATCCTGCGTCACGTTCAGGGAGCCAGATATGGTTCCACCAACACTTCCGGTAGCAACCAGAGTATCCGGCTCCTCGATTACATTCAGCGTGCCGAGAACCAGCACGGATCCAGACGACGACAGCGTGTCCGACTCCTCTGTAACGGAAAGCTGCCCACTGATAACAACAGAGCCGGACGAAGAAAGAACGTCTGGATCCTCGACGACAGATACGCTTCCCGATACGAGCACGCTCCCAGAGGCAGACAATCCGTCCGCGTCCTCAACTACAGACAGAGATCCAGATATCTCGACAGAACCCGTGGTCGAAAGAATATCCGGATCCTCCGTAACCTGAACAGATCCGGAGATCGAAACCGAACCGGACGCGGACAAAACATCCGGATCTTCGGTCACGGAAAGTTGACCAGAGACCTCAACGCTCCCCGACGCGGACAGCGCATTGTCATCCTGCGTGACATTCACACTGCCCGTGATCCCCGTGCCACCCTGAATCCAGAACAGGACCGTGTCCTCTCGCACTGGTGCCCACGGATCCTGCACCAACGCCTGCATCTCCATGGGGGACAACGACCGGCGCCAGATGGCCACGGCGTAGATCATGCCGTGGAAGGGACCAGAGTAATTGTTGTATGCATTTGCATGTGTGCCAACCAAGAACCTTGTTGGCGAAGATGGCCTCCATTCCAGTCCGGCGGGCTCGTCCGCGTAGGCCATCCGCCGGAAAACGGTGGTTGATCCTCCCAGCGGCTCCGGACTCCAGATGGCCAGTCGGTGATACCAATCGTGGGTA
>Ga0256839_1003215_pt1 | contig 17064 bp, 21 predicted proteins | sample 354166metaG_FD_185968 | JGI IMG/M metagenome (GOLD analysis project Ga0256839, IMG submission 185968) | Hydrothermal vent microbial communities from Mid Atlantic Ridge, Atlantic Ocean - 354-166 | ecosystem: Environmental > Aquatic > Marine > Hydrothermal vents | place: Atlantic Ocean: Mid... | reverse complement strand
CGGGGCGCAGGTCCTTGCCATTCCGTCGGTCCAGGCTGATCCGGTGGTTTTGCTGGGGTGCCTGGAAACGGGCCAGAACACCCGAACCTGTCTGGGGGCCATGACGCTTGATTGCCTTGCCGAAAACGAGATCGGCAATGAAAACCTGGAAGAAAGGCTGTGCGTCGATGAAGAGCTGGCGGTCTGGCGCGACCTGGTTCGCCGGGCCGGGGCACGGGTGCTGTTTCGCATCGGACAGGTCCCGCCATCCGAGCGACCGGCGCTCAGCGGTGATCCGGCCGAACAGGTGAAGGCAGCAGAGGCCGCCTGGCGTGACTGGGTCGAAATCCAGTGCCGGCTTGAAAGGGTCGCGGCAGGCGGCAGCGACCGGCGCGCCATCATCGAAGACACCTGCCTGCGGGACCTGACGGCAGCGCGATACGACCGGTTGCAGCATGTCTCCTCGATTGTGGAGGGGAAATGATCATGCAGCGGATCAAGGCGCGACGGATATGTCTTTCCCGACATCTGTGGGTTGCGATCTGGCTTGCTGGTCTTGCCCCGGCCGTGGCTGCCCCGGAAATACAGGATCTTGCGGACCGCTACAGCCCAGGGCTGGAGCAATGCCTTGCCGGCACGCAGGATGGCGCGTCGCACAAGGCCTGCATCGGACGCCTGGCGGCGGAGTGCAGCCAAAACGAGGCGGGCGGCGAAACAACGCTTGGAATGATGATGTGCAATCAGGCCGAAACCCTGGTCTGGGACAGGGTCCTGAACCAGGAGTATCGCGAAACCATGGCCTGGGCCAAAAGCCTGGACGCGGGCGGCGAGGCCGATTTTGCAGTCCGCGCCGAGCGTTTGCGCGATGCGCAGCGTGCCTGGATCACATTTCGGGACGCCGAATGCGGATTTGCCTACAGTGTCTGGGGGGCGGGCTCGCTGCGCCATATCTCCGGATCGGAATGCCTGATGAGCAGAACGGCGCAACGGGCCATCGAGCTGCGCATGAGGCGGGACATAGTCGAATGAGCAAATTGCAGTCAGCACTTGTGCGCGGGTCCGAGACGGCCCGCAAGAACCGGGCCGCGCACCTGGAAGCCATTGATATCGTGCGACAGGCGGCAGAGCATGCGGCCTTCGGCGGCGGCAAGAAGCCGCGTGCCCGCCACCTTTCGCGCGGCAAGATGCTGCCCCGTGACCGGGTGGCAAACCTGCTTGATCCTGGCAGCCCGTTTCTCGAGATCGGGGCCACCGCCGCGCATGACATGTATGAGGGGGCCGCGCCAGGCGCCGGCCTGATCGCCGGGGTTGGTCAGGTCCACGGCCAGGATGTCATGGTGGTGTGCAACGATGCCACGGTGAAGGGCGGCACCTACTATCCGATGACCGTCAAGAAACATTTGCGCGCCCAGGAAATTGCCGAGGAATGCCGGCTGCCCTGCGTCTATCTGGTCGATTCCGGCGGCGCGAACCTGCCCAACCAGGATGAGGTGTTTCCGGACCGCGAGCATTTCGGCCGCATTTTCTACAATCAGGCCCGGATGAGCGCCAGGGGGATAGCGCAGATTTCGGTGGTCATGGGGTCCTGCACGGCAGGTGGGGCCTACGTGCCGGCGATGTCGGATGTTTCGATCATCGTGCAGGAACAGGGCACGATCTTTCTGGCCGGGCCGCCACTGGTCAAGGCCGCCACCGGCGAGATCGTCAGCGCCGAGGAACTGGGCGGCGGCGATGTGCACACCCGGCTGTCCGGTGTTGCCGACTATCTTGCGCAGGACGATGCCCATGCGCTTGCACTGGCGCGACAATCGATAGCAGGCCTGAACCGCGCCCGCCCGCAGACCGTGCAGTGGCAAACCCCCGAATTGCCGGCCCATGACCCCGAAGAACTGCTCGATATCGTTCCGGCCGACCTGCGCACGCCCTACGACATTCGCGAAGTGATTGCGCGCATTGTCGACGGGTCGCGGTTCGATGAATTCAAGGCCCGCTTTGGCGAAACCCTTGTGACCGGATTTGCCCATATCGACGGCTGCCCGGTCGGGATCGTGGCCAACAACGGCGTCCTGTTCTCGCAAAGCGCACAGAAGGGGGCCCATTTCATCGAGCTCTGTTCGCAACGGCGGATCCCGCTGGTGTTCCTGCAGAACATCACCGGGTTCATGGTGGGCCGGAAATATGAAAACGAAGGCATCGCCCGCCATGGCGCCAAGATGGTGACGGCAGTGGCCACGACCTCGGTGCCAAAGATCACCATGATCGTAGGTGGCTCGTTCGGGGCCGGGAATTACGGCATGGCCGGTCGCGCCTATCAGCCGCGGTTTCTCTGGACCTGGCCCAATTCGCGCATATCGGTCATGGGCGGAGAGCAGGCGGCCGGTGTTCTGGCCACGGTCAGGCGCGACGCGATCGAGCGCGCCGGCGGCACCTGGTCTGACGCCGATGAACAGCAATTCAAACGCCCGACCATCGAAATGTTCGAGCAGCAGTCGCACCCGCTCTATGCGTCGGCCCGGCTTTGGGATGACGGGGTCATTGATCCTCGTAAATCGCGGGCGGTTCTGGCCCTGTCGCTGCGCGCAGCCTTGAATGCCCCGATTGCCGAAACCCGTTTTGGCGTGTTCCGAATGTGATGGCGTGCCTGGTGCTCCTGTTTTTCGTCCAAGGAAGAGATTTTCGCGATGTTCGATAAGATCCTTGTCGCCAACCGGGGTGAAATAGCCTGCCGGATCATCCAGACCGCGCATCGGCTGGGGGTGACCTGCACCGCAGTATATTCGGATGCCGATGCGAACGCGCGCCATGTGGCGCTGGCTGATCAGGCCCTGCATATCGGCGGGGCCGCGCCCGCCGACAGCTATCTGCGCTCCGACGCGATCATTGCCGCCGCACTTGAGAGCGGCGCGCAGGCGATCCATCCGGGTTACGGGTTCCTGTCGGAAAACCCGGAATTCGTGGACGCGGTTGAAAAGGCCGGGCTGATATTCATAGGCCCGTCCGCAGAAGCGATCAGGGCGATGGGGCTCAAGGATGCCGCCAAGCGCCTGATGGAACAGGCCGGCGTTCCGGTTGTGCCGGGCTTCCACGGTGACGACCAGGACGCCGAGCACCTTGCGCGCGCGGCTGAAGAGATCGGCTATCCGGTCCTGATAAAGGCTGTGGCCGGGGGCGGGGGCAAAGGCATGCGGCTGGTCGATCGGGCGCAGGATTTTGCCTCCCACCTGGCCTCGGCCCGGGCCGAGGCGGCCACCGCATTCGGAAACGACGCGGTTCTGGTCGAAAAATATGTGGCAAAGCCCCGCCACATAGAGATGCAGATATTTGGCGACGGCGCCCGTGCCGTGCATCTGTTCGAGCGGGATTGTTCGCTGCAACGGCGTCATCAGAAGGTCATCGAAGAAGCACCGGCGCCGGGGATGACCGCGGACATGCGTATGGCCATGGGCGCGGCCGCCGTGCGCGCGGCCGAGGCGATCGGATATTCGGGGGCCGGCACGGTGGAATTCATCGTCGATGCCAGCAAGGGGCTGCATCCTGACCGGTTCTGGTTCATGGAAATGAACACCCGCCTTCAGGTCGAGCATCCGGTAACCGAAGCTGTGACCGGTATTGATCTTGTCGAATGGCAATTGCGGGTCGCGGCGGGCGAAACGCTTCCGGTTGTTCAGGAGGACATTTCGCTCAAGGGCCACGCGTTCGAAGCGCGCCTTTACGCCGAAGACGTCCCAAGCGGGTTTCTTCCGGCGACGGGGCGCCTGGCCCACCTGCGCTTTCCGCAGGGGGTTCGCGTGGACACCGGCGTGCGCGAGGGTGACGAGATATCCGCATGGTATGACCCGATGATTGCCAAGATCACAAGCCATGGGCCGACCCGAGACATTGCACTTTTGCAACTGCGTGCAGCATTGGCCGCAACCGAGGTCGCAGGGACTGTCACAAATCTGACATTTCTCGGAAAGCTCGCGGCTCATCCCGGTTTCGCTGCGGGTGATGTGGATACCGGCCTGATCGGGCGCAACCTGGATGCGCTTGCCGCAAGCGATATTCCGGGCGATGCGGTGCGGGCACAGGCGGCATTGGCGGCCGCCGGCCTTGACCGGGCGCCGTCAGCATTTCAGGGCTTCTCCCTTTGGGCGCCGCTGGAGCAGGACATGCGCCTTTGCCAGAACGGGGAAGAGTTCGAGGCGCGGATCAGCACTGTGGACGCAGCGACAATTCGCGTGCGCATTGATGGGCGCGACATTGATTTTCGGCGGAGTTCCGACCGGTGGGTCGGCCCGGATGGCGCGCCGGTCACGGCCCGCCGGTTTGGCGATCATGTGGCGGTTTTCGCCGGTGCCGCGTTTGAGTTCCAGGTCGTGGATCCGTTGCTTGTGGCTGACGCGCTGGCCCATGATCCCGGCGTCATCGAAGCGCCAATGCCGGGCCTTGTGAAGGCCGTTCTTGTGCGCGATGGCGACAGTGTGAGCGCCGGCGACAAGCTGGCCGTGATGGAGGCGATGAAAATGGAGCATACCTTGACTGCCGGTCGCGATGGAACCGTGTCCGAGGTCTTGGTGGCTGCCGGGGATCAGCTGGAGGCCGGGGCCGCCCTGATCCGTCTTGAGGAGGTGGTCGAATGATCCGTCTGCATCACTGTCCGCAGGCGCGCTCTTTCCGGACCCTGTGGTTGATGAAAGAGATGGGGCTGGACTTTGAGGTCGTCTACCGATCCTTTTTTTCTGGCGAGTTGCGGGGCAACGATTTTCTGGCACTGTCTCCGGCGGGTCGCGTGCCGGCGCTTGAGATCGACGACCGGGTGTTGTTTGAAAGCGGTGCGACTACCGAATACCTTTGCGAAACCCGCGACAGCGCGCTTTGGCGCGCGCCGGGCGACGACGAACGGGCCGACTGGCTGGAATGGCTGCATTTTGCCGAAACCATCGGCCAGCATCTCGCGGCGCTGACCCAGCAGCACATTGCCCTCTATGAAGACCACATGCGCTCTGCGACGGTGATGAAGCTGGAAGCGCGCAGGCTGGAAAAGACGCTGGAGGTGGTCGACCGTGTCGTGTCCGGGCGCGACTATCTGTTGGCCAGCGGGTTTTCGGCGGTGGATACGAACGTGGGCTACGGTGTGATGGTTGCGCAGCGATTTGTGCCGCTTGATCTGTTGCCCGGTGCGAAACTCTATCTTGAAAGGCTCGAAAGTCGCCCGGCTTTCCAGGCCGCCCAGGCCATGGATGGCAAGCCGGAGATATATACAAGGCCGTTCTATGGGGTGCCGGATGGTTGAACAGGTCGAAATCTTTGAAGTTGGTCCGAGGGACGGTCTCCAGAACGAAAGTCGCATGATCGCGACGGCGCGCAAGGTCGAATTGATCGACATGCTTTCCAGGGCGGGATTCAGGCGGATCGAGGTCGCAAGTTTCGTCAGCCCCAAATGGGTTCCGCAAATGGCTGACGGGGCAGAAGTGCTGGCAAATATCGAACGGGTGCCCGGCGTGTCATATGGCGCGCTTGCGCCCAACATGCGCGGTTTCGAACGCGCCCTGGCTGCCGGCGCAGACGAGATTGCGATCTTTGGCTCGGCCAGCGAAGGATTCAGTCGCGCCAACATCAATTGTTCGATAAGTGAAAGTCTGAACCGGTTTGAGCCGGTCGCAAAGGCTGCCAGGGATGCCGGGTTGAAAGTTCGTGGCTATGTGTCCTGCGTCACCGACTGCCCGTTTGACGGCCCGACACCGCCCGAGAATGTGGCTGCGGTCGCAACTGCCCTGCATGACATGGGCTGCTACGAAATTTCGCTTGGAGACACCATCGGGCAGGGCACCCCAGGGACGATTGCCGCGATGCTCGAGGCGGTTCTCGCCAGGATTTCGGCGGACAGGCTGGCCGGTCACTATCATGACACGGTGGGCCATGCCTTGCAGAACATCGAGGTGTCGCTGGACCTTGGATTGCGGGTGTTCGATGCGGCCGTCGGCGGACTTGGCGGCTGCCCCTACGCCCCGGGGGCTGCCGGTAACGTGGCAACTGAAACGGTGTATGAGTGGCTGGCGGAAAAGGGCTACCAGACCGGGCTGGATGCGGGCATTCTTCGCCGCGCGGCGGCGTTGGCGCAGCGGATGCGGGAGGCATGATGTTTGAAACGGTAGAGTTGGGCGTTGACGAGCGGGGCGTGGCGACACTGTGTCTGAACCGTCCCGACAAACACAACGCGCTTTCAGCGCAGATGATTGCCGATCTGACCGCCGCGGCGCGGCAGTTGGCCGGGGCCCCTGACGTTCGGGTGGTTGTTCTTCGGGCCGAGGGCAAGAGTTTCTGCGCCGGCGGCGATCTGAACTGGATGCAGGAGCAGATGGCGGCGGATCGCGATACGCGATTTCGCGAAGCCCGGAAACTTGCGCATATGCTCGATGTAATGAACACCCTTCCCAAACCGTTGATCGGCCGGGTTCACGGGCCGGCCTTCGGTGGTGGTCTCGGCATGGCGGCCGTATGCGATGTGGCCATCGGGGTGGCGGGTGCAAGGTTTGGCCTGACCGAAACGCGGCTGGGCGTGATCCCCGCCACCATCGCACCATATGTGATCGCCCGTATGGGCGAAGCCAGGGCCCGCCGCGTGTTCATGTCTTCGCGCGTGTTTCAGGCCGAAGAAGCCGTTGCCCTGGGTCTCTTGGCCAGAACGGTTCAACCAGGAGATCTGGACGCGGCAATCGAGGACGAAATCGCGCCCTACCTCGCCTGTGCGCCCGGCGCGGTGGCCGATGCCAAGGCGCTCGCGCGCAGCCTGGGGCCGGTTATCGACGATGCTGTCATCGACAAGACGGTCGAGGCGTTGGTCCGGCGCTGGGAGACGGCAGAAGCGCAGGCCGGCATCGAGGCCTTCTTCGCACGCCGACCTCCGCCCTGGGCACCGTGACCCCGGTCCGGTCGCGGCCTGCCTGATTTTCGCGGAAAATCACGGTCATTTACCGCACAGCTTCGGTTGACCCTGCCGGGGGGCGGCGGTAAACCGGGCCGAGCCCAGTCAAATGGCCTGCCCTGCGAAAGGAGCCACCTGTGGAAGAGCTGCTTCGGGAATACCTCCCCATCGTGATATTCTTCGGCGTCGCCGTTGCGTTGGGGGTCGTTCTGATTCTTGCGGCCGTGATCATTGCGGTGCGCAACCCGGACCCGGAAAAGATCAGCGCATATGAATGCGGCTTCAACGCCTTCGACGATGCCCGCATGAAGTTCGATGTGCGGTTTTACCTGGTCGCCATCCTGTTCATCATTTTCGACCTCGAGATCGCCTTTTTGTTCCCTTGGGCCGTGGCCTTCAAGGATGTCGGGCTGGTCGGTTTCTGGTCGATGATGGTGTTTCTGGCCGTGCTCACGATCGGTTTCGCTTACGAATGGAAAAAAGGGGCGCTTGAATGGGATTGAGCACCGCTGCCAACGATGCGGGCATTGACAAGGATGTCAGCCTGCAGGCGATGAACGAGGATCTGCAGGACAAGGGCTTCCTGCTGACCTCGACGGAAGACATCATCAACTGGGCGCGCACCGGCAGCCTGCACTGGATGACCTTCGGTCTGGCCTGCTGCGCGGTCGAGATGATGCACGCCGCCATGCCCCGCTACGACCTGGAGCGTTTCGGCACCGCGCCGCGCGCCAGCCCGCGCCAGAGCGACCTGATGATCGTGGCCGGCACGCTGACCAACAAGATGGCCCCGGCGCTGCGCAAGGTCTATGACCAGATGCCCGAGCCGCGCTATGTGATCTCGATGGGAAGCTGCGCCAATGGTGGCGGCTACTACCACTATTCCTATTCCGTGGTTCGGGGCTGCGACCGGATCGTTCCGGTCGATGTCTACGTGCCGGGCTGCCCGCCGACGGCCGAAGCGCTGCTTTACGGAACGCTGATGCTGCAACGAAAAATCCGCCGAACCGGCACGATCGTGAGGTGACGCGATGAGTGAAGCACTGAAGGAACTGGGCGCCCATCTTGAGGCCAAGCGGCCAAACTGTGTCCTGGACTGGCGCGTGGAGCACGGCGAGTTGACGGTAACGGTGACCCTGGCAACGCTGCACGATTTCATCGAGTTCCTGAAAACGGATCGGTCCTGCCGGTTCTCTACATTGGTCGACATCACGGCGATCGACTGGCCGGGTCGCGAAGCGCGCTTCGACATGGTCTATCACTTCCTGTCGATGTATCAGAACCACCGCGTTCGCGTGAAGGCCGAGCTGCGCGAGGAAGACATGGTGCCCTCGATCATTGATATTCACCAAAGCGCCAACTGGTTCGAACGCGAAGTGTTCGACATGTTCGGGATCCTCTTTTCCGGCCATCCCGATTTGCGGCGCATCCTGACAGACTACGGTTTTCGCGGTCATCCCTTGCTCAAGGATTTCCCGACAACCGGCTACACCGAAGTGCGCTACGATGAAGAAAAGAAACGTGTCGTATATGAGCCGGTAACGCTGACCCAGGAGTATCGGCAATTTGATTTCATGAGCCCCTGGGAGGGCGCGCAGTACATTCTGCCCGGCGATGAAAAACAGGAAAAGGCACCATGATGGACTATCAATACGGTGGCATGTTCGGGTTCAGCTGGATGTGGATGTTGATCTGGGCCGCACTTCTCGTGATCCCGTTCTGGCGCATCCTGCCAAGATCGGGGATCCCGGCCTGGGTCGCGGTGTTTGCCGTTATCCCTCTGGGCGCGCTGATCCTGCTCTGGGTCGTGGCGTTCAAGGATGACGTTGCCGCATCCGGGGACAGGGGCTGAGCGCGCGCGAATGGTGGATCAACCCACGATATTTTTCGGTGTCGGCGCCACGAAATCAGGCACCAGCTGGCTTTATCGCTACCTTGAAAGCCATCCTGACACGCATTTGCGCTCGATCAAGGAGCTTCACTACTTTGACGCTCGGGAATTCGACGAGCACGGCTACCAGTTGCGCCAGCTGAACACGAGGCTGAAATCACTGCACGTCGCTCTGCTGGATTGTCCGCCCGAAAATGCCCGTCAGATCAGTGAACTGAAAGGCCAGATTGCCGACTGCCTTGATCTGATCGCATTGCACGAACGCCCGGAACAGGATCTGCCGGCCTATCTGGGCTACCTGAACAAGGGGCGGGCCGGCCAGACTCTGATTGGCGAATCGACGCCCGCCTATGGTCTGTTGTCCACGCAAATGCTTGCGCAAATGGCTGCCTTGGCGCGGCGGACCCGGTTCATTCTGGTGCTGCGCGATCCGGTGGCCCGCCTTTGGTCGCATGTGCGGATGAACGCGGCGCGCCTGGCGGCCCGCCCGGAAGACGTGCAGCCGCGCACCAACCGGATTTTCTGGCGGTTCGGGCGCGGGCGCCATCCGGGGATATGGCAGCGCAGCGACTATCGGTCCATGCTCGAACGCCTGTCCGCCGCACTGCGGCCGTCACAGCTTCTTGTGCTCTACTACGAAGACCTGTTCACGCAGCGGGCGATCGATCAGATATGCAGCTTTCTCGGAATTTCCGCCTGGCCTGCGCCGTTTTCCAGGCCGGTCCATGTCGGCGTTCAGGCGACAATGGATGACGTGCAGCGCAGCCATGCGCGTGAATGGCTGGCGCCGCAATACGACTATGTGCGCAACACGCTTGGGCAGGTGCCGAGCGAATGGCAATCCAACATGCTGGAGGTCCAGAGATGATGGACGGTTCCCACGACGATATCATGACCGGCGAACAGAAAATCCGGAACTTCAACATCAACTTCGGGCCCCAGCACCCGGCCGCGCATGGTGTCTTGCGCATGGTTCTGGAACTGGACGGTGAAATCGTTGAACGCGCCGACCCGCATATCGGCCTGCTGCATCGCGGCACCGAAAAGCTGATGGAAAGCCGCACCTACCTGCAGAACCTGCCGTATTTCGACCGGCTCGACTATGTGGCGCCGATGAATCAGGAACACGCCTGGTGCTTGGCCATCGAAAAGCTGACCGGCGTTGAAATTCCGCGCCGGGCGTCGCTGATCCGGGTGCTTTACTGTGAAATCGGCCGGGTGCTGAACCACCTTCTGAACGTCACCACGCAAGCGATGGACGTGGGCGCGCTGACCCCGCCTCTGTGGGGGTTCGAAGAACGCGAAAAGCTCATGGTGTTTTATGAGCGCGCCAGCGGGTCGCGGCTGCATGCGGCCTATTTCCGGCCGGGCGGCGTTCACATGGACCTGCCGCCCGATCTGATCGACGACATCGAAAAATGGGCGCAGGAATTCCCGTCCCATCTGGACGACATTGACGAGCTGCTGACAGAAAACCGGATCTTCAAGCAGCGCAATGTCGACATCGGCGTGATCACCGAGCAGGACATCCTCGACTGGGGCTATTCCGGCCCGATGGTGCGCGGCTCGGGGCTGGCCTGGGATCTGCGCCGTTCGCAGCCCTATGAACTGTATGATGAATTCGACTTCAAGATCGCTGTCGGCAAGAATGGTGATTGCTATGACCGCTATCTCGTGCGCATGGCGGAAATGCGCGAGAGCGTGAAAATCATACATCAGGCAATCGAAAAACTCCGCGCGCCGGACGGGCAGGGCGATGTGCTTGCGCGCGGCAAGCTGACGCCGCCACGCCGCAAGGACATGAAGACCTCGATGGAAGCGCTGATCCATCACTTCAAGCTGTATACCGAAGGGTTTCGCGTGCCCGAGGGTGAGATTTACGCAGCCGTGGAGGCCCCCAAGGGCGAGTTTGGGGTTTATCTTGTGTCCGATGGCTCCAACAAGCCGTATCGCGCCAAGATCCGCGCGCCCGGTTTTCTGCACCTGCAATCGATGGATTTCGTGGCGTCCGGTCACCAGCTTGCCGACGTGGCGGCGATTATCGGGACGATGGACATCGTGTTCGGCGAGGTGGACCGATGAGCGGCATGCCGATCTATATAACCGCGCTGGCGGTTTTCCTGACCGGGATCGTCATCTGGCTGGCCGTCCTCTTCCTCTGGGCACCCAGGCGCGGCCTGACATTTGCGACCCATGACACGGAAAATCTGCCGGAAGTCATGGCGAACCGGTATCTGGCAATGGCCCTGATCATGGCCGGCGCAATCTACAACGGTGATCCGGGGCTGATCGCCTTTATCTTTACGGCCACGGGTGTCAGCGCGGCGCATGACGCCTGGATCTATGCGCGCCACAACAAGCCATACATCAAGCATGTGTTTTCAGCGGCGCTTTCGGCCACGGTCGCGATTGCCGCACTGCTTGTTCATCTCAATGCCGGAGCCGCCTGATGCTACGCCGACTTCATCCCGATCAGCCCGAGAGCTTTGCCTTTACCCCGGCCAACCAGGCCTGGGCGGAACTGCAGTTGACCAAGTATCCTGAAGGCCGCCAGGCCAGCGCAGTCATTCCGCTGCTCTGGCGCGCCCAGGAACAGGAAGGCTGGCTGACCCGGCCTGCAATAGAGCACATCGGCGACATGCTTGGCATGGCCCATATCCGGGTGCTGGAAGTCGCGACCTTTTATTTCATGTTCCAGCTTCAGCCGGTTGGCAGTGTTGCACATGTTCAGGTTTGTGGCACGACATCGTGCATGATCTGCGGGGCCGAAGACCTGATCGGGGTGTGTCGTGAAAAGATTGCGGCGCAGCCGCACCAGTTGTCAGCTGACGGCAAGTTCAGTTGGGAAGAGGTTGAATGCCTCGGGGCGTGCTCGAATGCGCCGATGGCACAGATCGGCAAGGATTATTACGAAGACCTGACCGCCGAACGGCTGGGTGAGATCATCGACGAGCTGGCCGCCGGCCAGGTGCCGGTGCCGGGGCCGCAAAATGGTCGCTATGCCGCTGAACCGCTTTCGGGCCTGACCAGCCTGACTGAATACGAAAGCGGCCGCACGCAATACAACGCATCGGTGCAACTGGCCGTGGACCTGGGCGATACGGTGAAACGGATTGACGGAACTGAGGCTGCGCTGCGCGCGCCCTGGCTGGGCGACAGTGCACCAGCCAGTGCAAAGCCCGCGCAGGCGTCGGCACGCAAACCGGCGCGAAAACCCGCTGCCAAACCGGCCGGGAAACCGGGCAAGCCCAAACGTCCGCGGGCCCTGAAAGCGGCGCGCAAGTCCGGCGCCGATGACCTGAAGCTGATAAAGGGGGTCGGGCCGAAGCTCGAGAAGCTTCTGAACAAGCTCGGGTTTTTCCACTTTGATCAGATTGCGAAATGGACATCGGATGAAGTCAACTGGGTCGACGAGAACCTCGAGGGCTTCAAGGGACGTGTCAGCCGCGACAACTGGGTGGAACAAGCCAGGACCCTTGCCGACGGCGGCGAGACGGAATTTTCCAAACGCGCTAAGTATTGAGTCTGTATGAATCGCGTAACAATCAAGAACGGGGAGAAAGTCCATGAGTTCTGAGAGCAACACCAATTCGGGCAAGGTCTGGGGGCTGGCGATTGTCGCCGGTGTCCTTGCGTTCCTGGCGCTGAAATATCTGGCCAGTTATGCGTTCTGGCCTGCATTGCTGCTCGCGATTCTGATCGCCATTCTTGTGGCGATCCTGTTGTGGATCGGTTTTTACAGCGGTGGCGAAGACGAAAGCCTTGCAGCGCCTTCGCCCGCCGCTGCACCCGCGCCAGCGCCCGCTGCTTCGCCAGAACCGGCCAAGGCCGAGGCCGCTGCTCCCGCAGCCGCTGTCGTGTCGACCCCGGCCGCCGAAAAGCCGGCGCCGGCGCCGGTAGAGAAACCGGCCGAAAAGCCCGCCAAAAAGCCTGCAGACAAGCCTGCGGCGAAAAAGGCGGCGCCAAAAAAGAAAGCGGCATCCAGCGCGGCGACACAGAAGAAGCCTGCGACCAAACCCGCCGCCAAACCCGCCGCCAAAAAGGCCGCCAGCAAACCTGCGCGCAAGCCGGTGGCCGCGGATGGAAAACCCGAATTTCTCAGCGCTCCGCGCGAAGGCAAGCCGGATGATCTGAAGATGATCAAGGGCATCGGCCCGAAGCTGGAAAAGGTGCTGAACAAGATGGGTGTCTACCATTTTGACCAGATCGCCTCGTGGCGTGCCAGGGAAGTAAAATGGGTTGACGAGAACCTGGAAGGCTTCAAGGGCCGTGTAAGCCGCGACGAATGGGTCAAGCAGGCCAAGGTTCTGGCCAAGGGTGGCACGACCGAGTTTGCCAAGAAGGTCAAGAAGGGCGGCGTTTACTAGGGGTGGAAACGGTGGACTCCGACAAGGATCAGAAGATCGCCCGCAAGACACGCATGGTTGCCATCGTCATTGCGGGCACCATGATTCTCTGGCTTGGCGCCCAGTATGTTGGCAAGCAGCTTGGCCTTCCCGGCCGCTATGCCATCCTGTTTGACCTGATGGCCGTGGCTGGATTTTTCTGGTCAATGGTTGTGATTTACCAGATCTGGCGTGCGCGCCGGGAAATGTAGGAAGACGCAGATGCTCAAGGATCAGGACCGGATCTTCACCAACCTCTATGGCATGCACGACCGTAGTCTTGCCGGCGCGAAAAAGCGCGGCCATTGGGATGGCACCGCCGGGATCATCAAGAAGGGCCGCGACTGGATCATCGAGCAGATGAAGGCCTCGGGTCTGCGCGGACGCGGCGGGGCCGGCTTTCCGACCGGTCTGAAATGGTCCTTCATGCCCAAGGAAAGCGACGGTCGCCCGGCATACCTCGTGATCAACGCGGATGAGTCGGAGCCGGGCACCTGCAAGGACCGCGAGATCATGCGCCACGATCCGCACACGCTGATCGAAGGCGCGCTGATCGCCAGCTTCGCGATGAACGCCCATACCTGTTATATCTACCTGCGCGGCGAATATATCCGAGAGCGCGAGGCGTTGCAGGCGGCCATCGACGAATGCTACGACGCGGGACTGTTGGGCAAGAACGCCGCCAGGTCCGGCTGGGATTTCGACCTGTTCCTGCACCACGGGGCAGGCGCCTATATCTGCGGCGAGGAAACCGCGCTGCTGGAAAGCCTCGAGGGCAAGAAGGGCATGCCGCGGATGAAGCCGCCGTTTCCGGCGGGGGCGGGCCTTTATGGCTGTCCGACCACCGTGAACAACGTCGAAAGCATCGCCGTCGTGCCGACCATTCTGCGCCGTGGGGCGGAATGGTTTGCGGGCTTTGGTCGCCCCAACAATGCGGGCACCAAGCTGTTTGCGATCTCGGGCCATGTGAACAACCCCTGTGTCGTCGAAGAGGCCATGTCGATCCCCTTCGAAGAACTGATCGAAAAGCACTGCGGCGGTATCCGCGGCGGCTGGGACAACCTCAAGGCCGTGATCCCGGGCGGCTCGTCGGTGCCGCTCTTGCCGGGCAACATTGCCCGCGAGGCGATCATGGATTTCGACTGGCTGCGCGAGCAGCAGTCGGGTCTGGGCACGGCAGCCGTGATCGTGATGGATCAATCGACCGACGTCATCAAGGCGATCTGGCGCCTGAGCGCGTTCTACAAGCACGAAAGCTGCGGTCAGTGCACGCCCTGCCGCGAGGGCACCGGCTGGATGATGCGCGTGATGGACCGGCTGGTGACCGGCGACGCCGAGATCGAGGAGATCGACATGCTGATCGACGTGACCAAGCAGGTCGAGGGCCACACCATCTGCGCCCTGGGCGATGCGGCGGCCTGGCCGATCCAGGGGCTGGTGCGCCATTTCCGCGATGAGATCGAAGACCGGATCAGGGCGCGCAAGGCCGGCCGCAGCAGCGCGGTTGCGGCGGAATAGTCCGGCGTGCCACAACCGGTCTGTCTTCCGCGGGTCTTGCGGCCAGCACTCGGTTTCCGGGAAGCCTCTTCTTCGGAAACGGGTCGCACACCATGAAATCCCTTCGCCGACTGTGGGACAGCCTGCTCAGCCTGATCGCGGCCCTTCTTGCAGCGGCGGTTTCTTTCCTACCGGCGTGGTATGCGCATATGGCGATTGACAGTGGGTTGGCATCGCGCTGGATATACCTAAGTATTGCAGGGCTGGTATTCGTGGGCACCGTGATGGTGTTCGCGTTTCTGCGCAAGGCAAGGGACGGCATCTCGCCGTTTCGCGAACGGAGGCGTCGATGATTGTGACAAGAAAACTGGCATGGATGGCCACGGCGGCGGCCCTGATTGCGGTGCCCGCGCTGGCCAAGGTCGATATGCTGCCGGACTATGCCTATGACATGGTCGCCGAGGTCACGATGGCAGCCACGGCCGACCAGAAATGCCAGGGCATCAAGGCGCGCAGCAAACGCGTGGAAAAACACGTTCTGGCGCTATACCAGAAGCTCATGAAAGAAGGCATCAGCGTGCAGGATGCGGTGGAGCATCTGCAAGGCGAAGCCGCTCTGGCCGAGATTGCCAGGCGGGAAAAGGACCTTCGCGAGCGCCACGGTGTTGCCGCCCAGGGTGATGAGGCGCTATGTGCTGCCATCCGCGCCGAGGCCAGGGAAAACGATGCCGTCGCCGACCTGATGCGCATCCGCTAGCGATGGTCATCATGCAGCAGCGCCGGCCTGTTCACGGCAGCGTTATTGGCGCATGCCCTGCGGATGGGGCAGGTTACGCTTCAAACATGCGCCTTTGGCCGGCTGGCCGGGCCATGAGACCTGGACAAACCGGGCCGGTCGCAGCACCTGCGGCAATCATCACGAAAAAGCTGGGGAACGCGGCGCCAGGCGATTGGCGCCACTAAAGATCGGGGGCATCGAAAGTTGCCGCCCGGCGGAGTAAGGCAGATGAGAACAACCAATCAGAATTCCGGCGTCGCCAGATTTGCCAGCCCACTGCCGGCAATGCTGGCTGCGGGCATGTTTCTTGCGGCTTCCGTGTTTCCGGCGCAGGCGAAGGTGCCGATCAGCCAGGACCCCCACATAACCAGATCACTCGTCGCGGCGATGGTGGGCGAGGGCATTCGGCGGACTTGCCCTTCCATTCACGCACGTTTCATCGTTGCCTTGAACAAGGCCAAGGAGTTGGAGCGGTATGCCTTGTCGAAAGGCTACTCCAAAGCGGAAATCGAGGCATTTCTGAAATCGCCCGAGCACAAGGCGCGGATAATTTCACTGGCGCGGGCCTACATGTTGGAAAATGGCGTTGTGGAAGGCGACAAAGACACTTATTGCAGACTTGGGCGCGCCGAAATTGCTGCCGGCACGCTGACCGGACAATTGCTGTGGTCGTGGAAATGATGAAACCGGGTATCATTCTTTTGGCGGGCCTTGTGGCGCTAGGCGGCTGCGTCGCGTCCCGCCCGTTTCCGGCCCCGGGGCCGGCGGCCACGGTCGCGGCTCCGAAGACGACGCTGATCTTCCTTGAAGATTCACACGACTTTTCGGTATTCGTCGAACCGTCGGCCTTGCCGCGAGAGCGTGCTCTGGCGTTGGCGACTGACAAGGCGCGCCTGCACTGCCAGCGCAACATGGGCGGCACGAGCCCGAAAATCACTGCAATCACACACCGCCCGCCTGGCTTGATCAGGAGCGCGTGGAAAGTGGATGGAACCTGTAAATGACCGACTTGCGCAAGATCGTGATCGACGGGATCGAAATTGAGGTGCCGGGCGCCATGACGCTGATCCAGGCCTGCGAACAGGCCGGCATCGAGATCCCCCGTTTTTGCTACCATGAACGTCTTTCGATCGCCGGCAACTGCCGCATGTGCCTGGTCGAAGTGGTCGGCGGACCGCCCAAACCCGCCGCAAGTTGCGCGATGCAGGTGCGCGATCTGCGCCCGGGCCCGGAAGGGCAGCCGCCGGTGGTGAACACCCGGTCGCCGATGGTCAAAAAGGCCCGCGAAGGGGTGATGGAATTTCTGCTGATCAACCACCCGCTTGACTGCCCGATCTGCGATCAGGGTGGCGAATGCGACCTGCAGGATCAGGCAATGGCCTATGGGGTCGATTTCTCGCGTTACCGCGAGCCCAAGCGCGCATCGGAAGATCTTGAGCTGGGCCCGCTGGTGGCCACGACCATGACGCGCTGCATCAGCTGCACACGCTGCGTGCGCTTTACCTCGGAAGTCGCGGGCGTGCTGGTCATGGGTCAGACGGGGCGCGGCGAGGATGCCGAGATCACGACCTATCTTGGCGCCACGATCGACAGCAACCTGCAAGGCAACATCATTGATCTGTGCCCG
>Ga0256839_1003214_pt1 | contig 17064 bp, 18 predicted proteins | sample 354166metaG_FD_185968 | JGI IMG/M metagenome (GOLD analysis project Ga0256839, IMG submission 185968) | Hydrothermal vent microbial communities from Mid Atlantic Ridge, Atlantic Ocean - 354-166 | ecosystem: Environmental > Aquatic > Marine > Hydrothermal vents | place: Atlantic Ocean: Mid... | reverse complement strand
TTGACCTGCGCCCCAAGTTTCTACCATTTCTTCGTAGAGTCCTTTGCTAAGTTATGAGTTAATGTTTGGTCATTTGCAATCATTATATGGGCATGCCCATATAATGATTTTTCGTTTTTATTTTTCAGTGCTTCCATTGGGCTTTGGCCGTTCAATGATGAATGTGGCCTGACGTGGTTATAATCATGTCGCCAGTCAGCCAGAATATGGCGCACATGATGAAGATCTTCAAACAGGGTCTCGTTCAAAACATTCATCACGTAATTTACCATTAAAGCTTTCGATGAAGCCATTCTGCATGGGTTTGCCCGGCGCTATATAATGCCAGTTTATTTTTGTGTCTTCCTGCCACTTTAACATAATATTTGAGGTCATTTCCGTACCATTATCGCTGACTATCGTATGGGGTTTGCCCCGTGTGCTGATGACCTGGTCCAACTCCCTTGCTAAACGATGTCCACCAATGGACGTGTCAGCCACCAGCGCCAAACATTCGCGGCTATGATCGTCAACCACACAAAGCATACGAAAGCGCCTGCCGTCCATAAAGCTGTCACTGACAAAGTCCAGCGACCAGCGTTCATTCACTCTTGAGGGCACCGCAATGGGCGCACGGGTACCGATGGCCCGTTTGCGACCATTACGCTTGCGTACTGCCAAGCCTTCTTCTTTGTACAATCGCCGTAACTTCTTGTGGTTGAGATGGAAGCCCTCGCGCGCCAACAGAATATGCAGGCGGCGATAGCCAAAGCGTTTGCGTTCCACAGACAAGACCCGCAGACGGGCCCGAATATGGTCATCCGTCGGGCGAACCGATTGATAGCGAACCAGGGAACGGTCAATATTTAAACTCCGGCACGCCCGCCGTTCACTCACCTCAAAGGCTTCCCTGAGATGAGTGATCACATCTCGCTTGCCAGCGGGCGTCACCACTTTTTTGAGGCCACATCTTTCAGCATCGATATATCCAAGTGCGCCTCGGCAAGCAGCGACTTAAGGCGGCGGTTCTCATCCTCTAGAGCGGTTTCGTTTTAATTGTATTCATATCCGGCATGTTTGAAATAGTTTGAGCACTCATGAGGCTTGAACTGTGCGAGGCTTTCTCCAATTTTTCTCCACAGGCCTTCCATTGTTCTTTCTTCTGCTTTACGCAGGATCGTCTTGAGTTTTGAGAAAGCCATTTCGATGGGCTGAAACGATAAGAGAAATGATCCTGTGAATCATTTTTCCAGTGTAAGGGTCTGGTGAATATGGCGGTAAATACAGGAGTTTTGCCCCGACGCGCTCAATGGCCTCGCGGATGCCGGCCACCTTATGTGCGGGTAGATTGTCCATGATCACAATATCGCCGGCTTTCAGGGTCGGGGCGAGGAATTGTTCAATATAAGCCTTGAACGCAAGGCCGTTCATCGGGCCATCAAGCACTAAGGGGGCTGTAAAGCCACTGGTGCGCAAGCCACCGATGAATGTTGTTGTCTTCCAATGTCCATGAGGCACAGCAGCCACCAGCCGTTCGCCTTTTTGTGCGCGACCACGGGGTCGGCTCATTTTAGTGCTGGTACCTGTTTTGCTGCTCCGCGCTGCCCTTCGGGTCATCAAGAAAAACAAGGCAATCCGGATTGAGGTCTTTCTGCATGATCCGCCAGTTTTCTCTGGCAAGAGCTACATCCTCTCGCTCTTGCTCTGCTGCATGTGCTGTCTTTTTTTATATGTCAGGCCGTTGTGCTGAAGGAAGCGCCAAATCGTGTTCGAAACGACCATAACACCGCGCTCCTGAAGGTGATGCCGGATTTCCCTGAGCGTCATGTCTGGTGTTGATGAAACAAGGCCTAAAACCCAGTCGGCATGATCTGCCAGAATACAGGGCCTGTAGCCGCCAACCTGTTTGGGCGAAGGGCTGCCCGTGTCGCGCCAGCGACGGACCCACTTGATCGCTGCCGCCTCGCTTACGCCAAAACGACGACCAGAACTTCTCGCACTTTCCCCTGCCTCAACGGCCTTGATAACGCGATCGCGTAAATCTTGTGAATAGGCTCGCGCCATAAAAATTCTCCCTTTGCTTTCAATGCAAAGAGTGAATCACAAATGAACCAAAAAGGGAATCCCTAAAATGAATCTATTTAAACCGAAACCGCTCTAGCGAAAAAAGCCCTGGGAAAGCACGTTCGTCAGACTTGTACGGTTTTGTACTTTCACTTTGGCATAAATCGCACAGAGATGATTTTCCACAGTACGTATGCTGATCCCCAGCTTTTCCGCAATTTGTATATTGGTAAGTCCAAGGGTGATCTGGCAGGCGATATCTTTTTGCCGGTCCGTTAAATGGCTGCGTTCCATAACCTTCTCATTCACCTTAAAGCCATTTTCTTCTGAACTATAGATAATGAAGCGTAACCCGTTATCCGCAGTAATTGCTTTAATATTGCAAGTCAGCTTGTTGTTCTTAAACGATATCTTTTGATGAAGGCTGTGTTCATTCATCTGGTGATTTTGCGTGGCAAGCTCTGAAAGCTCATTTTTCATTTTCTGGCAGATTTGAAAAATCTTCGGCGGCAGATTGGCTGAGGAAATATCTTGACCTTTCTGTCCAAAATGATGCCTGAACAGGGTTGATTGATGCAAGATATCCATTCTGTCATTCAATATCATTAATCCGGAGTCATGCATATCTTCGCCGAGGCTCTGGATGATTGTCTGGCGCTCATGCAACAGGGCGCGGGAGGTCAAATTACCCATGGCCCCCGTTAAGGTGGGGAGCAATAATTTTGCTCTGGCCAGATCTTTTTCGGAAAAAGCGCCTTTTTTTTCGGGGCGATGAATGCCGATGAGCAGATCGTTATCCTCATCCGGCCTTAACGCAATTTTCATGAGTATAAGGTGATGAATATCCAGCGGACGCAGGAAAGCATTATAAAAGAAACCTGCCGTAAAATGATCATAATCGACATGATTTTCCAATGATATTACTTTTGATCTGTTGGGGCAATCAAGGTAATATTTGGACTGGCTATCGAACAGCAAGGCCACAGCAGGATCTTTCTCAAAAAAGCCATTGACGTAATCCTTATGCATTTTTGAAGAAACCCCATAAGAACAATTAAAGCCAATATTCATCTTTTCACGCGTGGAAAAAGTCAATAATGTCCCCGTCTCAGCCCCCAGAAAGCGGGTAATGTCTTCTAAAGCCTCATCTCTGAAAAAATCCAGATCGCGGCAGGAAGCAAGCTTGTCGCCCAAGTCTATAACCTGCTGAATATCATGGGCATTTAGCATGTTATACTGGTTCAAAATAATCACCCTTTCTGGTTGTAAAGGACCAATTTTCAACTGTTCTGAAACTGCATAATTTAAACTGCAAAGCCTGCCTGACATAGTCAAACTTATGCCAGAGATGGAATATTATTTTCCTCTATATAGCAGTCTCACCAATTAGTTTATACTATTATTCATCATAAAAAACCAGTCTATTCAACATTTTGAGAGACGGTCAATGTCTATACAAAGTTTATACAAAAAATTAACCTCACCGTGCAATAACAAAAAAACAGCAAGAATCATATTTTGAAAACCCGCTGTTTAAGTGAAGAAGAAATGACACAGAATTTTAAAGCACAAACTTTCTACCGCGATTTTTTATTTATTAATCTCTGGTATTAATATCTTCTTAAGGTGGCTTTTCTATTCTTTCTTCTCTTGGAACGATATTGATTAATATTTAAAAATGAGGTTTTGGGTATGCCCTCCCCAAAGTTGCGAGTCCTGATTGTTGAAGATAGTAAATTCTTTGCGGTTGCCATTCGCCATCGTTTGAAAGTATTTGAAAATCTTGAGTGCGTTTTTATAGAAAATTATGCGGATGCAAAAAAGTTGTTAAAGCAACAGGGTAGCGAATATTTTGTGGCTCTTCTAGATTTATGCCTTCCTGATGCACGTGAGGGCGAGATCGTTGAACTCATGCATAAATACGACATTCCCTCTATTATTTTCAGCAATAATTTTGATCGGGAATTCCTTAACCGTTATTATGCTATGGGGGTTATTGATTGCGTCCCCAAAGATTCACCCGCCAGTCTTGACTATTTTATTTATCTTGTTAACCGGCTCATGCTTAACCACGAGATTAATATATTGGTGGTTGAAGATTCAGTCACAGCCCGGAAAATACTTTGTACGCAATTAATCCGGCAACAAGTCAATGTGATTGAAGCTCGCGATGGAAAAGAAGCCCTGGAATTGATGGAAACACACCACCCTATTCACCTTGTGCTTACCGATTATAATATGCCGAATATGGATGGTTTTGAATTGACGCGCAAATTGCGCCGTAAATATTCCAAGGATCAACTGCCTATCATTGGCATGAGCAGCCATGCCGAAGGTGAATATGTGGTGCAGTTTCTGAAACTTGGGGCCAATGACTTCATTCATAAACCATTTAGTTATGAAGAGCTCCTGTGCCGCGTTTCGCAGAATTTAGATATCTACGGTTTGATTGAGGAATTAAAGAAGAGCGTCTATATCGACGCCCTGACCGGATTGAATAACCGGCGGTTTTTATTGGAATATGGTGACGAACTTTTTAGTGATAAAGACAATAAGGCAGAAGGCCTGACGGTCGCGATGGTGGATATTGACCATTTTAAAAATATTAACGACACTTATGGTCACCATATGGGAGACGACATTCTGGCCAGGGTCTCTAAAAATCTGCAACGTCACCTTGTGGATAAAGATATGGTGGCGCGTATTGGCGGGGAAGAATTTTGTGTGATATTACATGATAAAAATGTCGATGAAGCTATGAATATTCTAGAGAAAATTCGCATGACTGTTGCGCAAGACAGCGTTAGTCTCAGCGAAAAAGAGATCAAGGTAACGGTCAGTATCGGTATGTGTAACCACCCTAAAGAAGACTTTGGAACCATGCTGAAGGTGGCCGACGAGGCCTTATATAAGGCCAAAGATCATGGCCGGAACTGCCTGAGGGTTGCGTGATTACACTCATAAAAAAATAACGCGATAATATTTAGCCGGAAATATTTAGCCGGAAATATTTAGGTTGGCAGTAGGTCATTCTGTTCCAGAATATGCCCCGCAAGATATAATGACCCGCAGATCAGAACGCGAGCGGCCTCGCCTTGTGATGTAATTTCTTTCAGGGCATCTTCTGCAGAGCTGGCTCCTGTTGAACGTATGCCGGCTTGCTGCGCTATTTCTGCAATTATGCTCGCGGAATAGCTGTCTTCGCCGATGATCGTGATGCCGTAAAATTTTGTCACAAAAGGGCTGAGCGGCTTTAGGAAACCCGCCGCGTCCTTGGCCGTCAGCATACCGCAAATTAAATAAAACGGCGTATCTCTGTCTTGTGAGAAATGATTGGCAAGAATTTCCCCCGCGGCCGGATTATGGCCGCCGTCAAGCCAAAGCCGGCTGCCTTTGGGTAATAGGCGGCCATAAGGACTTTGGGAAATATCCTGAAGCCGCGCGGGCCAACAGGCCGACGTGATCCCCTTTTTGATATGGTCAATAGTGACGGTAAATTTATCCTGATGGCGCAGGCAGGCAATGGCCAGCCCCGCATTGGCCATTTGATGGGGGCCATGCAGATTTGGTTTCGGAAGCGAAATAATGCCCTCCCCGTCCTGATAATCAAAACCGTTAGCTGTCTTGGTTATCGCCCAGACCCCATAACAAACGGGTTTTGCGCCGACGCTATGGCTATGGGTTAAAATGGCCGCCTTGGCGGCGGGCAATTGGTCTGCCATGATTAAGGGGACATCTGATTTGGCTATGCCGGCCTTCTCATGGGCGATGGCGCTGATGGTATTTCCCAAAAACTGTTGATGATCCATGGACAGGGGCGTGATGATTGTGGACAGCGGCTGATCAATTACATTGGTGGCATCCAATCGCCCGCCAAGCCCGACTTCCAGCAGCAGCACATCGGCAGGATTTTCAGCAAAGGCTTTAAAGGCGATAGCGGTGGTAATCTCAAAATAGGTGATCGGGCTGCCCCCATTGATTTTTTCGCAGTCCAATAAATATTCCAGGAGGCGATCTTCATCTATGAGTTTTCCGCCAAGCCGAATACGTTCGGCAAAACGCACCAGATGAGGCGATGTATAGACATGAGTGCTGAGGCCGGCAGCCTCCAGAATCGCCCGCAGATAGGCGATGGTTGACCCCTTGCCATTGGTGCCGGCAATATGAATGACCGGCGGCAATTTCCGTTCAGGATGATCAAGTTTGGCCAGCAGGTCATGCATACGCGTCAGGCTAAGGTCGATCTTTTTCGGGTGGTGCTGTTGCAGCCGCGCGAGGACCTGATCCGTATGATGTTTCATGGGCGGATTACGCGGCCTTGGTTTGCTTCATTAACAAACCAAGAAGCTGTATCAGATTATCACGCATTTCGTGACGATGAACAATCATATCGACCATGCCATGATCCAGCAGATATTCTGACCGTTGAAAGCCTTCGGGTAATTCTTCGCGGATTGTATCCTTGATGACCCGAGGGCCGGCAAAACAGATCAGCGCGTTGGGTTCTGCAATCTGAACATCCCCCAACATGGCATAAGAGGCGGTCACGCCGCCCGTGGTGGGGTCAGTCAGAACGACAATATAAGGCAGTCCGGCATCCTTAACCATTTCAACGGCCACCGTTGTTCGGGGCATTTGCATGAGCGACAGGATACCTTCCTGCATTCGCGCCCCGCCGGCGGCGGAAAAGAGTACGAGCGGTGCCTTTTTTGCCACGGCATGTTCGGCGGCGGCAATGATACCATTGCCCACACCCATACCCATGGAACCACCCATGAACAGGAAATTCTGTGCAGCTATCACAGCGTTGATGCTGCCTATTTGACCATAGGCAACGGAGATGGCATCTTTCGTTTCACTTTTGGCGCGGGCGGCCTTCAGACGATCGGTATATTTCTTTTGATCTTTAAATTTTAACGGATCTTCATTGGCTTTCGGCAGGTCAATCAGGGCATATTCACCCTTGTTGAATAAATGTTTGAAGCGGGTTTTTGGCTCAATGCGGCCATGGAAACCACAATTGGGGCAGACCGATTGAACTTCCAGATAATCTTTTAAATAGAGCAGCTGGCCGCAGCCGCTGCATTTATGCCATAGGTTGTCGGGCGTATCTTTTTTATTTTCAAGAACCGCCTGAATTTTTGGGCGGACAAAATTGGTAATCCAGTTCATTCTTCACCTTCTGATATTTTTGCTTTACGCACGCCGGCCTTAAGCATCTTAACAAAGTCAAGGACTCTAGCTTCTAGCGCGGGATTTGCAAGCCCTTCTTGATCAATATTATCCGCAATTATGTTAACAATTGCCGAACCGACAACAACCGCATCAGAAAAATCCGCAAAACTGCGGGCATTTTCCGGTGTTTTTATGCCAAAGCCGACGGCAATGGGCAGGTCGGTCTGCTTGCGAATCATCTCAATGGCGGCGCGGACAGACTCAAGATCCGGTTCCTGCGTGCCGGTGATTCCGGCAATGGAGACATAATAAAGAAAGCCGGACGCATTCTTTAAAATGTTTGTCAGCCGCGCGGGATCGGTTGTCGGGGTTGCCAGATGAATGCAGCCCATTTGGGCGGCTTTGGCGGGAATGGCCAGTTCGCTATCTTCTTCGGGCGGCAGGTCAACAATGATCAAGCCATCCACACCGGCTTTCAGGGCATCTTCAAGGAATTTATCAACGCCGTAAATATAGATCGGATTATAATAACCCATCAGGATAATCGGGGTTTCCCTGTCTGTTTTTCGAAATTCTGCGACCATTTGCAAAAGCTTTCGGCTGGTCATGCCGCCCTTTAAGGCGCGAATGCTGCCGGCCTGAATGGCGGGGCCATCGGCCATGGGGTCGGAAAATGGCATGCCAAGTTCGATAATATCAGCGCCCGCAGACGGCAGGTCTTTCAGAATATTCAGCGCCGTATCATAATCTGGATCGCCCGCTGTCGTGAAGGTTACGAGGGCGCAACGACCTTGTTTTTTCAATTGGGCAAATTTTTGATCAATGCGGGAAACCGCCATTTTTATCTCCTGAATTTTCGCAGCTTAAATGTTGTCACGCTAGATTTTAGCACCAAGGGCGTCCGCGACGGTGAAAATATCCTTATCACCGCGCCCGCTTAAATTCATCACCATAAGGTGATCCTTTGGTAATGTGGGAGCAAATTTTAAGACATAAGCGATGGCATGGGCGCTTTCCAGCGCGGGAATAATGCCTTCATATTGGGTGCAAATCTGGAAGGCTTCGAGCGCTTCCTGATCTGTGACGGGAACATATTTCACCCTTTTCACCTCATGAAGCCAGCTATGCTCCGGGCCAATGCCGGGGTAATCCAGCCCGGCGGAGATGGAATGGGCTTCTTCGATCTGCCCGTCATCATCCATAAGAAGATAGGTGCGATTGCCATGCAAAACCCCGGGCTTGCCGCCGGCGAGAGAGGCGGCATGTTTGTCCGTGTCAAGGCCATATCCTGCCGCTTCGACCCCATACATATCAATATCATCATCTAAAAAGGGATGAAACAGACCAATTGCGTTGGAGCCGCCGCCGACACAGGCCACAAGACTGTCGGGCAGGCGACCTTCTTTGGCGAGGATTTGTTCGCGGCTCTCAATGCCGATCACGGACTGGAAATCACGCACCAGTTCGGGGTAGGGATGCGGGCCGGCCGCCGTACCGATAATGTAAAAAGTATCTGCCACATTGGCGACCCAGTCGCGCATGGCTTCATTCATGGCATCTTTCAGGCTTTGGGAACCGCAAGTGACCGGAATGATTTCCGCGCCCAGTAATTTCATGCGGAATACATTGGGCTTTTGCCGTTCAATATCTTTTTCCCCCATATAAATCACGCATTTCATGCCAAAACGCGCGCAGACCGTGGCGGTGGCAACCCCATGTTGTCCGGCGCCTGTTTCGGCTATGATTCGGCTTTTCCCCATTCTTCGTGCGAGCAGAATCTGGCCGATGCAATTGTTGATTTTATGGGCGCCGGTATGGTTCAGCTCTTCCCGTTTGAAATAGATCTTTGCGCCGCCCAGATATTCCGTCAAACGTTCCGCATAATACAGCGGGCTGGGCCGACCAACAAATTCCGCCAGCAAGCCGTCAAATTCAGCCTTAAAGGCCGGATCTTTTTTTGAGGCCCGGTATGCTTCTTCCAGATCAAGAATTAACGGCATCAAAGTTTCGGCGACGAACCGGCCGCCGAATTTGCCAAAACGACCCTCATTATCCGGACCGGATTTAAAAGTATTCTTATGTGGGGTCATCTATTGTCCTTATTTATTATCGCTAAGAAGGCGTTTATTTTGGGGATGCTTTTCTCGCCGGGATGATTTTCAACGCCGCTGGATACATCAAAGATGGCCGCGCCGCTAATGGCTATGGCGGTTTCGAGGTTACCCGCATCAAGTCCGCCGGATAACATCCACGGTATATGCCATTGGTGGCCTTTCATGAGCTGCCAGTCAAATCGCAGGCCATTGCCGCCGGGCAGGGCATTTTCTTGATCCGGTTCAGGTCTGGCATCGAAAAGCAGTATATCAACCGTATTTTCATAGGCTTTGGCCGCTGTGATATCCTGCGCGGCCGTGACGGCAATGGCTTTCATCACCGGACGCTTGAAGTGATTTTTAATCTCCTGGCACCGCCGGGGGCTTTCTTGGCCGTGCAATTGAATAAGGTCAAGGGGGATATGAGCCAGCGTAGATCGAAGCTGTTCATCCGACGGATTAACAAAAACGCCGCATTGTGTCACAGAGGCCGGAATTTCAGCGGCAAGTTCAGCCGCCCGCACCGGCGAGATATTGCGCGGGGATTTTTCATAAAAAACAAAACCAATATAGGATGCCCCTGCGCTGACGGCGGCCCGGACAGTTTCCGGGGTGGTTAATCCACATATTTTGGCTTTAAGAGGCATTCTTATCACTCCAATTTCTGGTTTGTCACTCCAATTCCCGGGCAATATCCTGTGCGGCCTTGATGGGGTCGTCGGCCTCTGTGATGGGGCGGCCAATGACGATGTAATCTGCGCCGCGCGCAACGGCGTCCCGGGGCGTCATGGTGCGTTTCTGATCGCCTTTGCTGCTGCCGGTGGGCCGGATGCCGGGGACAATAAGTTTAAAATCAGGGCCGCAAGCCTCGCGCAGGGCGGTAATCTCGAAAGGCGAGCAGACCACGCCGTCAAGCCCGCTTTTCTTTGCCAGACGGGCCATGCGCACCACTTGGGATTCTACGGGGGGGGAGAGGCCAACATCGCGCAAGTCACTATCATCCATGCTGGTCAAGATGGTTACGCCGACAATGATCGGCCTGACATAATTGATATTGTTGCCATCGACATTCTTCGCCGCCTCTGTTGCCGCCTGTGCCGCCGCCGTCATCATGGCCGCGCCGCCGCTGGTATGGATGGTCATGATATGGGGGCGCAGTGGCATTAACGCGCTGATGGCCTTGGCCACGGTATTGGGAATGTCATGCAGCTTCAGATCCAGAAAAATGGGCATGCCTGACTGCGCAACATGATCAAATCCTGCTGGGCCGCAAGCGCCAAAATACTCAAGGCCAAGCTTTACGCCGCCCACATGATCACGCAATTTTTCAGCCAGATCAAAAGCCACCTGTGGATCTGTGGTATCCAAAGCGCATAATATGCGTTGTGACGGGGTTAAATCGTTCATAAGAATCATCCTTACTATAGGGCTGTTTTTTCTCACGAACCGAAGGCGATGACAAGGTATTTTATCTGGATTCTAAGAAAGTTGTTTCTTGTCCTGTGGTATTTCATCCGCGCTTTCGGCGGGGGCCAGGTCCTTTGTTTGGTCTTTTATCTGTTTTTCCAATTTTTGGATAATTTTTCTTTGCGCGCGGTTATGACGGGCGTGCCGGACTGATTTCATGATAACAACCAATGAACCGGCCCCAAGGCCGATGAAAATTCCGGCAAAAAGAAGAATATATAAAGGCAGGTCCCAGACAAAAGGCAGGGGGGCAAGGCTGAAGGTCACCTCCACCCTGTTGGCCACAGCCACAATGATACAAAAGGCCGTGAAGATGATAAAAGCTGCGAGGGTGATCATTCGCATAATAAATTCATTTCAGATTTGGTAAAAGCCTGGGGCAAATTTAGGGCAAGAGGGAGAAAAAACCGGAATTTAAACAGGGGGAGTTATTTTTTATTGAGCCGTTCCCGAAGGTCTTTACCTGTTTTAAAATAGGGCACAAATTTTTCCGGCACATCAACCGTATCTCCGGTGCGCGGGTTTCGGCCGATTCTGCTGGGGCGATGCTTTACCGAGAAAGCGCCAAAGCCCCGAAGTTCGACCCGGTTTCCCGCCGCAAGGGCATTGGTGATTTCTTCAAAGATCGTATTCACGATCCGTTCAACGTCACGTTGATAGAGATGTGGGTTGGCTTCGACCAGCCGTGAAATCAGCTCTGACTTTATCATCACATTATTCCCTATTATATTTCTGCTAAAATTTTTTCTCATGACAGGGTGCCAGAGACTTTTTGTCCCGTCAAGGTTAAGTCCCTAAAAAACAGGCATTTTTTGTGATTTAAGGGTTTTTTATGGGGAATCAGGATAAAAAACCCGTCTGGTGGCCCAGACGGGTTTTAAAATAAGCTATAATCCGAAGTTATCCGGTTTATTTTTTGTCTTTCTTCGCTGCCAAGGCCGCGCCCAGAATATCACCGAGGCTCGCGCCGCTGTCAGAAGAGCCATATTGTTTAACAGCTTCTTTTTCTTCTGTGATTTCCAGGGCCTTGATGCTCAGGGTGACTTTGCGGCTTTTCTTGTCGAAGTTGGTGACCATAGCGTCTATCTTGTCGCCGACAGAGAAACGTTCAGGGCGTTGTTCTGAACGATCACGGCTAAGGTCAGCGCGGCGGATAAAGGCTTCCATCGGCTTGTCATCTTCGCCGATCGTAACTTCAAGGCCGTTTTCGGTAACATTGGTAATTGTGCAAGTGACCGTACCACCTTTTTTCAGGCCTTCAACACCAACAATCGGGTCGGATGTCAATTGCTTGATACCAAGGGAAATACGTTCTTTCTCAATATCAATATCCAGAATAACCGCTTTGGTCATATCGCCTTTTTTATATTCCGCAAGGGCAACATCACCGGATTTATTCCAATCCAGATCAGACAAATGAACCATGCCATCAACATCACCATCGGCCAGTCCAATGAACATACCAAATTCTGTGATATTTTTGATTTCGCCTTCGATTTCAGAACCAATCGGGAATTTCTCGGCAAAAGCATCCCAGGGGTTATCAAGGCATTGTTTCAGGCCAAGGCTGATACGGCGTTTTTCAGGATCAATTTCCAGCACCATAACCTCGACTTCCTGACTGGTGGAAACGATTTTACCCGGATGGATGTTTTTCTTAACCCAGCTCATTTCGGAAACATGGACCAAGCCTTCGATACCTTCTTCAAGTTCAACAAAGGCACCATAATCGGTAATATTGGTAATGCGACCTTTAAGCTTGGTGTTGATGGGGAATTTCTGTTCAACAACGGTCCATGGGTCTTCGAGCAATTGTTTCATACCCAGTGAAATACGTTGCGTTTCAGGATTCAGGCGAATGACCTGAACATTGATGGTATCCCCGATATTCAAGACTTCGGATGGGTGGTTGATACGTTTCCATGAAATGTCGGTAACATGCAACAAACCATCAATGCCGCCCAAGTCGACAAAGGCACCATAATCGGTGATATTTTTAACAATACCTTCGACAACCTGACCATCGGCCAGTGACGTGATCAGTTCTGCACGTTGCTCGGCGCGGGTTTCTTCAAGAATGGCGCGGCGTGAAACAACGATGTTGCCGCGCTTGCGATCCATTTTGAGGATTTGGAAAGGCTGTGATATATTCATCAAAGGCGTGACATCGCGTATGGGGCGAACATCAACCTGAGACCCGGGCAAAAAGGCCACGGCGCCGTTAAGGTCAACGGTGAAACCACCCTTGACGCGGCCAAAGATGACGCCTTCAACACGCTCTTCGGCTTCATAGGATTTTTCCAGAAGTGTCCATGACTCTTCCCGGCGAGCTTTTTCTCTGGACAGGATGGCTTCGCCAGTGGCGTTTTCGATGCGTTCGACAAAAATGTCTACTTTATCACCGACAGCAAGCTCTGCAGGCTGGCCGGGGGTGCCAAATTCTTTTAACAGGACACGGCCTTCAGCTTTCAGGCCAATGTCAATCGTCGCGGCTTCTTTATCGATTGCGATGATGGTTCCGGTAACAACTTTACCGTCAAATTTTTCGTTTTCACCAAAAACTTCGTTCAGCATTGCTTCGAAATCTTCGGTACTTGGTGCCGTTTGTTCAATGTTCATTTAATATATTCTCTTTCAATTCATGGTTTTTATCAGGCCAGCCGGTTGTCTCCGGCGGTCTTTCGCTAAGGCAAAACAGGTTAATAGAATGCAGAATGCCTGACTTTTTTATAACTTAAATTAAGTCAGGCCTTTCTCATTCTGTTCGAAAAAAGCGCTAGCGCCTGTTCGAACACGGCTTCTATATCTGAATTTGTTGTATCAAGCAAGTGTGCGTTTTTGGCGGCTTTCAAGGGGGATGAGGCGCGGTTTGTATCACGCGCGTCTCTTTGGATCAGATCATTCAGGATGGTTTGAAATTCAATGTCACTGGCCCCTGTGCCATATTGCTCTAAAACCCGCCGTTTTGCACGGGTTTCCACGTCCGCAATGATGAATAATTTTAGGGTTGCCTCCGGACAGACGACGGTGCCAATATCCCGGCCATCCAATATTGCCCCGGCCTTTGCCCCGGGCGGCTTCCGGGCAAATTTCCGCTGAAACTCCAGAAGGCGTGCGCGAACGGCGGGAATGGCGGCAACTTTTGAGGCAAGCCCTCCTGTCGATTCGCTTTTAAGTTCGGGATCACTCAAATCTATATCCGGCAATTTTTCGGCAGCCTTCAAAGCATCCTGTTCATTTTCAGGATCGCCCCCCGCCCGAAATACCTGCAGGCCCACAGCCCGATATAAAAGGCCGGTATCAAGATAAGCATAATCAAGATGCGCCGCCAGCTTGCGGGCCAAAGTACCCTTGCCCGAGGCCGCCGGCCCATCAACGGCAATAATGACAGGGGGTTGGTCAATGGGCATTATAGTTTGTCCTTCATATTAGCACCAAGCCCATTCATCAGGGCGCGAAAGCCGGGAAAGCTGGTTTCGATCACCGTGCCGTCATCAACCTCAACCGGTTTTTCCGTTGCCATCCCAAGGATGAGAAACGCCATGGCGATTCGATGATCAAGATGGGTGTTGACGGCCCCGCCGCCTGCGACCGCAGCTTTGCCGGTGACGGTCATACCGTCGTCAAATTCGGTGACTAGGCAGCCGTTCGCTTTAAGTCCGGCCACCATTGCGCTGATTCGGTCGCTTTCTTTAACGCGCAGCTCGTCAATGCCGCGCATGACCGTATCCCCGCCGGCAAAGCTCGCCGCAATGCATAATATGGGATATTCATCAATCATGGACGGGGCGCGGGATTTTGGCACGGTGATACCGGTAAGCTTGCTGTATTTCACATGAATATCGGCGACTGATTCGCCGCATTCCTGCCGCTTGTTGATAAAATTTATGTCCGCGCCCATTTCCTGTAATGTGGTAAAAATACCGGTGCGTGACGGGTTCATGCCGACATTTTCTATAATAATATCAGAACCCGGAGTGATCAGGGCGGCGACGGTGGGAAAAGCCGCAGAAGACGGGTCTGCGGGGACAAACATATCTTTTGCCGCAAGCTCCGGCTGGCCGGTCACCGTAATCGCGGTGCCGCCCGGGCTTGCCTGAACATCTATTTCGACGCCAAAATGTTTGAACATGCGCTCGGTATGATCGCGGGTCGGGGTTTTCTCAATAACAGTGGTCTTGCCCGGCGTATTAAGGGCGGCCAGCAGAATCGCTGATTTCACCTGGGCCGATGCCACGGGAACCTCATAGTCAATGGGCAGGGGATCCATAATGCCAATCACCGTCAGCGGCAGGGTCATGCCGTCTGATCCGTCAAAGGCCGCCCCGAATTTTTCCAGCGGGTCTGTCACCCGTTTCATGGGCCGCGATGACAGGGACGCATCGCCGGTGAAATGGCTGTTAAAGGGATAGGGGGATACCAAACCCATAATCAGGCGCGCGCCAGTGCCGCTATTGCCCATCTCAAGAGATTTCTCCGCCTGACATAATCCGCCAATCCCAACGCCATAAACCAGCCAGTCGCCATTATCCGCGCGGGATATATCCGCCCCCATGGCCGTCATGGCATGGGCAGTATTCAGAACATCTTCGCCTTCAAGCAAGCCGCAAATCCGGCTCTGGCCGATGGCTAACGTTCCCATAATCAGGGCACGGTGGGAGATGGATTTATCCCCGGGGACTTTCAGGGCTCCGGTCAGGGCCGTTGCTTTATGGGATATCAGGTCGGTCATGGGCAGCGTTTCAAACTGTTGATCATTTCATATTTTGAATTCAGATAGCATGATTTAAGGCCCTGCGACCAGAAAATATCAGAAAATACCCGAAAATATTATGTATTTTTGGTCTTTTGGGGCATAAAAAAACCCGATCTGCTAATAAGCTTTGACAGAGGGGCCTATCCGTGGCAAATGCTTTCCTCTCAAGAATGAGCTTAATAAACACGGTTTAAGGAGAATTACGTTGGCTAATCCTGAATGGGGAACCAAGCGCCAGTGCCCAAAATGCGGCACAAGATTTTATGATCTGGGCAAAGATGACCCGATTGTATGTATCGACTGTGGGAAAAAATTTAAGCCAGAGGTCATTTTGAAAAGTAAAATGTCCCCGCTTGAATTGACAACAGACGATAAAGAAGATGATGTAGAAGAAGAACTTCTGGAAGTTGAAAGCGCTATCGATGATGTCGAAGTTGACGCCGATGATAATACGGTTGTTTTGAGCGATGACGATGATACAAATGTGGCGGATGTTGTGGTAAAAACAAAACCAACGTCCCCTGACGAATAATTTTCATTTTTCCACTTGATTATCAAGGGCAGTATGCGTAAATTCTGCCCACTGATTCACCGATTCGAATTTAGGATGTGGATGAGGGGCTATAGCTCAGTTGGGAGAGCGCTTCGCTGGCAGTGAAGAGGTCAGCGGTTCGAACCCGCTTAGCTCCACCATTTCATATTTACCCTTACAAGATTGCGTTAAAAGCCTGAAAGGCTCTGCGATTCCGGCGGTTCGATAACCCTTTTCCGAGCAATATGAAAGGCGATGTGAAAATACCAGCTCACACACATCATACATATAACTCGCCAATGCCCCCGCCTTTGAGGCGTTCAGCAGCATATTCTCCGTATCATAATTGTAAACCCACTGCCCATCACCGGTCAGATTCAGCTAAAAAACTTAATCAATCTGCTCCGATCCTGCTCTCGATCCTGCTCTCATTGACCCACCAACTGCCTTCAAAATATTTCCCAACCAGACTAGTGAATACAATACAGGCAAATTTTCACCTTTTATTACATTTCGTAGAAACTCAATATCTTCAGAAATTTGTCCCACAATAAAATTTTCTTCTGTTAAATCAGCAGGGATATCAAGATTTAAGTTATGTGAAAATTCTGGAGAAAGTTCCCAATAATAATCAAAATCTATTTCAATTTCATCAATATCTACATCTTCTAAGGATTTTGATATTTTTGTTAATATTTCAACCATTTCTGAGATTTTAACTTTTATCATGCAATCACGACTCCAATATTTAAAATATTTTCAATTACGGTGAATTACGGTGAATTACGGTGGAATTACGGTGACAGTTTACTTTTATCGGCATGCATAGCGAATAAATTAATAAAAGTAAACTGTTGTCTAATTGAATTTATACATTTCCGGTATATTTATGTTCTTTTTCCGCTTTTTATGGTTGTCTACGAGGTCATTGAGTTGGCTTTTCAAGCTTTATGTTCCCTGCCTCAGGATAGCGGTCAAAGTTATGGTGGGGGCCTCTT
>Ga0256839_1003213_pt1 | contig 17069 bp, 14 predicted proteins | sample 354166metaG_FD_185968 | JGI IMG/M metagenome (GOLD analysis project Ga0256839, IMG submission 185968) | Hydrothermal vent microbial communities from Mid Atlantic Ridge, Atlantic Ocean - 354-166 | ecosystem: Environmental > Aquatic > Marine > Hydrothermal vents | place: Atlantic Ocean: Mid... | reverse complement strand
GGCACTACTTCTGGCGCCGGTTCGACGAAAGTCGGTGTACCCACAGCGCCGCCGCCCTTTCCTACACCACCCTGCTCGCCCTGGTCCCCTTGCTGGCCCTGTCGCTGGCCGTCTTCACCGCCTTCCCCGCCTTCCACGAGGTCAGCGACAAGCTGATGAACGCGGCCTTCGAACTCCTGGTGCCGGCCGCCCGGGAAACCATCCAGCAATACGTCTACACCTTCGCCGAGAAGGCGAAAAAGCTCACCGGGCCGGGAGTCCTGTTCTTGATCGTCACCGCCCTGATGCTGATGGTCACCATCGAAAGGTCCCTCAACGACATCTGGCGCGCTCCCCCGTACCGGGCCCCACACCGCCGGCTGATGGTGTACTGGTCGGTTCTCACGCTGGGACCGTTGCTGGTCGGCGCCAGCATCGTACTCACATCCCGGATCGTCGCCGCGGCCCACCTGGGGGAACGCCCGGGTCTGGGAGCGCTGAAACTGGTACCCTTCCTGCTGGAAGGGGTCGCCTTCACCCTGCTGTTCCTCGTGGTTCCCAACACCCGGGTGAGCGTTCGTCTGGCGGCGGCGGGGGGATTCTTGAGCGCCGCCCTGTTCGAAGCCGCCAAGGCGGGATTCGCCGCCTACATCACCCATTTCCCCACCTACGAAGCGATCTATGGGGCGCTGGCGGCGGTTCCCATCTTCCTGGTGTGGCTGTATCTCTCCTGGATGGTGACGCTGGTGGGGGCCCAGTTCACCTTCTGCCTCCACACCTTCCGCCACGGCGATCCGGCCCAGACCACCCCGGTGCCAGAACACGATCTCAACCTGGCCTATCAGGTGCTGCGGCAGGTCTGGCGCGGACAGCGGCAGGGAAACGGCAGCGACGAAAGCGAACTGATCCGCTCTCTGCCACACATCGAGCCGGCGACCCTGGACCGGGTTCTGCACCACCTGCGCCGCCTCGGCTGGATCGCCCGGGACGAAGAGGGATACTGGCTGTTACGCCGCGATCCCCATCTGCATTCCCTGCTCGATCTCTACCGGAGCCATCCTTTCATCCTGCCCCCCGGCCGAACCGCCCAGCCGGAGCTACGCCCCCTGCTGGCGGCGGTGGAAGACGAAATCGGCCGGCGTTTCGCCGTGCCGCTGGCGCGCCTGTTCGAAGCCCTACCGTCTTCCCCTGCGGGGGAAAACGGGAAAGCCTGACCCTTTCCCATCTCGATACAGGGGCCGGGAAGGGTCTGGACCGAAAACCGTCCATAGATAGGCCCGCCCCGGCCGCCGACGGAAGCGCTTTCCCAGCTTGACGTTCCACCCCGCCGTGGGGTAATTTAACCAACTATTTTCCTAAGTGGTTTTCGGGTGTTCAGGGTGGAGCTGAGCGGCGCAGAAATCGTTGTCCAGGCATTGAAGGACGAAGGGGTCGAATTCATCTTCGGCTATCCCGGCGGTGCGGTATTGCACATTTACGACGCCCTGTTCGGCCAGGAAGACGTCAAACACGTCCTGGTGCGTCACGAACAGGGCGCCACCCACATGGCCGACGGTTACGCCCGCGCCACCGGCAAGCCCGGCGTGGTGTTGGCCACTTCCGGTCCCGGGGCCACCAATCTGGTGACCGGCATCGCCACCGCCTACATGGATTCCATTCCGATGGTGGTCCTCACCGGCCAGGTGCCGACCCCGGTGATCGGCAGCGACGCTTTCCAGGAATGCGACACCGTCGGCATCACCCGTCCCTGCGTCAAACACAACTTCCTGGTCAAGGACCGGCGCAAGCTGGCGGAAACCATCAAAAAGGCGTTCCACATCGCCACCACCGGCCGTCCCGGCCCGGTGCTGGTGGACATCCCCAAGGACATCACCGATCCCAACGTCAAGATTCCCTATCACTACCCGGAAACCATCTCGCTGCGCTCCTACAAACCCAAGGTCAAGGGCAATCCGCGTCAGATCAAGAAGGCGGCGGAGCTGATCCTGCAGGCGCGGCGGCCGATGATCTATGCCGGCGGCGGGGTGATCCTGGGCGAGGCGGCCACGGAGCTGACCGAGTTCACCCGGCTGCTCGGCTTCCCCATCACCCTGACGTTGATGGGGCTGGGGGGATACCCGGGCACCGATCGACAGTTCCTCGGCATGCTCGGCATGCACGGCACCTACGAAGCCAACATGGCCATGCACGAATGCGACGTGCTCATCGCCATCGGCGCCCGCTTCGACGACCGGGTCACCGGCAAGCTGGACGAATTCTGCCCTTACGCCAAGATCATCCACATCGACGTGGACCCGGCCTCTATCGCCAAGAACGTGCCGGTGGACGTCCCCATCGTCGGCCAGGTCAAGCCGGTGCTCGCCGATCTGATCGCCGAACTCAAGGCCTCGGGGAAGAAACCGGACGCCGACGCGCTGGCCGCCTGGTGGCAGCAGATCGAACGCTGGCGCGCGGTCGACTGCCTGCGCTACGACCGTGAAAGCCCCCTGATCAAACCCCAGTACGTCATCGAACAACTGTGGGAGGCGACCCGCGGCGAGGCCTACGTCACTTCCGACGTCGGCCAGCACCAGATGTGGGTGGCCCAGTATTACAAGTTCGACCGACCGCGGCGGTGGATCAACTCCGGCGGTCTGGGAACCATGGGTTTCGGGATGCCGGCGGCCATCGGGGTCAAGCTGGCCCATCCCGACAGCGACGTGATCTGCGTCACCGGGGAAGCCAGCATCCAGATGTGCATCCAGGAACTGTCCACCGCCCTGCAGTACAAGACCCCGATCAAGATCGTCAACCTCAACAACCGCTACATGGGCATGGTGCGCCAGTGGCAAGAATTCACCTACGAGAGCCGCTACTCCCATTCCTACATGGACACCATTCCCGATTTCGTCCGTCTGGCGGAAGCCTACGGTCACGTCGGCATGCGGATCGAGAAACCGGAGGACGTGCGTCCGGCCCTCGACGAAGCGCTCAAGATGAAGGATCGCCTGGTGTTCCTGGATTTCATCACCGACCGCACCGAAAACGTCTATCCGATGGTGGAGGCCGGCAAGGCCCAACACGAAATGCGCCTGCCGCCCTGGATCAACGTGGACCGGGAGCTGGCCTGATGCGACACATCATCTCCCTGCTGCTGGAAAACGAGGCTGGTGCCCTGGCGCGGGTCGCCGGACTGTTCGCCGCCCGCGGTTACAACATCGAGGCGCTCACCGTCGCCCCCACCGAAGATCCGACGGTGTCGCGCATGACCATCGTCACCCGGGGCGACGAGCGCATCATCGAACAGATCACCAAGCAGCTCAACAAACTGATCGACGTCATCAAGCTACTGGACATCTCCGGCGCCGATCACATCGAACGGGAGTTGATGCTGTTGAAAGTCCGCACCCACAACGGTCACGACCGGGAGGAGATCAAACGCCTGTCGGACATCTTCCGCGGCCGCATCATCGACGTGACCGCCCGCAGCTACGTCATCGAGATGACGGGCGACAGCGCCAAACTGGACGCCTTCCTGGCCAACCTGGCACCGAGCCAGATCATCGAGGTGGTCCGTTCCGGGCCGACCGGCATCCTGCGGGGCGAACGCGGTTTGCATCTGTAAAACACACCGAAAACTTCGCGACAAGAGGGACATCCATGCAGGTTTACTACGACAAAGACGCCGATCTTTCCATCATCCGCGCCAAGCAGGTCACCATCATCGGCTACGGCTCCCAGGGCCACGCCCACGCCAACAACCTGAAAGATTCCGGCGTGGCGGTGACGGTCGGCTTGCGCCCCGGTTCGGGCAGCTGGGCCAAGGCGGAGAAGGCCGGCCTCGAGGTCGCACCCGTCGCCGAGGCGGTTCAGGGCGCCGACGTGGTCATGGTGCTGGCGCCGGACGAGCATCAGCCCAAACTGTACCGGGAACAGATCGAACCCAACATCAAAGAGGGAGCGGCGCTGGCCTTCGCTCACGGCTTCAACATCCATTTCCAGATGATCGAGCCGCGCGCCGATCTCGACGTCATCATGATCGCCCCCAAGGGACCGGGGCACCTGGTGCGCTCCACCTACACCCAGGGCGGCGGGGTCCCGACCCTGATCGCGGTGTATCAGGACGCCAGCGGAAAGGCGAAGGACATCGCCCTGTCCTACGCTTCGGCCAACGGCGGCGGCCGGGCCGGCATCATCGAGACCACCTTCCGCGAGGAAACCGAAACCGACCTGTTCGGGGAACAGGCGGTCCTGTGCGGCGGCGCCACCGCCCTGGTGCAGGCGGGTTTCGAAGTCCTGACCGAAGCCGGCTACGCCCCGGAAATGGCCTACTTCGAATGCCTGCACGAACTGAAGCTGATCGTCGACCTGATGTACGAAGGCGGGATCGCCAACATGCGCTACTCCATCTCCAACACCGCCGAATACGGCGACCTGACCCGCGGTCCCCGGGTCATCGACGAGCGGACCAAGGAGGAGATGCGGCGCATCCTCAAGGAAATCCAGAACGGTGAGTTCGCCCGAGAATTCATCCTGGAAAACCAGGCCGGCTGCCCCACCCTCAAGGCCAAACGCCGGCTGGGAAGGGAGCACCCCATCGAACAGGTCGGTGCCAGACTGCGGGAAATGATGCCCTGGATCAAGGCCAACCGCCTGGTGGACCAGGAAAAGAACTGAACCGAGCCATGCCCGGGCAGCGGGAGCGGACCGGGACCCGGTCCCGATCGGAAAGCGCGGTCGGCGTCCGCCCCCCGATTCAGCAGTCGGGGAGATAGCCGGCCATGCCCGCGCCGACCGCCAACAAACGCCGTCGCGGCATCTACCTGCTGCCCAACCTGTTCACCACCGGCTGCCTGTTCGGTGGCTTCTACGCCATCACCGCGGCCATGAAAGGCCACTTCGATCTGGCGGCGATCGCCATCTTCGCCGCCATGATCATGGACGGCCTCGACGGCCGTGTCGCCCGTCTCACCCACACCCAGACCGCCTTCGGCGCCGAATACGACAGTCTGTCGGACATGGTGTCCTTCGGCGTGGCACCGGCCCTGGTCATGTATCTGTGGTCACTGTCGGGCCTGGCCAAGCTGGGATGGTTCGCCGCCTTCGTCTATGCCGCCGCCGCTGCCCTGCGCCTGGCCCGCTTCAATACCCAGATCGGTGTAGAGGACAAGCGGTATTTCCAGGGGCTGCCGAGCCCGTCGGCGGCCGCGATCGTCACCGGCTTCATCTGGATGGGTGAAACCTACGGCCTGCAGGGCGAGGCGATGCGTTATGTGGCAACCCTCATCACCGCCGCCGCCGGTCTCCTGATGGTCAGCAATTTCCGCTACTACAGCTTCAAGGAAATCGACATCCGCCGCCGGGTTCCCTTCGTGGTCATCATCGCCGTCGTCCTGGCCCTGGCCCTGGTGTCCACCAACCCGCAGCTCATGCTGTTCGCCATCTTCTCCGGCTACGCCGTCTCCGGCCCCTTGTGGACCCTGATCGAACTGCGCCGGCGCCGGGGCCAGCGGGGACGGCCACCGATGTCTTCCTGAGCGAGGACCGGTCAGTAGGGCCACTGCCACTGATCGATCTCGGGCAGATCCACCCCGTATTCGTAAGCATGCTGAAGGCAGGCCAGTTGCCGGTCGCGCAGCTTCTCCTTGACGTGGGCGCCGGCCACCCGAAGGCGGGGCACCCGATCGATGACGTCGATGGCGAGGCTGAAACGGTCGATCTCGTTCTTGATCGCCAGCTCCATCGGGGTGTTGATGTTGCCCTTCTCCTTGTATCCGCGCACGTGCAGGTTACGGTGATTGGTGCGCCGATAGGCGAGGCGGTGAATCAGCCAGGGGTAGCCGTGGAAGTTGAAGATGATGGGCCTGTCCACGGTGAACAGGCTGTCGAAGTCCCGATCGGAGAGACCGTGGGGATGCTCACCCGGTGGGGTCAGACGGAACAGGTCCACCACGTTGACGAAACGGATCTTGAGATCGGGAAAATGCTCGCGCAGCAGGGCGGTGGCGGCCAGGGCTTCCTGGGTCGGGATGTCGCCGCAACCTGCCATCACCACGTCCGGCTCACCGCCCTGATCGTTGCTGGCCCAATCCCAGATGCCCAATCCCTTGGTGCAATGGCGGATCGCGGCGTCCATGTCGAGATATTGCAGGTGATTCTGCTTGTCGCAGACGATGACGTTGATCATGTCCAGCGTGCGCAGGCAGTGATCGGCCACCGCCAGCAGGCAGTTGACGTCGGGGGGGAGATAGATGCGGGTCACCGCCGGGCTCTTGTTCACCACCAGGTCGAGGAAGCCGGGATCCTGGTGAGTGAAACCGTTGTGGTCCTGACGCCACACGGTGGACGTGATGAGTAGATTGATGGCGGCCACCGGCGCTCGCCAGGGGATCTCCCGAGCCATGGACAACCACTTGGCGTGCTGGTTGAACATGGAATCGATGACGTGGACGAAAGCCTCGTAGGTGGCGAAGAAGCCGTGACGTCCGGTGAGAACGTAACCCTCGAACCAACCTTCCAGATTGTGCTCCGAAAGCATCTCGATCACCCGTCCGTCCGGGGCCAATTCACCGCCGTCGGCATCCTCGGGAAGGTATTCCTCCAACCATAGCTTCTTGCTGGCCTCGTAGACGGCGTCGAGCCGGTTGGAGCTGGTCTCGTCGGGACCGAAGACGCGGAAATTGTCGGGATTCCGCCGCAACACGTCGCGCAACAGCTCCCCGAGAGGACGGGTGTTCATGGCCCGCGTCCTGCCCGGCCGCGGCACGGCGACGGCGTAGGCGCGAAAGTCGGGAAGGCGCAGGTCGCGACGCAACAGCCCCCCGTTGGCGTGGGGATTGGCGCTCATCCGCCGCGCCCCCTTGGGAGCCAGGGCTTTCAGCTCCGGCCTGAGCCTGCCGGCCTCGTCGAACAGCTTCTCCGGCTCGTAGCTGCGCAGCCATTTCTCGAGGATCTCCAGATGGGAGGGAAGCTGGTGGACTTCGGCCAGCGGCACCTGGTGGGCGCGCCAGAAACCTTCCACCTTGTGGCCGTCCACCTCCCGGGGACCAGTCCAGCCCTTGGGGGTACGCAGCACGATCATGGGCCAACGGGCCCGACTGGCCTCGGCGGCACCGCCCTGGCGGGCCAGTTCCTGAATGGCGCGGATCTCCAGATAGGCGTTCTCCAGGGTGGCGGCCATCTGGCGGTGCACCACCGGCGGTTCCTCGCCTTCGACGAAGTAGGGAATCCAACCGTAGCCGCGCAGCAGCGCTTCCAGCTCGTCGCGGGGCAACCGCGCCAGCAGGGTTGGATTGTTGATCTTGTAGCCGTTGAGGTGGAGGATCGGCAGCACCGCGCCGTCACGAACCGGATTGAGGAACTTGTTGCCGTGCCAGCCGGTGGCCAGGGGACCGGTCTCGGCCTCGCCGTCACCCACCGCCACCGCCACGAGCAGATCCGGATTGTCGAAAGCCGCACCGACGGCGTGGGACAGACTGTAGCCCAATTCTCCCCCTTCGTGGATGGAACCGGGCGTCTCCGGCGTGCAATGGCTGCCGATGCCCCCGGGGAAGGAAAACTGTTTGAAAAAGCGGCGCAAGCCTTCCTCGTCCTCGCTCTTGTCGGGGTAGATCTCCGAATAGGTGCCTTCCAGATAGGCCGGTGCCAGAACCCCGGGGGCGCCGTGGCCGGGACCGGCGAGGAAGATGGCGTTGACGTCGTATTTGACGATGAGGCGGTTCAGATGAACGTACATGAACGCCAATCCCGGACTCGAACCCCAGTGTCCCAGCAGGCGGCGCTTGACGTGTTCAGGCCTGAGAGGCTCACGGAGCAAGGGGTTGTCGCGCAGGTAGATCATGCCGGCGGCCAGATAGTTGCAGGCGCGCCAGTAAGCGTCGAGGCGTTCCAGTTCCTGATCGTCGAAGACGGTTTCGGGCGTGATGGCGCTCATGGGCGATCTCCTTGGGTCGGTTCGTCGGCGAAGGGATGCGGGCGTTTCGGGGGAATCACGTGGTATCTCGCGCGCGCGCATGGCGTGCGACCAGGGATTCGATCTCCTGGCGCAGTCGCCGGTATTCGGGGCTCTGGGCCGGGGCGTAGTTCCAATTCTTGTACAGGGCGGTGAGCTTGACGAAGAATTCCCGCGCCGTTTCCTTGTCGGGGAAGTCGTACTGAGCTTCGATGATCCGCTTGAGCAGGCGGAAGCTTTCGAGCTGGCGCTCGCGGGAGGTGCAGGCATCCACCGGATCGAAGGCGTCCTGCTGGAGATAGACCATGTCCACCAGCACCGCCTTCTGCCAGGTGACGAAGTCTTCCAGGGAGATCCCCTCCTCGCCGGTGACCTGCATGAGCTGATGAATCTCCTCACCGTGCCGAAGCAAAGCCTGGAGGCGTTTGACGTCCTCCACCCAGAGGGGATCCAGCTCGCGGCGGAACCAGTCGGCGAGCTGATCCAGATAGCGCGACCAGGAGATCAGCGGATCGATGGCCGGGTAGTAGCGCTTGTAGGCCCGGTCCGCCGACAGCCCCAGGAACGCCTTCACCGTCCCCAGGGTCGCCTGGGTGACCGGCTCCTCGAAGTTGCCCCCTGCCGGCGATACCGTGCCGATCATGGTCAACGCCCCCACCTCGCCGTGGGCGCCGCGGATCACACCAGCCCGCTCGTAGACGCTCTTGATCGCCGAATCCAGATAAGCCGGGAAACCCTCCTCGCCGGGAATCTCCTCCATGCGCCCGGAAATCTCCCGCATCGCCTGGGCCCAGCGCGAGGTGGAATCGGCGATCAGCAAGGTGCGGTAACCCATCTGGCGGAAATATTCCCCGAGGGTCAGACCGCTGTAGATGGAAGCCTCGCGGGCGGCCACCGGCATCGACGAAGTGTTGCAGACGATGATGGTGCGGTCCATCAAAGTAGCGCCGGTACGCGGATCCTCGAGGTTGGGATATTCGGTGATGGTTTCCACCACCTCGCCGGCCCGTTCGCCGCACGCCACGATGATGACGACGTCCACATCGGCGTAGCGGGCGATGAGACTCTGGAGCACGGTCTTGCCGGCGCCGAAGGGGCCGGGAATGCAAGCGGTGCCCCCTTGGGCGATGGGGAAGAAGGTGTCGATGATGCGGGTGGCGGTGGTGAGCGGTCGGTCAGGATAGAGACGTTCGGCGAAACCGCGCCGCAGCAGCGGTTCGGGAATCGGGCGGCGCACCGGCCAGCGCCGCTGCAGAGTCAGTTCGCGCTCCTGGCCGCCGCCGCTGCGACGATAACGGATCACCGGCGTGTCCACGGTGACGCTGCCCTCGCGGATCCAGGTGATCTCCACCGGCGCCGGCTCGTCGAAAGGTACCAGAATGCGGTGCTGGAACGGACCTTCCGGCACGGTGCCGAGCACACCCCCCGGGGCCACCCGCTGTCCCAGCGTCACCTTGGGAGTGAAGGCCCATTTGCGCCCCGGATCGAGGGCGGGCAGCGCCACCCCCCGCGGCAGGAAGAAACCGTAACGCTCGGCCAGACCGTGAAGGGGGTTGAGCAGGCCGTCGAACACCTGCCCCAGCAACCCGGGGCCGAGCGTCGCCGACAGCAACTCGCCGCTCAGCGCCACCCGGTCGCCGACCCGGACGCCGCGGGTGTCCTCGAACACCTGCACGTCGGCGCGACGGCCGCGGATTCGCAGCACTTCCGCCTTGAGACGCTCGTCGCCGACGCAGATGTAGGCCATCTCGTTCTTGACGATCGGCGTATCCTCGTCCACCTCGATCACCACCAGGCTTTCGCGGACGCCGACGACACGGGCAATGCGGGGAGCGGCGGAGTCAGCGGGCATGACGGCTCTCCTGCAACAGGCGTTCGAAACAGACGGCGGCTCGGCGCGGATCCCGGCTGAGCCAGGCGTTGACGATGTCCCACTGGAACACGAAGGCGACCACCGCCGCAAATCCCAACGGTTCGGCGGCAGCCCGCCGCGCCAACCAGCGCCAACAGCTTTCCAGCAGGTGACGCTCCATGGCCACGGCGTCTTCCCGCGCCAGCGCTTCCCGCACCGCCGGCAACCAGGGGTGGCGAGCGGCCAGATGGAAATCCGGGGACTGCCAATGGGCGCGGATATGGCGGCCGTAAGGGCTGACCGTCCAGATGTCCGGCTCCGTCTCCGGGCCCAGGCCGGCGTGACGCAGACGCAGGGCCGCCAGCGCCACCTGCTGGTCGAGGCGGAAGCGGACGTATTCTTGCAGCGCCGGCTGGCGGATCACCGGCATGGCGCGGCGCCAGCGGCGCAGCCAGCCATCGTCGTCGGGCCGGCGGGAAACGGCGTGACGCAGGCTCACCAGGGCCTCGGCCTCCCAGATCTGGCGGGACTCGTCATCGGGCAACATGCCGATGCGCTGTTCCAACCGCAGGCGGGTGAGGGGCAGACGCTCGGCCCGCTCGAAATGGGGCAGATGGGGCAGGCTGCCGAGAACGGTGTAGCAACCCCGGCTCATTCTATACCTTCCAGCAGATTGCGGAAGCGGGGCAGCAGCCGCTCGTTCAACAGCCGCGCCACGGCCTCGTCGCTGAGATCGATCTCCATCCGGTCCTCCACCAGACGCACCCGCACGCCGCCGTGGATATCGTCGGCGGGAATCAGTTCCACCCCCTCGCGCAACATGTCACTGGCGAGGCTGAGGATGGTCCGCTTGCCGATCTCGCTCATGCGCTCGTCGGACCCGCCGGTGAGGAGGGCTTCGGAGACGAAGATCTGGATCTGACGGTCGTGGATGAATTCCTCCACCGCCTTGCCGGCGAGCACCAGTACCAGATCGCGGATGAAACACTCGTCGCAGCTGGCCTTGGAGACCAGGCGGCGGACGAAACGCTCGAAGGCATGGATGACCTGGGCTTCCAGATGGAGGATGGTGTCACGGGCCGACAGCTTCAGAGCCTCCTCGGCGGCGGCCTTCTCCGCCTGGATGTCCTCGTGGGCCTGGGCGCGCAAGGCCTCGGCCTCGCGGCGGGCTTCGGCCACCAGGGCGGCGGCGCGGCGTTCGGCCTCCTTGACGATGCGCTCGGCTTCCTCGCGGGCGGCCCGCACCCCTTCCTCGCGGATGCGGTCGATCAGGTCCTGGACCCCGAGGGGCCGGGATTCGTCGGCGGCGCTCATCGGGGAATCCCGGCGGAAAGCACCAGGGCGAAGACGAAGGCGAACACCGCAAAACCCTCCACCAGGGCCGCCGGTGCCAGGGAGATGCCGAAGATCTCCAGCTTGTTCTTGGCGGCGTTGATGGCGGCGGCGCAGGCGTCCCCCTGGGCGAAGGCGCTCGCCATCAGGGCCAGCCCCACCAGCAGGCCGAGACCGAAGATGCCGGGGGAATTGTCCACCGTCAGCTCGCGGCGCAACGCCATGGTTACCACGATGCCGTAGATGCTCTGGGACGACGGCATCGCCGCCACGCCGATGTAGCGACCGTAGCCGCTTTCCACGTCCAGCAGGGCGCCGCAGGCGCTCATGCCAGCGCGGGCGCAACCCACCATACTGCCGATGGCACCCAGGGCCAGGGGAGCGTACATGCCAACCCAGCCGAGAGTGACGATCAGGGAATCCATCGCTCCACCTCCTCAGGTTTCGGTCCGTTTCAAGGGGCGAAACAGACGGCCTTCCTGCTTCAACCCCCATTTGAAAAACTCGATGACGTTGAGGCGCAGGCCGTGGATCACGCCTCCCGCCACCCCCAGGACCAGATTGACGCCGTGACCCAGCGACGCCACCACCACCGCGACCGCCAGACCGATACCGGGCAGGGCTTCGGGGAGGGTGAGGGCCATGTGGTTGAACTGCACCGCCAGAGAACCGCTCGCCAGACCGAGGGCGAACAGACGCAGGTAACTGAGAACGTCGCCGAACAGGGCGGTGACGCCGGTCAATTCCTTCAGCCCCGCCAGCAACCGCCCCGGCCACGGCCGGCGAGGGCCGGCGTAGAGCAGCACCAGCGTCAGACCGACGGCGGCCAACCCCACACCGAGCGCCGGCGGCAGCGGCAACCCGAAGCCCCGTTCCAGCACCCACACCAGTCCCGCGCTCACCACCAGAGCCCAACCCGCCGGAGCCAGGGCCGCGGCCCGGTCGTCGCGACGGCGGGCGTCCATCACCGTGGCCAGCAGCAGGTGCAGACAGCCGATCAGAACCGACAGCGCCATCATGGTATCGGTATCGTCCATGTCCAGTCGGTGCAGAGCGGCCAACGGCGAATCCGGCGGCGGGGTCAGGCCGAAATAACTGCCCACCAGGACACCGTAACCGAGGGAAAACAGCACCACGGTCAGGGCCAGCGGTCGCCAGCGACGACCGACCGCCGTCCTTTCCAGCCGACGCCAGCCGAACCACAGGGCCAGGCCCAACAGGGCGGCGTAGCCGGCATCGGCCAGGATCATGGCGAAGAACAGGGCGAAAGAGAAGAACACCACCGCCGACGGATCCCAGGTGTGGTAACCGGGGGTCATGTAGAAATTGACCAGATCCTCGCCGGCCCGCAGCCAGGCGGGATTCTCCAGCAAGGTGGGGGGATCGTCGGCGGGGGACGGCGGTTCCCGTTGCAGCACGAGGCGGCGGTCGCAGACGTAGGTTTCCAGTTCACCCACCCGCCGGCTCGGCATCCAGCCTTGCAACGCCACTACGGGGCCGGCGACCAGCAACCGCTCGGCGGCCGCTTCCAAAGCGGCGCGGTCGCGCAGGGTGGCGAGATTGCGACGCAGGAGAGCATACCAGCGGGTCAGCCAAGCCCGTTCGGCCTGGGCGTCCTCGATGGCCAACTCCACCTCGTCGAGGCGTTCCTCCAAGCATCGCCGGGAGCGCGCGCCCAGGTGGACCCGGGGCACCGGCACTCCCCGCGGTTCCTCGCGGGCGATGAGAACCACGTAATTGAAACGCTGGTCGCGGCGCACGATCTCCTGGTAATAGGGCAAAGCGCGGACGGCGTCCAACTGAGCGTGGGGAACCACGTAGAACCACAACCGCCAGCCGTCCATTTCTTCGAGCGGAGGAAATTCGAAATCCCCCCACGGACGCCACAACCGCAGGCGGCGGATGAGGGCGTCGCGTTCGCTTTCCAGATCGAGGAGACGGCGGCGTACCGCCAACACCCGGCGCACCACGGCCTCGGCGTCGAAGTCGGCCGCCCGACGCACCTGGCGACGGCGCTGGGGGCAGTCGCGCAGGAACTGGAGCGCCTCCTCGAGGCAACACAGGCATCTGTCCCCCTCCGGATGCATCGGACATTCGTGGTGGAAGGCGAGCTCGCCGATCTCCGTCTCTGGAGCAGGCTCCCCCAGGGGAATCAGCTCGACACAGCCCATGTCCTGGAGCCTGGCGAGCAAGGAAGCTTCGTCGCCCTTCAGTCCCACCACGGTGATCTTGTCGAGACGGACGATGCTCATGTCATCTCCCCACGGGCGGCCTGTTGCTTCCGCTTGGCCAGTTTGGAGATGACCACCGCCGTCCGATCGACCTCGTCCAGATGAAGGCGGATCCGCTTGATGTTGTTCCGGGCGGTCGGAATCAGAACCTTCTCGAACAGGTTGACCCGCTGGGTCACCTTGCGCACCTGGCGACGCAGGATGGCCACCCGCCGGGCGGCGACATCGATCCGCGCCTCCAGGGCCAACGCCTGGCGCCATCGCGCCACCAGCACGTCCACCCACGGCGGAGTGGCCAGGCGGGAGTAATCGGCCACCCGGCAACGGAGCCGGCGGAAGACCGGCAGACGCACGCCGACGATGATCTCCTCGCCGGTATCGACCCCTTCCGACACGACCAGGCCGCCGAGGTTGAAGTCGGGATGGGCCAGCATCGGCAGCTCCTCGCCGATACGTTCCTGCAACGCCCGTCGCTCCGACTCCAGCCGGCTCAGTTCGGCCTCGGCCCGCTTGACCGCGGCGCTCAGTTGACGGCGTTTGAGGTCCAACGACGGCAGCAGCCGCTGATAGAGCCTGAGGCGTTCCTGTTCCTGGATCAGCGCCTGCTTGCTGAGGGTGAGCCTGGCCATCTCAATCGGTCGCCGCAGGGTAGTATTTTTCGATCAGCTCGCGCTTCATCAGCAGTTCGTCGGGGGCGAAGCATTCCGCCAGGGTCTTCCAACCCAGGTCGAGCGCCTCGATCAGCGAGAGGGAGACCCGGATGTCCATGAAGCGCTCGCGGAACAGGCGGCCGAACTTGAGCAGCTTCTCATCGAAGGGGGACAGTTCGAAGGCCATGGCCTGTTTCTTCTCCGCTTCCACCGCCCCGGCGTAGAGGCGGATCATGGTGTTCATGATCTGGCCGTGGTCCTCGCGGGTGGTCTTGCCCACCACGTGCTGCTTGAGGCGCGACAGGGAACCGAAAGGGTCGATCATGCGGTCGTGGAGGTAGAACTGGCCCTCGGTGATGTAGCCGGTATTGTCGGGCACCGGATGGGTGACGTCACCGCCGGGCATGGTGGTGACCGACAGGATGGTGACCGAGCCGGCGCCCTTGAAGTCGCAGGCCTTCTCGTAGCGGCGCGCCAGTTGGGTGTAGAGGTCGCCCATGTAACCGCGGATCGCCGGGATGCGCTCCTGGGCGATGCCCAGCTCCTTCATGGCGTCGCAGAAAGCGGTCATGTCGGTGAGCAGCACCAGCACCCGTTTGTTCTCTTCCACCGCCATGCGCTCGGCCACCGCCAGAGCCATGTCTGGAATCATCAGCCGTTCCACCAGGGGATCGGAGGCCTGGTTGACGAACATCACGGTGCGGTGGAACACGCCGTGGTTCTCGAAGGCGGTGCGGAAGAAGTGGAAATCGTCGAACACCAACCCCATGCCGCCGAACACCACCACGTCGGCTTCGGCCTGAAAGCCGATGCGAGCCAGAAGCTCGTTGTAAGGCTCGCCCGCCACCGAGAAGATGGGGATCTTCTGGCTCTCCACCAGGCAGTTGAAGACGTCGATCATCGGCACCCGGGTTTCGATCATCCGGCTGGGCAGGATCCGCATCACCGGATTGACCGTCGGCCCTTCCACCGGAATCCGCGGCTCCGTGGAAAGGTCGGGACCGTTGTCGATGGGCTCGCCGGAGCCGCGGAAGATACGGCCGAGGATGCGCTCGGAATAGACCACGTCGGGGGGATGCCCCAGGAAGGCGACGCTGGCGTCGGTGGACAGCCCCCTGCCACCGGCATAGACCTGGAGACCGACCAGATCGCCTTCCAGGTCCACCACCTTGGCCAGGGATTTCTCCCCGTCTACGTTCTCCACCAGGGCCATCTCGCCCAAGGCCACACCCCGGGCCCGGACGCGGATGATGTCGCCGACGATCTCCAGGATCCGGGTGCTCCTGAGAAGGCTGCGAACGATTGCCGGCCCTGCCGTCATCTTCCCCGCGGCTCGCTCCGCATGCGGCGTTCCGGGAGATATTCCACCGTGGGCAGCCGGCGCACCGGCTGGGGGTACAGGCTCATCAACTGGAGAAACATCTCCGGCATCTCGGTGGTCACCGGCAACCCCATCCGCTTGGCCTCGGCGGCGGTGATGGGGTAATCGTGGGTCCAGGTGCCGGTGGACAGCAGCTCAGCCAGTTCCCGAGCCTTTTCCTCGGAGAACTTGGGACGCAGCAACTCATAGACGGCGTCGCGCACCTGGCGAATGGCCTTTTCCGACTGATCGGCCAGGATCAACGTCTGGTCGTCCACCCGGTTGACGTCCTTCTGGGAAACCGCCTTGAGAATGGAAGCGGCGGCGTACTGCCCCAACTGCGGGTCCACCGGTCCCAGCACCGCGTGCTCGCAGAGAACGATTTCGTCGGCGGCCAGGGCGATCAGGGTACCGCCGGACATGGCGTAGTGGGGGACGATCACCCGTACCTTGCCCGGATGGCGGGCGATGGCCCGGGCGATCTGCAAGGCGGCCAGCACCAGACCGCCCGGGGTGTGCAGCACCAGGTCGATGGGCACGTCGGGATCGGTCAGATGGATCGCCCGGATCACTTCCTCGGAATCGTTGACGTCGATGAAACGCACCACCGGAAAACCGAGGAAGTTCATGGATTCCTGGCGATGGATCATCAGGATCACCCGGCTGCCGCGCTTGGCCTCGATCCGGGCGATCAGGCGGGCCCGGCTGGCTTCCAGCATGCGCTGATGAATCACCGGCTGCAGCGCCGAGAAAATGAAGAACAACCAGAAAATCGATGCCCAGTCCATCAATACCCCCTCAATCGGTTTTGTCTTTCGGCTCAGTCAACGGCACGTCCCAGGCGCTCTCGAAGGTCATTTCGTCCTTGAAGCGACGCCGGCGCTCGGGGTCCAGGAACAGTTTACACAGCACCATGCCGGCGACGAAGCCGCCGATGTGGGCCCACCAGGCCACGCCGCCGACCTGTTCCGGACCGAGCAGGGCGCTGACCCCCGAGAACAACTGGGCGAAGAACCAGATCAAAGCGAAAGTGGCGGCCGGCAGGGCGACGAACAGGGGATAGAAGAACACCGGAATCAGGGTGATGACGTGCGCCCGCGGATAGAGCAGAAAATAGGCCCCGAGGACACCGGCGATGGCCCCCGAAGCGCCGATCGTCGGAACGGTGGAATCCAGGTTGGTCGCCCAGTGGGTCACCCCGGCGACGAGACCGCACAGGAGATAGAATGCCAGGAAGCGCCAGGGACCCATGCGGTCCTCGACGTTGTCGCCGAAGATCCACAAGGTCCACATGTTGCTGATGATGTGGAGCCAACCGCCGTGGAGAAACATGGAAGTCAAAAACGGCCAGTAATCGTCCACCGGCAGCCCCATCCACACCGCCCAGTCGGGATGGGTGTAGCGGGCGGGCACGATGCCGAACCAATAGAACAAGGACTGCAACTGCCGGGGAGGCATGGCCAGCTCGAGCAGGAACACGGCGGCGTTGGCGCCGATCAAAGCCCAGGTCATCAACGGCGGTGACTGGCTGGGAACGGTGTCGCGGACCGGAAACATGGCGTCGGCCTTCTCGGTTGTTCATACACGGAAGCATTCTAACCCGGATGCCGGCGCCCGGCATCCCCGGACGGTCGCCGTCCCGCTTCCAGAGGCTGCGCCACCACCGCCTCTGCGTATAATTCCCCTCTCTGGCAAAACCGGTTCAGGAGCCGTCCCGTTGAAATCCAAATACCGC
>Ga0256839_1003212_pt1 | contig 17074 bp, 15 predicted proteins | sample 354166metaG_FD_185968 | JGI IMG/M metagenome (GOLD analysis project Ga0256839, IMG submission 185968) | Hydrothermal vent microbial communities from Mid Atlantic Ridge, Atlantic Ocean - 354-166 | ecosystem: Environmental > Aquatic > Marine > Hydrothermal vents | place: Atlantic Ocean: Mid... | reverse complement strand
GGCCCCGGCGGCCAGGCCCAGGATGGTGGCCAGAACGACGATGAGCAGGCCCCGCGGGCCCCGTGGGGAGGCATTCATGGCGGCGGATTATCCCAGATCGTCCCGCCCGGTGCATGGGCCGTTGTGAGGAGACCCGGAATATATTATGGTTGGCGTACATATCTCAGAAAGAACTTGAATCATGCCGGTCAGTTACCTGATTCCAAAGCAAAACCGCCCCGTGTGGCTGTCTCCCCTTTCGGCCTGCGAGGCGGTGGCGGAGACTCTGGTGGAGGTGCCCCTGCTGGGCCGGGTGCAGGCCGGCCTGCCCGTGGACCTGTGCGCCGACGACGAGCGGGTGCGGGTGCCGGCCAACATGGTGCGGCGCAACACCTATGCCCTGCGCGTGCGCGGCCACTCCATGGTGGACGACAACATCCAGGACGGCGACATCATCGTGGTGGAGAAGCGCGAGACCGCCGAGAACGGCCAGTCGGTGGTGGCGCTCATCAACGGCGAACGGGTGACGCTGAAGAAGTTCTACGTGGAACGCGACGGGATCCGCCTGCAGCCGGCCAACCCCCGCATACCTCCCATCCGCCTGCGCAACGAGGAGGTGGAGATCCTCGGCATCGTCACCGGTGTCGTGCGGCCGCTGGACGGGGGCTGAACCCGTTCCCGCGGCGGCGCCGGGAGAAGCGGCGTCCCCGTTCAGGTTTCCACCGGCGTGTCGGCGGCGTTGCCCCAGTCGGACCAGGACCCGGGATAACCGCGCACCCGCGGAAAACCCAGCCACTTGAGCACGATGTAGCTGAGCGCGGAGCGGTGGTGGCTCTGGCAGTAGGTCACCACCTCCTTGTCCGGGGTGATGCCCAGGGCGGCCAGCTCCTGGCGCAGGGTCTCCGCCGGCCGCAGGCGCAGGTGGCGGTCGCGATCCATGGCCCGGGTCCACTCGTAGTGCACCGCCCGCGGGATGTGCCCGCCGCGCCGGGCCAGGGCCTTGCGCCCGCTGTACTCGGCCTCCGAGCGCGCATCCAGCAGCGCCAGTTCCGGGTCGTCCAGGCGGGCCAGGATGTCCGCCCGCGTGGCCACGCCCTGACCGGAGACTGCGGGCACCGGGTAGGCCGCCGGCTGGGGCACGCGGATGGTGTTCTCCAGCGGCCGGCCCTCGCCGGCCCAGGCCTGCAGGCCCCCGTCCAGCAGGGAGAAGCCGCGGTGGCCGATGACGTCCAGGGTCCACAGCAGCCGCGCAGCGCGCCCGCCGCCCTCGTCGTCGTAGGCGATGACATGGGTCCCGGGCGTGATGCCCAGGGCGCCCAGCACCCGGGCGATCTGTTCCGGCGGCGGCAGCAGGCCCATGCGCGGGGGATCGCGGTCCACGATCCAGGCGTACTCCAGGAACACCGCTCCCGGCAGATGCTGCTTGACGTAACTCTCCGGGCTGCCTGCGTCCACCAGCACCACGCCGTCGCCGGTGCGGGCCGCCTCCAGGGCTTCCGGGGCCAGGACGAGGGGCAGGGGCGTGTCGCTCACGAGTCGTCTCCGGTGGTGAAATCAAACGGGGCGCAAGTTTACCGCGAAAACGTCTCCTGGGTGAGATCCCACAGAACCCGTGTGGTCGACCACGCGGCGCCATGGGCTATACTGGCGGCCGTTTTTGGCCGCCCTCGGCCCGAGATCACAACACCGGAGCAGGTATCGTCATGAGCAGCGGATCCTTCGTTGCCCCCCGGCGCACCCTCATGGGGCCCGGCCCTTCCGATGTCAGCGAGCGGGTGCTGGCGGCCATGGCCCGCCCCACCATCGGCCACCTGGACCCGGCCTTCGTGGCCATGATGGACGAGCTCAAGGACCTGCTGCGCTACGCCTTCCAGACGGGCAATGCCCTCACCTTCCCCGTCTCGGCCCCGGGCTCGGCCGGGATGGAGACCTGCTTCGTCAACCTGGTGGAGCCGGGCGACACCGTCATCGTCTGCATCAACGGCGTCTTCGGCGGGCGCATGAAGGAGAACGTCCACCGCTGCGGCGGCAAGGCGGTGGTGGTGGAGGATGAGTGGGGCGCCCCGGTGGACCCGGACAAGGTGGAGGCCGCGCTCAAGGCCCATCCCGAGGCCAAGGTGCTGGCCTTCGTCCATGCCGAGACCTCCACCGGCGCCCGTTCCGACGCCGAGACCCTCACCCGCCTGGCCCACGAGCACGACTGCCTGGTGATCGTGGATGCGGTGACCTCGCTGGGCGGGATCCCGCTCAAGGTAGACGAGTGGGGCATCGACGCCGTGTACTCGGGCACCCAGAAATGCCTGTCGGCGCCGCCCGGCCTGTCGCCGGTGAGCTTCAGCGAGCGGGCCGCGGAGCGCGTGCGTTCGCGTACCGCGGCGGTGCAGAGCTGGTTCCTGGACCTCAACCTGGTCATGGGCTACTGGGGCGGCGAGGGCAAGCGGGCCTATCACCACACGGCGCCCATCAACAGCCTCTACGCCCTGCACGAGGCGTTGCTGATCCTGAAGGAGGAGGGCCTGGAGAACGCCTGGGCCCGCCATGCCCACCACCACGCCGCCCTGCGCGCCGGGCTCGAGGCCATGGGGCTGTCCTTCGTGGTGGACGAGGCCCACCGCCTGCCCCAGCTCAACAGCGTCACCATCCCCGAGGGCGTGGACGACGCCGCGGTGCGCGGCCGCCTGCTCGAGGAGTTCGACCTCGAGATCGGCGCCGGCCTCGGCGCGCTGGCCGGCAAGGTGTGGCGCATCGGCCTCATGGGCCACGCCTGCAACCGGCGCAACGTGGAATACTGCCTGGAATCGCTGGAGGCGGTGCTGTCCCAACTGGGCGCGCCCATCGACAAGGGCGCGGCGCTGCCCGCGGCCCGGGCCGTGTTCGAGCAGGGCACCGGCAGCGCCGCCACCGGCTGAACGCCGGGGCGGGACACGGGCCTCCCGGCGGCTGCCCCGCGGCGCCCGGGGCCGGCCCCGGTCAACCGGCGTCCGCCAGGTAGAGCCAGGTTTCCACCACGGTGTCCGGGTTGAGCGACAGGCTGGTGATGCCCTGGTCCACCAGCCAGCGGGCCAGGTCCGGGTGGTCGGACGGCCCCTGGCCGCAGATCCCCACGTACTTGCCGGCCTCGCGGCAGGCGCCGATGGCCCGGGCCAGCAGGGCCTTGACCGCCGGGTTGCGCTCGTCGAACAGCTCCGCCACCAGGCCCGAGTCCCGGTCCAGGCCCAGGGTGAGCTGGGTGAGGTCGTTGGAGCCGATGGAAAAGCCGTCGAAGTGCTCCAGGAACGCCTCCGCCAGCAAGGCGTTGGACGGGATCTCGCACATCATGATCACCCGCAGGCCGTCCTCGCCGCGCTCGAGCCCGTTGGCCGCCAGCAGCTCCACCACGGCGCGGGCCTCCTCCACGGTGCGCACGAAGGGGATCATCACCTCCACGTTGGCCAGGCCCATCTCGCCGCGCACCTTCTTCACCGCCCGGCATTCCAGCTCGAAGCAGTCGCGGAACGCCTCCGAGACGTAGCGCGAGGCGCCGCGGAAGCCCAGCATGGGGTTCTCCTCGCGCGGTTCGAAGGCGGCGCCGCCGATGAGGTTGGCATACTCGTTGGACTTGAAGTCGGACAGGCGCACGATCACCGGCCGGGGCCAGAAGGCCCCGGCGATGGTCCCGATGCCCTCGGCCAGCTTGTCCACGTAGAACGACACCGGGTCGGCGTAGCCCGCGGCGCGCTCGTCGATGGCCCGGCGCACCTCCGGCGGCTGCTGGGCGTAGCCCAGCAGGGCCTTGGGGTGGATCCCGATGGTGCGGTTGATGACGAACTCCAGCCGCGCCAGGCCCACGCCCTCGCTGGGCAGGAACTGGAAGTCGAAGGCGCGGTCGGGGTTGCCCACGTTCATCATGATCTTCACCGGCAGCGGCGGCATGGACTCCATGTTGACGCGGTGGATCTCGAAGGGCAGGCGGCCGGCATAGACGTAGCCGGTGTCGCCCTCGGCGCAGGAGACCGTCACCTCCTGCCCGTCCGCGATGGCCCGGGTGGCGTCGCCCGCGCCCACCACCGCCGGGATGCCCAGCTCCCGGGCGATGATGGCGGCGTGGCAGGTGCGCCCGCCGCGGTTGGTGACGATGGCGGCGGCGCGTTTCATCACCGGCTCCCAGTCGGGATCGGTCATGTCCGTCACCAGCACGTCGCCGGGCTGCACCCGGTGCATGTCGCGCACGTCGGCCACCACCCGGGCGGGGCCGGCACCGATGCGCTGGCCGATGGCCCGGCCGCGGGCCAGGATCTCCCCGCGCCGCCCGAGCTCGTAGCGTTCCACCACGTTGCGGTCGACGCGGCTCTTCACCGTCTCCGGCCGGGCCTGGACGATGTAGATCTGCTTGTCGATGCCGTCCTTGGCCCACTCGATGTCCATGGGCCGGCCGTAGTGTTCCTCGATGGCCAGGCACTGGCGCGCCAGCTCCAGCACCTCGTCGTCGTCGAGGGCGAAGCGGCGCCGGTCGCCGGGCGGTACCTCCACGGTCACGGTGGACTGCCCCCGGGCCTGGGCCTCGCCGTAGACCATCTTGATGGCCTTGCTGCCCAGGGTCCGGCGCAGGATGGGCCGCTTGCCCTGGCGCAGCAGCGCCTTGTGCACGTAGAACTCGTCCGGGTTGACCGCGCCCTGGACCACGGTCTCGCCCAGGCCCCAGGCGGCGGTGATGAACACCACGCCGTCGAAGCCCGACTCGGTGTCCAGGGTGAAGGCCACGCCGCTGGCGCCCAGGTCCGAGCGCACCATGCGCTGGACGCCGGCGGACAGGGCCACCTGGCGGTGGTCGAAGCCGTGATGGACGCGGTAGGCGATGGCCCGGTCGCTGAACAGGGAGGCGAAGACATGCTTGATGGCGTTGAGCAGGTTGTCCGCGCCGCGGATGTTGAGGAAGGTCTCCTGCTGGCCGGCGAAGGAGGCCTCGGGCAGGTCCTCGGCCGTGGCCGAGGAGCGCACCGCGAAGGAGATCCCGGGACCGTACTCGTCGGCCAGCTTGCGGTAGGCGTTGCGCAGGGCGTCTTCCAGCGCCGGCGGGAACGGGGTGGCGACGATCCAGCCGCGGATCTCGGCACCGGTGCGCGACAGCGCCTGCACGTCGTCGATGTCCAGGGCGTCCAGCGCCGCGTAGATGCGCCGGTCGAGGCCGTCGCGGGCCAGGAACTCGCGGTAGGCGGCGGCGGTGGTGGCGAACCCGCCGGGGATGTGCACCCCCTTCGCCGACAGGGCCCGGATCATCTCGCCCAGGGAGGCGTTCTTGCCGCCCACCTGGGGCACGTCGTCGATGGTCAGCTCGTGGAACCAGCGCAGGTAATCGGTCATGGCGCATCCTCCCGGCAACGGTCCCATCCTATCCCCTTTGGGTCGTGATGGCAGCCTTTCGTTCCCATGGACTCCGTCCGCCACTTGTGGTGTAGTGAAGCGATGGCCCGGCGCCCCGTGTTCTTCGTCTCCGACAGCACCGGCATCACCGCCGAGACCGTGGGCCGCAGTCTTTTGACCCAGTTCTCCGGCCTGGAGTTCGAGGAGCGCACGCTTCGCTACGTCAACTCGTCCCGGCGGGCGCAGGAGGCGAGGGCGGCCATCGCGGCCGCGGGAAAGGCGTCCGGCCTGCGCCCGCTGGTCTTCGCCACCCTGGTGGACCCGGCGCTGCGGCAGCAGGTGGCGGCCGCCGACTGCCTGTTCCTGGATGTCATGAGCAGCTTCCTGGAGCCGCTGGCACGGGAGCTGGGGGTCCCGCCGCAGCCGGCGGTGGGCCAGACCCATGGCATGGCGGCCGCGGCCTACGAGCGCCGCATGGAGGCGGTGAACTTCGCCCTGCACAACGACGACGGCGCCGGCACCCGGAGCTACGACCAGGCCGACGTCATTCTCGTCGGGGTCTCGCGCAGCGGCAAGACCCCCACCTGTCTCTACCTGGCGCTGCACTACGGCGTCTTCGCCGCCAACTACCCGCTGGTGGAGGAGGACCTGGAGCGGCTGGCGCTGCCGCCGCCCCTGGTCCCACACCGCCGGTGCCTGTTCGGGCTGACCCTCAGCGCCGAGCGCCTGCACCGCCTGCGCGAGGCCCGCCAGCCGGGGAGCTGCTACGCCTCCCTGCGCCAGTGCCGCTACGAGCTACAGCAGGCCGAGGCCCTGTACCGGGCCGCCGGCATCGACCACCTGGACGTCACCGGCCTGTCGGTGGAGGAGATCGCCACCCGCATCATGGCCATGACCGGGCTGGATCCGGCCCCGGCCGCTCCGGCCGGGGACCCGGTGCCGGGTTGAAATCCCGCCGCCGGTCCCCAAGTGTAGAATGCTTCCATCGGCTGCAAGGGAGGACACGATGACCGTCGAGGCCCACCGGGAAACGCTCGATTTCCAGACCGAGGTCAGGCAGCTCCTGCACCTCATGGTCCATTCGCTGTACTCCAACAAGGAAATCTTCCTGCGCGAGCTGATCTCCAACGCCTCCGATGCCTGCGACAAGCTGCGCTTCGAGGCCCTGTCCGACGAGGCCCTGTACGAGGGCGACACCGATCTCACCATCGAGGTGGACATCGATCGCGACGCGCGCACCCTCTCGGTGACCGACAACGGCATCGGCATGAACCGGCAGGAGGTCATCGACAACATCGGCACCATCGCCCGCTCCGGCACCCGCCAGTTCCTGGAACGCCTCTCGGGCGACGAGGCCAGGGATGCCCGGCTCATCGGGCAGTTCGGGGTCGGGTTCTACTCCAGCTTCATCGTCGCCGACCGGGTCACGGTGGAGACCCGCCGCGCCGGGCTCGGCCCGGAGCATGGCGTGCGCTGGACCTCCGACGGCCAGGGCAGCTACACGCTGGAGAACATCGAGCGGGCCCGGCGGGGCACCACCGTCACCCTGCACCTGCGCGAGGGCGAGGACGAGTTTCTCGACCCCATGCGCCTGCGCGCCGTCATCCGCAAGTACTCGGACCACATCTCCCTGCCCGTCCGCATGCGCAAGGCGGGCGGCGACGAGTGGGAGACGGTGAACCGTGCCTCGGCCCTGTGGGCACGGCCGCGCGGCGAGATCAAGGACGAGGAGTACGTCGAGTTCTACAAGCACCTGGCCCATGACTTCGAGCCGCCGCTGGCCTGGGTGCACAACCACGTGGAAGGCACCCAGTCCTACACCACGCTGTTCTACCTCCCGCGCCACGCGCCGTTCGATCTCTACGACCGCGACAAGCGCTACGGCATCAAGCTGTACGTCCGCCGGGTGTTCATCATGGACGATGCCGAGCAGCTCATGCCGGCCTACCTGCGCTTCGTGCGCGGGGTGGTGGACTCCGACGACCTGCCCCTCAACATCTCGCGCGAGATCCTGCAGCGCAACCGCCAGATCGACGCCATCCGCGCGGCCTCGGTCAAGCGCGTGCTGGGGCTGCTGGAGAACCTGGCCAAGGACGAGCCGGACAAGTACGCCACCTTCTGGAAAGAGTTCGGCCGGGTGCTCAAGGAAGGGCCGGCGGAGGATGCCGCCAACCGCGAGCGCATCGCCGGCCTGCTGCGGTTCGCCTCCACCGTGGACGAGGACGAGGCCCAGCGCGTGACCCTGGCCGACTACCTGGAGCGCATGAAGCCCGAGCAGGAGCACATCTACTATCTCATCGGCGAGTCGCCGGCGGCGGTGCGTCACAGTCCCCACCTGGAGGTGTTCCGGCGCAAGGGCGTGGAAGTCCTGCTCCTGTGGGACCGGGTGGACGAATGGATGATGTCGTATCTCACCGAGTACCAGGGCAAGCGCCTGGTGAACGTGGCCAAGGGCGAGCTGGACCTGGGCCGGCTGGAGGACGAGCAGGAGAAGCGGGCCGCGGCCGAGGCCCAGGAGCAGCACGCCGACCTGATCAAGCGCCTGGAGGAGGCCGTGGGCGACAGGGTCAAGGCGGTGCGGGTCAGCCACCGGCTCACCGACTCCCCCGCCTGCCTGGTGGTCGAGAGCACCGACATGGGCATGAGCCTGCACAAGCTGCTGCGCCAGGCGGGCCACGAGGTGCCGGAAGTCCGGCCCACCCTGGAGATCAACCCGGCCCATCCCCTGGTGCAGCGCATGGCGGCGGAGTCCGACACCGCCCGCTTCACCGACTGGTCGTTGCTGCTGTTGGACCAGGCCATGCTGGCCGAAGGCGGCCAGCTCGACGACCCGGTGGGCTTCGTGCGCCGCATGAACGAGCTCATGCTGCTCCTCGGCGGTACCGGAAGGGCCACGGACGGCGGGGGCGCCAGGCGCAGGACCACCAGCGGAAAGAAGACGGCCGGAAAAAAGGCGGCCGGCAAGAAGGCCACCGGCCGGCGCCGGAAGGAGGACGACTGACATGTGGAAGAAAGTGACCGGGCATGCGTTGTACTGGGACGCGGCAGAACACAGCGGCAGCGTGCTGCTGGCCCTGGAGGACGGCGGCCAGGGCCGCCTGCGCCATCTCTCGCGCGTGGACCTGGCGGCGCTGGGCCAGATCCTGCGCGAGGAGCCCCAGGCGTGGTATCACACCACCCGCGGCGACCTCAGCACGGAACGGGTGCCCGAGGACGAGGAGGAACACGGCTGAGCCGCCGCCCGGGCCGCCGCGCCGGGGCCGTTCCGCCCTCGTGCAGCGCACCCGTCCTCCAGGGACGGCCCGGGCGGCCGCGAAATCAAGCGCTTGCGCGCCTGCGCCGCGGGCGGGCGTTCCCGCGCGCTGCCACCGGCCGTTTTGCGGCGGCCTGCTAATCCGGTTGGGTTATTGAGGCCGCCGGGTGCTGGTATATACTAACTGGAATGGTTGTTAATCCATAAAAAACAACCAGTTGGAATCGAGGCGCGGGCGGCATGGGCATTCTGGACAGTCTCAGGAAACAGGCGGAATCGCTGCGCCAGCAGACGGCCCGCGACAGCGGCAGCCACGGCCTGGCGGAACTCAACCACGGCGCGGCCGTGGCGCGCCTGCGGGCCGTGCACGATTTCCTGCTCGACCTGGTGGAGCAGGTCTACGTGGTCGATCCCGACACCGAGTTCGACTACGACCTGCCCGAGGTGGGGACCCTCACCGGGCTCAAGCTGGGGCGGCTGGAACTCATGGCCCTGACCCGGGGCGAGATGGAAGTCACCCTGTCCTATTCCCTGTACAAGGACGGCGAGACCCGGTTCCAGGTGCCGGCCGACGCGGCCGAGATCCTGCAGCACGGCCTGCGCGAGAACGGCCTGTGGGTGGTGGCCGAGCGCACGGCCGACGAAACCGGCGGCCTCCTTTCCCTGTCGGTCAAGTCCCAGGTCCCGGTGCGGTTCATCTTCCGCGAGGACTTCGCCGACAGCCTCATCAAGCTGCGCATCGAAAACTACGACATGCCGGGCAGCCAGGAGTTCGGCGTCCACCCGGACCAGGTCAACGACGCCTTCCTCGACGAGCTGGGCCGCTACGTGCTGCGCATGAAGAACAATTTCCTGCGCCGGGTGCGCAGCCGCACCTCGGGGTTCACGCCCCTGCCCACCGACGAGGGGGACGACAGCGGCCTGCCCAGCACCCGCGAGGTGAGCACCTCGCGCATCATGTCCCTGTTCAACCGCGAGGTGCACCTGTACCTGGCCTACAACGACACCATCAAGGAGATCACCTCCCGCTCGCCCGAGTTCGTGTTCGGCCGCGCGGCCGACTGCGATCTCGTCGTGCCCTCCGAGTTCGCCTCCCGGCGCCATGCCAGGCTGGTCTTCCGCAAGGGCAAGTTCGTGCTCATCGACCAGAGCCGCAACGGCACCTTCATCAAGGTGCAGGGGGGCAAGGAGATCTACATCCAGGGCGAGGAGGTCCCGCTGTCCGGCTCCGGCTTCATCAGCCTCGGCAAGTCGGCCTCGGTGAGCAACGCCCACATGATCTATTTCAACATCCAGTAGGAGCGGCGCCCCCGCCGCGAACCGGGGCGGTGTCTCTGCGCCAGATCGGCGCCGGCCGTCACCGGACCGGATAGCAGGAAGGGTCCGGCTGACGGGTGGCGAGGGCATCGGCGGCCAGCTCCACCCAGTGCACCACCGGCACCGGGCTGGCGGCGCGCAGGTGCATGAGGCAGCCGATGTTGGCGGTGGCGATGAGAGCGGGGTTCTCCGCCGTCAGTCCTTTCAGCTTCCGCTGCCGCAGGCGGCGCGAGAGGCGGGGATGGAACAGCGACCAGGCGCCGGCAGAGCCGCAGCACAGGTGGGCTTCGCGCACCGGGTGCAGTTCGTGGCCCAGGCGCCGGAGAATGGTTTCCACGTTGTCACCCAGGCGCTGCCCGTGCTGCAGGGTACAGGGGGCGTGGAAGGCCACCGCCGTGGCCCCGGGCACGGCGGGCAGCCGGTCCGCTTCGCCGTGGACGATTTCGCTCAGGTCGCGCGCCAGGTCCGCCACCCGGCGGGCGGCTTCCGCGTAACGGCTATCGCCGGCCAGCAGGTGCGCATAGTCCTTGAGCATGACACTGCAGCCGGAGGCCGACATGACCACCGCCTCGGCGCCGGCCTCCAGGTGGGGCAGGCAGGCGTCGATGACCGCCCGGGCGTGGCGCCGGGCCGCGTCCTCGTCGTCCAGGTGAAGGTGCAGGGCGCCGCAGCAGCCGGGCACGGAAACCACCGATATGCCAACGGCATCGAGCACGCGTACGGCGGCGGCATCGATCTCCGGGGCCAGGGCCGGCTGCACGCAGCCGCCCACCATCACCACCCGCCGGTCGTGCCGGGGCGGCGCGAACCGCGGCGGGCGGGCCGGCAGGCGCCGCCGCAGCCCGGGCGGGAGCAGGGGCCGGAGGGGGCGCAGGAGCGCCATCGCCGAGGCCAGTGCCCGCGGCCGGCCCAGGAGCCTGCGCGCCGCGGCCCGGGCCAGCCGCGCGGGCCACGCCCGGGGGGCGTGTTGCAGCGCCAGGCGGCGGCCGGTCTCCAGCAGGCGCGAATAGTGGACCCCGGAGGGACAGGCCGTCTCGCAACTGCGGCAGGTGAGACAGCGGTCCAGGTGGAGGCGGGTCGCCGGTCCCGCCGGGGCACCTTCCAGCAGTTGCTTTATCAGATAGATACGGCCCCGCGGGCTGTCCAGCTCGTTACCCAGGAGCCGGTAGGTGGGACAGGCCGCGGTGCAGAAGCCGCAGTGGACGCAGGCCCGCAGGATGGCCTCGGCCTCCCGGCCCGCGGGGGTCTCCCGAAGTGCTTCGACGATGCGTGTTTCCATCTCTACTGTTTCAAGGCGAGGGCGGGTCCGGTTTCCTCCACGGTCACCGATGTTGCAGGGGGTTGCATCTACACGCCGGGATACAGCCGGCCGGGGTTGAAGATGCCGCCGGGATCGAACACGGCCTTGAGCCGCTGGTGCAGGGCCAGGACCGCGGGGGACGGCGGGTGGAACACCTCGCCCCCGCGGTCGCCGCCACGGAACAGGGTGGCATGGCCGCCGGCCGCCGTGGCCGCGGCGCGCACCGTCGCCGGCGGCAGGCCGGAGCGCAGCCAGCGCTGGGCGCCGCCCCAGTCCAGCAGCCAGTCACCGGGCTGCGTTTCCGGGAGCCGGATGAAGGGCGCCGCCGGCGGCACGGCCAGGCGCCACAGGGGGCGGTCGTCCGAGAAGAAGGCCAGGCGGTGATCGCGCAGCCCGCGCCAGAACGCCGGCCCGTCCGCGGGCTCGTCGCCGCCCAGCCGGGCGCGGGCCGCCGCCACTCCTTCGGCGGTGCCCTCCAGGCGCACCCACAACCGGCCGCTGCTCCAGGCCAGGCCGGACAGCGGCAGGGGCTGTCGCTGCCAGCCGGCCATGCGTTCCAGGGCGCGTTGCGGGTCCGGCTCCTCCAGGATCAGGGTCAGCTCTGTCTGGGGTCGCGGCAACACCTTGAGGGACACCTCCAGCAGGATGCCCAGGGTGCCCAGGGCGCCCGTCATGAGGCGCGAGACGTCGTAGCCGGCGACGTTCTTCATCACCTCCCCGCCGAGGCGGAGGACCTCGCCGGTGCCGTCGAGGCAACGCAGGCCCAGCACCGCGTCGCGCGCGGCGCCGGCGAAGGGCCGGCGCGGCCCGCTGAGGCCGCAGGCGATGGTGCCCCCCAGCGTGGCGTCCTCGCCGAAGGCCGGCGGTTCGAAGCCCAGCATCTGCCCGTGCTCCGCCAGTGCCGCCGCCACCTCCGCCAGCGGCGTTCCGGCACGGGCGGTGATCACCAGCTCGGTGGGCTGGTAGCGGACGATGCCCCGGTTCCGCGACAGGTCCAGCACTTCGCCCGCGGGCACGCGGCCGTAGAAGGACTTGGTGCCGCCGCCGCGCAGGCACAACGGCGTGCCCCCGCGCCCGGCGGCCCGGACCGTCTCGCGCAAGCTGTCTGTGAGGTCAGCGCCGTCCACGTCTCAGAAGCGCTCCAGCTCCGGGAATGGCAACCGGCCGCCGTGCACGTGCATGGCACCCAGCTCGGCGCAGCGGTGGAGGGTGGGGACGGCCTTGCCCGGATTGAGCAGGCCCGCGGGATCGAATGCCGCCTTCACGTCGTGAAAGCGCTGCAGCTCCGCGGTGCCGAACTGCACGCACATCTGGTCGATCTTTTCCATGCCCACGCCGTGTTCACCGGTGATGGTGCCGCCCGCCGCCACGCACAGCTCCAGGATCTTCGCGCCCAGCCGCTCGGTGCGTTCCAGTTCGCCGGGACGGGCGGCGTCGTAGAGGATGAGCGGGTGCAGGTTGCCGTCGCCGGCGTGAAAGACGTTGGCCACGGGCAGGCCGTGCTCCCGTGCCAGGCGCGCGATGCCTTCCAGCACCTGGGGCAGGCGGTGGCGGGGGATGGTGCCGTCCATGCAGTAGTAATCGGGACTGATGCGGCCCACGGCGGGAAAGGCGGCCTTGCGGCCCTGCCAGAAGCGCCGGCGCTCGGCCTCGTCCCGCGCCACCCGCACCTCGGTGGCGCCGGCCTCCCGCAGCAGCGCGCACACGCGTTCCGTCTGCGCCTCGGCCTCGGCGGCCTCGCCGTCCACCTCGCACAGCAGGATGGCGGCGGCGTCGCGCGGGTAGCCCGCGTGCACGAAGTCCTCGGCCGCACGCAGGGCCGCGTTGTCCATCATCTCCAGCCCCGCGGGGACGATGCCGGCACCGATGATCCGCCCCACCGCCGCGCCCGCGGTGGCGATGTCGTCGAAGGCCGCCAGCGCCACCCGCGCCGCCGGCGGGGCCGGGAGCAGGCGCAGGGTCGCCTCGACCACCACGCCCAGCATGCCCTCGGAGCCCACCGCGAGGGCGGTGAGGTCCAGGCCGGGCCCGTCCGGGGCACCGTGGACGCCGCCCAGCTCCAGCATCTCTCCGTCCACGGTGATCATCTTCAGGCCCAGGACGTTGTGCACGGTGAGGCCGTATTTCAGGCAGTGTACGCCGCCGGCGTTCTCCGCCACGTTGCCGCCGATGGTGCAGGCGACCTGGGACGAGGGATCGGGGGCGTAAAACAGGCCGTGGGCGGCGGCGGCCTCGGACACGGCCAGGTTGCGCACCCCGGGCTGGACCACCGCGATGCGGTTGTCCGGGTCCAGGCGCAGGATGCGGTCGAGGCGGGCCAGGCTCAGCAGTACGCCGTCCGGCCGCGGCAGGGCCCCGCCCGCCAGCCCGGTTCCGGCCCCGCGGGCCACCACCGGCACCTGCAGCTCGCGGCACAGGCAAAGCACGGCGCGCACCTCGTCCGCGTTGCGCGGCAGCACCACCACGCCGGGCAGCCGCCGGTAGGCCGAGAGGGCGTCGCATTCGTAGGGGCGGAGTTCCTCTTCCCGGGCAAGGACGGCGTCGGCGGGCAGCAGGCGGCGAAGCCGGCGCAACAGCGTGGCGCGCAGCCCCGGGGACAGCGGCTGCGCCTGGGTGGAAACAGACATGGCGCGCATCATAGCGCAGGGCAGGGAGGGCAAAAACCGCCCGGTTTGAGGGTTACCAGGGCTGTGCTATGTTCCGGGCCATGGCCGGCCCTGCTTCACCCCATCCCGCCCCGCCCCGCGTGCGCATCGACAAGTGGCTGTGGGCGGCGCGGTTTTACAAGACCCGCGTGCTCGCGGCCGAGGCCATCAACGCCGGCCACGTGCGCGTCAACGGGGAACGGGTCAAGCCCGCGCGCATCCTGCGCGTGGGCGATCGCCTCACCGTCCGCCGCGGCCGGGTGGAGATCACGGTGGACGTACTCGGACTGTCCAGCCGCCGCGGACCGGCACCCGAGGCGCAGGCGCTCTACCGCGAAACCGGGGCCAGCCGCCGGGCGCGCGAGGCCGCGGCCGCCGCCCGGCGCCTCGAAGGTGCATCCCGCCCGCGGCGGCGCCCGGACAAGCGTGCGCGGCGCCGCATCATCCGCTTCGTGCGGCGCCGGGAGCCCTGAGCCGTGGCCGCGCCGTGCACGCCCCTGCTGGCGGTGGACGTGGTGGTGGAGCTGGTCCACCGGCCCGGGGTGCCGGTGGTCCTCATCGAACGCCGCAACCCGCCGTCCGGCTGGGCGCTGCCCGGCGGCTTCGTGGACGTGGGCGAGACCGTCGAGGCGGCGGCGGTGCGGGAGATGCGCGAGGAGATCTCGTTGGACGTGGAACTCACCGCCCTGCTGGGGGTGTACTCGGACCCGGCGCGTGACCCGCGCGGACACACGGTCTCCGTGGTCTACGTGGGCCGTGCCCGCGGCGAACCGGTGGCCGCCGACGACGCCCGCCGCATCCGCCTGCTCCAGGCCGACGAGGCCCTGCCGCCGCTGGCCTTCGACCATGCCGTGATCCTGTCCGACTACCGCCGTTTCCGCGAGAGCGGGCGGCTGCCGCCGCCGCGGGTTCATTCCCCCTCGGGCAGCTCCACGTAGAAGGTGGACATCACCTCGTCGCCCCGGGAGGGGGCCGGCGCCTGGCGGCGCAGGCGTGCTTCCACCAGGGCCGCGCGGACGGCCTCGGTATCGGCGATCTCCGGGTACAGGCGGTATTGATCCGCCACCACCATGGCCTGCCGGCGGGCGGCCTGTTCCAGGGACCGGCGGGTAGCGGGGTCCAGGCCCGGCAGCAGCAGGAGCCACGGCGCCTGCCAGCGGAAGAAATCCCCCAGCAGCCGCGCGTGTTCCGCGTCGTGGCCACGGGCGTCCAGCAGCAGGGGCGGAAAGGCCTCCGGGCCGAGCCGGCGCTTGCGCCAATGCGCCGTCACGTTGATGCCGGCCAGCGCGGTGCCGCTGCCGTCGGCCTCGCGCCGGAACCACTGGGCGGCCGGGGCGTCGCCGGCGCGGCCGTTGACGTAGCCGGCCAGGTGGCGCGCAGCGCTGCCGTCCCGGACCTCCAGGCCCGGCAGCGCGGTGCTGGTGAACCCCTCTTCGCAGGCCAGGCCCGCGCGCCAGCGCAGGGGTATCTCCAGGCTCAGTTCCGACTCGTCCACCGCGCTGTGGAGCAGGGCCAACGGCGCGCCCGCGGTATCCAGCAGCCACAGCTCCAGCGCGTCGGCCAGGGGAAACGGCACCCGGTCGTGCACTTCCAGGAGATGGCGGTAGACCACCGCCCCCTGCGCCTCCATGCGGCGGAAGTCCTCCGAGGGATAGAGCGGCCCCCGCTTGAGGCCGCCGGCCTTCGACCACCGCCCGTAACGGATGTCGCTGGTCTGCACCGGGGCCGCGGTCTCCAGGTCGCGCGCCAGTTCCTCGTTGGCCACGTAGATGTCCCAGTGGATCCCGTCCAGGCTCACCGCCTCGGCGGGCCCGCGGCGCACGGTCTGGGCCACCCCCCGGAAGGGGTTGAGCAGGCGCTGGCCGAAGCAACGGATGTCCGCGGACATGGGGAGTACCGGACCGGGGTGCCGGTTCCATTGATTACCACGTCCGGCGACCGCTGGCCAGTGGCCGCGGTCCTTTGGCCCGCCGGGTTCCTTGGCCTATACTTGGCCTCCCTTTTGGCCGGGCCGCGCGCCCCTTTGATACTGGAGAATCCCATGGCTACCGTAGAGCTGACCAAGGACAACCTGGTCTCCACCATCGAGAACAACGATTTCGTCATCATCGACTTCTGGGCCCCCTGGTGCGGCCCGTGCCAGTCGTTCGGGCCGGTGTACGAGGAGGTCTCGGACAAGCATCCGGACATCGTCTTCGCCAAGGTCAACACCGAGCAGGAGCAGGAGATCGCGGCCCACTTCCAGGTGCGCTCCATTCCCACCCTCATGATCTTCCGCGAGCAGGTGATCATCTACTCCGCCCCGGGTGCCCTGCAGGCCTCGCAGCTCGAGGAGCTGATCCAGAAGGCACGCGATCTGGACATGGAGAAGGTCCACCAGGAGATCGCCGAGGAAGAAAAGCAGGTCCAGGGATAGGCGCCGGCCTCCCGCCCGGGATGCCGGATCGTGACGCCGGTCACACGAGAGCCGGGCGGCGGTCGCGGCCGGCTTCTAGAATTTATCAGGCTGTTGAAAAACGGCCTGGTAAAGGCGGGGCAAGGACGCCTCGCCCGCAAATCGAGCGCGCAAGCGCTTGATTCGGCGTAGCCGAACCCGGACCTGCGCCGGGTTGGGCGCGTTGGAAAAGGCCGGGACGGCCTTTTTCAACATCCTGTTGGGGTACAGGGGCATCGACCCCGGCACCATCACGACAAGGAGCATCCACCATGCCTGCCACCGTCATCCACGTTCTGCGCCTGATGCTGGTCGCCGTCCTGCTATGGAGCGGGGGAGCGGTTGGAGCCGCGGCCCCGGAACCGCAACACGCGCTGCGGGACTACATCCAGGCCCCGGATCCCGTATACCGCTTCGCGCCGGTGGCCGCGCTGCCCGGTGCGGGGTACACCGTGCACGTGCTGAGCATGGATTCCCAGCGGTGGCGCAGCCCCGGCGAGGTGGACCGGACCCTGTGGACGCACTGGCTGGCGGTGGTGGTGCCGGACGTGGTGGCCCATGGCACCGCCATGGTCATCGTGGGGGGCGGGGACAATACCCCGGTTCCGGATCTCACCGCCGACGAGGTGGTGTTCGGGGCCCGGATCGCCGTGTTGACCCGGTCGGTGGTGGCCATCGTGGGCCAGGTGCCCAACCAGCCGCTGGCTTTCCCCGACGCGCCGGCGCCGCTGTCCGAGGATGCCCTGGTGGCCTATTCCTGGGACAAGGCCATGGACAACCTGGACTGGTCGTGGCCGGTCTACCTG
>Ga0256839_1003211_pt1 | contig 17076 bp, 15 predicted proteins | sample 354166metaG_FD_185968 | JGI IMG/M metagenome (GOLD analysis project Ga0256839, IMG submission 185968) | Hydrothermal vent microbial communities from Mid Atlantic Ridge, Atlantic Ocean - 354-166 | ecosystem: Environmental > Aquatic > Marine > Hydrothermal vents | place: Atlantic Ocean: Mid... | reverse complement strand
TTCTCTCCACTTAAAGATTTGCTTAGAGTACATAGAGGCATAGGTGTTAAAATGAAGCGTAAATTGATAGTGTACTTCTTAGAAAATAGGGTTAAATAGCAACCCGAAATCCTGCTTTAGCTCAAATAAGTATTAAACAACTATTAAACTGAACAATAGGCGTATTTAGTAGATTATTTAATCATCGAAGAATATGTTGTCAAGTTTACTTTATGTAAATAATCAATTTTGTTGATTTACATCAATTTATTACTTTCTGATTTGATGTATCATTGCGTATAACTTTCGCTATGTTCCATAGTATATAGGAGGGGTTATAGATTTTAGAAAAGGAGGAAAGATGAAAGAAAAAAGCACGCTAAAGATGATTGCTATCATTGCTTTTATTATTGCGGCTATCTTTTTTGTCTATATGGCATATATTGCAAAAGCTTGGTCGTATTTGTCAAAAGATCCAAAAGCCTGTATTAACTGTCATGTGATGAACGCGCAGTATGCTACTTGGCAACACAGTGCTCATGGGGTTGCAAATGTTACTTGTGTAGAGTGTCACCTACCAACAGATGGTTTCTTTAATAAGTACAAGGCAAAAGCAATAGATGGTTGGAACCATACATTGGCGTTTACATTTGATACCTATGATCATGCAATGAAGATAAGTGATGATGGAGCTAGAAGGGTACAAGACAATTGTATCTCTTGTCACTCAAGTTTGACATCTAGCATAGGAACGAATGCAGATAAATATCACAACTTTAGGCAGCCATATGTAGAAAATGGTAGAAAATGTTGGGATTGTCACAAAGAAACACCTCATGGAAAAGTGAGAGGGTTAACCACTACACCACATAACCTTGGTGTTAAGAAGTAAAATAATAAAGGAGAAAAAGATGAAAATGAATTACAAATTTCTACTTGCTGGGTCTGTACTTGCGATAGGTACTATGGCATTACTGGCACAAAATGTAAATGAGAGAGAAGCAGAACGTGTAGCACTCACTGCATCTCCAGTAGTTGCACAAGAAGTAAAACACAAAAGTGAAGAGTGGGCAAGGTACTACCCTAGACAGTACAGCTCTTGGAAAAAGACAAAAGAGAGTTCAGAAATCATAGATATGCTTGATGAAAAGTCTCAACTGGCAGTCCTTTGGGCGGGCTATGGTTTTGCAAAAGACTATAATGCTCCTCGTGGACACTACTATGCCTTACAAGATAATGTCAATACACTAAGAACTGGTGCACCAACTGACGCAAAAACAGGTCCTATGCCAACAGCATGTTGGACGTGTAAATCTCCAGACGTTCCTAGAATCATAGAAAGAGATGGAGAGTTAGAATACTTTACTGGGAAATGGGCTAAGTATGGTCATGAGATAGTCAACACCATTGGTTGTGCTTCGTGTCATGATAACAATACAGCTGAACTTCAAGTAAGAGTACCACACCTTGATCGTGCTTTAAAATCTGCGGGTTTACCTACTTTTGCTGAGTCTACGCATCAAGAAAAAAGAAACTTGGTCTGTGCACAGTGTCACGTAGAGTACTACTTCAAGAAAGAAGAGTGGACAGACAAAGATGGTAATAAAAAAGTAGCTAAAGTAGTTACTCTTCCTTGGGCAAATGGTCTCACAGCTGAAGGTGTAGAGAAATATTATAATGATGTAGGACACACGGACTTTATACATAAAATCTCAGGTACACCTATACTTAAAACACAACACCCAGGGTATGAGCTCTTTAAAACAGGTATACATGGACAAAAAGGTGTATCGTGTGCGGATTGTCACATGCCTTATACACAAGAGGGTTCAGTGAAGTATTCTGACCACCAGTTACAGAACCCACTCAATACGATGGACAGATCTTGTATGCCGTGTCACAGACAAGATGAAAAAACACTTGAAGAGATAGTACATAGAAAATTTGAAAGAAAAGAGCAACTTCATGAACTAGCGATGGACAACTTGGCTAAAGCACACTTAGAGACTGCCAAAGCAATGGAAGTTGGAGCAACAGATGAAGAGCTTAAGCCAATAAGAGATGAGATACGTTCAGGTCAATGGAGTTGGGATTATGCGGTAGCATCTCACCCAGCATTCTTCCATGCACCTGAAGAGACATTAAGACTTTTAGCTATTGCGAATGATAAAGCACAAAAAGCAAGAATCTTACTTGTAGGGGTACTTGCAAAACATGGTACTATGAATTATGCAGCACCAGACTTCTCTACAAAAGAGAATGCTCAAAAGCTTGCAGGCGTACCTTTAGCAAAACTAGTTGCTGACAAACAAGCGTTTAAAGCTAAACTAGAACAAGAATGGTACAAGATAGCAGAGAAAAATGGCGATCTTGACAAAGAAAATAGAAAAGATGTAGACTTAGAGTCTTCTTACTTTAACAATAGAAAGTAAGCAAGATACCATAAGACAAGTCACATTGTATCTAGGGCATAATGCCCTAGATACATCTTTAAATAAAGAAGCAATGGCAGCTTTATTTAAAGATATATAAACAAAGATAACAGCACAAAAGGCATTTAGCAGTGATGTATAAGATTATAAGCTCATACAAGTTGATGATATTTTTGTTCATCATTTTGGCTGTGAGTGCAGCTATTGGTACTTTTATAGAAAATGACTATGGTTCTGCAAGAGCCAAAGAATTGGTCTATAATGCATGGTGGTATGAGCTTACATTTTTCATAGCTTCTATCAATCTTATAGTAGTTATAGATAAAACAAAGATGTATCGTGTTAAAGCACGGACACTTTTTCACTCGGCTTTTCTCATCATCCTTTTTGGGGCAGTGGTGACACATTATTTTGGTCTTGATGGTATGATGCATATACGAGAGGGAGAGCGGTCAAATGTCATCAAAATAGGTGAAGATAAGGTAGAGACACCTTTTTATATAGCCTTAAAAGACTTTACTCTCACACGTTACCCAGGCAGCAGGTCTCCATCAGAATTTTCTTCAGATGTCACACTTATAGATGAGGCAAATAAAGTAAAATTTGATGCAAATATTTATATGAACAATACACTCACTTATGGTGGTTACAAATTTTTCCAAACCTCGTATGACACAGATGAAAAAGGTACACAACTCTCTGTCAATAAAGACCCAGGAGTCGAGATAACCTATATAGGCTACACGCTACTATTTTTAGGTTTACTTTTAAATCTTTTTGATAAAAAATCAAGGTTCCAGTTGCTCATTTCTAAAATTAGAAAAATGCCCATTGCTTCGTTGCTTTTGCCATTGGTATTTTTACTGCCTCAGACACCTGCAGAGGCAGAAGTTTATGGAGAGTATATAGACAAGTATATGACGGAACATAGAGAGAACTCAAAAGACTTGGCTTCTGCTTTTGGTACTTTGGTAGTACAAGGTCCAGTAGGTCGCATGAAACCTCTAGATACACAAAACAGAGAAGTGCTGTCTAAACTCACGGGGAGAAGCTCTTGGGAAGGGATGGATGCAAATCAAGTTGTTTTAGGGATGTTTTCTCGTCCTGATATTTGGAAAAAAGTAAATATCATCAGAATAAAAACACCAAAACTTAGAGCAAGTCTTGGTGTGGGTTCTAATCAAAAATATGTCAAGTTCACAGATTTTTTCGACAGTAACGGAAGCTACAAACTTACAGCTGAAGTAGAACGTGCCAATCAACTTGTACCCTCAAAAAGAGGTACATATGAGCGAGACTTAATCAAAGCTGATGAAAGGCTAAATATTGCGTTTATGTCGTATAGAGGGGTGCTTCTGACTCTGTTTCCTTTGAAAAACAATGAACGCAACAAATGGGTAGATTTTAAAACCATGTTTGCAACGTCTAAGAACTCAGAGGTCAAACGCTCAACTAGTCGCTTGCTAGATGCTGCATACAATCGGAATTATGACAAAGGATTTAAATATATAGATGACATAAAATCCTACCAAAAAGAGCTTGGTAAATCTGTGATGCCTGATGCACAAAAACTTAAAGCAGAAGTGTGGTTTAACCAAATGGCACTCTTTTTTAGGCTTTCTATGGCGTATTTACTTTTTGGACTATTGCTCCTTGTGTATGGACTTAGTTCTATGTTTTACAATAGACTTATCACTGATAAAATAAAAACAGTGATATCTGTGATAGCAGTTTCACTTTTTGCTATACACACTTTTGGTATCGGGTTGCGATGGTACATAGGTGGCTATGCCCCTATCTCAAATACCTATGAGACTATGGTGTACATCGCCTATGCAGCGATACTAGCAGGGGTAGTTTTCTTAAGAAAGTCTACGGTTGCTTTGAGTGCTTCATTTATGATGGCAGGTATCTTCATCTTTGCAGCATATTTAGGAGAAATAGACCCAGAGATAACCAATCTTGTGCCAGTTTTAAAATCGTATTGGCTCTCTGTACATGTGTCTGTCATAACTGCTTCGTATGGTTTTTTTGGTGTGGGAGCCATATTAGGTCTTATCGCACTGATACTTTTTATGTTAAGGCAAGAGGCACGCCCTCACATAGATACACACATCAAAAATATACGACATATTAACGAGGTGGCACTTACACTCGGACTTACCCTTTTAGTGATAGGAAACTTCTTGGGTGGCATTTGGGCAAATGAATCATGGGGACGCTATTGGGGTTGGGACCCTAAAGAGACATGGGCATACATTTCCATCTTAGTCTATGTGATGGTACTGCATGTTCGACTCATAAAATCATGGTATAGTGTTTACTTTTTTTCAGTATTATCTGTGTTAGCATTCTTCTCCATATTAATGACATACTTTGGCGTCAATTTTTATCTAGCAGGTATGCATTCGTATGCTACAGGTGACCCAGTACCTATACCAAACTGGGTGTACATCACATCAGGAGTAGTCTTAACTATGATGGCTTTGGCTTACCCTAAAAGAAAATTAAACAAACAAAAGGAAAAATAATGCAAAGAAAAATAATACAAAAAATGAGTTTATTTCTAGTGACAACATCTATGGTATTTGCAGTGGAGACAGGAAGTCTTGCACAAATGGTACAAAATACAGATGTAAATACATCTCAAAACGTACAAAAGGCTCCAAATCCGCATAAAACGCAAAATAATAACCCTTTTTATGAAGGTGAAGTTATGACTGTAGAGCAGGGTGGAGCGTATACATATTTGGAAATTAAAGAACAAACAGAAAAAACATTTTGGGTCGCAGTGAGTGCTGCAGATGTAAAAGTAGGTGATTATGTACGTTTCCAAAAAGAACTTGTGACTAAGAACTTTAAAAGTAAAGCCTTGAAGAGAACATTTGAAGAATTAATGTTTGCCTCTAGTTTGCAACAAAGAATGGTAAAAGATAGTAGTGATGAAAATAAAACAGAAGAAAGACCAAAAATAAAAACACATTAATCAAATAGGAAAGTAAATATGTTAGAATCTATTTCACTTTAAAATTAACGTAGAAAAAGGCATATTGTAAAGATGAAGCGTATTCAATATGTCACTATTTTGTTACTTTTAAACATCTTTGCATACGCAGGAGTATGGAATAGCCCACATAACTCTGAGGATGTAAAATCTAACATACTTTTTACATCTTTTTCTGTACCTCTTAAAAAACTCGACCCCGTACAATCATATAATGCAATAGAATGGTCTATCCTTGGGCAGATATATGAGCCACCTTTGCAATATAATTATCTTAAAAGACCTTATGAACTTGAGTCTTTGACACTTGTGGACATGCCCAAAATTACGTATTTTGATAAGGACAATAATGAGGTAGATGAGGATTCAAAAGATCTTATGTACTCGGAATATCGCTTGGAACTCAAAGAAAATATAAAGTATCAAAATCATCCGTCTTTTGTCAAAGATGAAAATGGTACATTAAAGTATGGAATATTAACGCAAGATGCCATTGAAGAGATAGATACTATCAATGACTTTCAAAAAACTGACACACGTACATTGTTAGCATCAGATTATGCGTATGCGATAAAAAGAATGGCGGTGAGACAGAACCATTCACCTATTTTAGACACTATGCAAGAGTATATAGTAGGACTCAAAGCATTTTCTCACAAAATGACAGCCATAGCCAAAGAAAAAAAACAGAGAAGTCAGTGGCTTGATCTTCGAGAGTATAATATATCTGGGGTAAATGTCTTAAGTGATACTGTGTTGACTATTAGACTCAAAGGAAAATACCCTCAGTTTAAGTATTGGCTTAGTATGTACTTTTTTTCACCTATTCCTTGGGAAGCAGAGTTCTTTTACAGGCAAAAAGGATTGGTACGTAAGAACATAACATTAAACTGGTTTCCTGTGGGTACAGGTGCTTATTATCTGGCTGAGAATGATCCAAATAAACAAATGCGTTTGTTAGCAAATCCAAATTATCGTGATGAAGTGTACCCTTCTCTTAGTTCGGAAGTGCGTGAGACTTTAAACATACCAAAAGAGTTATATAAAGACTCTGGCAAAAAAATACCTTTTATTAAAGAAGTGATTTATTCCTTAGAAAAAGAGAGTATTCCTTTATGGAATAAGTTTTTACAAGGATATTATGATGCTTCAGGTATCTCTTCTGAAGCTTTTGAACAGGCAGTACAAATTTCATCGCAAGGTTCTATGAATTTAAGTGCACAAATGAAGCGCAAAGGTATTGCATTAAGAGGTTCAGTAGAGCCTTCTATTTTTTATCTTGCATTCAATATGACAGATCCAATTGTTGGGGGTTATAGCGATGAGGCAAAAAAACTTAGACAGGCTATTAGTATTGCTCAAAATCAAGAAGAATATATCTCTATTTTTCTAAATGAGCGAGGCATTGCTGCACAGGGTCCCATACCTCCAGGGATTTTTGGTTATGAAGAAGGTAAAGAAGGTACAGATACAGTCATTTATGACTGGACAGATGGGAAGCGTGTACGAAAATCTATGAATGTAGCTAAAAGGTTATTGACAGAAGCGGGATACCCTAATGGGATTTCAAAAAAGACAGGGAAAGTTTTAAAATTACACTATGATGTGACTGCAACTGGCCCTGATGATAGAGCAAGGATGGATTGGCAACGTAAGCAATTTGCAAAGCTAGGCATACAACTGGTCATACGTTCTACAGATTATAATCGTTTTCAAGAGAAGGTGAGGAAGGGAAGAGTACAACTTTTTTCATGGGGGTGGAATGCAGATTATCCAGATCCTGAAAACTTTCTTTTTTTGTTATATGGTGGTAACGCTGTTGCAAATACAAATGGAGCAGGCATAAACTCTTCAAATTATCAAAATCCAAAATTTGATACACTATTTAATGAAATGAAAACGATGAAAAATACACCTGAAAGAAAAAAGATAATAGAAGAAATGTTAAATATATTAAGAGAAGATACACCATGGATATGGGGTATTCATCCTAAATCTCTTGCACTCTTTCATGAATGGTATAAAAATGTTTTACCACATGCGATGGGAAAAAATACATTAAAATACAAACGTATAGACACAGCGTTAAGGGTAGAGAAACAGCAGGCATGGAATCAACCAGTCATTGTACCTTTGGTTATTTTGCTTATTTTGATATTTTTGGCAAGCCTTCTTTTGCGACGCACTTACAAAAATAGACAAAAGTCCATAGTAAAAAGAGAGGAGTCCTAAGTGTTTGCGTATATTTTAAAGAGAATTCTTTATGCTATCCCTATTTTGATAGGAGTGAATTTAATTACATTTATGCTCTTTTTTATGGTGAACAGTCCTGATGATATGGCAAGGGTACAACTAGGTGCAAAGCAAGTAACACCGAAAATGATAGAGGCATGGAAAGAAGAAAGAGGGTATGATAAACCACTTTTTATTAATCACGATGCTTCGGGAGTTTCTATTGTGACAGATACCTTATTTGTTAAAGAATCAGTAAAACTTTTCACTTTTGATTTTGGCGTTTCTGATTCAAATCGTAATATAGGTGCAGATATACAGGTGCGTATGGGTCCAAGTTTAGGGATTGCGTTGCCTACTTTTATGATTGCTTTGATTACTAATATCTCACTGGCATTACTTTTGGTTCTTTTTCGTGGTTCTGTGTTAGACACTAGTATGATGATTGTTGCAGTGATGATTATGTCCATTTCTGGGCTTTTTTATATTATAGCCGGTCAGGTACTCTTTTCGAAAATCTGGCATTGGGTACCTATCTCTGGTTATGAGAGTAGTTGGGAAGGTATAAAGTTCATTATTTTACCCGTTATGATAGGAGTCTTTACAGGGATTGGTTCAGGGGTGAGATGGTATCGTAGTATTTTTTTAGAGCAAATAAACCAAGACTATGTCCGTACAGCAAGAGCAAAAGGTCTTTCCGAACTGAGTGTACTTTTTGGCCATGTCTTACGTAATGGGATGTTACCCATTTTAACAGGTGTTGTGGTTGTGATTCCTACATTGTTTATGGGATCTTTGATCATGGAGTCATTTTTTGGTATCCCTGGACTGGGTTCTTATACGATAGATGCCATTAATTCACAGGATTTTTCCATAGTCAAGGCGATGGTGTTTTTAGGTTCTGTTTTGTATATAGTAGGGCTCATTTTAACAGATATCTCTTATACGATTTTTGATCCGAGGGTAAAATTATGATATTTGTGATGCTATGGACAGATATATTGGTCTGGGTATTAGTGGCTACGATACTTTTTTTAGGCTGGAGGGTCTCTCGCTCTGAGCAGGTAAAAAAACAGTGGCATACAGTGTTCAAGTCAAGTATAGCCATGGCATCGGCGATTGTTTTAGCATTTTATCTCTTTTTTACTTTGCTTGATTCTGTGCATTTACGTTTGTCATTGGAGTCAACGAAAACAAGTACGAAACAGGTTCAATACTCTGAGATAGTAAGCCTTCTAGATTTAATTTTGAGACATAACATAGAGAGTACTGAACGTACATATTCTGCTCCATTTGCCCTATCTGAATATACAAAATCCATCGTTGTTGATGCTAAAGGTGTGACGCAACAAGTTCATATACCTTTAAAACATGTCTCCACCAATAGTGACATAGTAGTAGAGTCTATCAAGGCTATTGTCCTTGGAATGGGGCTTAGTATTTTACTTATAGTACTACATCTATTTGGGCGAGTAGGGTCAGGCATAAAAGATACATTAGCCTTAGTAGTACAAGGGAAAACAGAACTACCTTGGAGAACGGCATATGTTACATTTACTGTACTGGTCACAACCTTTACATGGTTTTATCTTTTAAGTTTTGACTATCATGTACTAGGTACCGATAAAGTAGGTGGAGATGTGTTGTATCAAAGCTTAAAAAGTATTCGCACAGGGGTGCTCATAGGTATTTTAACAACATTAATTATGCTCCCTGTAGCCATTATACTTGGGGTGAGTGCTGGTTTGTTTGGTGGTTGGGTGGATGATGTTATCCAATACTTATATACGACATTAAGTTCCATACCTGGGGTGCTTCTTATCGCTGCTGGTGTCCTTTCTATGCAAGTTATGATGAGTAATAATCCCACTTGGTTTGAAAGTACCATAGAGAGATCTGACCTTCGTCTTTTGTTTCTTATACTTATCTTGGGCATCACTTCATGGACTGGCTTGTGTAGGTTGCTACGTGCAGAGACATTAAAAATCTCTCAAATTGAGTATGTCACGGCAGCAAAAGCTTTTGGTGTGAGCAAGTTGACCATTATTAGACGACATATTATTCCTAACTTGATGCACATTATCTTAATTTCGGTGGTATTAGATTTTTCTGGGTTAGTGTTGGCAGAGGCGGTGTTGTCCTATGTCGGTGTAGGGGTAGACCCAACGATGCATTCTTGGGGAAATATGATTAACCAAGCCAGACTTGAAATGGCTCGAGAACCTATGGTTTGGTGGTCACTTTTTTCTGCTTTCATCTTTATGTTTATTTTGGTATTGGCTGCTAATTTATTGTCTGACCGTGTGCAAAAAGTGTTGGATCCTAGGAATAAATCATGAGTTCGATTTTATCAGTAGAACAGTTAACATTGAGTATTGAGGGTAATGCACTACTCAAGGCTATCAGTTTTGAGATACAAGAAGGAGAAGTGTTTGCCTTGGTGGGTGAGTCTGGGTCTGGAAAATCACTGACTTCTTTAGCCATTATGAGGTTACTTCCTGAAGTTATTTCGGTAAGTTCTGGAGATATTAAGCTCAAAAATAAGTCTTTGTTTTCCTTGCCTGAGTATGAAATGCAAAAGATTCGTGGTAAGTCTATTGCTATGATTTTTCAAGAACCTATGTCTGCGTTAAATCCTGTGATGACCATAGGAGAACAGGTGGCTGAGGTAATTAAGATTCATCTTGGACTAAAAAAAGAGGCAGTGAAGCAGAAGGTCATTTCTCTCTTTGAAGAGGTTGCTCTTAAAGATCCTGAAGAACGATACACTTGGTATCCACACCAACTCTCTGGAGGGCAGAAGCAAAGGGTGATGATTGCTATTGCTTTGGCATGTGAACCTGACCTTTTGATTGCAGATGAGCCTACAACGGCATTAGATGTGACGATACAAGCACAGGTTTTGAAGTTACTTAAAACCATACAAAGCAAGAGAAAGCTTTCTATTCTTTTTATTACCCATGACTTAGCAGTGGTTTCACAAATAGCAGACCGTGTTGCTGTGTTACGTGAAGGTATCATAGTGGAAGAAGCTAATTGTAAAGATTTTTTTAATTCCCCTCAGCATACTTATACACAGAGTCTTTTAAAAGATGCACGTGGTATACAAATAAAGAGAAACAATGTAGAAACGCAGAGCCTGCTGGAGGTTAAAAACCTTAAGGTACATTTTCCTATTAAAAAAGGTTTTTTTCAACGCACAGTAGGGTATGTTAATGCAGTTGATGGTGTGAATTTTTCTATCCCGAAAGGAAAAACATTGGCATTGGTAGGTGAGTCTGGATCTGGGAAAAGTACCATAGGACAAGCCATACTCTCTTTGGTTCCCCTGACAGAAGGAGAGGTAGTATTTGATGGTATAAACCTTAGTACTTTAAATGCCTCCAAACTAAAGCCATACAGACAAAAAATACAAGTGATTTTTCAAGACCCTTTTTCTGCATTAAACCCTCGTATGACCATTGGAGAGATTATTAGAGAGGGGATGGTAAGCTTAGGAGTGGGTCCGAAGAAAAAGACTTTACAAGATGATATCATTAGGGAGTTACTCTTAAAAGTAGATTTAGATGTGGAACATATGCATCGTTATCCACATGAGTTTTCTGGTGGGCAGCGTCAGCGTATCGGCATTGCAAGGGCATTGGCTGTGAATCCTGAATTAATCATTTGTGATGAGCCAACTTCTGCACTGGATGTTTCGGTACGTACACAAATCCTAAATCTTCTACAAAAATTACAACAAGAATCGGGTGTTTCGTATTTGTTTATTACACATGACCTTTCTATTGTGCCTGTCATTGCAGATGAAGTGGCTGTGATGAAAGAAGGGAAAATAGTTGAGCAAGGTTCAGTGGTATCTGTGATGGAAAATCCAAAGCATGCTTATACTCAACGTTTACTCAAAGCAGCACCAAAGTTACCGACTAAGTTGCCAAGATAGAAAATATTATTTTCATAGATATTTTATAATAAATTATTATGATAATAATATCCTAAGTTAATAAGTTAAGCTTTATTAAAATATATTTAACTATAATGAAAAAATCAATTAAATTTAGATAATTAAGGGAAAAAAATGAAAAAATTATTGCTTATAGCACTATTAAGTACATTTGCTATGTCAGAAGTAGCACAAACAAGACTAGGTAAATACACGCAAATATGTAAGTCTTATATAGATGAAGCAAAAGCATTTCAAGAAACTATGGGTACAGATGAAATAGCAAAGCAGACATTTGAATTTTACAAAGATAAAGTACGTATTCACTGTGGGACTATATCATCAAAGCCTAAGTTTGAAAAGAAGTCGTTTACAGAGCTTATGATGAAAAGTGAAGTTAAAGATAAAAAAGCATGTAGACTGGCTATAGATATGGCTTCAAAATATTCTAAAGGTAAAAACCAATCAAGTCTCTTAATCGCCGCACATAAAGAGAATATCGCAGATAAATGTGGTTCTATTGTGGCGGCACATGTTTCTGGGTTTTGTCTCTATGATGAGTTAAAATAGTCACTTCCTCACTTGAAGAGAGAGTTTACTTTTAAACCTCTCTTCAATAGCTCTTTCTCAAACTTTTCTTTATATATTTACTTATTTTTACACTAAATCATTCATTTTATAGATATACTTACAATTATATTAAAAGGAATAACACATGCCATTATTAGACAGTTTTACAGTAGACCACACAAAGATGATAGCTCCAGCAGTACGAGTTGCAAAAAAAATGAGTACACCAAGTGGAGATGACATTACCGTGTTTGACTTACGTTTTTGTGTTCCCAATGAAGAGATGCTTTCAGAACGTGGTATCCATACCTTAGAACACCTATTTGCAGGCTTCATGAGAAATCACCTCAATGACAAAAATGTAGAAATCATAGACCTTTCTCCTATGGGATGTCGTACAGGTTTTTACATGTCACTTCTTGGAGACCCTAAAGCTAAAAAAGTAGCCAAAGCTTGGAAAAAGTCTATGGAAGATGTTTTAGGTGTGAAGTCTGAAAAAGACATCCCAGAACTCAACCTTTACCAGTGTGGGACGTGCAACATGCACTCACTAGATGAAGCAAAAGAGATAGCTGAAAAAGTGGTTACTAAAGGCATAGGAAAAATGGACAACAAAAAGTTAAAAATGAGTAAAAAACAACTCAAAAATGCCAACAAGTAAAAAAGAACTGAGTCAAGAAAAAGACTTAGTCCTTTGTGAAGATGGGAGCTACACGCTCTTCTCACATGACTTTAACGAACCTTACCACTCTACCAAAGATGGTGCCTTGTATGAAAGTTTAGAAAAACATGTCAAGCCTGCCTTGTCACTCAAATCAAAGCAAGAAAAACTCACCATTTTAGACATCTGTTTTGGGCTGGGCTATAATACCTTTGCCACAATTTACTACATAAAAAAACACAACATAAAAACAAAAATACACATACTCTCTCCAGAGTTTGATGAAGTTTTAGTGCATTCGCTGCATACCTTTTCTTTCCCTCCAGAGTTTGAGCCTATCAAATACATCATTGACACCATATCTAAAGACCTTTACTATGAAGATGCACAGTTTAAGATAGAAGTCTTACTAGGTGATGCAAGACAGAGCATACCTAAGATAAAAGAAAAAATAGACATCGTTTACCAAGATGCATTTTCTCCAGCACATAACCCACTATTGTGGACATATGAATGGTTTAGAGATGTAAGAGCCATCTGCAAAAAAGATGCCATACTCACCACCTACTCCACAGCAGCAGCCATACGTTTAGGACTGTACGAGAACGGATTTTACATCTTTGTACACCGAGCAGAAATGATGCGTTATTCTACTGTAGCATCTTTAGAAATGTTGGAGGGTTTGGAGTATATAGATATGGAGCTGAAGAAAGTGCGAAATACTAAGGCTCGGAGTATGAAGGACAGAGATTATTAGAAGATATGCACTGTTAACCAAATAGTACCAGCTTTAGTTTTTAAAACATTATGCGGTACTTTTTTAGGTATAAAAAGTGTGTCGCCTTTACTAAGTTTTTTTTCTTCGTTTTCTATGCGTAGTGTGGCTTCTCCTTCAAGTAAAACCAACCACTCATCTTCTTCTTGTATGTACTCTATAGGTTCAACATTATCTGAACTTACGATACGATTGATTTTAATATTTTTATGTTCTAATAGTGTGGTGAAGTTTTCATTGGTTTGGGGTGTGATAGTGTCAAAAATATTCACTAATACGACATCTGCATAGTATCGACATCATCCCACGACATACTCTTCTTAGCGCTTCGATGGCTAAGTATGTGGTCTATGTAACGTGCAAATACATCTGTTTCGATGTTAAGAGATGTACCTACTTTATAGGTCTTCATAAGTGTATTTTCTAAAGTATGGGGGATGATGGTAAGTCTAAAACTCTTATCGTTCACATCATTGACTGTAAGCGAGATGCCATCTATGGTAATAGACCCTTTGGGTATGATGTGAGCAATGTACTTTTCATCTACAGTGATGATGAAGTCTGTGGCATTTTCTCTTTTGCGTATGGAGCTTACTTTACCCACACAGTCTACATGCCCTTGGACGATATGCCCTTCAAAACGGTCGTTCATCATCATGGCAGGTTCCATGTGTACTTGTCCTGAGATTTTACTCTCATCTATGATGCTTCGTGTTTCATCTGCCAGCTCCAAGTCAAAGCCATCGCTATGTATTTTTATGACAGTTAGACAGACACCATTTATGGCTATGGAGTCACCCAGTTTTGCTTTATGCTTTGAGTTGATAGTGAGTATATTGTTCTGGTAGCTTTTAACAGTGGCGATTTCGCGTATAAGTCCTGTAAACATGATGCCTCGATTATTTTGTAATGATTTTAGTTATTATAGCAAACTATTGGGAAGACTCACCATTGTCAAGGTCAGACTTCTGAGCAGCTTCAAGAGACCATTTATCTGTAGCAGTACAGCCAGTATCACATGAAATATGAGGAGTCACACCTGTTACTTTTTCAGTATTGATAGCCACTTTTATGAAGAAGTAATCCCCATCGCCCTTGTGTGCAGAGAAGATGTGTTGGTTACAAAACTCTTCATTCATAAACTCAGCTACAGTTGTTGCATAGGCATAGGCATCTTTTTGTGTTTGAAATGCCATATGGTTTTTGTACTCACTTTTTTTAAAGCACGCACACTCTTTTTCCATTTGTACTGTATACATAAAGTGTTCCTTTTTGGTCATTATGGAATGATAGCATTGTTTACTTATTGCTAATATCTTTTTTAGATATAATTCGAGCATTATACTACAAGGTTTTAAAATGAATTACGATGTCATAGTTATAGGTGGTGGTCATGCAGGGATAGAGGCTTCATTGGCTTCTGCACGTATGGGAGTTAAAACACTACTTATTACCATATTAGCAGAACAGATAGGTGCAAGTTCTTGTAACCCTGCCATAGGTGGGCTTGCTAAAGGTCACCTAGTGCGTGAGATTGATGCACTAGGTGGTGAGATGGGAATCTGTACAGATACCACAGGTATACAGTTTAGAACACTTAACGCTTCTAAAGGTCCTGCTGTTCGAGGTACGAGAGCCCAGATAGATATGGATAAGTATCGTTTGTATATGCGTAACGTGGTGTTAAACACTGAAAATTTGGATGTCAAACAAGAGATAGCAGATGGACTTGTAGTAGAAGATGCTGTCGTTAGAGGCGTGACTACACAGCTTGGAAACACCTACACCGCGTCAAAAGTCATCATCACTGCAGGGACATTTTTAAATGGACTTATACATATAGGTGACAAAAAACAAACAGCAGGTCGACAAGGTGAGTTTGCTTCTGTGGAGTTAGCAGAGTACATGAAAAGTCTTGGTATAGAGATAGGCAGACTGAAGACGGGTACTTGTGCCAGAATAGATGCTAAGTCTGTAGACACATCTGTGATGGAAGTACAGCCTGGTGATGTACCTCCTCCTCCTTTTTCATTTCGTACAGACAAAAGTACGTTTAATCCTAAACAATTACCCTGTTATATTACATATACAAATGAAACAACACATGAAATCATCGAGTCAAATTTTCACAGAGCCCCTATGTTCTCAGGGCAGATAGAAGGTACAGGCCCTCGTTACTGTCCAAGTATAGAAGATAAGATTAGCCGTTTTAGAGACCGACCTAGACATCAGATATTTGTAGAGCCTCAAACCTTTGATGAGACAGAGTACTACATCAACGGTATGAGTACTTCTCTTCCCATAGATGTACAACTAGAGATGATACAGTCAGTAGAAGGCATGGAAAATGCGAAAATAGTCCGTTATGGTTATGCTATAGAGTATGACTATGTGCAACCTACTGAACTCAGGCACACGTTAGAGACCAAAAAGATAAAAGGCTTATATACAGCAGGGCAAATAAATGGCACGACAGGTTACGAAGAAGCTGCAGCTCAAGGACTCATGGCAGGTATAAATGCTGCACTAAGCGTGCAGGAGAAAGAACCACTTGTATTACGCCGTGACGAAGCATACATTGGTGTACTCATAGATGACTTAGTAACCAAAGGCACCAAAGAGCCTTACCGTATGTTTACAAGCCGTGCTGAGTACAGACTACTGCTTCGTGAAGACAATGCAGATATGAGACTCTCTCGTTATGGTTATGAGTTGGGTCTTTTAGATGATACATACATGGTGCACTTTGAAAAGAAAAAAGCTGACCTAGATGAAGCTTTGGACTTTTTACGTACGAACTATGTAACGCCCAACAAAGACTTTTTGGCTAAACTAGAGTCTATAGGAGCCATAAAAATATCTGACAAAACCTGTTGGCTTGATGTCATAGGGCGTGGAGATTTTGACAAGTTTAAGTTGGTGACTCTTTTACCAGATTTTGACACATATGATGATGAGGTTATAGTGCAAATACTAGTCGAGGCAAAATATAGCCGCTACATAGAGAAGCAACAAGCACAAATTATGAATATGGATGAGATGTTAAGGATTAAAATCCCTGAAGACTTTACCTATAGTAATATATCTGGTTTAAGTAATGAAATTATAGAAAAACTTGACATTGCTACACCACCTACGCTTTTTTCTGCATCACAAATCTCTGGTGTAACACCTGCAGCATTAGAAATAATTCATGTACATATCAAAATGAGACAAAAAAGCCTTTCTTATAAAAAATAATGATGTATGTTACATAGTATGATATAGGCAGTTGTTATCTTGAAGTAACATAGCGTATGAAAGTGAATCTTTTTTTAATAATACTAGAACTGTTTAATGCAATGTAGTCTATAATAATGGGATGAAAATTTAAAATAGGAGTAGAAAATGGCAAACAATGAAACAAGCCGTAGAGACTTTATGGGTCTTGGCTTAGGTGTTTTCACAGCAGTAGGTGGCGTAGGGGCACTTTATGCGATGAAA
>Ga0256839_1003210_pt1 | contig 17079 bp, 13 predicted proteins | sample 354166metaG_FD_185968 | JGI IMG/M metagenome (GOLD analysis project Ga0256839, IMG submission 185968) | Hydrothermal vent microbial communities from Mid Atlantic Ridge, Atlantic Ocean - 354-166 | ecosystem: Environmental > Aquatic > Marine > Hydrothermal vents | place: Atlantic Ocean: Mid... | reverse complement strand
GTGGAAGGTGATACGGCTTTTAACGAAGGTTTTGCCACAGCTGTGCAACTGGAAGGGGTGCGGCGCTGGCTGGAAAAACACGGCAACCAACAACAGCGCCAGGAATATGCGCTGTCCCGGCAGCGGCGGGATGAATTTGTCGTGTTGGTGACCGGTGTGCGGGACCAGCTTCAAGCCTTATATGCAGAAACGTTGAATGAAACAGAAATGCAGGCCCGCAAAACCGCGATTCAGGCCGGGCTGCGTCAGCAATATCAACAACTGAAAAAGCAGTGGGGCGGTTATGCAGGCTACGATGCCTGGTTTGCGCAGGATTTGAATAATGCGCAGCTGGCGGCAGTGACTACGTATCGTGACCATGTGCCGTTTTTTCAGCGGCTATTGGCTGAACATCAGGGTGATATGGCGGCATTTTACCGGGCCTGTGCAGCGCTGGGGGAAATGTCGGTGGAGGAGCGGAAGCAGGTGTCTGGATGACCGTGAGCAGGGTTTGTCATCCTGGGCCGGGTTTAAAGGCGGGATTGGTGAAGAATATTTCATCTTTGTGGCGAAGGGATTAACACGTTTATCACAACACAGAACAGGGTTTTCCGGTCAGTATGGGTAATGATATGATAATGTATGCATTCTATGCATCACAGGTATGATTTCGATATGATCAAGAGTAAAACATCAAAGCCGATGAAAAGGGTAACTCTGACGGTTGATCCTGATGATTATACCTCTATCGAACGATTGGCGCGCCAAAGCAATGTCAGTGCATCGTGGTTAATTCGTCGTTCGATGCGCGAATTTCTTGAGCGGTACGAAGGGCAAAACCGAATAGAAATTCCTATTGGAAAAGGGCGGGTTGATGGCTAACCCGGCGACCGTGCAACAACCACTTTTTCCTTCACTATGTCCCGTCAGCGATGCGGTTGCCCGTGCGCCTGTTTCTGGCTCAGGGGAACGTGGCGCAATTTTCACACGCCGTGAAGTTGTGGACTTTATTCTTGACCTTGCTGAATATACCTCAGACCGGCGTTTGTTTGAATATCAACTCCTTGAACCGTCCTTTGGGGGATGAGCCGTGGATTCTTGAGTCCTCTGATCAGCTTGCATTGATGCGTCGTCTTGAATGTGAATTTCCGATGCTGGAAGAAGCAGGGTGCAAAGTAGGGATTGGTGTTGCCACCGGAGCAGATAAAGCCTTTATAGGGTTATTTGATGAGCTTGATGTGGAGATAGATCGCAAGCTCCCTCTTGTTATGACGCAGGATATCCTGAATGGCCGTGTAAATTGGCGGGGATTTGGGATTATTAATCCGTTCTTAGAAGAGGGTGGTTTGGTTGATCTAGACTGCTATCCCAGGCTGAAACGGTATCTCGAAGATCGAAAGAAACTAATAGCCGGGCGTCACGTAGCCAAAAAATCACCAAAGCGTTGGTATAGAACAATTGATCGTATCTATCCGCAGATTTTGACGGAAGAAAAGCTACTGATACCGGATATTAAAGGTGATGCGCATATTGTCTATGAACCAGGAAAGTTATATCCCCATCATAATCTTTATTACATCACCTCAACCGATTGGGACTTAAGGGCGCTGCAAAGCATTCTTATGTCTGGAATTGCAAGGCTTTTTGTTTCTGCCTATTCAACGCGGATGCGCGGCGGATATTTACGCTTTCAGGCTCAATATCTGCGCCGCATACGGGTGCCTTACTGGAAGGATGTTCCCGGGTGCTTGAGAAAGGAATTGATTGAGGCTAGTCATAGCACGGATAAAACATTATGCAATGAAGTGGTTTTCAAGCTTTATGGTTTTTCTAAAGATGAACGAACAGCCCTTGGTGGCAACGGCTATTAAGAACAGGGTAATAATAGATGGCAATTGATTTAGCAGATTATGACATCAAGGCACAAAGAGGCCGTAAAAATATTCTGGCAGACTCGTGAGCAGGCACGCCAAAAGCAGACGCAAGCCGGTAAATTCGATCAGGGAGAGCGTGCAGGGGTGACCGCCGGTAAAAATATGGATGGTTTTGTCTCTTTAGTTAAAGATATTGTTTGTGTCAATGGTCTTGAGGATGCAAGCATTCATCAAGAACGCCGGGCGCTCACACTTCCTGGATATTTTCGTCCGACTAAATTATGGGATTTGCTCATTATAAATGAAGGGCGGCTGATCGCTGCGCTTGAATTCAAAAGTCAGGTGGGGCCGTCTTTTGGAAATAATTTCAATAATAGAACAGAAGAATCCATTGGCACGGCACATGATTTATGGACTGCTTATCGTGAAGGTGCGTTTGGAGAGCAGACGCGCCCCTTTGTTGGTTGGCTTATGTTATTGGAAGATACTCCGAAATCACGTTCGCCTGTCAAGGATAAGTCACCACATTTCCCCGGTGTTTCCGGAATTCAAGGATGCTTCTTACGCGCAGCGCTACAATATTTTGTGCCGAAAGTTAATTCAGGAGCAGCTTTACACGGTTGCGTCTGTATTGATTTCGCCGCGCACAGCAATTGATACTGGTGCGTATAAAGAACTTTCTGAAATGACGGGATTGCGTTCGTTTATCAGTGAGCTCGCCGGGCATATCGCTGTTGAAGCTGCGCGGAGATGAGAACAATAATTTTCACCGTAGTTGCTGGTTTGTCAAAGGTGCGGACATTTTAGCGTCTTTTTGTAATGTTCTTCGGTAACTGTAACCGATGTACCATCTGTTTTTTGATAGGTTTTATTCGTTTCATCGCCTTCCATTATTTTCATGCGTTTGTGTAAATTTCATATTTCCCTGTCAGGATTTGGGGTAACGTTTCAAGTAGCGGTAACGTTCACCAAAGAGCATTTTTAACAATGGCAGTGTGTGATGCAGACGCAACAAAAACCCTGCTATCTTCCAGTGTTTTTCATGGTTATACCATTAGCGATATAGTTAAATACCGGTTGATTACGTTAGTCTACCGGGCTTTTCGAGGAAATTTATGACTTATCAAAGCATTAACCCTGCCACAGGTGAAAATGTTGCGAATTTCGCAACGTGGACGGATGCGCAACGTGAGGCAGCACTGACACAGGTGAGCATGGCGACGCCTGGCTGGGCGGCTACATCGCTGGATGAGCGTTGTGAGCTGTTGCATAAACTGGCTGCGGTGGTGCGTGCAGGGCAGGAGTCACTGGCACAACTGGTGACACTGGAAATGGGCAAGCGCATTGCGGAGTCCCGTGTTGAGGTGGAAAAATGCGCTCAGGGCTGTGAGTTTTATGCGGAGCAGGCTCCGGTATTTCTTGCCGATGAACTTATTGAAACAGATGCGGGTAAAAGTCTGGTGGCCTATCAGCCATTAGGCACGGTGTTGGCGGTGATGCCGTGGAATTTTCCATTGTGGCAGGTGTTCCGGTTTATTGCCCCGACTCTGGTAGCGGGTAATACCGGGCTGCTCAAACATGCTTCCAATGTGCCGCAGTGTGCGCTGGCTATCGAACGCCTGGTGCGCGAGGCCGGGTTTCCCGACGGTGTGTTTCGCACGTTGATGATTGATGCCCGGGAGGTGGCCGGGGTGATTGCTGATCCGCGGGTGCAGGCGGTGACGCTTACCGGCAGTGAACCGGCGGGCCGTGCGGTGGCGGCAGCGGCGGGCGAGCATTTGAAAAAATCGGTACTGGAACTGGGTGGTGCAGATGCCTTCGTGGTGTTGGAGGATGCTGATCTTGATCTGGCGGTGCAGCAGGCGGTGTTGTCACGTTTTCTCAACTGTGGGCAGAGTTGTATCGCGGCCAAACGTTTTATTGTGGTGGATGCCATTGCCGATGAATTTGTGGCGCGTTTCGTTGAGGCGACAGGGCAGTTGCATCCGGGAGATCCTGCTGATGAAAACACCACGCTGGCCCCCATGGCGCGTGTTGATTTGCGGGATGAATTACACGGTCAGGTGCAGGCGAGCGTGGCAGCAGGTGCTGTGGTACTGATTGGCGGTGATCCTGTGGTGGGCCCGGGGGCTTTTTATGCTGCGACGATTCTGGATCAGGTTATGCCGGGCACGGTTGCTTATGAACAGGAGCTGTTTGGCCCGGTGGCGGCGGTGATTCGTGTCACTGATGAGACAGAGGCGCTGGCCGTGGCCAATGGCTCGCGTTTTGGTCTGGGTGGCAGTGTGTGGACACGGGATACGGTGCGCGGTGAGCAGTTTGCACGGCAGATGCAGTGTGGTTCCGCTTTTGTGAATGGCATGGTGAAAAGTGATCCACGCTTGCCTTTTGGCGGCATCAAGGCCTCGGGTTATGGACGGGAGTTGTCACAGCACGGCTTGCGTGAATTTGTGAATGCGAAAACGCTGTGGGTGAAATAATCCGTGAATGAAGTCAATCAACATGACGCAAGATAACCCGGCAAACAATGCCGCAAGCAATGTCGCACAAAAGCCACCATCCACCGAAGTGTCAGCACTGACTCGTGCCGAATTTCTGCGTAAATTTCGCATACTGATTTTTCTTGCCTGGACCATGCCTGCGGTATTTGGGTTGTCATTTCTGTTGTATATCGAAATGTTTACCGGGGCGCAGATGAAAGCGGTTCTCGGTTCTTTGCCTCAGCCCAGCTTTGATGTGTTATCGCTGGTGTTGGCCGTATGGTACTTCCAGCGTCGTGTATCTGCTGTGGCTGACTATCTGGGGGCGGAAAACTTTCAGCAGCAAGAAGAACGGGCAGCTGCCGCTTTGGCGCAGGTGCGCAGTTTTCCGCGATATTTTTGGGGTATTTTTCTGGCGTATTTGTTTATTGCGCCCGTAACGGTGATCTACAGCGCAGAGTGGTACAGCGATTTTGTGGCTCAGCCTGTGGACTGGTTTCGTATCAATCTGGTGGCACTGACGGTGTCCATTATTGTTGGCTTACCCATTTTTTTTAAGCTGTTTGATTTGTTTGGCCGGGCTTTACAGCCCATGCGGCTGGAACGGCCTGTCATCACCATCCGTACCCGGGTATTTCTGATTGCCACATTGGTGCCGCTGCTGGTGGATACCACATTGGTGCAGTATTACTGGACCCGGACCGGCTATTTTACATTAGAAACTTTTGTTGTCTGGCTGGCTTTACAGGTTTTGGCATTGGTGGGTGCGCAGATTTTTATGCGCAGTTTTGGTCAGGCTTTACAGCCATTGGAAGTGGCAGCCGGAGAAGCCGGTGCTTTACTGGCTCGCAAGCCTGACTTACGCGCCTGTTCCACGGATGAGCTGGGCGTGCTCACCGGGCAGTATCAGAGTCTGTTGGAGCATCTGTATTTACAGGGGAAAATCCTTGAAGTGGGTAACCAGGTGTTGCGCAGCGTGAATACGGCAGCCAGCATTGGTGAATCTTACGATAATCTGGTGAAAATCTGTGCTCAGGCACTGGATGCAGATGCTGCCTATTTGCTGTTACAAAGCAAAGTGCCAGGGGAATTGATTATTGTTTCCGTCACCGGGGCTGCTTACTGTGCAGAAGGACATTTTCGTTTGTCGCAGGATGAGCCTTCGTTACTGGTGGCGGCTTTTAATGAGGGCCGTCTGGTTGAGACTGTTGATGCTGCGGAAGATTTTCGGGTCAGTCAGCGCCTCGCCAAACAATATGGGGCTACTTCGCTTATTGCTACGCCATTGATTGCAGAGGGCGAAGTCATTGGTTCGGTGGGTGCCAGCATCAAGGGGCGGGCGCGCTATTTTACCCAACAGGATCACGACATACTGAACCTGTTAGCGCGGGAGGCGACAACCGTGGTGCATACTCAGCTTCTGGAAGAAAAGCGTCAACAGGCAGAGTTATTATATAAGGAGGCGCACCAGCTGGCGGAGGTGACGCTGCAATCCATCAGTGACGGGGTGATTACCACGGATACCCAGGGCCAGATAGTGTATCTCAATCCGGTGGCTGAAAAGTTTACCGGCTGGTCGTCACAGGAAGCGCAGGGCCACGCAGTGGGACAGGTGTTACGCCTGGGGGATGAAGCCGGTGCGCCATTGGTGAACCCGGTAATGCTGTGTCTGGAAACCGGAGAAAACTTCACCCTGCCGGGTTCGGTCACTTTGCGTCATCGCAATGGCAACAAGGAATTTGCCGTGGAATTGCGCGTGGCGCCGATTCGCGAAACCGGTGTACAAGTGCGTGGCGTGGTGCTTACTTTCCATGACACCACGGACCTGAGCATGATGGCAGGCCGTCTGTCATATCAGGCCAGCCATGATGCGCTGACCGGCCTGCTAAACCGTCACGAGTTTGAGGCACGACTGGAACTGGCCATGGTCGGGTGTGAACTGGATGGTCGTGAGCATGCCTTGTGCCATCTGGATCTGGATAAATTCAAAGTGGTAAACAGCACCTGTGGACATGTCGCCGGTGATGAATTGCTCAAACAGCTCGCTGCGCGGTTCCGCGCTATTTTGCGCGAAGACGACAGTGTTGCGCGCCTGGGGGGAGACGAGTTTGGTCTGCTGCTGGAAGACTGCTCACTGGCGCAGGCAAAAGAAATTGCGGGCAAAATTCTCAAAATGGTGGAAAACTTTCGTTTTAGCTGGCAGGACCAGTCTTTCAATGTGGGACTGAGTTTGGGGCTGGTGTCTATCAATGCGCACAGTGGCAGCCTCACCGATGTACTGAGTGCCGCTGATTCGGCTTGTTACGTGGCCAAGGATCAGGGCCACAACCATCTGCATGTCTTTGTGCAGGATGACCTGGAATTGACGCGCCACAAAGGCGAAATGCAATGGCTGCAATACATTCGTGAAGCGCTGGATAATGATCATTTTCAGTTATATCACCAGCGCATTCAGCCGTTGTCCGACGCTGGCAACACGGATCATGGTTACAGCGAAATTTTATTACGTCTGCAACGTGACGACGGTGAGATCATCACTCCCAGCCTGTTTTTACCCGCTGCCGAACGTTATCACCTGATGCCGGCTATTGATCGCTGGGTGGTGTCTCATGCCCTGGTGCTGCTGGGTCGGCAGACTGCGCAGCCGGTGTCGTACTCGATTAACCTTTCCGCGCAATCATTGTGCGAAGACAGTTTTCTGGAATTTGTGCTGGCGGAATTGACGGCAAGCACTGTGGCACCCGAGCGGGTATGTTTTGAAATCACCGAAACAACAGCGATTGCCAATCTGACTCGCGCCATGCGTTTTATCACCGAACTGAAGAGTCGCGGTTGCCGCTTTGCACTGGATGATTTTGGCAGTGGCCTGAGTTCTTTCAGCTACCTCAAAAATCTACCGGTGGATTATCTGAAAATCGATGGTGTGTTTGTTAAAGACATCGATACAAACCCCATTGACTACGCCATGGTGGAAGCCATTAATCAGATTGGTCATGTTATGGGTATCAAAACCGTCGCAGAATTTGTGACCACCGATGAAGTCATGAAAGCAGTGCAAGCCATTGGTGTGGATTTTGGACAGGGATACCATATTGCCCGCCCGGAGCCGGTGATACTTGATCCTAAATTCCGCAGTTGACCGCTCAGAGGGTGCAATAACACATTGCTAAGCATTATGTTTTGGGTTTTTGTTGGGCTCCTTGCTGGGTGAACCGCTATGACCGGTATAGCACGTTGCCTTTTGCGTCTGGCCGCGTTGCGAATCGTCGTAATAGCGGGCTATTACTCCTCATCGCGCCTCGCCAGTCACAAAATTCAACGCACTCTACCGGCCATTCAACTGCGGATTTTAGGATGATGACAACTCACCCACTGATGAGCAAAACCTGGTGTAGTTGCCACTTCTTCCGATGGATATGTTAATCGCTTACGCTGTGCTGGGCACTTTTGCGGGCATTATGGCGGGCCTGCTGGGTGTCGGCGGCGGGCTGGTGATTGTGCCGGTGCTGCTGATGCTCTGGCAGGCCGATGGACTTGGCGGCTCACAAATGGTGCAGCTGGCGATTGGCACGTCACTGGCCGTTATCGTGTTTACCTCCTTGTCCTCTGTTCGCGCACATCACCAACGTGGCAGTGTTTTGTGGCCGGTATTCTGGCGGCTGACGCCGGGCATTTTGCTGGGGGCCGGGCTGGGTGCGATGCTGGCGTCCTCTCTGCCACAGACGGCACTCAAAATGGTGTTTGGCATATTTGAACTGTTAGTGGCGACACAGATGCTGTTGAGCCTGCGCCTGTCAGTGAGCGCGTCCGCAAAAAGGGGTTTGCCGGGTACGTTGGGCATGGGGCTGGCTGGTGGCGTGATTGGTGCCGTGTCTGCTCTGGTGGGTATCGGAGGAGGCACTCTGACCGTGCCTTTTCTTGCGGCCTGTAAATTACGCATGCAAAAGGCTGTAGGCACGTCGGCGGCCTGTGGTTTGCCCATCGCCGTGAGTGGCGCATTGAGTTATATGCTGCTGGGGTGGGGCAATACACAGTTGCCTGCAAATTCTGCCGGTTTTGTGTACGGCCCGGCATTGCTCGGTATTGCCGTTACCAGCATGTTATTCGCGCCTTTGGGAGCCGCCTTGGCTCACCGCCTGCCCACATCCGCTTTGAAAAAAATCTTCGCCGGTTTCCTTGCTTTACTGGGCATCTGGATGCTTGGTTCACCGTCGTTGATGGCCCTGTTGTTGTGACCTCGGTCACACTGTTTCTGTGTACTGTTCCGATAAAGCGGGTGAAGCAAAACGCTTCATTGGCATTTGTAGATAGCGAGAGAGGAGCCTTCATGAAACACAAAAACCTTACTGTTCGTACTGTCGTATTGTTGACCATGCTGGTATTGACCGTGGCCTTCACTCCGGCGTATTCGCAAGGGAAAAATGCGTATAACGCGGGTTTGCTGGCTTCTGAGTCAGGTGATTATGCCGCTGCTGTGGTGGCATGGCAGCCACTGGCCAGTCAGGGTGATGCCGCTGCGCAGTTTAATCTGGCGCTGATGTATCACCGAGGGCTCGGTGTCGCGCCGGATGAGCAAAAAGCGGTGCAGTGGTATCAAAAATCAGCTGCCAATGGTTATACCAAGGCACAGGAATTTCTGGCTGCGGCCTATCGCGAAGGTTGGTTCGGTCTGGAAAAAAATGCGCAAAAAGCCGAATACTGGAGCCAACAGGTTGAAAACAATGGCCTTTAAAGGAAACATCAATAACAGACTTCCGGGTTGCCTGTTGTAATATTTCCACCAAAGGCCGTCAGTTGGAAAAAGCCGCCGTGACAGTGTCGCTGCGGCTTTTTTGTGTCACAGACAAAAAAGCCATCCCTTGTCAGAATTGATCATAAATGCAGCAGAAATTCGTATGGTGTATTCTGACCATCTTAGCTCATCGTGAAAAATAGCTTTGGCGATGTACTAAATGGGTACCAAGTTGTTGCTACACTCGGAAGAAGTGAGGGTGGCAGATGTTTTCAAGGTTCGTGCGATTGACGAACCGGATGGGAGGGGATGATGAAAAAATATATCAGTGTGACGACAAATCCAAATATGACACGTATTGCCATGCGCTGGTGTGTATCGGTTGGTATGGTCTGGGCTTTGCTGGCTTGTGCGAGCCATTCGAACCTGAATGATGCGACAGACGCTAATGGCGTGCCAGCCTGGGTGAATGAAGGCAGTGTTATCCGTACATCCAAAGACGGACGGCGGTTTCATGGTGTGGGTTCTGCTCCCATGATGGGCAATCTTTCACTGCAAACGTCCACCGCCGACAATCATGCACGCAGTGAAATCAATCGTATCCTGGCTTCTTACGTGGAAATCGTTTCGCGTGACTTTATTGCCTCGGGTGATGCTGATGAAAGTGGTTTTAATGACCAGGATGTGGCTCAACAAATGGATCAGCTGGCAAATATTGATTTGACGGGCATTCAGGTGATTGGACACTGGACGGACAAGAAAAACAAGGTTGTTTATTCAATTGCTGAGGTTAATATGCAGCAGGTACGTGAGGCGATTAAATCGGCTGAGTCATTGCATCCCGGTTTACGCAGGTTTATCAAGGTGGAAGGCGACACTATTTTTGATCGCATAGCGACGTCGGAAGAATAAACAACAAACTGTTACAGGTAAAAAACCGGGCATTTTAACCCCGGTTTTTTTGTGGAACAGTGGCAAATCACTAAGGTGTGTATGCGTGGCATTAAAACCAAAAATATTCAAATTCAAAATTGCATTATCTGATCTTGACCGAAATTATTACGATGCGCTTGATTTGACCATTGCACAACATCCTTCTGAAACGACCGAACGAATGATGGCGCGTATGTTAGCTTTTTGCATCAATGCGCAGGAGCGTCTGACATTTACCAAAGGACTGAGCGCTGTGGACGAACCGGATATATGGGTGCGATCACTGGATGAGCAAATGGTGTTATGGCTTGATGTCGGCGAACCGACTGTTGAACGGGTAAAAAAGGCAACACGACTTTCACCAACGGTTAAAATCTACAGTTTTAATGCAAAGTCGGATGTCTGGTGGGAGCAGGGGCGGGAAAAATTCGAGAGACTGAAAGCCTCTGTTTTTCGGCTTCAGTGGGAAAATGTTCAATCATTGGCGGCGTTACAGCAGCGCACAATGAGCATTTCCATCACTATTACCGGCGATTCTGCTTATGTGGCAACTGAGTCTGGGGAATGCGAGGTATCCTGGGTGGCATTACAAATCAGATGATATGCCTGAGTTAAATGCAGAAGCATGAAAATGTTTAAAGGCGATAAAACAAGTTAGAAGCATGTAGAGACATTATCTGACAAAGAGCCACCGCTGATTCCTGATTATGATGTCAATAAATTCAAGTTTCGCTTTGCAATGTGTCACAAACCAGGCCTATAACTGTTTCATCGCGGACTGGATGAATGTGGTACTCATAAAGCCCGGCTGCGTTGGCAACGACGCTACAGAGCGACATTCAAACCAGGTGTTGTAAACGCAAAGGGCGCAGAGACGCAAAGAATGCAAAGAAAAAAGTACATACTTTGCGTTAAATACCCGGGGTATGTTATTTTTTAAGTTTTTGTCGAGCTCACTCTACCGGTCATTCAACTGCGGATTTTAGGTTAAAAAGGCAATTCAGCTTCTGGTGCCTGCATTTTTACCAGTGTACGAAAATCCTCCTGAATCCGTGCCAATGCTTCTTCGCTAGTAGCCTCAAAACGGAATACCAGACAAGGTGTCGTGTTGGATGCGCGCACCAGTCCAAAGCCATCTTCAAAATCCACTCGTAGTCCATCGATAGTGGTGATTTTGGCATTGGGAAAATCTGCTGCTGAAACCAGTCTGTCCACTAGTGGATGGTTCTCGCCTTCCTCGGTGCTCATATTCAGTTCGGGTGTGTTAATACTGTCGGGCAGGGCGTTGAAGACCTCATCTGCTGAGCGACCATCTTTAGAGAGTATTTCCAACAGTCGCGATGCGGTGTAAGTAGCGTCATCAAATCCGTACCAACGTTCTTTGAAAAAGATGTGGCCGCTCATTTCTCCTGCCAGTTGTGCGCCGGTTTCTTTCAGTTTGGCTTTAACGAAGCTATGACCGGTTTTCCACATGGTGGCCTTGCCGCCCGCTTGTTCGATAATTTTATGCAGGTTGGTGGTGCATTTAATATCGTAAATAATTTCTGCGCCCGGGTTGCGGGATAGCACGTCCTGCGCATACAGCATCATTTGCCGGTCGGCCCAGATCACATTGCCAGTGGGGGTCAGTACACCGAGGCGGTCACCGTCGCCGTCAAAGGCAAGGCCGATGTCGGCTTGTTGTTCGGCCAGTGCCTGCTTCAAGTCTGCCAGATTTTCCGGTTTGCTGGGGTCAGGGTGGTGATTGGGGAAGTTGCCGTCCACGTCGCAGAACAGTTCGATGACTTCACAGCCCAGTTCGCGTAACAGTTGTGGGGCGACGCCGCCTGCGACGCCATTGCCGCAATCAACAATGACTTTCATGGGTTTGGTTAGTGTCACATCGCCGGTGATGCGGTTGATATATTGCTGTATTACGTCGGTCTCGCTCACTGAGCCGGAGCCTTCGCTCAGTGTGCCGGATTCGATGCGCTCGCGCAGCTGCTGAATATCGGGGCCGGACAGGGTGGTGCCACCCAGCACCATTTTCAGGCCGTTGTATTCCGGCGGGTTGTGGCTGCCGGTGATCATGATGCCGGAGCCACTGCCCAGCTCGTAGGCGGCGTAATAGAGCACGGGCGTGGGTGCCATGCCAAGGTCGATGACATCGCGCCCGGCTTCCGTGAGTCCGCGTGTGAGTGCTGCAATCAGCTTTGGCCCGGAAAGGCGGCCATCGCGTGACACATAAATCTGCTGTTCACCGCGTGCTTCGGCTTCTGCGCCCAGGGCGCGACCAATCCAGTACACCGCATTTTCGGTGAGGGTTTTATCGACGATGCCACGTACATCGTAGGCTTTGAAAATGCTGGCATCGAGCTGGGGGTGTTGGGTCATGGTGTGTTTCGCTATGTTAAGTGGTTAAACAATACGTAGGTGAGATAAAAGCCGCGAAGAATATCAGGTTCATGGTGTTCGCTAAAAGGTAGCCGTGGGTTTATCCTGGATTTTTTATTGTACTTTTTTGCTGTTATATCAATCAGCATTGAGTGCGGCGCGCAATGTTGTCTGACTCAGGTGTGGCGCAAACAGCTCAACAAACTCGAAAATAAACCGGCGAAGATAACTGCCACGACGGATGCCCACCCAGGTGGTACTGGCGGGGAACAGATGGGTGATATTGATGCGGCGCAGACCGCTGTCACGTTGCTCTTCGAAAGCCACATCGGCCAGCAGTCCGATACCCAGGCCGAGTTCCACGTAAGTTTTGATGACATCGGCATCCAGTGCGGTGAGCACAATTTTGGGTTGTAAACCAGCGGACTGAAAGGCATCGTTGAGTCGGCTACGCCCGGCGAAGGCAAAATCATAGGTGACGATAGGGTGCTCGGCCAGATCCTGCAAGGTCAGTGGTGCGGTTTTTTCCAGTAACGGGTGATCAGGTGGTACCACGACACAGTGATGCCAGGGGTAGCAGGGCAGGGTGATGAGTCCGTCGGCGGCGGATACAGCTTCGGTGGCAATAACGATATCGGCTTCGCCGCGCAGGGTTTTGTCACAAATCTGTTTTGGGCTGCCCTGCCGCAGTTGCAGGGTGACATCGGGGAAGCGCTGGCGAAATTGCTGGATCACCGGCGGCAATACATAGCGCGCCTGGGTGTGGGTGGTGGCCAGGGTCAGGGTGCCGCGTGACTGGTCACTGTAGTCAGCGCCGATGCGGCTGATGTTTTCCGCTTCACGCAGCATGCGTCGTGCGGTGCGGACGATCTCGCTGCCTGGCTCGGTGACGGCAGTGAGGCGTTTACCTTCACGGGCAAAGATGGGTACACCGAGTTCGGCTTCCAGCAGACGTATTTGTTTGCTTACTCCGGGTTGCGAAGTGTACATGGCTGCTGCTGCTTCGGTGACATTGAGGTGGTGATCCACCACTTCGCAGATGCAGCGTAATTGGTGCAGTTTCATAGCGGTTTTTGCCGTTTCCATTGTTGTCGGGCTGGTTTTACCGGCGAATGCCACGGTGATTTTGCCGTTCGCGCACCCGAATCTCTATCTGTAATCATTCCGATTAGAGTATCCATTTATAACTTAAGTTTCTTTATAAAGACTTTTTTATTCTTTTTCAACCTATTGCTGGGTTGTTACTGTTTGCGCACATTCGAAAGGAATGCGCGTTCATGGATGTTTTTTTTGTTATTTCAGGCTTTGGCGTAGGTGTTTTGGTGGGACTCACCGGAGTAGGTGGTGGTGCGCTGATGACACCGCTGCTGATTTTCGGCTTTGGGATTGCACCTGCTGTGGCGGTGGGCACTGATTTGATGTTCGCGGCCATTACCAAGGCCAATGGTGTCTGGATACATGCCCGCCAGAGTTCGGTGGAATGGCGCATTGTGGGCTGGATGTTGACGGGCAGTCTGCCTGCGACCTTGATGACGTTGTTGATTTTGCGACAGGTGGATGTACGCACCGACGCAGCACAGGAGGTGATGACCATCACGCTGGGGGTGGCATTGATTGCCAGTGCGGGCGCGTTGCTATTCCGGCGGCGTCTGGCACAAAGCGATACCGGTTTGACGCATGACGAGACGGGACGCAAAACCCGGATTGCCACGGTGGTGACTGGTGTGGTGCTGGGGACGCTGGTGACAATGACCTCGGTGGGTGCGGGTGCGCTGGGAGCGGCTGCGTTGTTTTGGCTTTATCCGCGCATGAAGGCGGTACGAGTGGTGGGTACCGACCTTGCTCATGCCGTGCCATTGGCCACCGTTGCCGGTCTTGGCCATTGGCAATTGGGTACAGTGGATTGGGTTTTGCTGGTCAGTCTTCTGATTGGTTCATTGCCCGGTATTTATATTGGCAGCCGATTGAGTGCCCGTGTGCCGGAAATCTGGCTGCGTTCGGTGTTGGCCAGTTTGCTGTTAGTGATTGGCTTGGGGGCGGTATTTGGTGGCCGGTTGATGGCCTAAGCGTCGTGAGGGTATGGGCGCAGGAATCAGGATTTACAGGAGACAGGATAAAATGACGACGACGAAAAATGAACACTGGATAGATGCCCCGGAGCTGACACAGTATCGCCAGGCGGTGCAGGATGTTCTGGCTGGCAAACTGGATGAGGCCCGCTTTCAGGCGCTCCGTTTGCAACAGGGTGTTTATGGTCAGCGCCAGGAAGGCGTCAATATGATTCGCGTTAAATTGCCGGGTGGTGTGGTATCACCGAGCCAATTAGGTGCTGTCGCCGATGTGCTGGATAACCATTGCGAGTTGGATATTGCCAGTGTCACTACGCGGCAGGATATCCAGCTGCACAGTATTCCGCTGGGTGATACGCCCGATGCGTTGGAGAAGCTGGCCGAACAAGGGCTGACATCACGGGAAGCCTGCGGTAACACCGTGCGTAATATTACCGCCTGCCCGTTGGCGGGTGTGTGCCCCTGCGAGCATAGCGATGTGCAGCCTGTGGTGGATGCCGTGGCGCAACGTTTTTTACGCCACCCGCTGACCCAGCATTTACCCCGTAAATTCAAAATGAGTTTTTCCGGTTGTGAGGCGGATTGTGCGCAGGGTCTGTTTCATGATTTAGCAGTGATCGCCGTCAAACGTGATGGCGCATTCGGTTACAAAGTCTTGGCAGCCGGCGGCCTGGGTCACAAGCCGCGTCCGGCGATTACGCTGGAAGAGTTTGTTGAAGAGTCAGAATTGTTGCCAGTGATCGAAGCCGTGCTGGCACTGCATCACCGGTATTCTGACCGTAAACGCCGCGCCCGGGCGCGGATGAAGTTTTTACTGGAGAAGTTGGGCGAAACCGAGTTTGTCGAAAAATACCGTGAAGAGCTGCAACGCACCAAACAGGTGTATGCCAGCGATGCCCTGCCTGCGGCAAACTGGGTAACGGCGGACGAGACGGTGAAATCCAAAATTTCTGCCACAGGTGCGCCGCGTGATGCGCTGCAACAGCGGCAGGCCGGGCTTTATATCTACCCGGTGAGTCTGCCTCTGGGGGATTTGGGGGCGACACAAATGCGTGGTTTGATGGCATTGGCAGAGCAATATGACAATGCAGAAATGCGGGTGACTCAGGATCAAAACCTGATGTTGATGAATATTCCAGAGGAAGGATTACAGGCAGTGAAAGACGGTCTGCGCCTGCTGGAACTGAGCGCGCCTGCTGCGGGTGATGATGTGGTGGCCTGCCCCGGTACCTGGACATGCCGTCTGGGTATTACTGCCTCGCGACTGGTGAGTGCAGAATTGACAGGGGGTGAAAGTGATCTGCGTATTCGGGTCAGTGGCTGCCATAACGGCTGTGCGCAACCTTACGTGGGTGATATTGGCATGCACGGTGAAGGTCGTCGTATTAATGGAAAACTGATTCCTCATTATCGCCTGCATTTTGGGGGTGATGGTCGCAATGAAGGTGAAATTGCGGTGCGTGGCCCTGAGGTGCCTGTGCGCATGGCACCAGCAGCGGTAAAACGTGTCAGCCGCGAATATGAAAGCACCCGTCAGGCGGAAGAAAGTTTTCGTACCTGGGCACAGCGCCAGGAAAAAGACTATTTTGCCAAGCTGTTACAGGATCTAACGGTGATTAGCGGTCCGGACAGTGAGGAGCTGTCAAAAGATTTTGGCGAAACAGAAGACTTCCGTGTGCTGGCATTGGGCGGTGGTGAATGCATGGGTGCAAAACATGATGTGGTGTCGGCGAATTTCTCCGAAGCAGCACATGAACGGGAATACCGCCGGGTGTTTCAATTGGCGAAAAAAGAAGATCAGGCGCTGGACTGTGCCGAAGCCATTGCGCGTTTGATCACGCAGGCATTGCTCCATGCCGGCGGCGAAAAAGTTTTGCCGGATGACCTGGTGGAGCTTGCCGGGAAAGTCGAAAAACAGAACGATGCGACGCAGCATATTGCCGAATCACTTACCGTGTTTATCGGGGAAATACAGGCATTGCGTGCGGACTTTGATGATGCCCGGTTTGAACGACTGGCAAATGCACAGGATCTGTGGACCGTGTTAGTGGCAAGAGCCTGTGAGTCGGTGGATATACAACTGGATGTACAGGCATCGCTGCCGGAAGTCAGCCAGCTGGTCGCCGTGGGTGAAGAAAAATTACAGGTATCTGCATAGTTTTTTGCACAGGTATCTGTCCAGGCACTAATTTGATTAAGGAGAATGGAAATGTTGGTGGATAAAAAAGTAAAGTCAGTTATCTCTTTGTTGAATAATATTCAACGGGACTATGCACCGGCCGCTTTGGCCAGCAGTTTCAGTATTGAAGACATGTTGCTGTTGGACCTTATCACCAAACATGCGCCGGATATCAATGTGTTTACTCTGGACACGGGTCGCTTGCCCGCAGAAACCTATAACCTGATGCAAAAAACCCATGAAAAATATGGGTCGGTAGTAGAGGTTTATGCGCCGGATTGTTCGGTGCTTGCGGAATATGTGCAGACGCAGGGGCCCAATGCTTTTTACAATAGCGTCGAACAGCGCAAACAGTGCTGCGCTATACGGAAGCTGGTGCCGTTGAAGCAGGCATTGTCTACACGGGAAGCCTGGATTACCGGGTTGCGTAAGGAACAATCCGTTACCCGCACTGACCTGC
>Ga0256839_1003209_pt1 | contig 17088 bp, 10 predicted proteins | sample 354166metaG_FD_185968 | JGI IMG/M metagenome (GOLD analysis project Ga0256839, IMG submission 185968) | Hydrothermal vent microbial communities from Mid Atlantic Ridge, Atlantic Ocean - 354-166 | ecosystem: Environmental > Aquatic > Marine > Hydrothermal vents | place: Atlantic Ocean: Mid... | reverse complement strand
CCCCAGGCTCGGTACGCCGCCAACACCGCCGTGGCGTACCCGTAGCTGATCCACCGCACGATGTTCACCGAACCCAGCTCGCTGCAGTTCCGCGCATGCTTCAGCCCCAGCCCCGTCTTCACCTCTCGATGCATCACCTCCACTTCCCACCGCTGGCAATACCAAAACAGCAGTACGTCCAGCGGAAGCGGCAGCACGTACCGGTTCCCCCGCCAGACCGCCCGCACCAAAAAGTACGCCGGCCGTCGCCGTTTCCGACCACGCTTCGAAGACCCTCCCACGATGATTAAAAACACCACCACGTTCGGTGCACCACTCCGAAGAAACGGGCCCTTAACCCGCGCCCTGAGAGTACCGCGCCAGCCCCTCACCTTCAGCTCGACGTGTCGCCATCCCTGTCGAAGCTGGGCCCACTTCCACGGCGCCGGCGCCCGCTCCCCGTAAGTCCGCGGCCTTCCCCGCCGACGTTTCCCCTCCGGCTGCTCCGGCAGATAGTACAACGCTGGGTTCCGCGCCGTCCAAATCATCGGATAAACGCCAGCGGGCACCTTCTTCCAGAACGCCGCCACATGGTACACCCCGTCCAGCAACAGCACCATCGGCCGCGAACCGGGCTCCTCGCTCACTTGCTTCAGCACCTCGTACAACGGCTGCGCCCGCTTCCGCGCCGGCCACCGCTTCGAGCCCCGGGTGAACGCCGGCACCCACGGCAAAGGAATCGCCCGCGTGTAACCCTCCCCGTTCGGCGGTGCAAGAATCGAAAACGTCAAGAAACGCTGCGCAAGCTTCAAACCGTGCCGGAACGGCGCCGTGTCCGCCGCCTTTGCCCAATGCACCCCAGGAGACTTCCGCCCCGTCCGGTACCTCGGCACGTCATCCGCTGCGCACACGATCGGGCCCTTCCGCCCTTCCCACAGGCTCAACGCCTCCCCAACGATGTGCCGCCGCGCCCCGTCCACGTCGAACCGCTCTCGGCTAAACAACCGGTAGTACGCCGTCCAGTCCCGATCCACCTCCCCCAACGCCCTCAGCACGTTCGACACCCGGCTCGTCCAGCCCAGGCAGAAGACGCCCCGCAGGTACTTCAACGCCCGATCTGCCGTACGTCGCTGCCGGAACAGCTTCCTCGTCTCCACCCAGATCCTTTCCAGTTGCTCCCTGTAGTCCTCGATCCAACGGTAGGGGGACAACTCCCTTGGCATACCTACACCTCCAGTGCTTCGCGAAGACCGTGATCCTGTTACCCAGGTCCTCACCACCCGCTACCACGGGTGTGCCCATACCCTGTGTGGTCCCCCAGCGTTGGATCTGTTTTCATTCCATAGCCAAATCGGGCGGTTGGCAAGCCTCCCCAGCCAACCCAATCACCCGCCAAAAGGCCAAAGTCCAGCGCAGTGGTAGCGCGACCCGGCCCCGGGTCCGCCTCAAAGCCATGGGGGCCAAGGAAGCGCCGGCAGAAATGACCTCCGCCGAGCGAAAGAAAAGCCCCCCGTCGCCGGGAAGGGCAATGCGGCGCCCTCTTTCTCGCCGCTTTGGCCCACCCGGGCCGAAGCGGCCCCGAGCCCGCCGCCCGGCGGGACGAAGGGAGCGGCGGACCGCCGTCGCGCCGGCGACGGCGCATTGGTACGCCCGCCCGGCCCGGGCGGGCAGGGCCTGCCCGCCAGCCTCCGGCCGCCCCCAGCCGCCTACGCGCAGGCGCTTTCGCGACCAGCCGCGCCTTCTCCCACCGGCGAGCCGCAGGCTCGCCACCGACCCGATGACCGCCGCGCCTGCGACGGGGGCAGCCCCCGCGCATCTCCTAGCCGCAATCGCCCGGAAAAGCCCGCAAGGCCGCCCGCCGCCCGGCGGGACCGGACCTCCGCCGCGGCGACGGCGGGGCAGTGGTAGCGCGACCCGGCCCGGGTCGGCCCCGAGGCGCGCGCGCCAAGCAAGTGGCGGCAGAAATGACCCGCGCCGAGCGAAAAGCAACCCGCCCGTCGCGCGACTGGCAAGGGCTCGCGCCCTCTCTCGCCGCTTCGGCCCGCCCGGATCGAAGCGGCCCCGAGCGCCCGGGTGGGAGCCGCATGCTTGTCTTTGCGAGCGGCCGCGGCTGCGGGAAGCGCCGCGGCCTCGGCGAGCCTGCGGCTCGCCGCGCCGAGTAGCCCCGGCTGACGAAGAACGCGCGCCTCCGCACGCGGCTGGGTCCGGGCGCACGCCCCCGAGCCGTCCTCCCCGCCGCGGCGCGGCGGGGGTACCACTGCGCCGTCGCCGGTGCGACGGCGGTCCGGCCCCTCCGCCCCGGCGGTTGCATTCAGGCCCCGGCTACTGGGCTAGCCCGGCGCGCCCTGTCCTCCTTTCTGGCGCGGCCTGCTTTGGCGATCCGGCGCTGGTCTTGCGCGTCCCCCCTTTGCCAGGACACCGGGGACGCAGGAGTCGCTGGCAAAAATCATCCCCCACGAAAGCAAGAGCGCCCGCCCGTCACGGAATCGGCCATTGGGCGCGCTCTCCCTCGCCGCTTCGGTCGCTGGCCGAAGCGCCCCCGAGCCCGCCGCCTGGCGGGACACCGGGAAGCGGCGGACCGCCGTCGCCGGCGGGACGGCGGTCCGCCCCTCGGCCCCGGCGGTTGCATGCAGGCCCCGGCTACTGGGCTAGCCCGGCGCGCTCTGTCCTCGTTCCTCGCGCGGCCTGCCGTGGCCATCCGGCGCTGGTCTTGCGCGACCCCCCTTTGGGGGCCCCCGGGGACGCAGGAGGCGCTGGCAAAAACGATCCCCAACCAAAGGAAGAAACGCCCGCCCCATTCCTGTCCGCGTACGCCCCGGGCACCAGGTGTGGATGGAGATCGAGCCCCTTTCCACCGCCGATGATCACACGGCGCGGTCCGAAACTCGGCTACCCCACTCTGCGGTCCGCCAGGTTTCAGAGGGCCAAGAGGCGGACCGGCACGAGGCCCCTGTCGGCCCGGAGGTGTGAGGCCGACCCACGTATAGCCGCGTCAATAGGCCCCTTTACCGCTCAGAACTGCCCACGGCGTGCGGAGCAGGATGTAGAGGTCCAGCAGTAGCGACCGCTTCCGCACGTACTCCAGGTCGAGCTCAACCCACCGTTCAAAGGGCAAATCCGCGCGACCACTGATTTGCCAGAGTCCGGTCAACCCCGGTTTGACACTCAGACGCTGCATCTGGTAGGGGGTATACTGGGCGACTTCCCGGGGCACAGGGGGACGTGGTCCTACCAGGCTCATATCCCCTTTGAGAACGTTGAAAAGCTGCGGCAGCTCGTCCAGCGACAACTTGCGGAGCACACGACCGATTCTGGTAACCCGTGGGTCACGGCGGTTCTTGAAGACGGGGCCGTCAAGCTCATTCTTCACCTCGGTCTGCAGCCTCTCCGCGTTGTCCACCATGGTTCGGAACTTGTAGAGCACGAAGCGCTTGCCATTGCGTCCAACCCTCACCTGGGCAAAGATGGGCTTGCCACGGGTGGTGATGAACAAGAGAGCGTAAATAAACGCCATGAGCGGCGAAAAAATCAACAGAAGAGCAGTTGCACCTAGAACATCACAAGCGCGCTTGGCGAACTCAAACCGCCGGGGGCGCTCCTCAATGGCCGCTTCCGCGATACTGGGCTGCGACAAGCGTTTCAGCAAGGCGGGCCACTGCTGGCCCCCCGGGACGGACGCATTAAGCTGCCCTTCGAACGGTACGCTTATTTCGATCGTGCGAGACATGTCCCCCCCAACAGCACATCTTGAATCTGTGATTGATCTGGCCTCTACGAGAAGCTAGCTCATCGAGCGTAGAGCTTGCCTTCGTTACGCCGCGCCGGGTGGCGCCGAATTTGACGGATCGTCCAGTTCGCAGGATTCCTGCGGCAGAAGTCGCAGCCGCTCACCAGCGGTCGCTTCGAACGGTGGGCGGTACACCGGTGGAAGAGGATGGCTCGACTCTGGCGAACGCACCGAAAATGCCACCGGCCCTGTGTTTCGCAGGCGCGCCGGCGAGAAGTTGAAGTGGTAAGCTTGAGTGGGCAAATCCCAACGTTTCGATGCGCCGGAGCCCGGGGGGGCGGGGATCAGCTCCAGCAAAACGGGGGAAACTCACCTGGTGTCTGGAAAATCAGGCAGCGATTCTTTACGCAGCGCGGTCCTCTGGACGGTCGCAGGGGTCTTTGCCGCGCGCCTGGTCGGGTTCGCACGATCCCTGTGGCTTGTCGCCCGGCTGCCCGATGCAGAGCTGGGCAGATGGGCAATCGTCTACTCTGTTCTGCCTGTCGCGGCCTGGCTTTTGACCCTGGGCGTCCCCGCGGGCCTCGCTCGGTATCTCCCTGGAACTCAGGATAGTGCCGAGCGGCGCAGACTGGTCAGGCTGGCCTTTTTCGTCTGCCTCTTGCCAATCCCGATCCTGTGCTTACTGATCCACCTGTTCCCCCGGCAGCTTGCGCTGGTGCTCTTCGGAGATCCGCGCCTCTCGTCCCTCGGTACCCTCGCGGCCTTTGCCACCGGGATACTCCTCCTCAGTCACTGGCTCCAGGGATGCCTGCATGGACTATTGAGGTTTCGCCACGCGAGCGTCCTCCAGATGATCCACACGCTCGCGTTCGCTGTACTGGCAGTGCTTCTTGTCGAGCTGGCCGGTGCAACCGCCGCCTGGGCGCTCGCCGCTCACATCCTGGCCGGCATCCTGGCCATCGCGTGGGGATGCTGGATCGTCCGAGCAGGGCTTGCACAGGCGGACCGCGCGAAAGCGACTCCGACCGCAATTGGAAAGGAGCGCCTTCCTGTTCGTTCGTTCCTTGCGTTCAGCATCGGACTCTGCGTCGCGGGGGTCGTCGAGGATGCCTGGTCCCTGGTGGATCGCTTCGCCATTGTGCACGCGTACGAGGCATCGGCGGCGGGACGCCAGGCCATTGTCGGGCAGTACCACATCGCGTTCACGCTTGCCTCACCGCTGGCACTGCTCCTCGGCCTCTTCGGCACGGTCCTGCTCCCGTACGCCGCGTCGGCCTACGACACGCTTGGACCGGAGGAAGGTCGGCGGCGAATCGACGCCTCCATCCGGATGGCGTCGGTGGGCTTCCTCGTGGCAAGTCTCCCGCTCTGCCTGTTCGGCCGTCCGTTCGCTGCTCTGGTGCTGGGCCGCGACGAGGGGCTCTGGTGCGCCCTTCTGCCCTGGACCGTGGCGGCAGCGGGCATGAGTGGCGTTCAACACATCTACAAGGCATGGTTCGCCTGCCGAGGCCACCCCTGGCGTCTTGCGGCTCTATGGGGGGCGACACTCGCGGGCAACGCTGTCACGAGCGTCCTGCTGGTCCGCAGGCTGGGGCCGGTCGGCCCCGCAATCGCCACCGTTCTCTGGGCGATGGTCTCAGGAGCTGTGCTGCACGTGCTCGCCGGAGGCCTGAAGCGCCCCGGTGCCTTTCGCACTCTGGCAGCGGTCTGGCTTCCGTGCCTGGCGATCCTGCCCGGCGTTTTGCTCGTCGTCGTTACGGGGACTATCGTAATCATTTGCTTTGTGACCAATCTGCTGTGGAGCAGTGCAGAGCGAGATCTCCTTCTGGCCGAGCTGGCCGAGCTAGGTTTTGGTGGACGAAAGCCACGTCGGACGGAAGACGCCCGTTACGATCCGACGGCGGTCTCACCGGTCAGCTAGCGCACAGATCACGTCGAGAAAGGCGGGGGTTTGGCGTGAGAGGTAATGGTCCCATTCGAGTCACGTTCTTGTTCACCACGCTTGAGGTGGGTGGTGCGGAGCGAGTCGGCTGCGAGCTTGTCCGCCGCCTGGATCGTAAGAAGTTTCAACCCTCTGTGGTTTGCTTGAAGCACCTGGGCCCGTTTGGAACGGAGCTCGCAGCCAGTGGTGCCGTCCACGTTACCGCCGGCCTGAAACGGTCCCGGTACGATCCGTTCGCGGGTCAGCGGCTCGCAGAAGCCCTCCGCTCTCTCCGCCCACACGTGCTCTGCATGTTCGGCTCCGGTGGGGACCGCTCGTTCTGGGGGCGACTTGCTGCGGCCTGGGTTGGCGTTCCGGTCCGTGTGTGCTGTCCCCATTCAATGGGAAACTACGAACCGTGGGAACCGTACAACCGGCTGTTAAGCAGCCTCACCGACTGCTTCGTCGCGATCAGCGAACGGCACAGGCAATACCTGATTCGCGAGGCGCACCTACCGGCCTCGAAAGTTGTCGTGATCGAGAACGGGGTAGACATCGAGCGGTTTTCGCCCGGTGTTCGAACAAGTGGGAGTGAGCCTGCGGGACCGGTCCGCGTCGGGCTCGTGGCAGCCCTGCGGCCGGAGAAGAACGTGGCGATGCTGCTGCGTGTGGCCAAGCGATTGCGGGAAACTGGAGTTCCCGCCCAGTTCGTGATCGTCGGAGACGGACCCGAACGAACGCGGCTACACCGGCTTGCGAAAGAGGCCGCCCTGGAAGAGTGCGTGCAATTCCTGGGCTTTCGCGCGGACGTTGCTGAGCTCTACCGAACGCTCGATATCGTCGTGCTCACGTCCCGCTTCGAAGTACTACCGTGCAGCCTGATGGAAGCGATGGCGAGCGGTCTGCCGGTTGTAGCGACCAACGTTGGGGCAGTAGCGGACCTTGTCGAGGATGGCAAAACCGGCTTCCTCACGCCCCCGAACGATGTGGACGCCTTTTCGAGCCGACTGGCGCAACTCATCCAGGATGAATCGCTCCGGCAAAGGATGGGGCGCCAAGCACGGAAGCGGATCGAATCGCGCTTCACCGTCGAGCGAATGACGAAGCGGTTCGAACGGCTATTTGAGGATCTGCTGGACCGGCGTACCGCCAGTACGGGCTAACCGAACGGAAACGGGCAGAACCGTTGCCCTTTCGGCGTTGCACATGTCAGGCGCTAAAGCACGATGCGTCACCCGGTATCACGACCACCACAAACCGGCGCTCGAGCAGCTCGGGCATCCAGGCACCGCTCGTTTCGATCCATCGCAAGATGGCTCGGTGCCGTAGCTCTGTACTATACCGGGCTGTACCACCTGTACGCTCGTTTCCGAGACTCCTGGCTGGCCCCCTGCATCGTGATCGTCATGTACCACCGCATTCGGTGCGGTCCCCGTCCGGCGGCACTCACCAAGCTCGAGGAAGGCGTGGATTTCTGCCGGTTCCGGGAACACGTTCGGGCGTTGCGCGCCGTTGGTCCCCTGCGCACGGTGTGCGGCGCCTGGGATGACCTGCGCGCGGGTCGGCGCCGATCCTCGGTCGCCATTACCTTCGACGACGCGTACCGCGACATCCTGCCTGCCGTGGAATACCTGGTGCGGAGCGGTCACACGTGCACCGTCTATGCGGTGGTATCCGCATCGAAGCACGGCGAACTCCTCTGGTGGGACCGGCTCTCCGATATCGTCCGCCGTCTTACAAACCGGGCAGAGGGGGAAAGGGGAGTTTCCCAAAGCGACAACGCGCTGCACGTTGAGGCGAGCAGTCCCGGTAGCTCGCTGTATCTGAACGTGTCGGAACTTCGAGAACTCGCAAGGAGGGGGGTCGAGATCGGCGGCCACTCCGCCCGCCACCCGTTTCTGGGCCGGGTCAGCCAGGAGCGACTGCATCGGGAAATCGAGGAGAGCAAGAGGTTCCTGAGCCGTGAGGTGGGCATCTGGCCGGTCTCGTTCGCCTACCCCCACGGTTCCTGGTCGGAGGCGGCCCGGAAGGCCGTTCTTGACGCCGGATTCTGCTGCGCCGTAACGACGCACCCTGGGATAGCGGACCGAACCGACGATCCCGCCTTCCTGCCGCGCGTGCCGGCCGGCGATGAGACTGCTGCCACACTGGCTCTGCGAATCGTTCGTGCCGACCTGGCAAGGGTGTGGCGCAGGCGCCGTCAAACCCTGCGGTTCTCTGCTTGGCAACGCGCACTGGAATCCAAGGCCAAATTGCACGGTCAACGGTGGAGCAAGCGATGATACGCGTGGAGCTGATTTCGGGGCTGGACGGTCTGGAAGCTGTGCGCTCCGATTGGGAGCGACTCTGGACGAAGCTACCGGAACGCACCCCTTTCACGTCCTGGGACTGGTCGTACTACTGGTCGATCGCTTTCGGCGACGTGGCACGCCCCGTCCTACTCGTCGCCAAAGACGGCGAAGAAACGGTAGGAATTGCCCCGCTGGCCGACTACGGGTCGGGACGATTGTTCATGCTGGGTGCGCCTAAGGTCCTGGCCGAGTACGTGAGCTTCCTGTACGAGCCCGAAATTGCCGACGACGTGCTCCACGCTTTCTTTGATTACCTCCGACGGGGCGACGGATTGCGCTGGCGGTTTCTTCAGGTCGTGCACGCCGATGCCGGCGGTCGCTTCGCAGCCGCAGCTGCCGAGCACACCGACCTGGCGCCCTTCGTCCAGCCAGGAGGCCGGTGCTGGCTGACCGAGCTTCCGGCGTCGGGCGAGCCGCAGCTCAGCACGCTCAAGAAATCCCTCCGCCGTTCGGTCCGGCGCGTGCTTAAGCTGAACCCGGACGTCACCGTGCGGACCACAACGGATGGTCTCGACTTGGATGTGGCGTGGCAGGCACTGGTGACGACCCACCAGGCACGCTGGAACGCTGTCGGAGAGCCCGGCGTCTTTGCTTCCAGGCGGTTCCACGATTTCCACAAGCTCCTTGCGTCGCACTGGTGTCCGGAAGGCCGCGCCGTGCTGATTGTTCTCAGCGATGGCAACCGTCCGGTTGCCGCTGAGTACGTCTTTGTCGATCTCGATACAGCCTACGGCTACGCTGCCGGAATGCTGCCGGAGTACCGTCGGCGAGCAGTTGGTGTGCTGGCTCTGTACCACACCTGGGTGTACTGCGTCCAGAGGGGGCTGAAGTACCTGGATCACTTAAGCGGCGACGAAGAGTACAAGAGGCGGTGGGCGCACCGGCAACGACCGCTTGTCAACATCCGTTTGCGCGGCCCCGGATTGCGAGCAGCGTGCGAGCATGCATTGGTGGCAGGTTGGCGAGCGACGCGGACAACGCTGCGAGACCTGTGTCCCCGTCCGCTCCGTTCCGCCATCCGCTACGTCCGTAAGCACGCCGCGCGTGCTCTCTCCGGCAAGGCAAGGCAGCCGCAGCATCTGGCGGCGCCGCAAGCATCCACCGCGAAGTAGGCAAGGGGCTCGGTAGCTTGCGCGTTCAGCTCTAGCGTCCGCGGAAGAAGAAGCCCCGGCCGAACGGGCCGCCGAAGGGGGGGCGGAACCCGCCGAACGGGGGCCGAATGCCGCGCGGGCCGCCTTCGCGCCCCTCTTCCCGTTCCTCCTCACGCCGTCCTCGTCGGCGCTCCTCGGAACCTTTCCTGCTTTCCGTGCTGATCCCCTGCAAGCCAAGCAGCGCTTCCTTGATCTGGCTGGGCGTTGCGTTACGCACCGCGATGATGCGGACGGTCTCCTGCTGCTGCGACGCCAACGCCGCCTGGTCAAGCGTTCGAACGAGTTGTTCGATCTCCCGATAGAGGGGCTCGCTGCACGAGACGATGATCGAATTGGACGTCGTGTCCACGCCTACCGTTAGCCGATTGTTGTTGGACGAAGCCGGAGGCTGAGGCCCGCGTCTGCCGAAGAAACCGAACCCTCTTCCCGGCGGCGGCGCGGGCTGCTGACCGCCACCGCTGATGTAGCCGGCGTACACGTCGCGGATGACCTGGGCAATCTGCTCCGCGTCGCCGTAAGCAACCGGGATGATGCGGGGTCGTGGCAGCGCACTATCGATGGGGAGATCCTCGCGATCAAGCACCTGCTCGATGAGCTGGCGGGCGCGCTCGATCTCGTTTGGACTACCGCTGAGTATGATCGAGTTCGTCCTGGGCTCGGGTACGATGCGAAGCGTTTCCTCCTGCTGCTGTCGGCCACCAAAGAAGAAGAACGGAAAAATCGGTCGGTTGTCGGTTTCGGTAAGCAACTGCTCCAGTACGCTTGCCACCTGGGTCGCATCTGCATAGCGAAGGGGGATTACCACGAACTGCGGCCCCGCCGCCTGCTGCGTCAGTGCTTGAATGATGCGGTACGCTTCGTCCAGGGCTTGCGGATCATCGGATGCAATGACCAATCCGTTCGGGCCGGGATAAATGATGACGCTGGGCGGCTGCTGTGTCTCCCCACGCCCCTGCCCCTGCGTCTGCTCGGTGGGCCCCTCCTGCTTCGGCGTTTCGGCACCGCTTTCAGCCCCCTTCGCATCGGCAGCTGGCGTCTGTACAGCTTCGTCCGCCTGCACTTGCGTTCCATCCGGTAGGAGGATGCTTACGAACCGCACATGGGGCCGGCTATGCACGCCGGCGTCGGGTGCCCCCCTTCTGGGCAAACGATCGGGCTGGTCCTCCCGAGGCGGCTGAGGCGAGCCCTGGGGGCCGGTAGGCTGAGGTGGTCCCAGACGGGGCCGAGGCGTCCTACTCCGCGACTCGGGCATGATCACCTTGATCGGGTTGGGACGAGGCCAAATCTGGCGGAGCCGGTTGGCCAGCTCCTGAACATCGACGCCCGTCAGCGGTACCACCCGCACCCGATCGCTCCCCTGCCCGGAGGTCAGCGCGTGGTACTCTCCCAGCGACGCGAGCACCCGACGGATCTCCTCGATCTGCGACTTCGAAGCGCGGATCACCAACCGGTTCCGTGAGGTATCCGCCTGGATGCGCGGCTGGCCGGGACGGATAATCGGTCGCCCGCGAAAATCGGTCTGGCCTGAGCCGAAGAGCTCGTTGAGCAGGTCTTCCGCGGCGACGGCATCCAGGGTGGTGAGCTGAATGACCACGGTTTCCCGTCCGCCCTCTTCGAAATCCCGAACCAGCCGCTCGATCGTTGCATGCTCGCTTTCCGGTGCGATCGCCACCACCGCGTTGTTCGATTGATCGGCCGAGAAGCGAACCGACGGGTTCTCCTGGTAGATAACCCGCAAAGCCTCGACCAGGCTCTCGGCGTCGCCATCCGCCAGCCGGTACACCCGCAGCACGGGGGTCTGTACCTCTTCCCCCAACGTGTCACGCGGCACATCGATCATTTTGATCATCTCTTCGACCTGCGCCAGGCGGTCCGGCGGAGCAGCGACGAAGAGCGTGTTCGTGTATTCGTCCACGCTGGTTGTCATGGACGGAGTCGTCTGCTGCTGTTGGGGTTGAGTCGGGGGGCGCCGCTCGGCTTCGGGCCCGCGACCGCCGCCGAAAGGAAACCCGCCAAAGCTTCTCGACTCGCCACGCCCAAATCTTTGGGCGAAGAACGCCCTCATCCGCTCCCGAAACGCCTCGCGGGGATCACGGCTCGACCTCGACGAGCTTGCCTGGTTCTGCCGGGGAGGTAAGCCAAGGATGTCGCGAACAACCACCTCCACCGAGCGAGCCGACGCGTACTTCAGCCGGAAAGCACGGAACTTCACCTGCACCGCATGCTCGCCGCTGGAAAGCTTCTCCAGGTAATCCCGGATGAGGCGGGCGCTCTCGGCGGTGTCGGTAACCATCAGGGAGTTGATGCTCTTCAGCGCCACCACCTTGCCGTACTCGCTCTTCAGTTGTTCCACCTCCGAAGCGATCTCGCTCGCATCCACCCCCTCAACGGGCAGAACCACCGTAACGAACTCCGTCCTGCCCCGCTTGTCAAGCTCCTCGGGTGAGACACGGGGAATCAGTTCAGCCGGGACGCCCTGCTCGATGGAGATAACCTTGAGGAAGTTCCCCTTGCGCACGATGTAGAAGCCCTCGGGGATAAGAGCCTCGTTGAGCACATCGATCACCTCGGGAAGCGTGTACTTGTTCGGATCGTGGACGTAGTTGAAAGTGCCGGGCGGTGTCGCTTCGATCTGGAGCGCCAGGCCCGAAACCTCAGCTAGCCAGTTCAGGACCTGCTCCCAGGGGGCACTCGCAAACGCAAATTGAATAGACCGCTCATCGGGCGGAATAGGCGTCATCCGCCGGACGACCCGCTGTCCGCCCTCGGTGCGCTGAGCAGCCGCCGTAGCCTGGTCGCCGCTTTCGGGCTTCCTGACGCTTCCCCCTTTCGCCTCGTCCTCCTTCTGGGCGCGTGCATCCGAACGGCCCTCTTCGGCCGCCTGGACCGCCGCTTGCGCCGCATCCGATGTGTTCGAGCGCAGCTCCTGCCGTGGCTCTCCGGTAACCTGGGGACGATTCCGTTCCACTTGAGCGAACGCTGCGCCGCTGCTCGACAGGGCCAAGAGGAGACCGAAGGTCCAGCAATTTCGGAGAACTGCCCGACACACTGCTCTCATGTCTAACTCCCCATCGGCACTCGACCTGGTCTCGTTCGCTACAAGGCACGCCAGCCCATTTCTACTCAGCCGGCAAAGGGTGATCTTCGCTTCACGGCGGCGAATCGCTCAGGGCAACTCCCGCCGACTCTCCGCCATCACCTTCCCCTGCAGACTCAGCTCGGCCCGTCTGCAGAGCCTGTTTGAGATTCTGGCCCAGGAGAACCGTAACCTCCCGCGGTGGCGATTCGGTCACTTCCAGGACAACACCGCGGCCATCGATCCGAACCACCCGGCCGTGCACACCACCGAACTCGAAAGATTCCCCCTCCCGCAAGCGATAGAGCTTGTTGTTCAGGCGGTCGTAGAACCAGATCTCTTCCTGTCCTCCCGCCACCACGCATCCGACCGCATAGATGAATTCCCGTTCATCGATGGGCGGCGCGGACCGCGCCGCCGCCTCTCCGACAATCGGCGGTGGGGGGCGATAGGGTGAAAGAATGTTTTTCTCCGTGATCAATCTTGTCAGACTGACCTCGATACCAAGGGCGGCCAGCGATTCGGGCGTCGGCTTCAACGTCCCTTCAAACTCGGTTGGAGCATCCTTCAGCGCGACTGCCTCCACACGCATCTCGATGTCCAGCTCATCCCCCCCGTTGCGGCGGCGAACGATGAGCTGCCGAATCTCGTGCAGCACGTCCACCCCGTAAAAGTAGCGGAGCAGTTCGACCAGTTGGCGAAGCGAGCCGCGACCACGTACGGTGTACGGCAACCGCGTCATCACATCCCCTTGCGGAGACGGCGGCATCGTGGTCACTGACGCATCGGACAGTCCCGCTGCGGAAACGGCCGTCAGCAAAAACTCCTGGTACATGCTCTGCGCACGGGGGATATCCGAAGGCAGGCTCTTCTTCAGCCAGGCTTCGTACTGCTCCTGGGCCCGCAACACCTGACGCTGTTGCAGTCGCTTTCGGCTGATCTCGGTCTGAAGGGTAGCCAGTTGGGCCTGGCGCGAGCGAAGCGGTTCAAGCACGAACCACTGCAGCAGACCGTAGGCGATGTAACCGCCCACCACAACCAGCACAATCGTAAGAAGCCTTCGCTCGCGAGGGTTCAGCATGTCGCGTTCTGTCGTCCCGTCCAGGTTTTCCGCGGACCACGTGATCCGTGCCTGCCATAACCTCCTTTCCCATAGGAAGTTTTGACAACGACCATCCCTACGGACCGTACGGAGCCGCCTGGCATCGGCTCACGCCACAGCGGCGGTACCGGCAGCATCGTCCGCCCTTTGTATCCTACCGCGCCTGGCCCTGCGGAATGCGCGGTCACGACTCGCGCTGCACCACCTCCTGGGCTAGCCCGGCGACGCCGCTCGCCGGCGCGCCACAGTCTCACGCCCGCCGGCACGTGCCGCGCTGGCAGCGCCGGCTGCCTTGGGCTTCTCTACCAACACCGACACCTCACTCTCGAACCGCCACTGGTAGTCCCGCCTCCGGGGGACCCTCTGCACTCCACCACGCGGTCGCGCCCGAAAGCGCGTCCCAGAATTCAACGCCGTGTGAAACTCCGCGACGTCATCCAGCGAGCGGGCGTATCCCTCGATCACGACCCGAAGCTGTCCGTTGTCCCCCCGCCGCAGGCTCACCGTGTCCAGATACACCCGCTCCGTGCTCGGGAAGACACGGGACAGGTCGCCAAGCACATGCAGCCAGGTGACGCGAGTGCTGCCGTTGCCGAGCCATGCCTCGATCGTCTGATGCTTCTTGAGCAACGGCGCCGCTGCTTGCAAAAACCGGTCAAGTCGTTGCTGCTGGCTTCGACGGACCTCGATCTCCCGATCCAAGCTCCGTACCGTCCAGAGCGTCCAGGCGCCCAGGATCAGGGCCAGACAAACTCCTGCGGCTGCCAGCGCGAGCACGCGCCTGGACGGCAAGCGAGACTCGGGCTCGGGCATCTTCGGCCGCGCAATATTCAGCGGCCAGCGGTCTGGATAGGCGATCAGAGCGCCGGCAAGAGCCGCCCACGCCACGCGACGGTCGTGGTCAATGACCTCGTCCAGCTTCCGCACCCGTAGCTCGGCAAACGGGTCATAAAGCACCGGCCTCAGCCCCGCTCCCTGAACCGCACGCACCAGCGAATCCCCCTCGCCCGATGGCCCGGGAACCAGCGCCGCTTCCAGAGCAGCACCCGCGGGGTGGTGCTGAACCAAGAGCGCGGTCCGAGTCAGCTCCTCACGCAGATCCTCTTCGCCGGAGCTCCCGGAGCGGAGCGTCCGGACAAGGGTTAGCCTACCCTCGACGAGTACGGGAACCTCGAGGAAAACGCCGTTCGAGTAGAGAACCGCTACCGCGCCCCGCAACTCCTGCCCCGCCACACTCCGTGCACTCTGGGCGACCAGGAAAGGACGTGGCACAACGGCGGTCAATTCGCACTCCAGATTCTCCGCCAACCGCCGGCAGGCGGTAAAAACCTCGTCGGTGACGGAGGCCACGAGAGCGAGTAGCTGGGCCGATGGTTCCCCCCCACGCGTGAGGATCACGTAATCCAGGTGCGCCTTCTCGGGCGGAACCCCCAGCTCGCGGCTCGCCTGGAACCGAACAATGCCCGCCAATTCGTTATCCGGCGCATTCGGCACCCAGAGCTCGCGAAAGGTAACGAGCGACCGCCCCAGAGTCACGACCAGACCCGAGAGCCGCTCGACGCCCGCCGCATGGAGCCGCCGCACGGTTTCGGCCACCCAGTCCGCCCCGCTCGCCAGGCTAGCCTCTTCGGCGCAATACTCGAGCGCAACGTTGCGACGCCCCAAGGTCGCGACCGCAACGCGCAGAGATACACCATCCCATTCCACAAACGCTATCCTGGCCACCTAGCGGCTCCAGATTCGCACGCGATTAAACCTCCCCATAAATAAACAGCGCTACCCAAGATTGGTGTCGCACGGGAAGGCGAACTTCCCCCGGCGCCAACGGCCCTCGATGGCAGAGGAAGAGACGCACAAGAGCAGACGGAACCCGGGACCCTAGCCTCGGCCTGGGCACCCACGGCTAGGGAGCTGTCGTTATCCCGGCGGTCGTGAGCAGGGTTCGGCCGTCGATCCCTCTGCCAAAACGGCTCAGGTCCTGCCAGGCGCGGACCCGCGGGAGCGTCCCGCTTACGTCCACCACCGCTTCCACGCGCGCCTGCACAGGTAAGCCGGGGAAGCAGCCTATGGCTTGCACCCGGTAAACAAAGCTGCGACCGGTAAGGTACCGCTCAAACCGCATGTACTCTTCCGGTGTCAACACACCGTCCGTCAGCAACCAGGCCATGCCGGTGCTGGCCGCCGACCCGCCGAGTTCGGCCCCAAGGGGCCGCGCGGTCAGAATCAGATCCGCATAGTCCTCGGTCATGCCCGGCACGGCCAGAAGCGCTTCCCGGCTGGCCGTATTGACATTGATCCGACCATAGAACAGCTCCTGGTCCGCTTGGGTCGTCGTACGATCGAGCAGATCAGGCAAAAGAGAATCGAGCGTGCTGTCGGTCAACGGGCTTTCTAGCTCTTCGGTCCTCGGCTGCCCGTTCTCGTCCCGCTCCGCCAGCCGCGCCAATACCCTGGCGTTGATCAGCTCCGCAACCGATGCGATCTCCCGTTGCGGACCTTCCGAAGCATCCAGCCCAACAAGCTCCTGCACGCTCGACCCTTCCCCCTGCTGTTCGTCCGATGGCGCGCCTGGCTGCCCACCCGACGGCTCCACAGCCGCCTCGACCTCCTCTCTTTGGCTCGTCCCATCTCCCTGCCCGGCTTGCTCTTGTCCCCCTTCGCCGCCACCGTCCCCTTCATCTCCCTCGCCCCCACTTTCTTGCTGTGGACCGAACAACCGGTAGGCCACCACGAACCGAGCGAGTTCCTCGCCAAATTCGGCCGCAAGCTGGTCATACAACGCCTCGAGGTCGTTGCTGTTCAGGTCGATGCGGGGTTGCCCGGTGCTGTCCAGGTTCGGTTCGACGCTGTACAACGTGTAGTTCCGGGCGATCCCCCGATCCAGAGTGCCGTCGGCATCGTCGTAGGGGTACGTGTCTGCTCCGTCGTTCTCGTTCCAGTCAAGCACGCCGTCGAAGTCGGCGTCCTCCCCGTAGAGGATGCGGGGTGTGACGCCGCGCACCAGCAGCAACTCTTCCATTGCAACAATCTTGCCGTTACGAGGCTCGTAGGGCGGCGATAGCCCCTGGTACGTCTCGGATTCCGCACCTTCGCTGCGCGGATCATCGTCCGGATCGATCCAATCGAATACGGCATCCGCCACTTCCGGCGTGATGGACGGCAAGTAGAGCAACGGGTTCTCGTAGGTGCGATCGCCCGAGCCTTCTTCGCTCTGCTCCCCGTCGCTCCTCGCCGTATCACCTTGGCCATCCGAGCCGCTTTCCTGGCCTTCCCCCGTCGGGTTCGGTTCGCGGTACCATTCGGTGGCCAGCACGTTCAGATTCGGTCGTGCGGTCTCGTCCGTGATACCGAAGCGGACCTGCGTTACGGAGTTGCCCGACTCGTCAGGTGCAACGCAAATGAAGTAGGGGGTCTCGTTGTCCACGGTACCCGTGATGGACAGTGGCATCGGTTCGAAGACGGACGGATCGTCCAGGGGGGCAACGCCCAGCTCCCCTTTCAGCTTCAAATCCAGCAAGAACGCCTCCACGTACACGACGGCCGACTCGGCAGCCAGGCGAGCCTGAACCATTCGGCCCCGGTTCTGCACCGCCGCCGCTTCAGTACTGAGCAGGTAGGAAAAGCTGTATGCACCCAGCGCAAGCATGGCCACCAGGACCAGGACGGCCACCAAAATCAGACCGTCTCTGCGGTGCACCACCGGGGCCCCCGTGGAACGGGACCTCGCTGCTCGCTTCTGTACACTCGGCTCTGTCACCACCTTCAATGTCACCCTCCACAC
>Ga0256839_1003208_pt1 | contig 17091 bp, 20 predicted proteins | sample 354166metaG_FD_185968 | JGI IMG/M metagenome (GOLD analysis project Ga0256839, IMG submission 185968) | Hydrothermal vent microbial communities from Mid Atlantic Ridge, Atlantic Ocean - 354-166 | ecosystem: Environmental > Aquatic > Marine > Hydrothermal vents | place: Atlantic Ocean: Mid... | reverse complement strand
AAACAAATTCAGCTCTAAGCTTATGAAACAGAGCATCTTCTTTCCAAAACTCATCATACATTACAGTAATCTCACGCTCTTTATGGGCTTCAATATAAACTTCATTCTCCTCTAAAAAATCCTGCTTATCCCAAATAATATCATCATCAAATTTTAAAGAGGCAAAGGCATGAAGCTTTTCATAGTATTCATCATGAGCATAAACTTCATCAACCATCCCCATAGTTTTAGCCGACTCCACCGAGATGGGCAGACAAGCGTCCAAAAGCTCTTTGGCTTTGGCTTCACCTACTCTTTTGGGCAAAGTGTAAGTATGGTACTCACTTCCTGTAAGCCCCAAACTCTTGTAGTGAGGATTTAACACCACCCCCTCACGAGCCACCACGAAGTCACAAGCTAAGCCCATAAAGACTCCACCAGCTCCTGCATTTCGTGCAAATGAGGCTACTGTTATCACTTCATCAGCAAAGAGTATCGACTTAACCAAGTCATTCATCGCATTGATATTTGCCCAACCATCTTCACCCTGTTTTTGGCTGTCTTCTAAGATATTTAAGTGAATTCCATTGGAAAAAAAGTCCATACCACCTACCAATACCAACACTTCACATTGTGTTTTTAGATACTCTACTGCATACTTTAAACGAATACATTGAGCCGTAGACATCGCCCCATTATGAAAGTTAAAACAGAGGTAAGCGACATTGTCTCTAAACTCCACGCTTGTTTCATAAAAGGTGTTATAACTCTTGTCAAAAAGTAATTCTAACCTCTGCTCTTTTATCCCTTTTATCTTCTCTTTTAAAACATAGGTAGCAGGAAGTTTAAAGCGATTGACCTCTTTTAGATGGCTAATCCAAACAGCCCCATCAACTGTTCCAAGACAAATTGCCCCATCACGCTTGGCGAGTATCTCTTTGGGTTCACCTCTAAACTTATCTTCTATCCATGCCCCAAATAGATAACACTTAATCCCTAAAATCTCATCAAGTACCCCAGGGTGAGAGTCACTTAAATTCACTTTTTTAAGTATTAACTCTGTGCTATCATTTTGCCAATCAATCGCCCTCATCTTTTGTGTAAATGGCTCTTGAATGAGGTTTAAAATTTGGGGTATGGCGTTTTTATCTTCAATGTTTTTAAAGAGTTCATCAAGCGTTCCAACAGCCACCCTCAACATCTCTTGCCGATAAATCGAAGCCTTATAACTCTTTCTCATTTTAAAGTTTTTAGAAGCATAAATATCACCCCCATCATAAAGCTCATTTGCCCTAAGCCAAACCCCACCCCACTTCTGAACTTCATTTAAAATAGCATAATCCAAAGAGTAAGCCCCTCTATCGCCAATGGGTGCAGGATGAAAAATAAAAGTTGGATAGTTATCGTATATCTTTTTAGGTAGATAGGTTTTTAAAAATGGGCAGAGGATTATTTGGGGATTAACAGCATCTATCTCTTCAAGCATCTGTGTTGGATTTATGGCAAAAGTTACATCTACTTGATAGCCTCTGTCTTTTAGGTTCGTATAGATGGCTTGGGTTAGGGAGTTGAAGGTGCTTACTAGGAGTAGAAGTTTCATCTACGCTAACCTCTCACTAGCTTCAGCATAAACTTTCATATCATCACGCTTACCAACCACAATAACCTCTATAACAATTTCATCATCAATAATCCGATACACTATGCGTATCTTCTTTTTATCGACATACATTTTTCTACAACCACTAAGATTATATCCTGCCTTATTCCCCAAAGGCTGACCTAACTCTGGAGAATTTTGAAGTTTAACAAATTGCTTTAAAACCAACATTTCTTGTGCATGAGAAAGCTTTGACAAATCTTTCTCAACACCCTCTTTAAATGTTAATTTATAACTCATCTTCAGTGATTCCTCGTCGCTCTAATAGCTCTTCAAAGCTAATGGTTTTAGAATCTTTTCGCTCTTCAATAATCTTAGCTATCTCCATATTTTCCACATATTCATAAGCTTCTTTCATTCGTTCATACTCCTCAATAGGAATAATCACAGCTTCCAACTTATTATTTTTAGAAATAGCCAATTTTTCTTTGGAGTAATTAAGTAAACTAGCAAGTGTTGATGATAAATTTCGTGCTAAATCTGAAACTGAAATAATCTCATCTCTTCTATATGCCACCATTTCACATCCTTTTATATGTGTGATTTTACATATAATAACATGTTAGTCTTTATTTTTCGTACTCACTAACTCAATATCCAAAGAAACAAACTTCTTATCATTCGTCACAATCAAATCTGCTTGGACTTTTTTGGCACAGACATATTGCATAAAGTCTTCATAATCTTTATATTTATTTTTATCATCAGCACATAAATTTAAAGCCATCTCAACATCGTTAGCTTCAATGGCGACCAATGTAAAAATATCATTAACAAATCTCATCTTTTCAATCACTTCATGCTCATTTAACTGTGACCTGTTAGATAAAACGTAAAATAAGTTCGCAAGGGTATCACTATTGATAAAAAGCTCACACTCCTTCTCCAAATAATTGCTAATAAGTGCAAAACTATTTTCATGAAATTTTCTCTCATTATCACACATATCAATGACAATATTGGTATCTACATAAATATTATTTTGCACGGCGTATTGCTCTTTCTAATCGAATCTCTTTTAAGTCAACATCTCCTATCTTCCCTGAAAGTGAGCCTTTCAAACGATTAAGTGCTTCTAACTTTTTCGATTTTATTTTCTCTTTACGGTCTTTTTCTAGTAATTCTTCAAGCAATTGTGTTTGTGTTTTTGCCTCTTCTTTAGCTCTTTGTTCTAAATATTTTGCATTCTCTTCTTTAAAATTAAAATTCTTACGTATGGTCATAACATATCCTTTATATGTATAGTCTATACATATAATATCATAAACATCTAAAACCTAACAAATCCTAGGCAACAGCTCCCCAGTGGGCAAATCTAAAAATCTCTTAGTTCCCCAAGAACTCTTTAAAATCACTTTTTGAAGGTATTGCTTACTCACAGTTCCAATAATCTCGGCACTCTGATGCGTAGCTCGTAATACTTCCAAAGCTTTTGCTTCCTCTTCTTTTTCCACACAAAGAACAAATGTACCCTCATTGGCTAAATCGACAGCTTCAAAGCCCAACATCTCACAGATACCCTTTACACTCTCTTGAACAGGTATCTTCTCCTCTTCTACCTCCACACAAACATCTGAAGCCTTAGCCCACTCATTGAGTACAGCCGAAACACCCCCACGTGTGGCATCACGCAAGGCACAAATCTTAATGTTAGCATCTATCAACGCTTTTATTTGTGGATAAAGCGAAGCACAATCAGTTTTAAGGTCACTCTCCAACGCTATCCCCTCTCGTGCTGAAAATATGGTCGCCCCATGGCTACCTACATCACGACTCACAAGCACACTCATGCCCTCTTTTAGGTTTGAAGAGCTTATCCCTTTGTGTTCTATCTCCCCTATTCCTGTGGTGTTGATAATGAGTTTATCAATCGTCCCTTTAGGCATTACCTTTGTGTCACCACTCACCACAATCGCCCCATTGATTTCAAGCTCTGTTTTCATCGACTTGACTATCTTCTCCAAATCACGCGTAGAGAACCCCTCTTCAATAATCACCGAACAGGTCATATATTTAGGCTTTGCCCCCATCATTGCTAAGTCATTACAAGTGCCACAAACAGCCAATTTACCAATGTCTCCACCAGAAAAGAAAAGAGGTGAAACCGTAAAACTATCGGTAGTAAACGCCAAACGCCCATTCTCTATGACAGCAGCATCTTCACTCTTTTGGAGTATCTCATTTTTGAAATGTTTGTAAAATATCTTGGTTATTAACTCGTTGTTCTCTTCCCCACCATTTCCGTGGGCTAGTGTTACTGTTTTTTGCATTTTTTATCCTATTTTATTAATTCAGCTGGATTAATTTTAAATTGTAACATATTTGCACTCTCTCGTCCATTATCTCCACCTTTTCTCTGAATAGTGATGTTTCCAATTTTAAAACTTCCTCTAGGAGTAATCTTAACTTCTCCATTTCCAAAATGGTTTAAAACTTTGTTGATAGGTTCTAACGCCCATTGAATATTCTCTGTACCTTTTAACTTCAAAATAACTAACATCCATTCAGCCGAAAGTTTTCCTCTTCCCTTTAAAATATCATTCACAATCAAAGTTTTATGACTCTCAAAAAAATCTAAAAGTAGTTGCTGTTCATTTTCTAATAACTCATCTGCAAACATTCTTCTTTCATCTCTAGAATTATCTATTTTAGGCTTTTTCTCTCCTGTAAAATATTGTAATAGTTCATAAACTTCATTTGGTATATCCCAAAGTTCATTGTAACTTTTTAACCATCGTTTATCTATCTGATTAAACCCTTTTGGATTGGAGACAAGCTTCACTTGAAGATTCTGAATATCAGTCAAATTTGTTAATTTTATTTCAATATTGATTGCCACTTGAACATCTGCTTTATATGAGCCTTTTACTTTTGTAGCAGTAACACTTTCTATCTCATCTAAATTATAATTCATCGCTTTTAACCACGATTGAGAGAGTTCACTCTCTTTCCAGTTATTAAATTCTTCAACTACAAATGTCTCATTTTTAAAACCATTTTTAGCCGTTGTCGAACCTCTATTTATGAGTATCTCTTTCTCTGTCATTTTTGCTTCTCCTATAGCTTTCATCAAATTTCTAGCAATCTCTTCTATCACACTTGGGGTCATAGCATTACCTGTCTGCTGTAAAAGTTTTTGGTTAGATACCTTTCCTCTTACCCTTTGTGCATACTCTTTTGGAAACTTCTGTAAAAGTAGAGCTTCATATCCTGACAACTTTCTAAGTTGTCCATTTTTAACATACAAAATACCATGCCGTCCTCTACGCAAAGTTGGCGTTTTTCCCTCATAAATTCGTAAATCAGATTGGCGTGTATCTAAGATTCTATACTCTTTAGACAAAAGCTCTTTGAGACTATATTTACCCTTATTGTACTTATTATCTAAATATTTCAAAAAAGTCTGATAGGCAGGTAAACTCTCATTAAATAGTAGCTTTTCATCACTATCTAGCAAACAATCCTCTAAAGTTTGAATAGAACCACTATACTTTTTAGGGAAATCAAAACTAAAGTCATCATCAACCAACTCTCTTTTAACCCCTACCAAATAGACCCTCTCTCTCATTTGAGGAACACCAAAATCAAGGCTATTTAATACTTCGTAAAAGACTTTATATCCTGCCTCTTCCAAGAGCTTCAAAACTACTTTTAGCGTTCTGCCTTTGTCATGGTTCATCAAACCTTTAACATTTTCTAAAATAAAGTATTTAACATCTTTGGCTTTAAGTATCTTGACTAAACCATAAATAATCTGCCCTCGCTCATCATCATCTAGCCCACACCGTTTTCCAACAATAGAAAAAGTCTGACAAGGAAAACCACCTACCATAAAATCAAAATCGGGTAAATCATCGGGGTTTATCTGCATTAGGTCACCATAGTTTAGCTCATCTTTTCCAAAAAACTCTCGGTAGGTTATTTCTGCGTCTTTGTCTATTTCACTAAAACTAAGGCAGGTCATGCCTAAGTTTTCTAAGCCGATTCTACCTCCTCCTATTCCTGCACAGAAGTCGGTAAATGTTAGGTTTTTGTATTTTTTATTCATTTACTTATTAATTTTTTATAGCTATCTTGCTGATGGATTATAATCAGAATCAAATAAACTAGGATTTATACTTAAGCCCTGTTGTAATCGCATATGTTCTTTAAACTTCTCTAAATTTGGAGAAATTTTTAAAATAGATAAAACTCCCCCTATTTGAAGTGTTAATTGTTGACTTCCAAACTCTGTCAACCATTGATGGAATCTACGTTTTCCATCAGCTTTTATATTTAGTTTATTAAGCTCTTCTTTTAGATATCCACGCTCTATTGGTTCATAAATATATTGATTAATAAAACCACCATAATATCGAGGTCGTGTACGAGAAGTAGTCTTTGGATTATTGTAAATTTTATCAAGTTCTATAAAAAAATCATCAGGAAAACGCTTTATCCACTTCTGTATACCCTCATTAACATATTTTAAAATCTCCATTAAATCATCACTGATAAAAGGTCTTAAATTATTAGAAGCAATAAATGGTGGTAATTGAAAATTATCAACTTCTACTCGATTATTTTGACCTTTTCTGGGTCTGTCTAAAGCTTCAAACACTGCACTTGCACTTATGACTCTTGTATGATTATCATCATCAAGAACAGCGCAAAACAATTCTTTTCCATTAATTGGCAGAATATCACTTACAATAGCTTTGGGAAGTAACTTTTCATCATCTACTAAACTATTTTTTTTTGACATAATTAAAAACCTTTTTTCTTTCTCTTATTATATTTAAAGTTATACGTCTTTTTCTTTCGTATAATATAAAAACCCTCAATACAAAAATCCAAAGAATAACAAAGGTATTTTACTTACTTATGGAAAAACTAGATTTGTAAACCTAATTTTTATATAATAAATTGGTATCTTAAACTCTAAACCAAATCCCCATACTTATAATAAGCAGCACAAGCCCCCTCGCTACTCACCATACAAGAGCCAATGGGCGTAGTAGGTTTACAAGCTGTTCCAAAAATTGTACAATCTTTTGGTTTTGCCATTCCTCTTAGAATGTCACCACAAATACAAAGCTTATGGTCTTCTATCTCGGCTTTTGGTAGTACCTCGTTGTATTTTACCTCAGCATCATATTGAGCAAACTCTGCTCGAAGTTTCAATCCAGAGTCTGGAACATTCCCCAGTCCACGCCATCTAAACAAAGACATCTTTTCAAAATATTTTGCTATCAGTTCTTGTGCTTTTAAATTTCCTTCATGATTAACCACACGTTTGTATTGAATTTCTAAATCACATCGTTCTTCAACAAACTGTTTTACAATCATGCTAATGCCTTCCATAGCATCAACAGGTTCAAAACCTGTTACTACAACTGGCTTTTTGTATTCTTCTGGAAATTTATCATAAATCTTAGAACCACTTATTACAGACACATGAGAGGGTCCTAAAAAAGCATCTATTTGGTGGTTATAAGAGTCTACATGCTCATCACGACTATCTATGAGTTCTACCATCACTTCAGGTACGGTTACGTGGTTGATGTGAAAGAGAATGTTAGGCACTTTTAGTTTAATCACTTGCTCCACCAATACAGCTGTCATAGGTGTAGTGGTCTCAAAACCAATGGCAAAGAAAATGACTGTTTTAGTAGGATTTTCAGAGGCTATTTTAAGGCACTCCATAGGAGAATAAACAAACCTTACATCTGCTCCTTTAGCTCGTGCATCTTGTAGGCTTCCGTTGCTTCCTGGGACTTTTATCATGTCGCCTAAAGTGACTAAAATAACATCTTCTTGCATCGACAATACATAAGCATGGTCAATTCGCTCTTTTGGCATGATGCACACAGGACAACCAGGTCCATGAATGAAGTTGACGTTATCAGGTAGTAGTTGAGGCAATCCAAACTTCATAATCGTGTGGGTATGCCCACCACACACTTCCATAATATTTATGGGTTTTTTAAGTTTTTTAGCATCTTGGGCAATAAGCTTAGCATAAGCTTCAATGGTCTTTCCATCTCTAAAATCATCATAAAGATTTTTAAGTTCAAGTTCTGCCATTACAGCCCCCTATTGGGACACTCATCATCTTCTAAAATGGCTTTTTTTCGCTCTTCTTCGTCCATCAATTCTAAGATTTCTTTGTAGGTATCAATAGAGGCTAAAGCCTCTTCATCATCTATTTTGTTCATCACAAAACCAATGTGTAAAAGCACATAATCGCCTACTTTAACATCACCATCACCCATCATCATGAGGTTTGCATCACGTTGTACACCCATGGTATCAACGGTACACATGGTTTGGTCTTCGCTTATTTTTACTACTTTACTTGGAATACTTAAGCACATATTTAACCTCTCATCTTTCTTTTAAACTCTATCCAATCGGCAACAGCTTTGACTGAATCTATGTCATTTACATTGACTTCTAAAATATCTACATTGGGCTTAATGCGTCGTGCCTCTTTTTTCTCACGCTCCATATCATATTTAAAATGAGGTAATAAATCTGTTTTGGTAATTAAAATCAAATCAGCTTCACGGAACATCACAGGGTACTTAGCAATTTTATCTTCACCCTCTGGAATGGAGACCAACACAATGTTTAAGTGTGTTCCCACATCATACGAAGCAGGACAAACCAAGTTTCCTACATTTTCCACAAAACAAACATCTAAGTCAGTCAAAGGCATATCATGAAGCCCTTTATGCACCATAAATGCGTCCAAATGACACGCTGTTCCTGTTTGGATTTGACAGGCAGGAATGTTTTTAGCTCTGAGTCGGTCGGCATCTCTTTCGGTTTCCAAATCACCCTCAACCACGCCAAATTTAAAGTTTGCCACATCAGCCAAATACTCCAAAAGTGTTGTCTTTCCAGCCCCAGGGCTAGACATAAGATTAATCCCTAAAACCCCATGCTCTTCAAAATGTGTTCGGTTATGCTCTGCCTCTTGGTCATTTTTATCTAAAATCTTCTTAATTACCGAAATCGTTTTAGCATCATTTAACTGTGGGTTATGGTGCAAATGCTCATGTGCCTTTTGATGCTCATGCGAATGCTCTTCATCGTGTGAATGAGTATGCTCATCATCATGAGAATGAAAAGTTTTTCCTCCATCATGACTATGTTTTCCCTCATGCTCTAATGCATGTTCTTCCATACCTCTAATACTACAACCACAATCTTTACACATATTTTCTCCTTTAACTAAACAGAACACTACTACCAACAAGCAAAGATACTACTCCAGCTGAGGCAAATGCTCTTCTAATATTTTTCAAATTATCCAGTAGATGTTCATTCAGATAAGCAATCACCAATCCAAACCCTACAAAAATAATCATCACTCCTGCCGTAAATGCAAATACCATTGTCATATCTACATTGCCACTACCTACTGCACCAAGGGTCACTAGCATACCTCTCACCCCTCCTGCACCCATCAAAAGCCCCATCGTAAATGAAGAACCTTTAGCAATGTTCTCCTGATGTGTATGCTCTTTTCCAAACCAAATATGGATATGCTCTTTACCTTGATGAAGATGTTTTTTGAGATTAATTCTATTGGTCGCCACCATAAAAAGAAGATAGAAACCCATAGCCAAAATGATACTACCAGAGATTAAATCTCCATACGCTAAAATCTCTTCACTTATTGCTAAATTTTCTAATATTTTTGCAAAGATAAATAGACTCAATCCATGCCCAATAGCAAAAAGCATTGTAATTAACATCGTTCGTTTTTTATCTTTACCAATTGAAAAATCAGCAATGGCTGTCAAATGGTCTGGACCAAATGCATGAAGTATGCCGTACCAAAAAAGTAAAAGCAAAGAGAGTTCCATCTGTTTTCCTTAATGAATATTCATTATATTAGTATGAAAAGTGTTAAACTTATATTAAAAAATAATTTTTTTAGATACCATATTTAATAACATTAAAAAAGGGCAGATTATGACACAACCTATAAGAAAATACCTCAAAAAAGGACAAAGCTACCTCTTTTGTACCTGTGGAAAAGGCGAAGATGGCGTTCTTTGTGATGGAAGCCACATAGGCACAGAGTTTGAACCCCAAGAGTTCATCTCAACCAGAGATTCAGAATTTTTTCTTTGTCGCTGTAAAAAGACCAACAATGAAGTCTTCTGTGACGGCTCTCACGCACGAAGAGAGCAGTTTAATTTTAGTTTTTTGGAGGAGTAAGCTCTTCCCAAAACCCCAACACATCTTTTTTCTTAAACTCATAGCCTAAAACTTCACAAAGTATGTCTGAAGAGAGTTCTTTATTTGGTGAAATATTTTCACTAAATTTTGTTTCTCCAAAGTTAAACTGCTTGGCATTTTGTGTAAATATTTCTTTTCGTGTTGTCTGCTTAGGAGCAACTACATTAAAGATTTTATTTTTAGTACCTTTTTCAATAAGACGCTCAATAATCCCGACCACATCATCACGATGTACATAGTTTGTGGGCTTGTCTTCCATGCTTTTCCCTGCACTATACTTTCCTGCTATTCGGTCATACCCCATGAGTCCACCAAGCCGTAAAATAACCGTATCAGGCTCTTTTATCTTCACCAACTCTTCTGCTTCTACAACAATCTTTTTGTCATCATAAAAAGAGATAGAACTTAAAAATATCACCTGTGTCTCCAACGCTTCATTTAAAGAGAGTGAAAAATAGGCATCTTCAATCGCCTCTAGGTATTCATCTGACGGAGGAATGGCAATCACCAAAACATCACAAGCATAAAAGCCAACCAAGGTGTCCATATTGACATCACGACAGAGACAATTGACTTCATCACCCAAGGCTTCTAACTTCTCTTTTAGTGCCATTCCAATCCAACCACAACCAAGTATGGCTATCTTTTTTTTCTTTCTTTTATGCATTTTTTTCCTTTGTATAATATCTATCTAAAAAGCTGAGAGTGAGACCCCATACGAATAAGATTTAAGGTATCATCTAGAATAAAATAGATAACCAATAAATCTCCACTAATATGAAATTCTCGACAATCTTTATATTCACCTTTTAGTGCGTGGTCTAAAGCTTCTTCAGGGAGAGGTTTCTCTTCAATTAATTTTGCAAGATAGAGAATGTATTTTGCAAAATGTTGGTCACTAAGTTTTGCATTTCTTAGCTCTTTTGAAAAAAGCTTATGACATTTAACCTTAAGCATTTTTTAGATTCTCACGTTCAACCATCATCTCCTCTATGGAAGTGGATTCCATATTAATACCTTTTCTTGCCTCTTCTATTGCTTTTTTTGTTTCATCATTGGGTATTTTTACCTCAAAGGGTAGCCCTTTATGTAAAGCTACTTGATTTAAAAAAATATTAACAGCCTCACCCATCGTGATACCAAGCTCTTTAAATATCTCTTTAGCTTTGGCTTTTATCTCTACATCTAGCTTAATACTTGTTGTCTCTTTTACAGGTATAGTCATAATTAAATCCTTATACTACTTTAGTATTATTTTATCTTTTATTGCTAAACAAGTCAAGTAAAAAGTTTAAATTACAACCTTATCTTATATTGCCCACAACTTGCCCCAAAGCAATTCCCCCATCGTTAGGGGGGATTTTATTGCCTATTATCGCCGTAGGTATTCGCTCTAACACTAAACCTAAAAGTACTCTATTTTGAAATACCCCACCACTTAAAACTAAAGGTAAATCATATTTTTTGTGTAGGCTCTCTATTATCTCTACTAAAGTATTAAAAAACTTTGAGATAGCCATAGCACTATCTTTTTCTTCATTTATGGCTTTTATCATAGGTAAAATATCTATGATTCCATCTTTCAAACTAAATTCATAAAAAGTAGTAACAGAAGCATCATAAAACTCCTCCATTTGCATTCCACTCTCCCCCTCAAAACTCATCACTTGACAAACATCTGTAAGTGAAGCCACAGCATCAAAAAGACGACCGACAGAAGAGCTTAAAGGGGCGTTTAATCCCTTTTTCCACATTAGGTATTGGGTCTTTAATTCACTTGGAGTAAATGCTTTAGTCGTTGCATTTTCTAAGCTTAGAACCTCATCTTCATAAACATCAAACAGCAGACTCAAAGCTACTCTCTTTGGCTCTTTTATTGCTTTAGAACCTCCAAGAAGCTTAAAGTAGTTTAGATGTGCTACGCATTCATAGCCCTCATAATCACAAAGCATAAACTCCCCACCCCAAAGATTGCCATCATCGCCGTAACCTGTACCATCAAAGGCTACCCCTAAAACTTTTTGCGTTATTTGCTTCTCTGCCATGACCCCTAAGATATGAGCGTAATGGTGTTGAACCTCTTTTCTCTCTATCTCTTGAACTTTAGCATACTTGCTACTCTCATAGTTTGGGTGTTTATCGTGTACTATTAGCTCTGGAGTGAAGCTATAAATCCGTTTCAAGTTCTCTATGTTCTCTTTAAAATACTCAATAGACTCAATCCCATCTAGGTCGCCAATGTGTGGGGATAAAATCACTCTATTGTCAAAGCCAATGGCTACACTACTCTTTTGGTTTGCCCCTACGGCTAAGGTTTTTTTCTCCAAATTAAAAGGTAGTTCAATACTAACAGGAGCATAACCTCTGGCTCTTCTTAAGATTATCTCTTGCTCTTTAACGACCATTACCACAGAATCATCACAGCCATTCACTATCTCTCTATTGTGGTCAAGTAAATGGTCATAGACTTTTGAGAGTTTTTCAATACTCTGCCTATTCGTAGCTATTGGTTCATCTGTGACATTTGCAGAAGTAGCCACTAAAGGACGATTTAGCCTATCTAAGATGAGAAGATGCAAAGGGGTATAGGGTAAAAAGAGTCCAATTCGTGAGATATTTGGGGCGATGTTTTCATCTATATTTTTTGAATTTAGCAAAACAATCGGTCGCTCTTTGGAGCTTAAAATCTCCTCCTCTTTTGGGCTAATATGGGCTAAATCTCTAGCCATATCAATATCTTTAACCATTACAGCAAAAGGTTTTGTGGGGCGTTGTTTTCGCTCTCTTAGGGTTTGAATGGCTTTTTTATTTGTCGCATCACAAACTAAGTGATAGCCACCTACCCCTTTTATGGCTAGGATTTTTCCTTGTTTTATGAGTTTTACAGTTTCATCTACTATTGTCGGAATGGGGGCAATCCGACCTACAAGTTCTAAACTTGCTCCACAATCCCAACACCCTATGGGTTGGGCGTGATAGCGTCTATCTAAAGGGTTTTTGTACTCCTCTTGACACGCCTTGCACATCTCAAAAAACTTCATAGAGGTATTGACCCTATCGTAAGGTAAATCGTAAATAATAGAGTAACGCACCCCACAATGGGTACAAGTGATAAATGGATAGCCATAACGACGATTAGCAGGGTCAAAAAGCTCTTTTTCACAGGCTTTACAGATGCTTACATCAGGAGGAATATTAACCTCAATCTCCCCCTTACGATCTGTCTCTATGATTTTAAAATCATTAAATGCTTGATACGCTATCTCTTCACAATCCAAACGCTCAATAGAAGCTAAAAGAGGCAATTCAAACTCAATGGCTGTAAGAAACTGTTTCAAAGTTAAACTATCGGTATTGACAAAAATCTCTACCCCAAAACTACCATTACTTACTGTTCCAGTTAATAGATAACGCTTGGCTAAAGTGTAGATAAAAGGGCGAAACCCAACCCCTTGGACTGTGCCTTTTATGGTTAATTTGTAGGTGTTATTGAACATTAATACAAAAACCAAAATAACCAAAGAGGAGTTTTATTACCCAAGCCAACTTCATCTCTATCATCAATTTTAAGCTCTCTTTTTGAGAATTATACTAGTTTAAGTTTAAACCTAATTTTTTTAAAACTATTTAAGCTCTTTATGTTAAAATGACAATATATTGACAAAAATTTAAAGGAAAAAAGCATGGAAGCTGTATTATATTCTCAAGCACGAAATAACCTAAGAAGTCTTATAGATAAAGTCTGTTTAGACTTCAGTGAATTTATTATTAGCACAAAAGACAACAAATCAGCTGTTTTACTCTCATATGATGAATATAAAGGACTAAAAGAGACTCTTTATCTCTTATCTTCAAGAGAAAATAGAGAAAGACTACTTGATGCAGTAGATGAGATAGAAAAAGGGAATTTTACTAAAAGAGAGTTACTTGAATGATAATAGCTTTTGCAGACAAGGGTTGGGAAGATTATCTTTTTTGGCAAAAGAATGATAAAAAAATCTTAAAACGTATTAATCTTCTGCTCAATGACATAAAAAGAAATCCTGATGACAATGAAGGAATAGGTAAACCTGAACGGCTTAAAGCCAATTTGAGTGCTTACTATTCAAGACGCATTACAGAAGAGCATAGATTGGTTTATAAAATAATTGATGAGACCATTATTGTCGCACAATGTCGCTTTCATTATGGAAGTTAATTTCTAAAAAGGCAAATAACCAAAACCTACAAATACAAAGCCCCATGAACAGCCGACTCCTTACCTATGGGGAACTTTTTACCCATCAATGGATTATATTGTCCCAATGTTCTTTGGATTCTACCATAAAGCGATTGGTTTGCAAATGTTTCACCTGTTAAAACAATGGTTTTAGTATCTACTTTGTCAATGAGTTGAGGGACAATCTCACCGATGTAGTCACCAAATGACTCGTAAATACTGTAACACATATAGCTATTTTCAACATCCCCTAACTGATAGGACATAATGGAGGTTAAAAATGCGTAATTGTCAAAACGATTATCTTTAACACGTGTGTCAATTTGCAGTCCACCTTTTCCTAAAAAGCTCAAAGCTTCAGCTGAAATTCCCTCAAAACTCTCATTGGCTAAGCCTAAAGTAATCGCTGTCACCTCAAAGATGTCCATGTCACCCTCTAGCTTGTCAAGTCGTTCCCAAATCTCTGGATACGCCTTTTGATAGTTACCCACCAAACGGTCTGAACCCTCTCTAAGTGTTGAGATTTTTTCCCACAAATTGTCTGATTCAAAAGGAATGGGAGGTACAGCGTTGATGATATTTTTTCCGTTGTAGTACAAAAAGTTTAAGTTTCCATCAAAATGTACCCCTATGGCTTTGTGTCCAACTTTTCCATATTCAGCTAAAACAGACATCATGGACGCTTTATATTGAGGTACTTTTTGTTCATTAGCGTGACCAGATTCAAACTCTTCTGTTTCTAAGATATTTACCCCTTTTCCTTTGATGCTATCAAATTTTTCCATAGAATCAATAATAGTTTTACCCTCTACCTCAACAGCCAGTAAGTCATGGGCTAAAGCAACCATGCTATTCTCATTTTTCACAACGGTTGGGAAAATAATTCTTTCACCTGAAACAAAAAGCTTATCATCTTGATTAACAAATAATTTGGTATCTTTTTGAGAGCTAATAGGAAGGTCAAAGTCCACTAAAAAATCAGCCTCTTCGGTTCCCTCACACTCTATGTACGCAATGTATTCTAACCCAGCATTTAAAACTTCCCTTGCTAAAAGCATCGTCATTCCATCATCTGGATATTTTACCAAAGCAGATGAACCATAAAGTGCTTTGATTTCATCTGATTTAGTCGCCACTCTAAGCAGAGGTCGCTCAATACTAAGTAAAGCATTAAACTCTTGTTCTACCAACATAAGGTGGGTGTTAATTCCCCCTGCTGAAGCCATAAGTAAGGTAGAAAGCTCTACATTTTGCTTACTCGCTTCTGAAAAAGCATAAGGGTTTTTATTTAAAGTACTATCAGAAACTGTAGCTGAAAATGAAATCTTTTTTACAGCGTCTAAATCTTTGTTTGGGTTAAAAAATTTTCGATAGCCATGAGCCGTTTTCATCAAAACCGTTTTACCAGCAGCAATGGCAAAGCCACTCGCTTTAAAGAGTTTTCTAAAATCCCCTTTGTCCAGTGCCAAATGCTCAACTTCTTTGTCCAACATACGAATGGCAATCCCACATTCGATACAAGAGATTAAAGGGTAATCTAATCGTAAAAAGTTTGATTTTGACTCTTCAACACAGGCTTCACAAGGGGCTAAAAACTTCATAGTCGAATTGGCTCTACTGTAAGGATATTTCGACACAAAAGGATGTTGTGAACCACAATAATTACAAGAGGTAAAAGGGTAATAGTAACGGCGTGAACTCACATCAAACATCTCTTTTTGACAGGTAGGACAAGGAGCAATATTCACAGGAAGTTTCGCCTCCTCTAAGCTTGGTAAAAAGAGTTTTTCATCTCTAAAAAAATGTTTACTCTTGCCTATATAGAGTGATGCAGGTAAAACCCCTTCTAAACCATTTAAAAATGCTTCTAGCTTCTCATCATCTTGTAGTGCTGAAATAGTAATAAGTTTAGAGTCTTGAAAAACATCAAGCTCTATGCCTATCTGTTTCGCGTAAGCTCTGATTAAATCGGCAATATAGGTTTTAGTAGAGTTGAATTCTAGTTGGAAGATGAAGTACATTTGATTATTTCCTTTGTTGTTCACTAATCACTTCTCAAAAAGAAGTGAATGCTAAACAATATTATCTTTGAAAATCAGCCATAGTAGGATTAGCATACCCCTCAATAATCTCTTCAAAAGAGACGTTTTTATCATTAGGGATTAAATCAATACCTGAGTTAGCCAACTCTTCTAAAGTCGCTTCAACAAGCTTTGGCATAGCACAAAGGGCTTCAGGTGTCATGCCGTTTTTCACTTCAATAATATCTTGGGGGGTCATGGTGATGAGTTGTACTTCTCCCATGTTTTCATGGAAAGAGCAGATTTCTATCATCATAGTAATTTCTACTTCATTGGCTGTTTTTCGGACACCACTTTCGTTTGCCATTACTTCTTGGGCATTTTCGGAAGAGATAGTACCTACTCCTCCTTCTTTAGAACCAGTTCCAACCACAATGATTTTGTCATACTCTTGATAGTAGGTCATTAAAGTAAAACCTAAAGTCCCACCCTCTACAATGCTTAGTTTTAAGTGAGCTTCATAATTTTTTTCAATATACTTTACTAGGTATGCTCCTAAACCCTCATCGTGAAACATAATGTTTCCTATGCCAATGAGGGCTACTTTTTCATAATTCAATTAGGCTTCTTTCTCTTCTTTAACAAATTTACTTCCACCAATCACAATGGCAATGTCACCCTCTTTCCAGAAGATGGTTCGCCATACTTGGTAGTAGATGTGAAACACAACCCATACAATGACCAACCACATGGTGTAGTGGTGGACAATACGAACATCCATAACATTCGCCCCTGTAGCCGTTGAACCCATTATCCATGAACTAACAGGTAAAGACCAATCTGTTGCTAGATGAAGCATCCATGGCCACCATCGACCGATACTACTGTCTCCATGTGGGAAGATTTGAACATAGAGTTGTAGTCCTGTAATTAGCATCCATGCTAACAGCAAGTGAAAAATTAGAAAATAGACACTG
>Ga0256839_1003207_pt1 | contig 17093 bp, 15 predicted proteins | sample 354166metaG_FD_185968 | JGI IMG/M metagenome (GOLD analysis project Ga0256839, IMG submission 185968) | Hydrothermal vent microbial communities from Mid Atlantic Ridge, Atlantic Ocean - 354-166 | ecosystem: Environmental > Aquatic > Marine > Hydrothermal vents | place: Atlantic Ocean: Mid... | reverse complement strand
GTATGGCACCATCTGCCTTTTTGGCATCTGCGGTGTTTTTCTGTTCGGCTATGAGGTTGTAGTCTGGCGTGGGGTTGAGTGTGTAGCCTAAGACTTTGACAAAAAGGTCATCAAGAAAACCGTACTGATACTGCTCTTCTTTGGAGGTTTTGATGTTGGCTATCTTGGGGAGGAAGTCTGTTTTGTAGGTTTGGTAGGCTTTTTGTATGGTGTTAGTATCTATTGTTTGTAGATGATGACGTAAGACGGATTTTTGAAAAAGAGACAGCATGAAAAGCCTTGCATATTAAGAATGAAAAATTATAGCAAAATTTCATGCAGACGCATAGACACATCCCAGATCTCTCCAAAGAGAGAGCCTAAAGGGATGATTTAGAGTTCTATGTTTAGTGACCCTAAGGTTTCATAGGTGATGCCCCCTGTAGAGAGTGCATTGTCTTTTTGGTACCTTTCGATGGCATTTCTCGTACCTCTTCCTAAAATACCGTCTGGTTTCCCTACGGCATATGATTTTTCATTCAATGCTGTCTGGATTTTCTTAATCACCTCTTTTGTCATGTTTGTCTGACATAAGATACGTTCCCATCCCAGATGTGAATCGGCAAGTTTTTTACGCTTGTCTATCATCTTGTATTTTGCTTCTACTGGCGTTCTTGTCTCTCTGGCTTCTGAAACAAGTTTTTGGATTTTTACGATTTCATAGGTAGCAGGGATAAGCTCTTCTTTCACTGTCGCAGGGGTATCTAACACTGTTTTTGTAATCTTTTTTGTCACCGCAGGTGTTTCGACTACACATATCTTGTTGCCTGTGGCTTTCCATGGTGCTTGCGCTCCTGTCTTGGCATCAACCCACATAAATGCAGCAGGGGTATCTGGTATTTTTTTCTCCACAGTCTCATAGACCGCAGGGATAGGTGTATGTTTCAAGGTAGGTCCACTCACAAGCTTTTGTACTTCAATGGTCTCCTCCTGTGCAGGGATTTCTTGTATTTCTGTTTTGGCAGGACTTTTAATGACTGCTTTTTTAATGGTTTTATATTTGGCTGGGACTTTCACCAAACACATAATCTCTCCTGTAGCACCTGAGAGTTTTTGTGCAGGGTTTTTACCTTTTTTCCATACTGTCTTTGCTTCTTCTACCAAGACTTTTTCTTCAACAGTTTCATACTCTGCTTCTAGTTGTACCACTTCTTTTGAGGGAGGAACGAGCACTACCTTTTCTTCTTTGGTTTCAAATGTTGCGGGGATGACTTCGGTTTCATTGCGCTCATTTTGTACCAAAATATCTTCTGTAGCGACTTTGTAGGTTGCGGGTTTAAAAAACTCTTTAAAACACGTCTTGTCTACTGCTTTGTCTAGGTCAACACCTTGTGCCTTGATGGTGTTTAATAAAGCTTGATTGACTGGCAATGCGCTTTTTTTCAAGCTGGTTTTCCATATACGTGTGGCTGGCTTTACCTCAATCGTCTCAACTACCTCTTTGTAGGTTGCCGGTAGAGGTATCAGTTTTTTACTCGCAGGTATGACTTCTATCTCTTTTTCTACAGTCTCATATACCGCAGGAATTACTGTAATCTCTTCTTTTGCCTCTTTGACCAAGACTTTTTCAGATACCGTTTCGTACTTTGCAGGAGACATCACTCTTGCATAACATTCACCTGCTTTTGCTTGTGGTGGTGTGAGTGAAGCGTCCTGTGCACCTACATATGTCATAGGGAGGAGTAAGCCCATAAGTAGTGTTGAATATCTATTTTTCATTTGTGTCCTTCTAAACTATAATTTGCATTAGTATAGAAGAAAATTATTACTACAGTGTTACTTCAAAAAGTATATTAAACCTTAAAACCCATACTTTTGACACCGTCAAAACTTGAGCCTAACTCTTTTTCTATCTCATCTAAAAAGTCTTGGTTGGTAAACACAGACTCATCACGTACGGCTACTTTATATGCCGTATTTTTGATGACAAGATTGATCTGCCCTCCTGTGAGTTCATGTTTGGCAAGTGCGGGGATATCGAAACGTTCTTCATAGTCTGCATTTTCAGGCAGCATAAACTGCCACAGTCTCAAACGTTGTTTTTTACCTGGTTTTTTAAATTCTATTTTATGGTTAAAGCGTCTTGAAAACGCTTTGTCTATGTTGCCAAGCAGGTTAGTCGTAGCGATAAGAATGCCTTCAAATTTTTCTATCTGTTCTAAAAAAATATTTTGCATTTGGTTATGCATTTTATCTGCAGAACTTCCTGCCCCTTCACTTCTGCTACTTAAAAACTGATCTGCTTCATTGAGCAATAAGATAGGATCTACTTTTGCTTTTTTACTCAATTCTTTGAAGTCATCAAATATTTTACGTACATTTTTTTCACTTTCACCGACATACATGGACAATATTTTCGAACAGTCAAATGAGAGGATGGGACGCTTGAGTGTTTTTGCCAAGCTCATAGCAGTCATCGTCTTACCTGTACCTGCTGCACCATAAAAAATAATACGTGCATCTATCCCTTTTCGTTTGTCCTTAATGCCCCACTCTTTAAGTTTTTTAAAAACGTCTTTGTCTACCTGTTTGACAACATTGTTCAAAGTTTCTCTCGTTTTAGGGTGTAAGACAACATCATCGAGTGTCGTCAAAGGTTTGAGGTATTCAAAAAGTTCTTGCTCTTGCACCAAAGCATCGAGTTTTAACTTTGTTACTTTTTTGCTTTTTTTAGGGTGGATAATGCGTTGCATCACTTCTTCTTGTAAATAAAAAGAACGGCTGACTCCCCCAAACATATTGAGTATCTCTTCATAGTCGATGATTTGTTCTTTGATGAGTTTAGCACCATCTTCGAGTAATGCTCTGTTTTTAATTTTTTCGTATTCATCAAAAGAGATAAGTTCTATGAGTGTATTCATATCTCTAAACTGTCCTTCTCCCCCAGAATATTCCTCTTTTAACAGTGCTAGAAAAATCCGTTTCTCTTTTTCATCAAATTCTTTTTCTTTAAAAAATTCTTCAACGACTATGGGTGCTTCAGTCATTTTGACACGTTCTTCAATGCGTTTTGTCAACAGTGTCAATTTGTTCTTTAAACGTCCTATGCTTAATGAGTTGTCAGCAAACCCTTGTTTAAATGTTGAAATCTGATGTAAGAGTGTAACCATATCAAACTGATCTTGCAGATACTCTAAATGATCTGTATAAGGTTTAACCTCTGGCAAAAAGATTTCAAGTGAACCTTCTTCCAACAACCGTAACAACGAAATGCTTGGGGTAATAGACGTGCCCAGCAACTCTAGTCTAGAACTTTCATGGGCTTTTGCCTGCCCAAAGCTCATCTGAATCACCCAGCCTAAATCAAGGAGGTTTTTAACCAGTGAAAGTTTGTTAAGATAGGCATACCCTTCTGCAGAAAAGTTTTCCTGCAACATCTCCAATACCGAAATTTCTTCTAACCCTTTGACATATCTTCGACAAATATACTGGATAAGTTCTGCTTCTTCTTTACTGCATTTTAAATGCTCAAAAATCAATGATTTTCTTACATCTTTTGTTTCTATAAAATTAATAAGGTGTCTCAATGGTATTCCTAATAGCATGATAATAATTTGAGTATAACAAAGATTTGCTATACTTTACGTATCAAAATATAAAGACTCCTATGCAATTTTTTAAAAATTTGTTTACCAAGACATTCAGTACCAGACTCACGGTTACCTCGTCAAATGGTTTTCATTTGCGTCCTGTGGCAAAATTTATCTCAGAGGCAAAAAAGTTTACGTGTGATATCAACATTTCTTTTGCCGGTAAAACAGTCAATGCCAAGGCAGTGAGTCCACTTCTGTCCTTAAATCTGGCTCCAAATGACACCTTCACCCTGAGTCTTGCAGGGAAAGATGCACAAGAGGCACTCAGTACACTGACAGAGACTTTCCAAACCCTGATGCAAGAGGATAAAGCCATACCTAACATCGAGAAAAGAACACATCATTACGAGAGTCAGGTGCTAGAAGGGGAGAGCATTTTTGAAGGTGTGGCGATAGCACCTTTATTTTTCTATACAAGAGAAGAGACATTTTCGCCTACAAATCTCACTTTTAAAGAGTCTGTTGACCTCTCATTAGAAGAACTCGAAACACTCTACACCACACATAAGCATGATGAAGCAGGTATCTATCTCGCACAAAAAGAACTGTTGCTTTCACTAAGTAAAGAAAGTACCAGCCTTGATACGTTTGAGGTACATATAGATGAAGCATCCAAGAAACTCACAGGAGGGAGGTTTGAAGCCAAAATCACTGACTACTTAGACCTGCTCCAGAGGGTCAAAAGTCACTTAGGGTATCGTTATGAAAGCACTTTCCCTGCACATCCCTTTATATTATATGCTGATGATTTACTGCCTAGTGACATTACGTCTTTGGAAAAGAGTGCTGTACAAGGTGTCATTCTACAAGAAACTTCTCCTACCTCACATACAGCTATTTTGTTACGTGCCTCGGGGGTACCTTCTCTTATCTTGCCAGAGAAGATACAAACCTATGCCCAACATGTCATTTTAGATACCCGATGTGCACTGCTTGTCCCTACACCCTCAGCAGAGGATACACGTCAGGCAAAAGAGGCACAAGCACGCCATCAATATCAAGCAAACAATAGCCATGCCAAACGTTTTGAGCAAGCCTGTACAAAAAAAGGGAAACAGATATCTGTTTATGCCAATGTTTCTGATGTGGACTCTGCAAAAGTAGCCAAAGAAGAAGGTGCAGAGGGTATCGGGCTGCTAAGAACAGAATTTTTATTTGGTACAGAAAAACCCAGCCAACAGGCACAGATAGATGCGTATGGAAATATATTTGATCTTTTTGAACATATCACAGTACGTACCTTGGATGTCGGTGGAGATAAAGCACTGCCTTATATACAAATACCTAAAGAAAAAAATCCTTTTCTAGGGATTCGTGGGGTACGTCTGTTTCAAACACACCCTGAACTGATGGAAGAACAACTTTATGCTATTTTTACTGCAGCAAAGCACAAACCTATCAAAATAATGTTTCCCATGATATCCTCTGTGGAAGAGTTCAATGAAACAAAACGTTTTGCCCTGCATGTCGCAAAAAAGCATACGATAGATATCTCCCATATCCTTTTTGGTATCATGATTGAAGTGCCTTCTGTGCTCTTTTTACTCAAAGCCTTTGATGATGTTGTTGACTTTTATTCTATAGGCACCAATGATTTAACACAATATCTTTTTGCCACAGAACGTACACACCCCACACTTCAGATAGACCCTTTGTCTCCTGTTATCTTTTCTGTTTTGGCAAATATAGTCACACAAGTCAAAAAGCCCGTAAGTATTTGCGGTGAACTGGCAAGTGATACAGAAGCCATACCCAAACTGGTCACTTTAGGTCTAGAAACCCTCAGTGTTTCTGCCAAGAGCATTGCCCGTACAAAAGAGGAGATACGTCATGTTTAACTTACTACAAAAAATTGGAAAAGCACTGATGACCCCCATCGCAGTTTTACCTGTTGCTGCACTGCTGCTTAGACTTGGGTTTGGAGATATACCCTTCATAGACGGTCAAATAGCTTCTGTTATGAAACATGCTGGAGATGCTATCTTTTCTCACTTAGATTTACTCTTTGGTATCGGTATTGCCTATGGTTTAGCAAAAAACAATGATGGTGCAGCTGCACTTGCAGGAGCCATAGGGGTTCTTATAGCAAAAGCTGTTTACCTCAGTATTGACAAAGATGTCAACATGGGTGTTTTTGTAGGAATCATTATGGGTGTGGTTGCAGGTACACTTTATAACCGTTATTATGCTATCAAGTTGCCAGAATTTTTAGGTTTTTTTGGGGGTAAACGTTTTGTCCCTATCGTGACTTCACTGGCTGCCATTGTGGTGGGGGTATTGGCGGGCTATTTTTGGCATTTTGCACAAAGTGGTATTGATGCATTTTCCAATGCTATTATCGGCTTAAATGAAATAGGTACTTTTATTTATGGCACGCTCAATCGTCTTCTTATTCCTCTGGGGCTACACCATATACTCAACTCTGTCTTTTGGTTTCAACTGGGAGAATATACCCATATCAAAGAAGGGGTAGAAGTGGTTGCTAATGGTGATTTGCATCGCTTTTTTGCAGGAGATAAAACAGCGGGCATTTATATGTCAGGGTTTTATGTGGTTATGATGTTTGGATTACCAGCTATGGCATTTGCCATTTATCTCAATACGCCAAAAGCTTCACGAAAAAAAGTGGGTGCGATACTGGCGGGGGTAGCATTTACCTCTTTTCTTACTGGTATTACCGAACCTTTGGAATTTTTATTTCTTTTTGTAGCTCCTTTGCTTTTTGTACTTCATGCTGTTTTAACCGGTTTGGCATTGGCCCTTGCCCAGATGTTGGATATACATGCAGGATTTGGCTTTTCTGCTGGTTTTATAGACTATGTCATCAATTATAAACTTGCAACCAATCCGCTTCTCATACTTCCTTTAGGGGCTGTCTTTTCCCTCGTGTATTTTGTAAGTTCATATTATCTCATTAAAATTTTTAAATTAAAGATTTTTGAAGACAACAGCACAGAAGAAGCTGTTCAAAAAGACCCTCAGGCACAGGCCTTTGTGACTGCATTGGGAGGAAAAGAAAATATTATCCATACAGATGCATGTATTACTAGACTACGTATGCATGTCAAAGACAGCAGCATACTCAATGAAGATGATTTCATCACATTGGGTGCCAAAGGTGTCATACGTCCCAACCAAGCATCCATACAAATAGTATTGGGAACCAAAGCTGAGAATATAGCAGAGAAAATAAAAGATTTCTTGCAAAACAACTGAGTCTTATTCTACCCTTTTGTATTAGTTGTATGTTAACTAATACTCGTTATACTATCACACTAAAACATAGGAAAAATTATACATATGCGAAAAACATGGCTACTTTTATTCCTTCTGCTGCTTAGCGGTTGTTCACTAAATACCCTTTTTCTCCAAGGCGAAATAGACAAAGTAACTGTTGTAAAATATACCTCGTATACAAAACACCACAGAGCATTTTTTGCAAGAGATCAGTTTAAAAGCATTAAAAATGGGAAAAAATACCTCTATCTTCATCATAAAAAAACCAATAGCCTAGCCATACTCTTTCATAAAAACAACCGTTACATTTTATATAATCTCTCAAACCCAGAAGCAAAAACATACTCTGTTCAAGCAACAAATAAAAAGAGCTATGTCCATGCCCTTAAAAGTTTCAAGCGACTGGGCTACAGCCCACTTGCTTATCCAGCAAGCAAAGGGTTTATCGTATCTGTGTCACATCAACGCTACAAGGGTGTCAAAACCCTTATGGTTGAGGCAAAAGACTATACACGTCTTCAAGCCAAATATAAACAAGCAATCCGTACCTATAATGCAAGTATCATCAACCATATTAAGACACCTCTGCCTAAAGTTTTGATTGGTGATTATTATACCTATTATAAAAAAAGAGCCTCTGGGCCAAAGCAACTAAAACAACTTCAAATTATCGCTAAAAAACTAAACTTGCAAGGGCCTACTTTAGCTAAAAAACCAAGTGCCGAAAAAAATATAACGACCACACAAAAAACAAACAATACAGTGCCTGAAGAAAAACGCGCATGGTACGATTTTAGTAAAAAAGAAGCCGATAAAGTTTCTGTAAAAAAACCTTCTGGAAAACCATATCATTACTATCTCAAAGAGGCTGGGTTAACTGAACTAAGTGCCTATATGGCAAAAGAGACAACAAAAGATGTACTTCCTTTCAGTCAATATCGTAATCTGAAACAAAGAGAAAATGCACTCCGTGAGCAGAAACTTCTCAAGGAAGGGTCACTTGAAGAACTTATAGCCGCCTATAAAGTCAATAAAAAACCAACATACAAACAACGTATCATGTCACTCATGAAGGAAAAACAAGAACATAAAAGTATTAATCTTTCTCCCTCAGAAGAATAACATTAGAAAGATTCAATCCTATTTTGGTACCTTCATTTTCTCGACTTTGTATATGAATACCTATCTTCATTTCATCACATAATTTTTTCACAATATGTAGCCCTATACCGATGCCTCTGTCCTGTTCTTTATAGTATCTTTGAAATACTTTTGATGGCTTTTTGATACCTTTTCCTGTATCATGTATCGACAAACTCTCTCCTTGAAGCACAATATTCACACTACCGTTTGCTATGTTATATTTTCCTGCATTGCTTAAAAGATTATCTATAATACGGGTAAATGCATCTTTGTTGCTCTTCAACAGTGTGTCATCGATGGAGACTTTATACTGTACATCTGGATAGAGTACTTCAAAATAATTTATACGGTTTTCTATCAGCTCTTTTAATGAAAATACTTCTGATTGTGCAGGTACACCTTTTAAAAAAGTACGTAAATTATCTTGCAAAGATAATATACTCTCGATATTGTTTTCAAGTCTTTGTATCTTCGGATTCTCTCCAATTTCTCTTTTAAATATTTTTAAATTTATCAACATAGAACTGATTGGGGTATTGAAATCATGCAAAATATCTTTTACAAACTCTTCATTGATACGCAATGCCCTTTGCAAAGGCAAAAGCGCATAAATAGAAAAGAGAAAAGAGACCAGTGCTGCTAAAAAGGAGTAAAAGAAAAATCTCTTAAAAAGTTTGTTTTCCAGTTTTTGGACTCTGGCAACATATCGCGTAAAGGGATACACAATTTTCATTAAATATTTTTCTACCGTTGGTACTTTAAAATATCCATAAAAATCACCATCTTTGTAGAGTATATTTTCCTCTTTGTCATCATCCTTATCTACAAAATCTGTTGTAAGTCCTTTACACTCAGAAGTATATGCACATAACTTCATCTCAATATGAATCTTCTCTTCTATCTCTACTTTTTTTATCTGATATTCATTCCAAAAATTGATAGCCAGTAAAACTTCCAAAAGGATTAAAAATATAAAAAAACTTTTAAGAAAAGATTCTCTTTCATAGGTTTTCAATCATATACCCCTGTGCCCGTATATTCTTAATCTCGATACCTAGTTTATTTTTTAATTTTGCAAGATTGACGCGTAATGCATTGGCACTGGGATGTTCAAGAAACTCCATAAGTATAAAACTGTCAACTATTTTGTTCTGTTCCATAATAAGTGTATGAAAAATATTTTGTTGTACCTCACCTAGCCCTATCGTTTGTCCAGACTTTTGTAAAACCCTTGTGCTAGGATTATATTCTAAGTCTTTCAAGCGAATAACGACATCATCTTTTTGATATTTACGTTTAATCCGTATGACAAGCTCTTCAGGATCAAAAGGTTTTTTAATATAATCATCCGCACCTATTTCAAATCCTTTTGAAATAGAATTGATATCTGTTAATGCTGTTATATAGATAGCAGGGGTCACATCTCCTGCATCTTTCAAGGAAGCCAGTACATCAAAACCATCAATTTCGGGGACATTGACATCTAAAATATAAAGATCATATGCTTGTGCAAAGGTAAGGTCAAATACTTCTGGCCCTCGGTGTGCAACATCTACCGTGTAGCCTTCAAGTTCTAAAAACTCTTTAAGGCTTTCACACAAAATTTTGTCATCTTCAAGTAATAATATTTTCATCATTATAGAGTATACAAAAGTAACATTAAGGAAATATTACTCTTTTTTATTTTTTATTCTTTGGCAGTTTCATAACAATGAAAAAGGCTAGAAGTATCACTCCATATGCGATATAGTAATATATGTTATCTTGTGGCATCAGTTGGCCTCCATAATAATATCTTGATTTTTAACCACTTTAAAATACTTTTCTATCGTATTTACATCACTTTCATCCAAAATAATAACAGGAGTCACAATATCTTTTGCATGTTCTCTAAGGTACGCCAAGTCAATACGAATGATTGCATCCCCTGCCTTAACATGGTCTCCTTCATTTGCAATACGTTCAAATCCTTTTCCTTCGAGGGATACAGTATCTAATCCTATATGTACCATAATTTCCAGATCTTTTTTACTTTTGATACTAAAGGCATGATTGCTCGAAAATATTTTTGTGACTACCCCGTCAATAGGTGCAGTAAATGTATCTGACATGGGAATAATCGCAACACCATCCCCTGCCATTTTATTAGAAAATACTTCATCATTCACACTCTCAAGAGCTACTACTTGACCATCAACAGGTGCTTTAATCTCTCTTATCTTACGTTTTAAAAATCCAAACATTTATACTTTACCTCTCCTGAAATTATCGTTGATATGATACTGAAGTTTTTATCAAAGATGACTATATCCGCATCATATCCCTTCTGTAGTGCACCTTTTTTAATACCTAATTTCTGTGCAGGTATTTGCGTGACAGCCTGTACAACTTCTTGTAAACACATGGAAGTGTGTTTAAGCATATTCCCCATCGCTTCATTCATCTTGAGTACTGAACCAGCAAGCGTACCATCTTCTAGTATCGCCTTTCCCTCAGATACTTCAACGTTACGCCCACCCAAATCATAATTCCCACACTTCATGCATCCTGCACGCATGGCATCTGTGACAAGTATCAGCTTATCACCTTTAAGTTTATGGGTAAGATCCAGTGTACTTGGATGTGTATGTACAAGGTCAGCTATAATATCACACGTGACATCCTCATTGTCAAACACAGCACCCACTACGCCAGGTTTTCTGTGATGATAGCCAGGCATTGCATTAAAAAGGTGTGTAACGTGAGAAATCCCCCATGTAAAACTTTCTACAGCCTCTTCATAAGTGGCATCTGTATGTCCACTACTTAAAATAACATGAGGGTACTCCTCTTTTATCTTCTTAATAAAAGATTCACTTCCTTCTACTTCAGGAGCCAGTGTTATCATCTTTACTTCATTCATATACGCTTCTATAAGCTGAAAGTTTGCACTCTGTACATACGCTTTATTTTGGGCACCATGTTTTTTTACATTGATAAACGGTCCCTCTAAATGTATGCCTAAGATCTGTGCTCCTGTAACCTTTTTTTTATGCTCTTGGATATTGTGTAAAGCATTGTCAATCTCTTGAGATGACATTGTCATTGTTGTTGCTAAAAATGAAGTTGTTCCTGTTGTTAAAAGCGTAGTAGAAAGTATTTTTAGTGCTTCAGGTGTTGCGTCCATAACATCTACACCTCCTGAACCATGGATATGTATATCAATAAACCCTGCACTTACGTAGTTGTTTTTTGCATCTATGATTTCACATATGTTTTCATTTGCTTTATCATCTATACGTATAATTTTATTGTCAAAAAAAAGTGTTTTCCCTTCGAGTATTTCATCTCCTACAAGAAGCTTGGCATTTATAATACACTTCATGGTCACTGCTTAATCAAGAGATTCATGCTGTACATTATCTTTCAATATACGCTTTAAAATTTTTCCCGTTGCATTTTTAGGTAATTCTTTAATTACATGAATCTGTTTTGGTACCTTATAGTTGGCAAGATGCTCTTTCATATATTTTTTTAAGCCTACCTCATCAAGGATATCTCTATCGTCTTCCAACTCTATATATACGATAGGAACTTCTCCACTTTTTTCATCATTGATACCTATCACCGCAGATACCCCAACACCCTCAAAAGCATCTATGATTTCTTCTATCTCACGTGGATACACGTTAATACCTTTTGAGATAATCAAATCTTTTTTTCTATCAACAATAAATAAAAAACCTTCATCATCCATATATCCCACATCCCCTGTAAGGAGCCAACCATTTACTATGGTTTCAGCCGTAGCCTCAGGACGACCGAGATAACCTTTCATCACATTATCACCTGTGACTATAATGTCACCTATGCCCCCTCTGGGTACTTCATTCATCTCTTCATCAACCACTTTCATCTCATAGCCATAAAGTGCAGTTCCGACTGAACCTGCCTTTTGTTTTTTAAACGTATTCATACACACAGCAGGACTTGCCTCACTCAAACCATATCCTTCAAGTAATGTAGCCCGTTTGAATCTTTTTGCCATGGCATCAAGTGTTTTAGGTTGCAAGGCTGCTGCTCCTGATATAAATGCTCTAATGCTATTAAACCACATAAAATACCATGGCAGTTTTGCTTTTGCAAGTGCATTATAGACATCTGGAATACCAAAGAAAATTGTCACACGTTTGGTGAGAGTTTGTTTAAAGATATTTGAAAAGGGTTGTATAGATTTGATAATAACGATACTCCCTCCTACATACAGTGGTAAAATCACTCCTATAGAAAAAGTAAAAGAGTGGAACATTGGTAAAAATACAATGGCTCTGTCTTTTGGTTTTACATTGATCGTTCTTCGTCCCGAATCGGCATTGGACAAAATATTTTTATTGGTGAGCATGGCACCTTTTGGTTTCCCAGTTGTCCCCGAAGTATAAATCAACACAGCGGTGTCATCTAAACTTTTTTCAACAGGCGTTACTTGCTCATTACACCCTGATACATCAGCAAAATATAAATCTTTCCCACTCTCAGAAACTTCCTCTCCTTCCCATAAAATAGCCTTGCACAATTCTGCTGCACGACTACGGTTTATAACCTTTTTATGGATAGAAGACCCAATAAGAAAACAACTTCCACTGTCTTCTAAAATATATGTCAACTCTTCTTCTTTTAAAAATGTATTCACAGGCACTAAAATCGCACCCAACTTTGCCACAGCAAAAATACTATAAATAAACTCTGGAGAATTACGTAAAAAGAGAGCGACTTTATCTCCCTCTTTGACACCTTTTTCTGATAAATAGGCGGCAAGTTTATCTGAGAATTCAAGAATGTCATGGTAGCTTATCTTTTCATTTTCAACAAGAAGCGCTACTTTATTTTTACGCTTCTTTGCCTGATGAGCGATAAGTTCATATAGGTTATTAAACATATATTTCATTTTAGAACTCGTAAGCCACACCTACAGTAGTTAAATAAGCACCCCCTCCTGTAAAACTACCTCCATTGGCTAATACAGGGTTATTCGTTATTGTCGTACCTGGTGCTATGCGAATAGGTTCTTTACTATCATACAAGAAAGCCAATCCCCATGAAAGACTCTCTGTTTGTTGATAACTAAATCCTAATGAAAATATCTTGGCATCTGTATCTGGTGTTTCAAATCCTAGTGTCTCTACAGGAACTGGTGTCTCATCAATCGCAAAACCCATCATCATAGTGATCTTATTTTCCATTTTAATTGTTGCACCTATTCTAAAAGTATTGGTGTCACTCCAATTTTTAGGTATTGGGGTATCAAATACCGCACCCAATGGGCCTCCAATATTTGTATCGTATCCAAAATCTAAATCTTTATAAGCAGACCAAAAGGCTCTTTCATAATTGAATTCTAAAGTAAATTTATCATTCCATGTTTTTGAAATGGCTAAATTTAATGTTGCAGGAAGAGGAACAGACACTGTTGCGTTTCCATTATATGTTTGTCCAAACCCAGATAATCGAGCTGTCCCTTCTTGGTCTAGATTAATCTCAGAACGATAAGTAACAGCCATGTTAATATCCGAAGTTGGTTTATAAGCAACAGCCAAATTATAACCAAATTCAATAGTATCACCTTCCATATCACGTATAGGAGCACCTACTCCTGCTGCATCTGTTGCATCACTTTTAACAATACCTTCACTATAAATTAACCGAACACCTGCAGCCACACTGAAGTTCTCTGCTACTTTGTAAGAGATACTCGGGTTTAATTCTATAACCTTAAGCGTAAATTCTTCAACATACGCCTTTTGGAAAGGTGTTTCCCATCTTTTGGTTAGTCCTCCAGGCACAACCAAACTTACCCCCCATCTAAAATCCCCCATCGCTTCTGAGACATAATGGAAATAGGGAATCGGTATATTTTCTGTTTCAGATTCACCAGAAGCAGCTCCAAGAGCATAGACATTAGGAGGAAGACGTACCAGTGTAAGACCTCCCTCCATATAACTTTTACTTCCATCCATAAAGCTCATATTCGCAGGGTTATCATAGTTTGTATCTGCCCCTATAGTATAAGCAACATTCGCTCCACTTTTTGCCATTGAATTTAATGATTGCTCAGGGATTTTATACCCTCCTGCCATCACAACTGATGATGCGAATACACTCAATGCTAAACTTTTACCTACTATTTCCATTTTACTTCTCTCCTTTTAAATTTAATCTTCAATCAATGCATACAATGCTTTGATCTCCTCCGCCCAAATTGACTCATCTATGGTTTCTAATACCAAAGGGATATCATCCATACGTTCATCATTCATGATAAACTTAAAGGTATCCCAACCTATTTCACCCTGTCCTAAAGAATGATGCCTGTCTACTCTTGAACCAAGTGCTGGTTTAGAGTCATTGATATGCATACCCATAAGATATTCAAACCCTACAATCCGACCAAAAGCATCCATCGTTTCATCATAGGTTTCTCTGGTGCGAAGGTCGTACCCCCCTGTAAAAGTATGACAAGTATCCAGACATATACCTACCCTACTTTTGTCTTCTACCTTATCTATAATATGTCCCAAATGTTCAAACCTATACCCAAGGTTAGAGCCTTGCCCTGCCGTATTTTCAATGACCAGTTTTACATTTGAATCTTTAGTCGCCTCTATCGCTTGGTTCAAAGACTCTGCAATCACATCTAAACATCCAAGCTCTGCTTGCATCAATTTATCTATATACTCTGGATCTTTTTTGGGAATTTTTACAAGATGAGACCCTGGATGAAAATTAAGTCTGTCAAGTCCTAAGATACGACATCGTTCTAGTTCATCTATAAATGCTTCTCTGGATTTTTCAAGTTTTTCCACTTCTGGGTGTCCTAAGTTTATCAGATAGGAGTCATGAGGTAAAATATGTTTTGGCAGGATACCTGATGCTTCTAAGTTTTTATGAAAAGCATCAATGGTTTTTGTTTCTAAAGGTTTTGCTACCCACTGCCTTTGATTTTTTGTGAAAAGTGCAAACGCTTTTGCACCTATTGCCATTGCATTCAATGGTGCATTGTCTACACCACCACTGGCACTAACGTGCGCACCTACAAACTTCATGAACCTACCCTCTTCATTTTAATAACTATTTTATTGATTTTATCATGAAAAATAATATCTTTATTGAAAACAGTATAACGTATATTATATTTAAAACCCTCTTCAATTTTTTGAGTAAAGCCGTTACTGTTTTTGGCTAATCCCATTCCTTTAAAGATGGGCTGAGCTCTAAAAATATCTTCTAATATTTCTCTGGGATACCACGGACTCAGAACATGTGCATTAAAACTATCGTTATTCATGCATTCTAATAGACTCATACATACATGACTTTGCGTCACTTCCAATGACATCAAAGCTTGTCCACTTCCGTATATCTCTATCTTTACCTCATCACTATTTTGATACATAAACCCTAGGTCGGCATATTTAAATGTAGGTGTTTTAAATACAATAAAAACACTCTCTTGTTTATCATACTCTTTGCTTGTACAAGATACAAGCATGAGCACCAAGCATACGAGATAAAATAATTTTTTCCTATATGTCATGAATGGGATTCCTCATTTTTAGAAAATTATACACTATTTAAGAGTTTTTTAAGCACCCTATATATATAATTCCGTCCACAAGTTGTAAATGGCCCCTTCGTCTAGCGGTTAGGATCCATGGTTTTCATCCATGTTACAGGAGTTCAATTCTCCTAGGGGTCACCATTTGTACTTGTAAAATTTTTGTTGGCCCCTTCGTCTAGCGGTTAGGATCCATGGTTTTCATCCATGTTACAGGAGTTCAATTCTCCTAGGGGTCACCAACTTAAATACTCCTCTTATTTACAATCACCTTTAAATATACTATAATTATAAAAAAGATTTTATTATGCTATTTCGTTCTCTCTTACTCACTTGTTTATTTCTCTTCCCTTTACAGGGTGAAGCACCTAAAATCTATACTGTAAAACTTGCTGTTTACAAAAACCTTGACACACTGAAAGAGAAACTGCAAAAGCTTCCTCCTGCGCTTAGAAACACTGTTGAAGTTAGAAAAGATGGTGAACTTTATAGGGCGACTACTATCTATACCACCGATGAAAAAACCTTAACCACCTTACTCCCGGCATATAAACTCATTTTCTCTGATGCACATGTTGCAGCTGTGCAATAATATATAGCCAGACCAGTTACGCTTAGTGTTCTTTGTTACTCTATAGCTTCCCGTGAAATAGTAATACTATTTGTTGTACTACTATTACTTTTTCTCTTTTCAAACTTCTCTATCTCTGATTCATGTGTTGCTTTTAACTTTTTTTGTAAACGTATATGTTCTTTTTTTCTTAGTGTTTCAAGTTCTTGTGTGAGTGCTTTTATCTCTCTATCCTTTTGAGATATTATCTCTATATATTGATTACAGTTTTCTATATAATTACTATTATAATAATTATCTTGATGTACGATAAGAGGTCTGTAAATAGGGATAACCGTACGGGTAGGCTTTTCGATGGGAAGTGAAATATCAGGTTTTTCTTTATCTGGTTTTTTCATAATAACATCTGAAAAAACGATACTAGAGACAAGTATCAAAAAGAGTATTATTTTGTGCATGATTACCTCATTTTAGTCTGCGATATGTCTTATGAGTCTATAGTATACTACTTATATTGATAAAAAAGAATAATGGATGGTGGAGAATAACGGGATCGAACCGTCGACCTCTTCGCTGCCAGCGAAGCGCTCTCCCAGCTGAGCTAATTCCCCAATGAAGTAAAAAGAGATAGCATTGTATCTCTTTTTTGTTATGAACGTTCTGTGATTTCTAAGAGGTGGTAACCAAACTGTGTCTTTACCGGACCATGCACTACGCCTACCTCATCGTTAAATACGACTTTGTCAAACTCTGGTACCATTTGACCTTGACCAAAAGTACCTAAATCCCCACCACTTTCCCCTGAAGGACACGTAGAATTGTCTTTTGCAGCTTGTTCAAAAGTGATTTCACCTGCGTTGATTTTCTCTTTTAACTCTTTACACAATGTTTCATCGTTTACCAATATATGTCTTGCACT